>Ga0126308_10000210_pt1 | contig 16889 bp, 16 predicted proteins | sample Plot55_FD_92533 | JGI IMG/M metagenome (GOLD analysis project Ga0126308, IMG submission 92533) | Serpentine soil microbial communities from UC McLaughlin Reserve, CA, USA - Plot55 | ecosystem: Environmental > Terrestrial > Soil > Grasslands | place: USA: UC McLaughlin Reserve, Lake County... | reverse complement strand
GTTTACGACGCCCCATGGGATAGCGAAGCCGCTCTCGACGCCAGCGCTTCACACCTGGATAGCTCGGGTTTCCCCTGGCAGGAGGGGGCCAACGTGTACATTACCGGCCATCGCATGGGCTTCCCGGGCGCTAGAAGCTTCTTAGTCTTCTACGATCTCGACGCGCTGGAGAACGGCGACGAAATTCTTCTGACCGACTCAGACGGCACAACGTACACCTACGAGGTCTTCAACGAGTCCGTTTGGGACCCCTTTGACTGGACCCCTACGGAGCCTGTCTCAGGCAAGAACGTGATTACACTCCAGACCTGTACGCTCCCCGACTACACCCAACGGCTTATCGTCCAGGGAGAGCTGAAAAAGGTCACGCCGGGTGCCGTCACACCTCACGAGGAGACCGACTCGTCACAGGAGAAGGCCACACCACAAGCTATACCCCAGGAAGGGGTTGTACCACAGGCTATTCCGCAGGAGCAGGTGCCCCCGGAGGCCGGCTTTCCACAAGAGGCGGCCGTGCCACAGCAGGGGGTCGCCCCAGAGTTTGTTCCTCAGGAGGCCGGGCCGCCGCCAGTAGAACCGGCGCTGGTCGGACTGGGACGGGAGATCGAGCAAGCGCCGGTCGAACCGGCGCAAGTTGGCTAGCCACACTTCTACGGCAAGAAGATGATTGACGGGTAGTTAAGTAATCTTCTTGATACAGCGGCGTTCCGCCACCGTAAACGCGGCATTCTAGAGAACTATCACCTCGTCGCCTGGGTGGTACCGCCTAAGTGCAGCCCATCGTTCCGATTCGGCTGATACGCCAGACTTATCAGCATGTACCCGCAGCCCCACCGCGTACGAATACCGCGCTAGCAGGCTACCACCGCCAACCCGACAGCCCTGTCCAGATGCATAGCAGAGCGGTGAAAGACGAGGGATATTGTCATGCTATCGAAGTGTATCGCACCCTTGCATACAGCCCCTACCGTGGAGGCCTCGTATCGTCCGACTACCCCACCATCACCCGAGATGCGTACCCTTTGTTGATCTAAGCAGACCTCTCGCGGGTAGCATCCCCTTCGGAAGCACTGTAGTAGCGAGACTTTTCGCACTCGTCGTGCAGGGCCGCGCTAGCCTCCTTGACGTCGCGCCACGTCTCGGCTAGCACCCTCTCTAGGGTCTCCTCGAGCTCACTAATCCGGAGGTCGGCCTTCTCGCCCGCTGCGTCCGCCTTTTCGCTCAGCGCAGCAGCCTTCGCATCATCATCAAAATCGGCCTTCTCGAAGTCCGCGCGGGCTTTCTTGAGGGACTTTTCTGCCTTCTTCACGGCGCGCTCAAGCGACCTGCGTTCACGCTCAATCTCCGAGAGTGCAGCCTTGTCCTCCCCATAATAGGCCTCCCAGAACCGTTTTTTGAGCGCAATCCTGTCGAAGTGCAGCCTTCCCAGTTCGGCCTCCGCTTTCTCAAGCGCACTGCGGGTCTCTGCCTTCAGCCTCGACCGGTCCCGGTACTCCCGGAGGTCCCTTTCTAGTTCCGCTATCAGGCCCGCGAACTCGGCCCTTATCTCCTCACCGATCCTCTCATCCAGCGCTTTCTTCCTGCGTTTCTTCTTACCTAACATTCGTTGCCCCCCGGCTCGTGGCTTCGTACTTTACCTACGAAAGGCCCTAGCAATGACCTCTATTAATTTCTCTGCACTGCTCTCCCATACTCTACTATTTTTACTTTACTATCTCTTCTGGGTAGCGGTAGTGAACAGGTACAGTTTAGGCATCCAGAGCAACGCGGACAACGTGAATTATCCTTGAGTTGATATTAGTTGTTACTGCTCTTAGTTGTTAGTGCTCTTCATACAGGAGGAGGCAGGTCGAGAAGCGCCCGGCCTCAGCGATGATCCAGCCCCTGAAATCGTGCTCGACGGAATACCCATTCTCACGCGTGCCTCGATTCCTATATCCCGCTTACCGTTAAAGAGCGGAGGGAACCGAGAGGATCTCTGAAAGAGCTAGTGATGGCACCGGTTCGACGGCAACCAAAAAATATTCGGGCTAGCATCTTCGGGGGTGGGGATGAAGGTGGTTGTAGAGCTAGGTAACCCGGTCGGCTCGAACTACCAAGCGACCAGACTCTGGTCCTCCCCCAAAGAGCCCGGGACCTAGAGTCCACCAGTCATTGGGGTTCTCAGTGCAGGTCTGTAAGGAAACCACGTCCCTTCCGGGGAGTGGGTCCGCAACCCACACGTCGAAGGGCCTGATGGCGAAGACCTCGCTAACCTGGTACTTGTAGACCGTGCCGTTAGTGTCCTGGAGGAAGACCTCGTCCCCCTTCTGCATTAAAGGCAAGTTTAAGCATTGGTTGTAGCTTTCTGTGCCGGGCCAACCGATCCGGTGGCACGCCATGTAGGTGTTAGTGTCCTCCTTTTCCCATGGGAAACCAGATTCCGGAATTTTGATAGCCCCCAAATCCAGCGCCCACCCCGAACTATCGTTCAGTACCCTGTGGCCGTACACGCCCAACCTGGGAACCGTTAGGTAAAGCGTAGGGTCCTCTGGAGCTGCAACCGCTCTCTCGGCCTCCTCTTCTTCAGCGGCCTTCTCCTCTTCGTCGGCCGTCTCTTGGGACACCTCCTCCTGCTCGGCGACCGGGGTATCGACCTGCTCCGACGGAGCTTCGTTCGTCTCCTCAGAGGTGCCCATGGAGAGATACACCCTGAGGCCGGCCACAGCCAGCATCGCCAGGAGCACAAGGACTACAAACCCTATCCGACGCCTCCTCCTAAAGACGGCGTAGTTGGGCCGCTTCGTCTCCGGCACCCGTCGCTGCTTCTCCATCAGGGGCATAGGGATAGATTCTACCTAATTTTTACGAAAAAGGTAGCTAGAGGTAGCAAACGTGTCATATTTGTTCATAAAAGCACACAACAAGATACCTGCAAGCCGGCTTCTACGGAAAAACGGATAGTCCCAGCTTCAAGTACGTTTTTCTTCGACGAGTGGTTGTCCTAGAAACGTCCTTCGGCGAGAACCAAACTCTTATAGCGGCTTGGCTTGTTCCCCGACAGCCTGTTGACGGTTCGGCTTTCTAACGTTTAGAGGGGTTTCTTCGAGAAGGTTTAGGGATACGGGTGGTAAGATTCGGCCCGCCCATGCAGAATAACGTCGTCTGCCACAGGCAGCGAAGTTGGTACAGAATACGGGAGCCTCTAAAGTGCGACAGAGTTTGAACCTCAAAAAGGCCGTCCTAGTGCCGGTCACAGTAATGCTTATGCTCGTGCTTATTCTGGCGCCTCAGTTAGACGCCAGCTGGAAGCAAGCCGAAGCTCAGACCAGGTCCCCTAGTAGGGCAATCCCCGATCCGCCGGAGCTGGAGGCGGAGGCCTGGGCGCTCATGGACGCCGAGTCCGGGTTGTACCTAACGGGGGAGAACGCCGACGAGCAACTCCCGATAGCCTCGACAACCAAGATCATGTCGGCCCTCGTTATACTAGAGGATGGCGCTGACCTCGACGATGAGATAGAGGTCACTAGTGAAGCCGAGGAATACGTGGGGGGTACCTACAGCAACGTGGGGCTAATAGCGGGCGAACGACTCACCGCTCGGGACCTTTTAACGGCCGCGCTGGTACCTTCAGGCACTGAGGCGATCTATGTTTTAGCCCAACGTTTCGGCGCAGGGAGCGTAGATAATTTCGTCGAGAGGATGAACGAAAAAGCTGACGAAATGGGGCTGGAGAACACTAACTTCGAGACCCCCGCCGGTCTGGACACCCCCGACAACTACTCGAGCGCCCGGGATCTCGCCAAGATAGCACAGGAAGCGCTCAAGTACCCCGTGTTTGCCGAGATTGTAGACACCACGGACACCACGATCAGCACCCAAAACAGGTCTATAGAGATCTCCAACACCAACCTGCTCCTCACTACCTACCGGAAGGCGACCGGCGTAAAGACCGGGACCTCCCCCGAGTCGGGAGCCAACCTCGTCTCCTCTGCCCAAGACGGCGACGAGTCCTACATAGCGGTCGTGCTCGGCACAGAGGATGTGGCACGTTTTACAGAGTCGCAGGCCCTGCTCGAGTACGGCTTCGCCCGTTACGACCGCCAAGCGCTCGTAGAAGAGGGCGAGGTGTACGAGGAGGCGCCTCTGCCTTACCGCCGGGGAGAGACCGTGGAGCTCGTCGCCGAAGAAGACGTGGGCGCGGCCGTAGACCCAAACTCTGAAGTCGAGCGTCGGACAACGAACGAAGAGCTACCCCCCTCGGCCGAGGCTGGCGAGAGGCTCGGCGAGGTCGAGGTGTATGTCGACGGAAAGAGCGTCGGGCGCAGTGCTCTGCTCGCCCGGGAGGGCTACGAGGAGGCTTCGTGGCTCGACATGGCCTGGTACGGAGTAGGTTGGGTCTTCTATACCGCGTGGAACGCGATAGCGGGGCTCTTGGAGTAGAGGAAGAGTCGCCTTGCCGCCATACCGACACGAGTTGCGCTACCGTTGCCGAGTGACGAGGGCGCAGAGCGCCGACGGGCTGGAGTGGGAGCATAGCTCCCCCACTAATGGCGCTGCTCGCATGCTACGCAGGTCTTTTTGCCTGGAGCTTTCTCGCGGCGACCGCGCTGCCGCTAAGCTCCGAGGGCCGCTGGCCACCCTGGTAGGCGTCGGGGGGCAGCTCGTCGCGCCGGTGCTGGTGGCTACGGCTGGGAACGTCCTAGGCTCCTGCACGACGTACCGGTTTGGCCGTCGTGCGCGGTCGCTCGTGCGCGGTCGCTCGTCCGCCCTCGTGAAGCCACGAAAAAAAGGTGCGGACGGCGCCGGTGCTCCAGACCTGCGGCGGGCCGGCGTTACTGCTCTCTTTCTTGCCGGTAATAGGCGAGGTGCTGGCCGCGCTGGCCGGGGCGATGAAGCTGCCCTTGCACACCTTTTTGTTCTGGGTAACGCTCGGCAAGGGCCTGCGCTACGCGGCGGTGGCCTGGGCCGTTTCGGCTTTAAGGTAACCCTTCGCTTCTCCGGCCAGCGCTAGCTTGTGTGTGCATCCTCTGCACCAGCCGATAGTATTTCGCGAGATGGCTGGTAGCAATTTGCGAAGCCGACTGAAGCTGGCGATTAAGATAGCGAGGCTGCGCGTAGCGACAACGCTCGCGAGCGCACGTTCCGGGCTGTTTAGCGCTATCAAAAGAGTCGTGCCGCCGCCGAGGAACCCCTACGTACAAAACGTGTCGGCGTCCTCGGCGGTGATCGCCTGGGTGAGCGAGGAATCAAATGTGGGCTCCGTGGAGTACGGGGAGACCCCGAAACTCGGATGCAAGGAGGTAGAGGATCAGGCCGTCAGGCGCCACGCGATCACACTCTCCGGTCTTAAGCCCAACTCAATTTACTACTATCGGGTGGCGGACCCCGGCTGGTTGCCGGTGGAGGGTCGGTTTCACACGGCTCCAGTAGGCGAAAATTTCTACTTCTCCTTTGCCGTGATCGGCGACAGCGGCAACGGCAAAAAGAATCAATTAGCGGTGGCCGGGATGCTGGAGTGCCTGGAACCGGACTTCATCCTGCACACCGGGGATGTGGTGTACCCATCGGGCAAGGACCGGCATTACGACCGGCGCTTCTTCGCACCGTATGGGCGGCTCCTCAGGGAGGTCCCAGTCTTCCCAACTTTAGGGAATCACGACGTAGAGAACGAGAATGGCGCCGCGTACCTCAAAAACTTCTACCTGCCGCGCAACGACCCGAGGAGCACGGGACGCTATTACTCTTTCGACTGGGGCAACGTCCACTTCGTCGCGCTCAACAGCGAGTTCTACCATGAGGACGACGACGGCGACCCGGAGGAGCAAAAAGACTGGCTAGAGCGCGACCTAGAACAGACGTGCCAGCCGTGGAAGATCGTGTTCTTGCACAGGCCTCCCTACAGCTCTTCGAAGCACGGCAGCGATACGGAGATACGAGAAGACCTCGAGCCTGTCTTCGTTCGCCACGGGGTGAACCTTGCTTTCAGCGGCCACGACCACCACTACGAGCGTACGGTGCCGATTAGCGGAGTAACCTACGTAGTAAGCGGAGGCGCCGGCAAGAGCTTATACAAGGCAGGCAAGAGCAAGTGGACGGCCTGCTCCAGGTCCGCCTATCATGCGGTATTCGTGCGCATCGAGGGCGAGCATCTCTCTTTAGAAGCCGTAAAGCCGGATGGTACCGTGCTGGACCGCCTGGTCCTCGACCGACCGTAAAGAGCCGCAGCAACACAGGACCGGAACCTTGAAGAAGTCCTTACCGCTGTGGGTACGCTCCTCTCGTTCGCTAGCCCGGTTACACTCGGCATGTCGGCCGCTAAGATGAGGCGTCGCTGGCGCAAGGGAGATCTCAAGCGTGGTCACAAACGCCGCCCAGCGGCTAAGACGTCGATGTTACATAATCACCTACATGGAGAGAGAGCCGAGCAATCCTGGGGCGGATATGTTTTTCGAGGACCGCGGGGACGCCGGGCGGCAGCTGGCCGAACGTCTTGCACGCTATAAGGAAGACTGCCCTGTGGTGTTCGCACTGCCGCGGGGCGGGGTCCCGATAGGGGCAGAAATATCGCGTTCTCTCCAAGCGAGGTTAGAGGTCGTCGTCGCCCGCAAACTCGGGGCTCCCGGCCAGCCGGAGTTCGGCATCGGCGCCGTGGCCCCCGGTGGCGTGCGCGTCCTCAACGAACGAGCCGTGCAGTCTTTAGGCATCCCGGAGGATTACCTGGACTGGATCTCTGCCCGGGAGTCTGAAGAGGCCGAGCGGCGTCTCAGGCTCTTTCGCGGCGAGCACCCCTACCCCGACCTTACGACACGTACAGCCATACTTGTAGACGACGGCCTCGCCACTGGCATGACGGCCCGCGCGGCGCTTTTGGCCCTAAGGCGCCTGAACCCCTACAGGCTCGTTCTCGCCGTACCCGTCTGCGCACCCCAGACCGCTGAGCTCTTGCGCCCAGAGGCCGACGATCTCGTTTGTCTCCTGTTGCCTACTAAACTCGAAGCTGTCGGCCTCTGGTACCGGAACTTTGAGCAGGTTCCGGACGAAGAGGTCGTGCGCATGCTTGAAGAGGCCCGGCGCTTCGCGAGGCCGGACCAAGAAGGGCATTGAGCCAGTTATGAGAAGTAGCTTTTCGGAGCTACTTACTGGCGTATCGCCAGGTTCGTCTCGATCATCTGTCTAGGTGTGGTGTGCCGAGCATCCGTCGTAGAGGCAGTCCGAGAGGTAGAGGGTCTGGCTTCGGGAAGGCGCCCAGCGCCGCAGGGTTTTTGCACCGGCGGTCAGAAACAGCACAAACGAGCTAGCTAGGGGATGTCGAACGCGTCTTTGTGGAGCAAAACCCGTAGACGCCTCCCGCGCGTCGCGGAGGTTAGCGGGCACCCGGAGTGCACGGTTGTTAGAGACAAGCCTGATCCTTTACAGTGAGGCCAGGAGGGTCCAGTGGAACGGGAAGAGTAAACGTGCTAGGCGAAAAGATAGCGAGGCTACCACGGTACTGGTGACAGTACTGAGGTTTTAAGAGCTCGTAGAAAGTAAATATAGAATGGCAGACGGCGGTGCTTGGCAATCCGGTGTTTACCAACGCCCGCGGCAGGAAACGTTGCGGCCGGTCGTCCTTTATCATTTAGCTGCTACGGTTAACCATCGCTAGACTTACAGAGGTGAAATATGGCACAAGCTGAAGACGTTCGCAGGCTCAAGGAACGCTTGGAGGGGCACCCTGGTCCGATACTCTCGGTGTACCTGAGCGTAAACGCCCGATATGAGGAAAACCAAGGGCAGGCGTACAAGGTGCGTCTAAGGGATTCCCTGGAGGAGATGGAGGTGCCGAAGGATCTGGCCGATCGTGCCTGGGAGTCGGTGGAGGAGGCGCATCCGGGCGCCCGCACTCTGGTCCTCTTCGTCGCGGAGGACGGTTTCTTCGAGCGGTACAACTTACAGGTGGACCTACCCGAGGCATTCCACTTTGGGGAGCCGTACCTGGCACCGTTGGTCCTGGCGCTCGACGAACACGAGCCGTACGGCGTAGCGCTCCTCGACGCCCAGGAGTTCCGTTTCTTCGTCTCCGCCCCAATGGAGGAGCCAGCGCACGCCAGCACAGGGGCTTCCAGCGGCTTTTTGCGGGAGGTCGAAATCGAATCGAGGCAGCCATACCCGAAGGTCGGCGGCACGAGGGACCACGACCCGGCCGGACACACGCGCCAGGCGCACCTACACCGCTTTTTCAAGGAGCTCGCCGAGCAGACGCGCAAGCTCGTCCTCAGGGACGGCATCAAGCACCTAATACTCGCTGGCCCCAAGGAGAGGACCGCCGCCTTCCGCGAGACGCTTCCGCAGGATGTACAGGAGAGGGTAGTCGCCGAGGAGCAAGTGGAGGCGAGGGGGCCGGAGAACGAGGCCATAGAGGAGTTCGAGACCATCGTGGAGAGGGCCGAGAAAGAGCGCAAAGCCGGGCTTATCTACCAGGCGCGCGAGAGCGGAGTACACGGCATAAAAGACACCATCGAGGCCCTCCAGCTCGGCCAAGTGCACCATCTCATCGCCCTCTGGGGTCTCGACGCCGAGCTTCGCTGGTGCGACTTTGACGAGTTGGCCATAATGGATATCTCCGGGCAGGAATGCACCTTCTGCGGTCGGGAAACAAGGGTACGGCCTCTCATGGACGTTCTCGTAGACCTAGCCGCCATCCGAGACGCCCGCCTCGAGTTTGTGCGCGCCGAGAACAAGGTTGTCGAACACCCTAACGAAGTCGGGCGCGAAGAGCACAATCGGGAAGAGCCAGCCGACGTTCTGCGAGGAGAGTTTGACGGGCTCGTCGGTCTTTTACGTTTTACCCTAACCGAGCAGCCGTAGAACTTCCTCCACGACCGAAGCTGAGCACGAACGTCTAGCTTCACCGAAGCAGCGGTTACGCCGAAAACGGTGGGGTGAGCGGCCCAGACCGAAAGGGCTTTTGACTCGCCCCCAACCGTGGCGCGAGGGACGCTAACAACGATAAACCGTGCTCAGGGCTGACTTCCATGTCACAGTGCGACCACACGCTCTGCTGGAAAATCTTCCCGAAGACAAGCCGAACAAAATCAGGTTTTGACCCGGTTTAGAGTAAAGTCAATTCCGCTTCCTCTCCGACAGGCTGGCGGTAGGAGCGATATCGCTTTTGACTTAGGCCCCAACAGAGTAAACGCGCTCGGCCCTTAAGAGCTTTTTTCTACCACCACCTCTCTTTCGGCGTTGGGCGAGAAGGGGTAGAAGCAATCAGCGTCGAAAGAGGTATAACGACGCACCCGAGCTACAAGACGCTTTGCGTGACGACGACCTTTTAAGGTGTCCTAAAGGGCGAACAAAGACACACCCGTGCTTCGAAGAGAGCGCGTTCAAGAGATGATCGGTCGCGCACTCAAAAGGCCGAAGAGGTACCGGGACAATGGCTCGTTTGCGTGCTCTTCGGGGCGGGTAAGGTTGCCCAAGGCGGCACGGTAAGCGTGAGCAGAAGGAGGATAAGGGATGGATCCCGGCGAGCAGATCACCGGTACCCGCGATGAGCACTACGATCTCATAAGTATACTTTTCCATGCCCTGAAAGGTGCCGAGAACTGCGACACGTATGCTCTGGATGCCGAAGCGGCCGGGCGCACCGACCTCTACGAGTTCTTCAGGGAGGCGCAGTTAGCGCAGACACAGCTGGCCGAGCGAGCAAAAGAGCTGCTGGGCATAGCAGTAGGTATGGAGTCTCCGGCAGCGGCAGGTGCACCGCCGGGAGCAGCCACGCTAGAGACTGATTTTCCGGTGGATATACCGTCGGGGGATGCCCCGCCGCAGTCCGCGGATGTTCAGACGGAGATGTCTCCCACCGCTGCTACCGAGGCCACGAGGCCGGAGGAAGACATTGCGTTGGCGCCGGCGGCGGAGGCAGTCCCGCCCGACGCTCCGAGAACAGAAGACATACCGCCGAGAACGGGAGAGATCCCACCGAGCCCGAGTGAGGAACCACTACCGAGCGAGGAGCGGCCGGCGAGACCGGGCCCTTCCTGAAACCCCGCACCTTCAGGCTGTAGGTCGCTCTTTCAGAACGCGTCGCGGCGTTGCTCTAAGGGCTGATAGAGGCCGGCGTCGGTGCTGTAACAGCTGCTTGCTCCCGAGCTTCGAAGACGTAACCCTTTAGTATCGCCCTTAGAAAGGCACTCAAACGGAGATGACAAAGCTTCGAAAGTAGCGGATGTACGCTACACTTTAAAAATCTCGGCGACGACCTCCCCCCTCTGTCGCCGAGATTTCTTTAAGAAGAGAAACGGGGGAAACTCTACTTAGGTCGTCCGCTCACTTCTCCGGCAGCAAGTATACTGGATGCTCGTAGTAAGCTGGGGAATAGCAGCACTCAAATAGGCCAGGCAGGGCCGGAAAGGAAGAGGCGTGGAAGCCGGTAGGGAGATTGGGTTGTATGGGTGGGGGATCACGGTCTTGCGGGTGGTACTTGGCCTCTTGTTCCTGGTGCACGGAGCTCAGAAGCTTTTTGTCTTCGGCTTCGGCGGCGTGGCAGAAAATTTCAGGCAAATGGGAATCCCAGCCCCTACGCTAGCCGCCGTAGTTGTAACCCTGGTGGAGCTGTTGGGCGGGGTGCTCCTGATTATCGGGCTGTTTACCCGCCTGGCGGCCCTGTTATTGGCGCTCGACATGCTGGTGGCGACCCTGCTGGTCCACCTGCCAAACGGCTTCTTCATTAACAACGGTGGGTTCGAATTTACACTGATTCTCTTCGCCGCCAACGTCTCCCTGGTGCTAGCCGGCCCAGGCGAAGCAGCGCTGGACAGGGTTCTTGCCGCCCGCAGCAGTCCCGGGCTAGCGCGTTTGCTGCGCTGACACCTGGGCGGCGCGTGCTCGCCCTTCTCACGGCTCCAGGAGTGGTTCTAGTGGTTCTCAAAATACTGTGCTGATCCCCGAGCCACCACATTTTGATTCGTTTGTGTGTACAGCGGGCGGGCGTCCTTGCGCGTCGAGACCGAGCGTTTATATCGGGACGCGCCAGAGATATACCTGCTTGTCGGTTTTCGGAAGCCTAGCGACAGAGAAGAGCTGGAAATGGCCAAGTGCGAAGTGTGTGGCAACGAGTACGACAAGACGTTTCGAGCCTACAACAGGCTTTAGCTTTATTATCGCTATTACGGCAGACGACAGAGAGGCGATGCGCCTTGAAGGCTGGTGAGGCAGCTCGTTTATGCTCTCCGTAGATCAGCGCAGATGCCGAGAGGAGAGCCTCCTAACATCCTCGGTGCCGGGGCCGCTCAGTCCCTTACCGTAGCCCTAGGTGAAAGAGAACCGATGACCTCTCGAAGGCCTTTTTAGACTCGGTCTTGTACCTGAGTCGCCCCGGCCATGCTCGCGCAGTGGGCGCAACAGTAGATGGAGCCGTTCGCCTCTACACCGTGGCCAATGATCCTGACTCCGCAATGCTCGCAGGTGGGGGCTAGCGCGTGGATCGCGCATTCGAAGCTGTCGAACACGTGCGGCTGGTCGTCAGGTAACGTTACCCGAAAAGCCTTGTCGTATTCATTACCACAAACTTCACATTTCGCCATCTCAGTCCCCTTCTTTGATATTAGCTTGAGCAGGCTTACTTCGTTACTTACCCCTCCCGTAAACCGAACAAACGCTACAGAGCACCCTGATTAAAGGGACGGGCCCGGAAGCCTTTACGACGCCAAAAGGGAGACGAACGAGATAGGACACACGCCGAAGATAGACAATCCAGTCGTGGGCGACGAGCCTGCAAACTACCTCGTCTTCTGGATCAGCCGACAGCGCAATTCGAGAGCACGATATCCAACTTTTCACCTGGTTACTACCACCACAGGCGCCCAAGCCGCACGGTCTTGGACGCGGCGCTGGGGTTGACCGCCGAGCGCGGCCTGGAAGGCTTTTCGATGATGGAGGTTGCCAGGAGGGCGGGATCAGCCACAACGCGCCCTACCACTACTTTGCAGAAAAGGGAGCGCTGGTGGACGAGCTGGCGCTGGAAAGCTTCGGCGCTTTAGACGAGGAGTTGCGCGGGGCACGTGCGGAGGCGGGGGGCGTAGCGGTAGAGAAGCTGCCTCCGTTGGCGTCGCCTACGTGTGCTTCGCCCTCCACAACCCGTGCTGATGCTGCCCGTTAGACACAGTTAGCACCGTACGGCGCGCGATCAACCGGTCGAAAGCCTTCAAAGCCACAGGACCAACCTTAGCGCCCCTCCTGAGCTCCGAAGGGGATACACGCACCCTAAGGCGGCTTCTACGAGACCTCAAAGAGATGCAGCACATTCCGCCACACCAAGAGAAGGGGTTGCGACGGAAAGAATCTGACGGCCTTCTTCAGAGCATACAGATAATCCTCCTCCCCCCTGGCACAAGGGGCAAAACGACGCTATTCTGTGGCGCATCGCGGACGCAAGCCGGGTAGAGAGGAGGCTATACAATGGAGAGCGACCGAGTGAGCAAACCAACCGCCCACGCTGCCTCCTACTCAACGGCAATCCCACTGGCACCTTTGCCCGACAATGTAGTCACCCGCATTCAGCAAGCCGGCGCTCAGCAGGTGAACCTCTATCGCGCCCTCGCGCACGCGCCGCGGCTGCTTGAGGCGTGGATGGACTTCGCGTGGGCGCTACGCGAGTGCTGCGAGACCCCCCGCCCGCTACGCGAGCTGATGATCCTCCGCACCGCCCAACGCACGCTCTCTCAGTACGAGTGGCACCAACACCGCCGGATGGCCGCTGAGGCCGGCGTCGACGAACACAAGGTCACCGAGCTGGCGATGTGGCGCACCTCCCCCGCCTTCGAGGAGGCCGAGCGGGCCGCACTCGCCCTCACCGACGCCCTCGTCGACGGGCATGTCCCCAACGAGATCAACGCTACACTGGCTGAGCATTTCGAAGAGAAGGCCCGCGTCGAGCTGACGCTGACCGCCGCCTTCTACTGCGCGGTGCCTCGTCTACTAGACGCACTGCGCGTGCCCGTCGAGACAGCCTCTGCGTCCCCCAGCCCGAATACAGAAGAGGGCCAGGCGTAACTACCAACTTTGTCCCCACCACCTGGTCCGCTGCTCAAGAGCACTCATCGGGCAACTCGGTTATGGCAACAGAGGCAACCCGCCGTGGCAAGCCCGCAACCTCTAGCTCATCCACTATGCTGGCGCATTGGCATCCGGTGGGGGCCCGGGGGGTGGAGCCTCCCTTCGCGCCCTGGGCGGGGGATTTACCGTGCCTGACAGCTCCCCTTCTATCCCGGGCTCGCTCATCAGCTGCGCAACGGTTCCTTTCAGTACGTTTTGCACCTCTTGTCGGTCCAGCTTGGGCTCCTGGCCGACCACCGCCTCAGTAAGCTGCTCTATAGTCTCCTGTATAGCTCGGTCTCTGTACGAGTCCGGCATTGATTGTATCTCCTCCTGCTACTATCTCTACTTGGGTAGTAATATCCTACCCTCTGCGGATGGGTCCTAAAAGGTGAAGAGGCTAAAGCTCTTTGTAGGAGCCTCGAGCCGTTCCCTACGGCCACCGCTCGATCACCACCTTACGCTCAGTGTAGAACTCGACACCATCGCGCCCGGTGGCGTGCAGATCCCCGAAGAAGGAGTCCTTCCAGCCGGTGAACGGGAAGAAGGCCACCGGCGCGGGCACGCTTATGTTCACCCCGATCATGCCGCACTCGACCTTTCTCCTGAACTTCCTGGCAGCACCGCCGTCGCTCGTGAAGATGGCCGCTGCGTTGCCGTAGCGGGAGTCGTTTATAGCCCGTATGGCCTCGTCCAAGCCCTCCATGCGCTCGACGGCGAGAACGGGGCCGAAAATCTCCTCCTGCGCTATCTCCATCTCGGGTGTCACCCGATCAAAGATCGTGGGCCCTAAGAAGAAGCCCTCGTCCTCGTTGTAACGCTCCCTACCATCCACGACGAGGCGAGCGCCCTCCTCTTCGCCCTTCGCGATGTAGCCGGCGATCCTCTCTTTGGCCTCCTCGCTCGTCACGGGGGTTATGCCGGTGCCCGAGTCCATCTTCCGGTTTAGGCCCGAGCCCACCTGGGCCTTGCTGGCTATCCTCGCCAGCCTCTCCACCAGCTCGTCCCCGGTCCCTCCTACCGCAACCCCTACGCTGCCCGCCAGACACCGCTGCCCTCCGTTAGAGAAGGCCGAGGAGAACACACCCTCGGCCGCCGCCTCCAGGTCCGCGTCGGGCATGACCACCATGTGGTTCTTGGCCCCGCCCAGGGCCTGCACCCTCTTGCCCCGCTCGGCCGCCCGCTTGTAGATGTTGCGGGCCGCCTCAGCGGAGCCGACGGACGAGATGGCTTTGACCTCTGGGTGGTCTATTAGGGCCTCCACGGTCTCCACGGCCCCGTGCACGACGTTGAAGACGCCGTTCGGGAAGCCAGCCTCGGAGAAGAGCTCCGCGAGGCGCACGGCCGAGAGCGGCGTGCGCGGGGAGGGTTTGAGGATAAAGGTGTTGCCCGTGGCGACCGCAAGGGGGGCGAACCACAACGGGATCATCATGGGGAAGTTGAACGGGGTTATAGCTGTGACCACCCCTAAAGGTTCCTTGTAAAGAGCGCAGTCCACGCCTTGGCTCACTTGGTCGAGGGTCTCTCCCTTCATCAGCGTGGACATGGAGGCCGCGAGCTCGACGACCTCTATGCCGCGCAGGATCTCGCCCTTGGACTCCTCGACGTGCTTGCCGTTTTCGCGGGTGCAAAGCTCCGCGAGGTCCTCCATGTTGTCCTCGAGCAAAACCTGGAGCTTGAACATCCGCCTCGCTCTACGCGTTACCGGCTCCTCGCGCCACTCCTCGAAGGCCTCCGCCGCGGTGCGTACGGCTCGGCCCACGTCTTCTTTGCCCGAAAGCGGCACCCGGCCCAAGAGCTCTTCGGTAGCTGGATCGGGAACGTCGAGCTCCTCCTGCGCGTCTGCGGCGACCGGGTTACCCCCGACGAAGTTCTTCACGGTCTCCAAGGCAACTCCTCCTTCCTGCTCTTCTCTTCTGTTGCTTTCCCCATTAGGTGTATGTGTAGGATAATACGCTTACTGCACCAGACGCCTGGGCTGAGCATCTACATTAAGCCAAGGAAATGTCTCTTAGCGGAGGTGCATAAAAAATCGAGATGAACTAGTAGTAGTGCAAGTCCTGCCGGCTGCCTTAGGGACGCTGCGAAGATCACACTGCTCAAGCGAACCCCACCGCGACGCTGCCGCTAGCTCAAACGCACCCCTTCTACCCACTTAAGGTACCAAGCGGTGTTAAGCGGGCTGCCAGGCTTTCTCTACCTCTTGCTCGTAATGAGCAAAGGCGGTAACCAAGCCTTCAAGGGCCTCGGCCGTGGTTTCGAATAAGGCCTGAGCTCTAGGGTCGTCTACTTCGCCCACACCCTCTCGCGCCTGGCGGATGGCCACGACCAGGCTGTCCTTGATCATCGCCGTGCGGCGTCTCCGAATTAGGCTTTGGGTGCTTCTCTCGTTAGATTCTTTCAGGAGGTTTGCAAAGTACTTACGAAGCGCCCCCTTGACGCTTCTTTCGTTAGTCTCCTTTATGAGGTTGCTAAAGTACTCCCTGTTCTCATCGCCAGGTGTTACGGCCTCGGCAACCCTTTTAACAAGGTTCTTGGCCCTGCCCATCACTTTTTGCTCTTTTCTGTCACGCTGCCTTTCCTTTCCCCTGGTTCCGCTGGTAGGAAGCATACAACATAAGGCACAATACGGCAACTCTACAGCGGTTTACACTGTTATTGACTCACGCTTCCCCTCAGGATGTAACAAGCCCGACCAACTGTGGCGCCACCCCGTGCTCTTGTAGCTTTTGGTAGCTCATATGACCCTGGTGAGAAGGTCGTTTTTGGACGCGTTCTACGGGGTAGAGACCCAAAAGGTGCTCCTCGGGAAAGGAGGGTATATGTGGGACAGGCACACAGAGCGGCCGTCGAACCTCGTTAAAGTGAGCGATTCACCTATTGGCGTAGAGGAGCCTTGGCAGAACATCTGCAACCTCGACGTCTACGACGTTCACGGCGAGCAAATAGGAACCGTGGAGGATCTGTACGCCGACCGGATGCAAGCACACCTTCCGCGCTTTCTGGGTGTGGCCGCTGGAGGCTTTTTGGGGATAGGCAAGAAGCACTTCCTGATCCCGGTGGAGGATGTCAGCCACGACGTGGGCGAAGAGCGGGTGATGGTGAAGCAGAGCAGAGACAAAGTGATGAACTCGCCGGAGTTCGATCCCGAGGTTGTGCCCAGGCGCGACTTCCAGCGCGCCGTCTACACCTACTACGGCCATTCCTAATGAGGACGGTGTGAGGAACAGCTTGCAATCTACTACCCCATAGGTAGCTGCCCGCTGCCTCTAGTGTCAAATCAATATGCTAGCTACAGCAGTCGCCATGAATTATTGTACTGATGGACAATGGGAGGGGTTAATATCACTTACTTGACAATACCTACTGGAAACAGTGGTTTTTACAAGCTGGTAGTGCTCGCAACGTTCCATCTGCTTCTTCCTCACCAACGTCGTACCCCTACAGCTTTCATCTTATAGCGCTACCGAGATATACATAGTTAGGCACCATTAACCGGTCACGGGGAGCCCTTTCCTGGCTACTTCGGCTTCTGGTTTCAACGCGCACTGGAAACTAAGAGGCGTTTTGACAGCGAGCTAACAGTAACCAGCTTAGAAAGGCTAGTGGCGAATCAGTTGAGGAGGCCTGCTGCCCACCTATCCGTAGCGTGCCGGCCCTAGTAAGTTAGCGAAACACTTACCGAAGCTTGTACCCCTTCTTCTTGGAGGCCTTTCGTCAGTTCGTCGGCTAGTTTGTTGGGCAGCGTCTGCTCCAAGTTCTTTTTTACTTCCTCCTCTATTGTTTCGTCTACCTTGCTTTTGAGAAAAGAGCTGGCACCGGGAACTCTG
>Ga0126308_10000209_pt1 | contig 16932 bp, 19 predicted proteins | sample Plot55_FD_92533 | JGI IMG/M metagenome (GOLD analysis project Ga0126308, IMG submission 92533) | Serpentine soil microbial communities from UC McLaughlin Reserve, CA, USA - Plot55 | ecosystem: Environmental > Terrestrial > Soil > Grasslands | place: USA: UC McLaughlin Reserve, Lake County... | reverse complement strand
ACCGCGATAGCGCTCAAGATACTGAAGAACAAGAGGGTGCGCCAGATCGCGGTGAAGGCGCTCAAGAACGAGAAGGTGAGAAAGGTCGTAGTGAAGCAGGTCTCGCGCCAGCTCATTGGCAAGTAACCTGAGCCGGCGGGTCCTCGCCTCGCGCTAGGTCTGCTCCCTCGGAACTCGGGTTCTCTCCGCGAGGTCCCTGGCGACCTCCACCACGGAGTTTGTCTCGCGCCACACCTCGAGCTGACGGATGGACTCGGTCGGTTCGTCGACGAGGCGCTGCAGTGGTGAGAGGTCCCTGTTCCTCGTCCCTTGCAGGCTCTCGAAGAGACCTTCGATGGCGCGGCGGGTGTCGACCGGCTCGTGGGTGTCGTGGTCCACGAAGTAGCCGCTCATGCCGTAGCGCTGGGCGCTCCACTTGTTCTCCTCGATCTCCCTGTTGGGACGGATCTTGCGCAGCTCGCCCGATTCGTACTCCTCGGAGAGCACGTCACAGACCGCCGCGGAGAGCGCGATGAGGGACTCGCTGCGCGTGGGCTTTGTCTGGGCGTCGAAGGCTCGAAGCTCGATCGTTCCCAGCCCTGGGTGGGGGCGCACGTCCCACCAGATCTCCGACAGCTTCTTTATGACGCCCGAGCGCTGCACGAAGTCCACGTACTTCGCGTAGGCGTCCCACGAGCCCAGAGGCTCGGGCAACCCCGCGCGGTGGATAGAGCGCGAGAAGATCAGGGTCCGAGTTGACTGCATGTCTGTGATCTCACCCTGCCAGAAGGGCGAGTTCGCCGACAGCGCGAGGAAGTGGGGGACGTACTCCCGTAGCCTGTCGAAGAGGTAGACAGCCTTCTCGCGGCCCTGGACAGCGTAGTGAACGTGCAGCGAGAAGGTGTTGTTGCGCCGGATCAGCCACCCGAGCTGCCTCTTGAGGCGCTGGTAGTGCGGCTTGTCTATGATCTCCTGCTCGCGCCAATCCCCGATGGGGTGCGTCCCGCTGGTGCCGAGGAAGCGTCCCAGGCGCTCGGCGTGCCTCAACAGGGTCTGCCTGCGCGAAACCAAGTCACCTGTCACGCTGCCAGCGTCCGGGTGGACGCCGGTGTTGGACTCTATCTCGCAGTCTATTAGCTCGCCAGAGAAACGATCTTCTGGCTCGGCGGCGAGTATCTTCTGCGCCCCGCCCGCGAGCTTGAGCGTCTCGGGCTCGGCCAGCCAGAGCTCCTCCTCGGCGCCCAGAGTTCCCTCCGGGGCGCCTGTCTCGAAGGCGCCTTCGGGGATCAGAGACGGCTTCTGGGCGGTGTTCAAGTTCTCTTCTGACCCTTCGCCGCACGCGCCGGCGGGTACGCGATTCCTGTGTGGTCGGGTACATAATCCATCTCATCTTATATATTAACCCTTTCGCGCTGAGTGCCGGGGGTAGAATATCGCCCGCGGCTAGGTAGGGACCCGTGCGGAAGGTTTTCCTAGAGAGATGGAGCAGTCGAGCAGAGACCCCGTTCCGGAGACGCTGGTCGCGGCCTGCGCGGCCACGGCGCTCACGCTGGTCTACAGCGCCCCGACGCCGGGGGCGGGATCGCGTTACGTGGACGGCCGTGTGGCCCACGAGTCACGCTTGCTCTCTGTACTCCCCGTCCGGGATGCGCTGGCCAACTCGGGGCGCCTGGGGGTGGGCGAGACCGTGCTCGAGGCGACCCTCGCTTCCAGATCGTTCGCCGGCGTCGCCGACCCGCGCGGCACCGGTTACCTGGTCCCGTTCGCGCGAGCCGCGCTGCTCGGCGAGACCTCCGGCTGGGTCCTCGCCCGTCTCGGGCACGACGACCTCGCGCCCTTCGCTCGTGCCCTGGAGGCAGCGGGGGACGGGGGGCCGCTCGCGGGTGCCCTCCTGGTCGCGCTCGGGGCCGGCAAGGATGTCACGCTGAGGGACGCCATGCGCTTCGCTGCAGCCCGAGATGCGCTGGCGCGCGAGTACGCGCGGGGCTTCGAGGTCAGCCGCGAGCTCGCCCGGCCCGCGCTACTAAGGGCGCTCTCCCGTGCCGACTCCGTGCGCGGGGCGCTAGTGCAGGCTTATCTGGAGGTCCTCTCGGAGGTGCCGGACCTCGACGTGGTGGACAGGGCCGGGAACCGGGAGGCCGAGGAGGTCTCTCGAATGGCCCACGGGGTCCTCAAGGCTGGCGGCGTCCACTCCCGGCGTGGTCTCGAGGGGATCGGCAACCTCGATGGCCTCCTGCGCACCGACCTGCGCCTCGCACCCTCCGCCACCGAAGCGCCCGTCATCGCCGCCGCCTTCCTCGTGGCTCTCGAGCACGGTCCCGGCGCTTTGAGCAGCCGCCTCAGGCCGGCCTCGGCGTACAACAGAGGCCGGTGAACCCATTCTCCGAACCACGGCGCATTGTGGGATAGAATGGATAGGAGTGCGAACCCCGCACACTGGTCAAGGAGGCGCACGGCGCGTGAAGGCCCTGGTAATCGTAGGACATGGCTCGCACCTCAACGAGGACTCAAGCCTGCCGGTCTACGAGCACGCGGAACGCATCCGGGGGACCGGCGAGTTCGACGAGGTGGTCGAGTGCTTCTGGAAAGAGGAGCCTTCGATGCGCCACGTGCTCGACACGGTGGAGTATGAGGAAGTGTACGTCGTTCCGGTCTTTATCTCCGAGGGGTACTTCACCCAGCAAGTCATACCGAGGGAGCTCGGACTCAAGGGACCCATAACGAAGAAGGGGGACAAGATCGTCCGCTACGCCGGGCCTTTAGGTACCTTCGAGGGGATGCCTGACGTCATCCTGGAGCGCGTGGACGACCTGATGCGCGGCAAGGAGCCCTCAGGGCGCACAGCCCTCGTGCTGCTGGGGCACGGCACCGACCTCAACAAGAGCTCGGGCGGCGTGATCTACCTAAACGCTGGGCGTATCAGGGAGCGCGGGGTCTACGACCTGGTCGAGGTCGGGTTTTTGGATCAGGAGCCTGGGATCGGGGAGGTCGTCGAGAACGTCGAGGCGGAGAACGTGATCCTTATCCCCATGTTTATAGCCGAGGGGTGGCACACGCGCGAGACGATACCCAAGGATCTCGGTTTGACCTGCGAGGTGACGGTACGAGAGCACAAGACCATCTTCTATGGCGCCCCGGTCGGCACCCACCCTTCCATGGCGAACCTCATCGCCGCTCGCGCCCGCGAGACCGTGCGAGAGGAACAGGTTGCCGGAAGCGTCACCTGAGGCATTGAGCGCGAGAAGCCGCGCGGCCGCCTCGCGCGAGGCGTTCGCCGCCTGGATTGAGGCGTCTGTCGAGGGCCGCGTTTTCGGCCAGGTCCTCATACGCCGGACCTCCCCTGCCTGCTACTCGCTACGCCACCAGGACGATGCGAACGCGGAGGATCTGAAGGTCCACGAAGATCCGCGGACGGCGCGGGAGATCGCCAAGCTTACCGAAGCGGGCGAGTACCGTCCGCTCAAGAGCTCACCCAACCTCCGGCGCGGGTGGGAGATAAGGGCCTCGGACGCAGGGGAGCTCGCCGTCGCCATGAACTATCTCTATCCGGCTGGTATTGTGCACTGGCATCTCCTCCGGGAGGGAAGGCTCGAGATCACGAACTTCCGGGCGAACGCCGCGCGACAGAGCGGCATCTACAAGCGTATACAACGCCTCTCGGACAAAGGGGTACAGGACGCCGCGCGAGCCTGCTGCGAGGACAAGGTCTGCCTCAAGAAGACCCTCTGGGACGTGGACGAGAAGACACCGCTCGAGATGCATCGGGGGAGCGGGGAGATCCCGTGCCCCGAGCCCTGCAGCATCTTCGTCTCCTTCGCCCTGCGTGTGAGGCTCTTCGAGCGGGAGGAGCGGGACCTCGACGCGGCCAGTCTCTCACCCTCCGAGAAGGAAGACATGATCGCCCTGGTCGAGGCCGCGGCAAGCGGAGGTGGCGGAGTCGAGTTCGCCCGCGAGGGCGAGTTCGAGAGATCCCTCAACGAGCGCCGGCTGCGCTACCGCCGCCTCACCCTCGTGACCAAGCTCCGGCCGAAGGGCTAACGTGACCGCCGGGACATATCCCGTCGGGGCACCGGCGAACGACACGCAGCTCGTCCAACTCGTGCGCGGGGTCCTTGGCCGGTATCCACGCTCGCGCAGCTGGCCGCAGATCAACGTCAGCTCCTGCTCCTTCGTGGTGACGTTGCACGGAGCTTCGAGCAGTGCGGAAGAGCGGGATGGGGTAGAGGCCGCCGTGTGCGTCGTGCCGGGGGTCCGAGACGTAACAAGCAACCTGAAGGTGGCTCTAGGTTAAACCCGGCGGTGCTGTTTCCGAACGGGCTTTTCAGGGTATCTGGATTGCGAAACCTACTCCGCGGATATGGAGGTAGTGTATGGCCAGCAAGAAGCGAAAGGGCGCCAAGCTCGGCGCAAAGGTGGGGGCCCGGGTGGTCCCAAAGGCGGGTAGGGCCGCCGGGAAGATCGGGTGGAAGCTGGGTAAGGGCCAGGCCAAGCTGGTTCGCCAGGCCGCGAGTTCGCGTGAGCCGAGAGGGCTGCGCTTCCTCAAGTACGGGTTCTTCGCCCTGGCGGGCCTCGCCATTGGGGCTCTAGTCTCCCGCTCCGGGAGGGACGGCGCCTCGTCCTCGTTCACCGGCACAACCGGCCAGCACTCGCCGGACGCCGGTAGCCCCGCAGGCCAGCGTGGCGAGACGTGGGGCAGCGGAACGCCGACAGGGACGGCCGGCGGAGGGGCCCAGCATCCTGAGGATCCCAACCGCACCGGCGCCGAGCGCGGATACTCAGATCCGTCCTCCGGACCGCTCATCGGTGAGCAGCATAGGGGCGATATCGAAGGGGTCCCCGAACAGCAGGAAGAGGTCGAGCAGCGGATACGGACTAGCCTCGGGGAGGACCCGCGCACCGCGGACATGCCGCGCGTGAACGTCGAGGTCAACGATGGCGTCGCCGAGCTGCGGGGTACAGCATCCTCCGAGGACGCCAAGACGGCTGCCGGCGAGATCACCTCCAGCGTCGAGGGCGTGCGCGAGGTGCGCAACCTTATAACCGTCAGCTAGCCAGCTGACGCCGTCGGCTTCGGCTGGGAAGCGAAAGAAGCGCCCCACTCATAAGCTTGGGGCGCTTCTTGTTGTTCGGATTTATACCTGAGGAGCTGAGGTGCTGACCGGCTAGCTCTCAATGAGTTCGAGCAGTTCGTCGCGGTGTTTCTCCATGATCTCGCGGTCGCTGGCCTCGACGTTGAGGCGGAGGAGGGGCTCGGTGTTCGAGGGGCGGAGGTTGAACCACCAGTCCCCGTAGTCGACGGTGAGACCGTCGAGGTGGTCGATCTTCGGGTCGCCGCGGTGCGCGTAGTACTCCTCTACTTTCTGCAGTGTTACTTCCTGATCCTCGACCTCGGAGTTGATCTCCCCGGAGCGGATGTAGTGGTCTATGGGGGCGAGGAGCTCCGAGAGCGGGCCGTCCTGGCGGGCGACGAGCTCGGCGATGGTCAGCATGGCGATTATCCCCGAGTCGGCGAAGTAGTTGTCCCGGAAGTAGAAGTGCCCCGAGTGCTCGCCGCCGAACGCGGCGTCGTATTCGCGCATCTGAGGCTTTATGATAGAGTGGCCGGCTTTGGTCCGGATCGCCCTCCCTCCCTCGCTCTCGACGAGCTCAGGGAACGCCTTGGAGCAGACGGCGCTGTAGAGGATGGTGGCGCCCGGCTCCTTCTCCAGGACGTTCTTGGCAACGAGGGTGGCGAGCAGGTCCCCCGAGATGGTCTCACCCTTCTCGTCCACGGCGAAGCACCGGTCCGCGTCACCGTCGAACGCGACGCCGAAGTCCGCTTCTTCCGTCTTTACGCGCTCCTGCAGATCCTTCATGTTCTCGGGCTCGATAGGGTTCGGGGGATGGTTCGGAAAGGACCCGTCCAGCTCGAAGTACATCGAGACGTAATCGAAGGGCAGCTTCTCGAAGATGGGGGGCAGCATCTTGCCTGCCATGCCGTTGCCGGCGTCCACGACGATCTTGAGGGGCCTGAGGCCCTCGGTGTCGATGAAGGTGAGACAGTGCGTAGCGTAGTCCCCGGTGATGTCGCTCTCTTCGACCGAGCCAGGGTACTCGGCGGGCTCGGGCAGCTTGCCAGAGGTGATCAAATCCCGTATCTGGCCGATGCCGTGCTCCCTCGAGAGGGCGATGGCGTCCTCCCTGCACAGCTTGAAGCCGTTGTAGTCCTTGGGGTTGTGGGAGGCCGTGACCATCGCGCCGCCGGGCTCCTCGAGGTGCCCGACCGCGAAGTACAGCGCGTCGGTCGACACGAGCCCGAGATCGAGTACGTCTGCGCCCGCCTCGATGACGCCTTCTATAAAGGCCTTCTCCAGAACCTCCCCGCTCAGGCGCATGTCGCGGGCGACGACGACCCTCGATCCTGAGAGGCCGAGGTGGTTCACGAAGGCGCGGCCGATGTCCCTGGCCAGGTCCTCGTTCAGGTTGTCGGGGTACACGCCCCGGATGTCGTAGGCTTTGAATATCGACTCGTCGATCATCTTCACCTTCTGCCTCTCGGACCTCTGGTTTTTCGCATCCGGTACAATAACTTTTCGTGGCGCCTCGTGCAGACCATGGCGGGTAGTGGAGGCGCACTTTGGGATCACGCTTCATCACCTTCGCGGCCCTCTTTTACGGCTCCCTGGCCGTCGCGGCGGCGCTGTGGGCCTCCCTGCGAGGGTTCGAGCTCCGGCTCACTGGAGACCACATGGCCCTGAGCGTAGTTCTAGGCGCCCTTACCCCGGTGATCACGGTCTCTCTGGGGCTCCTGGCCTACCGTCTCCTTCCCGTCTTGCGGGAGGTGGCCGAAGAGCTCGCCCCGCGCCTCGTAGACGGCGCCAGCCGTGGCGGTCTGCTTTTGATCTCCGTCTTCTCCGGGGTGGGAGAGGAGGCCTTTTTTCGCGGCGCCGTGCAGCAGGAGTTCGGGCTCGTGGTGGCTTCCGTCGTCTTCGGGGCCGTACACGTCGGTCCCGATCGCCGGTACCTGTGGTGGACCGCGTGGGCGGTCCTGGCCGGCTTCCTGTTCGGAGCCCTCTACGACGTCACCGGGGGGCTGCTCGCCCCCATCCTCGCCCACGCCTCCCACAACGCCGCGACGCTTCTGCTCTGGAGGCGCTCGAGAAAGGACACGTGGGAGCATGATTCACGCTAGTGCGTCGGTCCGTACTAGCGGCCATGAGATTGGCCAAGCGTGTCTTCCAGAGACGAACTACCACTTTTGCGACAAGGCCTAGTAGTCGCCAGGTTTTTGGATACAATGGGTTGGGATCGAAGCGTAGGACCTCAGGCTGCGTCGGGAGGGAGCGGTAACGCGCGCCAGGAACACCATCTTGAACCTCATGAGCCTGCTGGTGGTCGGGGTGGGCCTCGCCTTGACGGCGACCTTCTTCGTAGGCTCCCCGTTCACCAACTTCGCCCCTGCGGTCGGGACCGGTGCCGCGGGGGGAGGTGAGCCCGCGGTACCGGCGATCCGACCGGCTCCCGCGCATAAGGCGGGCGGCGGGCCCGCGGACGCGCAGGCGCGGGAGCAGTGGCGAGAGAGGCATGCCATCGCCAGCATTCCCAAGGACAAGACGCTCCGGGTCACCGTACCCGCGATGAAGCGGGTGGATAACGCGGCGATCCCCTACGCGGGTGCCACCGACGAGACCGCCTTCAAATACCATGCCGGCGTCCACCTGCGCGGAACCGGCTCCCCCTGGCAGAGGGAGGCCAACGTGTATATCGCGGGCCACCGCCTTGGCTATGTCGGGACCTCGAGCTGGCTGGGTTTCTGGGACTTAGATAACGTTAAGTCAGGTGACAAGGTCTTCGTCACGGACTCGATGGGTAGGCGCTACGTCTACAAGGTATTCAAGGAGTTCATCGTCGACCCGCAAGACGTGCACGTGACGCAGCCTCTGGAGGGTAAGAATGTCCTCACGCTCCAAACCTGCACCCTGCCAGACTACTCGCGGCGCCTTATCGTACAGGCGGAGAGGGTGGAAGGGCCGGTACTGGCGGTAGCGGAGGGGGATCAGGGTTGATCCGGCTTCCGGTTCGGGAGGAGAAGAAGGCGCGGCCCGTCAAGAAGCGTCCCGACACCCCACCCATGACCAAGGGCAACATGCAGGTCCGTGTGGTCTCCTTCGCGATCCTGGTTGCGGTGGTTTTCCTAGTCCTAGCTGCCCGGCTGTGGTACCTGCAGGTGCTGACGGGCAACGAGTACACGCTCTCGGCCCAGGCCACCCAGACCCGCGAGGTCAAAGACCCCGCCCAGCGAGGTGTGATCCGGGACCGCGACGGCGAGGTCCTCGCGAACAACGTCCCTGGGCTCAACGTTACCGTCACCCCCGCCACCATCTCGCGCGAGAAGGTCGCTGAGCTGGCCAGGATCCTCGGGGCCGACTCCAAAACGGTGCTGAACAGCTACGACGCGGCCTTCGACTGGGGGAGCCAGTACAGCCCGATGCTGGTGAAAGAGAACGCCGCCCGCAGCGGCGTGACCTACGTCATGGAGCGCACCGAGGAGTTCCCTGGCGTCGTCGTGAACGACGACTACGTACGTAACTACCCGGCCGGGGACACCGCGGCCCACGTCCTCGGCTACACCGGGGCGATCACGCAGGAGGAGCTCAAGCAGGATGCCTTCAAGAACCTCTCAAACGACTCTGTCGTCGGGAAGAGTGGGGTCGAGCGGTACTACGAGGAGGTGCTGCGCGGTGAGGCTGGCAAGCAGGTCTACAACGTGGACGCCCTTGGACGCATAGTGCCCGACGGCAGCCGGGTGGACTCTTTAGGCCGGTTCGTCGACGAGCACGGCGAGCCCATGGCGGTGGACCCCAGCAAGGAGCTCCCCGACCACGTCGTGGACCCCGTCCCGGGCGAGGACCTCAACCTGACGATAGACCTCGACCTCCAGCGGGTCGCTGAGACCGAGCTCGACGCCGCTATGGAGCGCGCGCAGGGCGCGGGCTACGCGGGCTCGGGAGGCGCCGCCGTCGCGATGGATCCGCGCAACGGCGAGATTCTGGCACTCGCCAGCCGCCCCGACTTCGACCCCCAGCTCTTCGTGGGCGGCATCTCCGGCACCAAGGAGATGAGGACCTTCGAGTACCTAAACTCGAAGGCCGCGAACTACCCGTTCACCGACCGGGCGATAACCGGTGGCCAGCCCGCTGCCTCGACCTTCAAGCCCTTCACGGGGCTCGCCGGTCTCGTCATCGGCGTGATAGACGCCTACACAACCGTCACCGACAACGGCGACTGCTGGCGCCCAACAGGGGTGTCGGTCAGTCCTTGCTACCAGAGCTGGCGCGAGAACAGCCCCAACTACGCCTACCTCGGGCCCCACGGCACCCAGACCATTACCGAGGCCATCAAGGACTCCAACGACAAGTTCTTCTACCAGGTGGCGGACTGGATCTGGCAGGCCACGCAAGACAAGAACTGGTTGCCCCACTTCTACGAGCGGTTCGGCTTCGGTGCCCTGACCGGGATAGACCTCGCCGGAGAGACGGCCGGACGCGTGCCGACGCGCGCCGGGGAAAGAGAGCTGGCTGCGGCGCTGGGCACGCCGGAGGAGGCGTACTGGAGCGTCGGGGACTGGGTGAACCTCTCCATCGGCCAGGGCGACCTGCTCGTCTCCCCGATACAGCTCACCCGCGCCTACGCCGCCATCTACAACGGTGGCACCCTCGTCACCCCGCATGTAGGGCGCGAGATCTGGGACGACGGCAAGCTGGTCAAGAAGATCTCCCCCGAACCCGCGGGCCACCTCGACATCCCGGATTACCAGTTCCAGTACATCATTGACGGGATGATGGGGGTCACGGGGGACGGCGGGACCGCCGAGTCGGTCTTCGAGGGCTCACAGCTGCCCACGGCCGGCAAGAGCGGTACCGGCGAGCTGCCGAACGGCCAGTTCGTGAACTGGTTCGTCGGTTGGGCAGAGAATCAGGGACAGCCCATGATCGTGGTCGTCATGATCGAGGACGGTGGCGCCTTCCAGACGGGCAGCGAGATGACCGCGGGCCCGGCGGTGCGGCACATCCTCGAAGCATTCTACGGCGTCGAGCAGTCGCCCAAGGACCCGCACCCGACGGGCACGCCCCCGCTCGCGGACCCCCAGACCCGGTAGTAGATGGTCCCCTCGTTCTCCTACGCGGTCCTCTCGCTGCCGAGCCCACCCTCGCCCGTACTCTTCGAGGCCGGCCCGTTCGCCCTGCGCTACTACGGGCTGTGTATAGCCCTTGGCATAGTCGCCGCGACGTGGCTTACGGGCCGCGAGCTCGACCGTAAAGGATACGATTCCGCCCTCGCCCTCGACGCTCTCTTCTTTGTCGTCCCCCTGGGGTTTATCGGGGCACGCGTCTACCACATCGCCACAGACTACGGCCTCTACGCGCGTGACCCCATCCCCGGCGTCTTCGAGGTCTGGAACGGGGGGCTGGGGATCTACGGCGCCGTGGCCGGCGGTTTCCTCGGCCTGATCCTCTTCGGCTGGTACCGCGGCGTGAGCCCGCTCGTCCTCGCCGACGCCGCCGCGCCGGGGGTCATCCTGGCCCAGGCGATAGGACGTTGGGGGAACTACTTCAACCAGGAGCTCTTCGGAAGGCCCTCAGACTTGCCGTGGGCGATCCGGATAGCGCCCGAGAGCAGGCCGACACAGTTCGCCGACGCCGAGACCTTCCACCCGACCTTCCTCTACGAGTCTATCTGGGACTTGCTCATCTGTCTAGTCTTGCTCTGGATCGCCCGTCGCTTCGCCAACCGCCTCAGGGACGGCGACCTAGTCATGCTCTACGTTAGCCTCTACTCCGTGGGACGCTTCTTCGTCGAAACCCTGCGGGTGGACCCGGCGTTCCTGATCGGGGGCTCCACCCGCGGCAACCTCTTCGTGAGCAGCCTGCTCGCCCTGGGCTTCGCCATGATCCTGCTCCTCAGGCACTCTCGCCCGCCCCGAAAACTACCCGGGTCCAGCTAACGCCTCACCGGTTAGACCCGTGAACGCGCTGCTATCGGGGCTTTCGCTTCTCGTACATGGCGTTGACCCTCGAGTACCAGGCGAGGACGTCCGCCCGCCGCCGTTTTAGCTCCTCCTCGCTGCGTTCGTCGGCGAGGTCGTTCGACTCGGAAGGGTCCGACGAGAGATCGTACGCCTCCTCGAGCTGGTTACCGAAAAAGTAGATGTACTTCTGACCTCCGTTGAGGCTAGCGAGGCACCTGTAGTCGTCAAAGCAGCTGAAAAATAACGTGCGGTTCTCGTCGGGAGGTGCGAGCATTGACCTTCCTTGGTAACCGCCACCCTCGACTTTGTAGCCCAGCAGGTCGGAGACGGTCGGGAGGATGTCCTGCTGGTTGGTGAGGGTCTCGACGCGCTCGCCACCGCGGAACAGTGAGGGAACGTGGACTATGAGGGGGATCCTGATCCCCTCCTCGTAGATGGTGTTGTCGTGCTGCTTGAGCTCGTGTTCGCCGAAGCCCTCGCCGTGGTCGCCGTAGATCACGAAGATGGTGTTATCGTAGAGCCCCATCTGCTTGTATTGTTCGATGACGTTCTTTACGAAGAAGTCGAGGTAGCGGACCTCGTTCTGGTAGCGGTTGAGCGCGTCGGCTTGGGCGAAGTCTTTGGACCCGTAGCGATCTATCGGACGGTAGTCGTGGTGGCCCGTGACCCCCAGGTACGTCGCCAGAAAAGGCTTGTCCTTGTGTTCCTCGAGCCACGCCTTGCTGGGCTGGAGCATGATGTCGTCTTCGTAGCCGAAGTAGTTGGATCTCTGAAAGCCGTCCTTGTCCATGGACTCCACGGGGTAGAACGCGTCGTAGCCGAGGTTCTTGACGAGGTCAGGGCGATCTTCGAAGTCCTTTGTTGCCGACGAAAACCAGACCGTGTCGTACCCCTCCTCTTTCAAGAGGTCGGCCAGGCACCGGGCTGGGACGCCGTCCGGCTCGGCCTCGGTGATGTTACGGACGAGGCGGGGCTCGATGCCGCAGTTGACGGAGACGATGGCCTTGGAGGTGTGGGGAACGACCGCGTAGGCCCGCTCGGCCACGAGGCTCCGCTGCGCCAGCTCGTCCAGGAAAGGCGTCGTCTTCAGGTCCTCGTTGTAGGGTGTTGCCGACCGGGAGCGGACGGACTCGAGGTGGATCAGCACGACGTTGCGCTTCTCGATCCGCGCGGTAGGTTTGAGCCGTGTATCCACCGGCGGCTGCTTCGGGGATACGTTGGCATCCGCGGCGATCTGTTTGAGCCTCTCGTACTCGACCTGCGACGCGATCACGTTGACGACCGGATCCCTCGAGAAGGATATGCTCGCGCCGCTGGACTCGGCCGGCACAGAACAGAGGGCGATCACGACGCCCACGAGGCCCACGGCGGCGGCACCTTCCCAGGACACAGTCGTGGGCCTCCCGCTGAGCTCGCGCCGGTTCCGCCACCTCCGCCACCGGCCAACAAGCCAGGTTACCAGCGACGGGCCCAGCACCATGTAGCACAGGGCGGCGCCGACGAGCATCCAGATGGCCGCCGAGCCCACGCTCGCAACGACGTCCTTTATCTCTCCGAAGGTGGTCAGCGAATAGACGATTATGTTGAGGTCGAGCGTCGAGCCCGTCTCCTCAAAGTAGAGGTGCGCGCAGGTGGTTATCGCGACTACGAGCACCGCCGTCGCGTGGAAGAGGATTACGACCATCCGCCGGAGCAGTCCTCGTTTCGCCAGGGCGAACAGCCCGATCCAGAGCAGCGCGTACCCCAGGTTGAAGAACACATCGGACTGGATGACGGCGAGCACCTCCAGGAGGCCCGCATGCTCTTCCCGGGTGTGGATCCGGATGGCCTTCAACACCAGGTTGTAGACGGCCAGCGGCACTAGGAGGGCGAGTAGGTAGGTCCAGTCGCGGCTACCCGAGATGGAGCGGATGCGGGCCAACGATGCCCTCAGCATGTCCTTCGTCAGGACCATAGACCCGGAGGATTTTACCGATGTTTTACGTAGCTCAACGGAAACCGCCCCGTCCAAGCCCGATATCACCAGTATTGACCCGCCAAAACCCCCTTGTTATCTTGTAGATGAAAAAAATTGTCAATTAGAGCGGAGAACTGTTTTTGAGCTTCGAAGCGGCTGTAGGCAAGCTGCGAGGTCAAGGGTACAAGATTACGCCGCAGCGGGTGGAGGTACTGAGAGCTGTGGCTACGGAGCAGCACCAGACCCTTGAGGAAATCCGGACCCGCTGTGCCGAGGTGGGGCTGGTGACGGTCTACCGGACCCTCGACCTCCTCTGTGAGATCGGAGCGGTGCGCAGGCTGGACCTTGGCGATGGATCCCGATACGAGTTGGCCGCAGACCATCATCACCATCTCATCTGCGAGGAGTGCGGGACCGTGGCCGAGTTCGAGGAGTGTCCGATCGACGTCAGTACGCTGCCGACGCCAAGGGACGGTTTCGAGGTCAGCTCCCACAGCGTGGAGGTCTACGGACGATGCGCCGCTTGCAGCTAAAGCTCAGTCAGCCGAGATGCCAGAGCGACGTCGCGGCGCTCGGTCACAGCCTGCGCCGCTACGCCAGGGCCGCGCGTAAGAGGAGATCACAGCAATGAGCGCGATCCTCATGGCCGCGCTCGCGGCCGCGGGATTCGCGGGGGCGAGCCTCCTGGCGCTGTTCGGCGGCGAGTTCGGGGCAAGAGGTCGGGCTTACTCTACTGCCTTCGCGGCCGGGATTCTCCTCGCTCTATCGTTCGTGGATCTCTTCCCGGAAAGCCTGGAGCTCGCGAAAGGACCGGCGATTACGGGCTTCGTGGTAGGCTTCGTCTCGCTGTTCTTGACCGAGGCCTTCACCCACGCCCACACACATCACTCACCCGAGGAACGCGTCAACAAGCACCCGCTCGGCCCGTTCGTCTTGGGGCTAGGCATCCACAACCTCGCCGACGGTTTCGTTTTGGGCGTTGGGGCGAAGGCGTCAGCGATTACCTCCTGGCTGGTCGGGATGGGTATCCTCGTGCATCAGATACCGGTTGGGATCTCGGTCGCCGCGATTCTCCTCGCCGCTCAAGCGGGCCGGTCGCGGGTGATCCGGACGACCGTCCTGCTGGGTCTCGCCATCCCATTCGCGGCGGCCCTGACCGTGGCATTGCCGGCGCCGACCGACGCGGCGCTCGGACTGCTGACCGGCATCGCCGGGGGCGTGCTAGCCTACGTCGGAGCGGCTCACCTGCTCCCTGAGGCGCAGGCTGAACGCCCAAGCACGGTCACGGGAGTTCTGTTTGCCGCGACGCTCGTCCTGACCACCGTCGGCCTTATGATCGGACTGAGTGGTTAGTTTCAGGATATCCGCCGGAGCGTCTCAGAACAGAAACCAGGCGGCAAGAAGAAGTATCTCCGCGCCTAGCACGATGGCGATGGGGGAGAGAGCCCGCAGTCTCTTGCGGGAGTAGGTCGAAGGGGCCACGAGCCACCCGAAGACGAACCCACCAGCGAGGCCACCGAGGTGAGCAGTGTTGCTCACGTTGGCGATCGAGAACCCTAAGTAGAGGTTCAGGGCGAGGAGGATCAGGAGCTGCCGGATCAGGGGGTTCTGCCAGGAGAAGGTCCCGCGCCGCAGCGCGTACCCGAGGACGCCACCGAGCAATCCGAAGATTGCGCCGGACGCGCCGACCGCCGGGACGTTGAAGCCCCCAAAGTACAGGTAAGCGAGGCCGCCAGAGATCCCGCTGAGGAGGTAGAGCGCGAGGAAGCGGCCTCGGCCGAACGCCTGCTCCACGAAGGCACCGAGGAAGTACAGCGAGAGCATGTTGAAGCCCAGGTGGACGATTCCCGAGTGGAGGAACATGCTGAAGAGGAGGCGCCAGGCCTCCCCCTGAGCGACTAGCGCCGGAATAAGCGCCCCAGCATTCAGCACTTGTCCCGGCTGGACCACGAGCCCGACCGTCAACGGTACGTCGTAGTCAATGCCCAGTGCGGCGACGCCCACGTAGACGAGGACGCAGGCTGAGATAAGGCCGAACGTGACCGGGAGGCGCGGAGAGTTGGAGTGCGAGATCAGCGGCGCTGTATCTCCCGGACGGCATCCCCGACCTGCACCTTAGAGAGGTCCTGGAGCGGACCGCCGAGCATGGACTCAAGGTCGGGGTCGTCGCCGGGGGTGGTCCCGAAGCCCTGGATGCGCACGTCCTCGCCGAACATCTGGCCGAACATGCGCTGCAGATTCTCCTGCATCTCGCTGATGTTCACGGCCCCGAGCGGTGATCCGCTATTGTGCAATCGCGCGACGGCGAGCCTGTCCTTGACCTCCGTGACCTCGGCTTGCGCCTTGACGTCCTCGACAGTGCCCAGCGTCTCGCCGGTGTCGGGATCCCAGACCTCCTCGCCCTCAGGGGCGAAGACCTCGAAGAGCATTCCCGGCCCCACGCCCTCGTTGCGCCCACGGTTGACCACGATCTCGTTGTTGCCGAGTATCTTGGCTACCTTGCCTTCGACCGCCATGCGGTGAACTCCTTCCAAGCTTGTCGAACTCCGAAAGATTATATCTCTCACAACCCGGAGGGCGGGCACCGGCTAGAATCTGCGCCATGCCCGAGAGGACCAACAGGATCGGACGCCACCTGCGCACCTCTGGCGGACTCGACAGGACCCTCGAAGCCGCTACGCAGCTAGGCTGCGAGACCGTCCAGATCTTCGTCTCCAACCCCCAGGGCTGGGCCGTACCCGCGGCGCGGGCGGACGCCGGGGCGTTCGTCGAAGGGAGCCGGGACCTCGGCATTTTCCCGGTCGTCGCACACGCGAAGTACCTCATCAACCTCGCCTCGCCGCACACCGAGCTGCGCGAGCAGTCAGTAGAGGCCCTTGCGCGCGAGCTGGTCGCGGCGGGGGTCCTCGGGGTGGATCTCGTCGTCGTCCACTCGGGCAGCCACGGCGGAGACGGGGAAGAGAAGGGAGCAAACCGGCTGGTAGATGGATTGGACCGGGCGAGGGATCTCGCCGCGGGCTACGCCGGAGCATCCGGGCACGTGGCGGAGTTGGTGGTGGAGAACTCCGTCGGCGCGGGGACACAGCTCTGCTCGACCTTCGACTCTCTGGCGGAGGTCGTACGGCGCGCCGCCGTGCGAGCGTGCGTGGACACGGCACACACCTTCGTTGCGGGCTACGACCTATCGAGCCCCGAGGGCGCCCGGCTGGTCGCCGCAGAGCTCCGGGCCACCGTCGGGTCGGAGATCGCCATGCTGCACCTGAACGACCCGAGAAACGATCTGGGGAGCCACCGCGACGGGCACCGCAAGATAGGGGACGGGCAGGTACCGGTGGAGTCCTGGCCGGAGCTATTCGCTGGCCTACCGGGGGTTCCGGTGGTCATGGAGACCCCGTACGACGGGCCTGAGGCGGACGCCGAGGAGGTGCGGTTGGTCAAGGAACTCGCCGGCGGGTTGCTTGTTGTGTCCAGTGGGGTATAGAATCTCGCCATGACCACTATCGAGATACCTACGGCGACACAGAGGGGCGACCTCCTCTCGGCCATCGGCGATACTCTGAGGGCCGAGCGAACTGAGAAGGGGCTCACGCTGAAGCAGGTGGCGGAGGGGGCGCACGTCTCGGTCTCTTACCTGGCCGAAATAGAGCGCGGGGAGAAGGACCCCTCGTCCAGGGTCCTCGAGAGTATCGCCAGAGGCCTCGACGTGGAGCTGAGCGAGCTCCTAGTCCGCATCGCGACCGCCCTGGAGCCCGCGCAGGTCGTCTCGGTTGCGAACTCGCTGGCCGCCTAAGACGGTCCTAGTAGCGACCCGGACAGAGACCCAAGCACTATCTGGTTGAACCCTCCGGGCCGCTCCATGTTGGGCCGGTGGGCAGTTCCGGGCACAACGACCTCTGTCGCGTGCGGGATGCTACGCTCCAACATGTCGGCACGCGTTACGATCTCCGACCGGTGGTCCAGGTTGCCGACGACGAGCGTGGGGGCCTGT
>Ga0126308_10000204_pt1 | contig 17032 bp, 16 predicted proteins | sample Plot55_FD_92533 | JGI IMG/M metagenome (GOLD analysis project Ga0126308, IMG submission 92533) | Serpentine soil microbial communities from UC McLaughlin Reserve, CA, USA - Plot55 | ecosystem: Environmental > Terrestrial > Soil > Grasslands | place: USA: UC McLaughlin Reserve, Lake County... | reverse complement strand
GAACGTGGCATCGGTGAGCGTCTCGCCGGGCCGGGGCAGACGCTCAGCACGCGCGACGAGATCGAGATTGACCGAGCCGACGACCGTTAGTTCAGGCCCTCCGGGTTGCGTCCCGGCGGGTCGACCGGTCATTTCAGACGGACGCGCGGGAGACCCGCGCGTCCTGGCGTCGGCATCGCAGGCGACGCCTCAGGCCGCAATAGCCCTGAGGTCCTCCACCGCCCGACCGAGGAGGTTCTCGCGCAGGTCGAAGAGGCCGGCCCACAGGGACGAGCGGTCGGGCGCTGAGCGGATTCGTGCCGCGTCGCCGAGCCCCGCCAGGGCCCGAAGAAAGACGGCGAGCTCGAGGTATGCCTGGGTCACGCGCACCGGCGAGGAGCTCACGCCCGCGCGGTACAGGACCGGCGCCCATTCGTGCAGCTCAGCCGCCCCGGGTGCGCCGGACCACGACCGGCGCTCCGCTCGTTCCGGCTCGAGCTCGAGCAGGTAGCGGCCGAGCGGAGCCTCGAGCCCGACGAGCGCGGTCTCGGCGCGATCGGCCGCGCGGCGCAGTGCCGCCTGGCGACCGCCCGGAGTCGAAGGCGCCGCATCACCGCGGTTCCAGCGCTCGAGCAGGCGGCAGAACGCGAGGGAGGAGACTTGGGCCGCGATCAGCTGCCGGATCAGGCGCTCTGCGGTGGCGATGTCGGCGGCGTAGTCCACGAGAACATCTGCCCACCCGGGTTCCGCCCTAGTAGTGCTCAATTCAGTCGCGCTCCTCAGTCGTCGCTGGCGGCGCGGCGCCGGAGGGGACACTACTGCTAGCACGGCCCCGGAGAGCGCCGTGCCGACAGGGGCGGAAGGCGGCGGCGGAGCCGGGCTTCGCCCGGCAGGAGCCGGCGCCGGTGAGGAGTGCGAGGCTCATACTTCTACTACTACGGGAAGAATCATCGGCCGTCGACCCGTGCGGTCGTAGATGAGCTGCCCAAGGCCGTCGTGCAGATGTTCCTGGAGCAGCTTGATCTCGGTCACGTTGTCCTTGATCAGGCCGTCGAGCACGCGCTGGGCCTCTTCGCGCATCTCCTCGAGCAGCGGCTCGCCCGGCTCGGCGAATCCGCGCGCGATCAGCTCCGGCTGGCCGGCCACGGAGCCGTTCTGCCCGGTCAGCGTCGCGACGACGATCAGGACGCCGTCCTCGGAGAGGTGGCGCCGGTCGCGCAGCGCCACGTCCTGCACGTCGCCCACGCCGAGGCCGTCGACGAAGGTGACGCCGGAGTCGACCTTGCCGGTCAGGTAGGCCCCGGACTCGTCCAGCTCGACCACGGAGCCGTTCTCGGCGAGCACGATCCGATTCTCAGGGACACCGCTCTCGACAGCCAGGCGCGCATGGGCCGCCAGCATCCGGAACTCCCCGTGCACGGGCATCACCGACTTCGGCCGCACGAGGCCGAGCATCAGACGGAGCTCCTCCGCGTTGCCGTGGCCGGATACGTGAACCGGAGCGACTTCCTGGTGCAGGACCTCGGCGCCGGAGCGCGCGAGCTCGTTGATGGCGTCGTGCACCTTGAGCTCGTTCCCAGGCACGGGCTTGGCCGAGATGATCACCGTGTCGCCCGCCTCGACCTTGATCGCCGGGTGGTCGTTGTAGGCGATCCGTACCAGCGCCGAGAGGGGCTCGCCCTGGCTGCCCGTGCAGAGGATCAGGACGTCGCCGCGGCCGTAGTCGTCGAGCTCCTTCGGCTGGATCAGCACGTCCTCGGGAACCTCGATGTAGCCGAGGTTGCGCGCGATGTTGATGTTCTTGCGCATCGAGCGCCCGACCACGCAGACCTTGCGGCCCACGTCGACGGCGACGTCGATCGCCTGCTGCATGCGGTGGACGTTGGAGGCGAACGAGGCGACGAGGATGCGGCCGGTACGCGGGGGAATCAATTGGCGGAAGGCCTCGCCGACGAGCCGCTCCGAGCCGGTCACTCCTGGCCGTTCGGCGTTCGTAGAGTCGCCGAGCAGCAGGTCGACGCCGCGGTTGCCGATCTCCGCGAGAAGGCCCACGTCGGTGCGTAGGCCGTCCACGGGGGTGTGATCCATCTTGTAGTCGCCCGTGTGCACGATGCGGCCGCCCGGGGTCTCGAGCACGATCGCGACCGCATCGGGAATCGAGTGCGCGACCCGGATGAACTCCGCGCGGAACGGACCAAGCTGAATCGGCTCGCCATCGGGATCTGCTTCCTTGAGCTCCGTGGAGCGCAGCAGGCCGTGCTCGTCGAGCTTCGACTTGATCAGCCCGAGCGTGAGCCGCGTCGCCCAGACCTCCTGCACGCGCGCCTGGCGGAGAAGGTACGGGAGCGAGCCGACGTGATCCTCGTGGCCGTGCGTCAGGAGCACGGCACGGATCGGCTTGTCCAAATTGGTCAGATACGTGAAGTCGGGCAGGATCAGGTCGACTCCGAGGTGCTCGTCGCGGGGAAACGCGAGGCCCGCGTCGACGACGATCGCTTCCCCGTCGGCTTCGAAGACGGTTGTGTTCTTGCCGACCTCGCCGAGCCCGCCGAGCGGGATGATTCGGGTGCTTCCTGGCATCGGGGCAGTGTAGACCTCACGAACCGTTAAGCGGCCGCGCCGGCAAAGCCGACACGGCCTCTTCTGGTCGGCGCCGCCTCGTCGGCGCCTTAAGTCTCAAGGCATCTCGTTCCGATACATCTAACGGTGCGGTATTCCGTCCTCGCCTTCGCGACGATCGCGGCCGGTCTCGCCGCGGCCGCGGCCGGAGCGCTCGATGCAGTCGACCGGCCCCTGACGGCGCTGGCGCTGTTCGGCGGCGCCGCGCTCGCGGCCGAGTTGCTCGAAGAGCCGGAGAGCGCACGCATCCGAGAGCCGCTCGGACCGGGAGTCTTCCGCGTCGCCTCCGGCGTCGACCTCGCCGCGGTGATCGTCCTCGGCCCCTGGCGCGGAGCCCTCGTGGCCGGCGCGGCCGCGCTGCTCGCACGCCTCATTCGCGGGTCCTGGCGCTCGGCGGCCTTCGAGGCTTCGGCGTTCGCGCTCGCCTCGGTCGCCGCGGGCTACGCCTTCTCGCTCGGCGGCGGTATCAGCGGCCACCTCGCGCTACCCGACGATCTGGTGCCCCTCACCGTGCTCGCGCTCATCTACCTCCTCGTCTCGCGCGGGCTGCTCCAGCTCATCGGCAGCGGCGAGGTGCTCCAGCCCGACTTTGCAGCCGCCGCGGCCGAGGCGGGGCTCGGGGCGACGCTCACGCTCTTCGCGCTCGGCCATCTGTGGAACGTCCTTGCGGTCGTGCCCGTCGCGCTCGCGGTGAACCATGCGCATGCGCGCGTGCGGCGCTCGCGTCAGGAGACGCTGCATGCGCTGGAGACCTTGGCCAACATCGTCGACGAGCGAGACCCGTACACCTACCGGCACTCGATCCGTGTGGCCGGCTACGTCGATCAGCTCGCGCGAGCGCTCGGGTTCCCCTACACCGACATCGACCGCCTGCGCTGGGCCGCGCGCCTGCACGACCTCGGCAAAGTGGCAGTGGACGCCTCCGTGCTCGGCAAGGCCGGCAAGCTCACTCCTCAGCAGTGGGGCACGGTCTGGCGCGCTCCGCGGCTCTCGGCGCGCCTGCTGCGGCGCTTCGAGCTCTCGGCGGCCGAAGCGCGCGCCGTCGAGCTCCACCACGAGCGCTTCGACGGCAAGGGCTACTACGGCCTACCCGCCGAGCAGCAGCCCCTGGCGTCCCACTTCTTGAGCCTCGCCGACAGCTTCGACGCGATGCTCTCGGAGCGCCCCTACCGCGCCGGCCTGAGCGTGGACGAGGCGCTGGCCGAGATCGAGAGCAAGATCGGCACCCAATTCCACCCTGCCGTCGCCAAGGCCTTCATTGCCGTGCAGCGCGGCCAGGACCCCTACGCGGCGCTCACTTCCGAGGAGAAGGAGGAGCTGCGCGCAGCCGCCGCCCCTTACCGCGTTCCGGACATCACCGGGGCCCGGGACCTCAAGGAGCGGCCCGAACTCGTCGCGCTGGGCGGCCTCGTCGCCGGGCTCGCCGGGATCGGCCTCGACCAGCTCTGGCTCGCCGCTCTGGGCGGCGGTTTCGCTCTGGCGGGAGTGCTGCTGCGCGGTTGGGCACGCTTCCGCTCGAACCGGCTCAAGAACACGCTCGGGGCGGCGCTGGCCGACGACAGGCGCGATCTCGTCTTCGAATGGCTCGCCGGCGTCCTCGCCACGGCAACCCGCAGCGACTGGATCGGGCTCGTGAGCTGGGAGGAGGACGGCCTTGGCGGCTCGCTCGAGCTCTCAGAGGGCGAAGCTCCGCAGGAGCGAGCCCTGATGAGCTGGCTGGTGCGGGAGGCCGAGTCGCGTGACGAGCTCCTCACCGCACCGGGCCACGAGCTCGGCGACGGCGACGGCGCCTACGCGGCGCTTCCGCTGCGACGCGAGAACAGCGCGCTCGTCGGCTTCGTCGTCATCCGCACCCCGCGCGCCCTCCAGCGGCACGTGCGCTCAGCGTTGGTCCACTCGCTCGACGCGCTGGGCCTCGCGCTCGCGCAACGCCCGAACCAGGCCGCGCGCCCAGGAAGCATCGCGCCACCGGCTGAGATTCCGGCCCGATCCCCCACGCAGGGGATGCTCGAGCGGCTCGGTTTGCGCAAGCTGCGAAAGGCAGTCTCAGCCACAAGGGAGGAAAGATGCTGCGGATGACCTGGTACTACCGGCTCGCGTTTCTAGCGCCACGGTCCTAGAGGGCTTTCGTCAAGCTCTTTAGACGGGCGAGGGTTCGAGGAGCATCAGCCGCTCGAGACAGTCACGGACCTGGGCAACCTCTTCCTCGTTCGCCTCGACAAGCGGTAGGCGCAGGCCGCCGACGTCGTGGCCGAGCAGATTGAGTGCTGCCTTGATCGCGATGGGATTCGTCTGAACCTTGAGGAGCTCGAGCGCCGGGGCGGTTTCCTGCTCCAACCGGCGCGCCCCTTCGGTGTCTCCCTCACGGAAGCGCGTGATCAGCTCCTTCACCTGCGGCCCTACGACGTGCGTGTGCACGCACACGCCGCCCACCCCGCCTAGCTCGAGGAACGGCAGGATCAGCGGGTCGTCGCCCACATAGAGGGCCAGACCGAGCTCGACGATCGCGCGCGCCTGCTCGAGATCGTCATTGGCCTGCTTCACAGCGCGCACCGTCGGGATCTCCGACAGCTCCGCGATCGTCTCCGTCTCGAGATTGAGCACGACCCGGGCCGGAATGTTGTAGACGACGATCGGCTTGTCGCTCGCGGCCGCGATCGCCTTGAAGTGTTCGACGATTCCGCGCGGTGGCGGCTTGTTGTAGTACGGCGTCACGACGAGGAAGGCATCGACGCCGAGCTCGTGCGCGCGCTCGGTCAGGTGCACCGAGTGGGCCGTCGAGTAGGTGCCGGTGCCCGCGACGATGGTCGCACGATCGCCCACGGCATCCACTGCGACCGCGATCAGCTCGAGCCGCTCGTCGTCGGTGAGGGTCGGCGACTCGCCGGTCGTGCCGGCCACGACGAGGCCGTCGGAGCCGTTCTGAACGAGATGAGCCGCCAACTCTCGAAACCGCTCGTGGTCGACCGCGCCCGTGGCATCGAACGGGGTGACGATCGCGGTCAGGACCTCTCCGAGCACGATCCGAGTCTACGGGGCCTTGCGGTCCTTCGGGCAAGGCCGCAGCGCGATGGAGCCACTGTACTGCTGGTTCGCCATCCAGATGCAGAGCAGCTGCCCGTCCTGCGTCAGGTCCTTGAACGTCGCCTGCCACGCGGGCTCGCCGGTCGGATCATGGCCCTTCGTGATCGAGACGAGACGCAGGTGGTGGCCGTAGATCTCATTCGAGCCGTCGGTCGTCTCGGAGCCGGACTCCACCAAGGCGGCCTGGCGCGCCGCGCTCAGCGGCATGCCCGCGTAGACCGGGTTCGGCTTCTTCGGTCCCGAGGAGCCGGAGCAACCGGCCGCGACAACGGTTAGGAGGAGAAGGAGAGCCGCACGCGCACGGATCACGCTTCCAAAAGCGTAGCCAGCCCGAGCGTCAGCCCGGGCGGAAGCGAGCGCAGGCGCTCGAGCGCGAGCAGGACCCCCGGTACATAGGCCTCAGGGGAGAAGGCGTCGTGGCGGATCGTCAGCAGCTGGCCCTTGCCGCCGAGCAGCACTTCCTGGTGGGCGACGAGCCCCGGCAGCCGCACCGAGTGGATCGCGGGCTCGCCGGGCAGAAGCTCGGCGGTGGCTCGCGCCGTCCCGGACGGGGCGTCCTTCTTGCCCTCGCCGTGGAGCTCGACGATCTCGGCGTCCGGGAGGAATCTCGCCGCCTGGGCGGCCAGTCGCATCATCAGCACCGCGCCGATCGCGAAGTTCGGCGCCACGAAGAGTTGCAGGCCCCGCTCGACTGCGACGGAGCCGGCCCCCGCAGGGTTCCAGCCCGTCGTGCCGACAACGCACGGCACATCCTGCTCCAGAGCGGCGAGCACGTTCGCCTCGACCGCCTCCGGGGAGGTGAAGTCGACCATCGCCTCGCCCTCGCCAAGCTCGACCAACTGGTGACCCGCAGCCTCGAGCGCCGGACCGAGCACGCGGCCGACCTTCCCGCCCGCCCCGAGGAGCGCGACCCTCACGCCGCTTTGGCGAGGCCCGGGTTGACCCGCTCGACCGCCGCGAGGAACCGCTTCTCGCTGGGCCCGATTCCTGCTGCCGAGAGCTTCTCCGGTGTCAAGAGCACCCCCGCGAGATCGGCGAGCGCCTCCGGCTCGACCGCGTCGATCTCGGCCATGATCCGCTCGATCGAGAGCAGCTCCGTGTCGGTGATCAGGGACTTGCCGAGCCGGCTCATGCGCGTCGAGGTGGATTCCATCGAGAGCAGAATCCGCCCCTTCATGTTCTCCTTGGCCCGCTCGAGCTCGTCCGAGCGGACGTTGCCGGCCGCGATGTCGCCGATCTGCTCGCTGGCGATCTCGAGGCAGGCGTCGAGGTTGTCCTCCCGCGTGCCGATGTAGATCCCGACCTGACCGGTGTCGCTGTACTGGGAGGCGAAGCTGTAGACCGCGTAGGCCATGCCGCGCTTCTCGCGGATCTCCTGGAAGAGGCGCGAAGAGGCAGAGCCGCCGAGGATCCCGTCGAGCAAGGAACCGGCGAAGCGGCGCTTGTCGGAGCGGGCGATCCCGGGCGCGGCGATGCAAACGTGGTACTGCTCCGTGTCCTTACGCTGGAAGCGCAGGCTCGGGGCCGGCGGCTTCACGAGCGCCGGTCGGACGCGAGGGCCCTTCCGCACCGCGGCCGCTGCCTTGCGCTGCGCCCGCAGGAGCAGGCGCTCGAACTCCTCGTGCTTGAGGTTCCCCGCCGCCGCGACCACGACGTTGCCCGGCACGTACATCGAGCGGTGGTAGCCGGAGATTGCGCGCCGAGTGACGCTCGAGATCACTTCAGCCCGCCCGATCACGGGCCGCCCAAGCGGGTGCGAGCCGAAGGTCGCCTCCGAGATCAGGTCGTGCACGAGCTCCTGCGGCTGATCCTCGTACATCGCGATCTCCTCGAGCACGACCTCCCGCTCGGAGTCGAGGTCGGCGAAGGCGGGCGCGAAGACCATCTCCCCCATCACGTCGAGGGCGGTCTCGAGGCGCTCGTCGGGAACACGGGCGTAGACGACGGTGTGCTCGCGCGAGGTGGCTGCATTCAGCTCACCGCCGAGGGTGTCGAAGATCTCCGCGATCTGCTGCGCGCTGTACGAGGCGGTGCCCTTGAAGAGCAGATGCTCGATGAAGTGCGAGATTCCGGCCTTCGCGTCGGTCTCGTCGCGCGATCCGGCCCCGATCCAGAAGCCGATCGAGACCGAGCGCACATGTGCGAGGCGCTCCGAGATGACGCGCTCGCCAGTGTCGAGCTCCGTGAGTACGTACTTCTGTTGCACATGGTGATCGTACTTGCGCGTCTGGCCTCAGCAGACCGTGTTCCGCAGGGGTCTACACAGAAAGGGGGAACCCGGTGAGATGTGTACCTTCTGGCCGGTGGACGAACCCTCAAGGAAGGGAAGCCCTAGACCGATGGCTGCTTGGATCCGATGAGTGTGGCCCTCGAACTTCCGGTCGAGCTCCGACGTGGTCTTCCCACCGTCCTCGAGGAAGCGGCCGAGTGGACCGACGACATCGAGGAGTGGGAGCTGCACTCGGAGCTCGTCCTCGTCTCCCCCGAAGTCTGTCGACGAGCGCTCGCGCTCCTGCCCGAGCGCGATCCGTACGCATTTCTCGACAGGCCTCGAGAGCCGATTCCCCTCCCGGTTGCACCTGTGGACGAGGAGGAGCCCGAGCCGGGCCTGCGCCGGGCCCTGTTCGGCTACGCCGCCCACCGCCTCCTCGACACGGCGCGGTTCGCGCTCTACGCGATCGGCGGGCTAGCCGGCCTGGCGTCGCTCGCCGAGCTTCTGCACTAGGTTCACCGCATGGATGAGGCGGGATCAGGCCTCGAGTTCGAGCAATCCGTGCAGAACGCGGTGGACGGGCTTCCGAGCGACCTTCGAGCGGCGATGTCGAACGTGGAGATCGTGATCGAAGACGAGCCGCCCGACGGGCAGCCTTTGCTCGGGCTCTACCAGGGCGTTCCGCTGACGCGCCGGACGAGCGGGTACGGCAACGTGCCGCCGGACAAGATCTCCATCTACCGCGGCCCGCTCGAGCGGCTCTACGGTCACGATCCCGCCGTCCTCGAGAGCCAGATCAGGCGGGTGGTCCTGCACGAGATCGCACACCATTTCGGGATCAGCGACGAGCGCCTACACGAGCTCGACCGCTACTGACGTCAACGGAGCGGCTGTGCCCCGCATCACACTTTTAGGGGTCATCGCGGCAGTTCACCGCGACGATGACGTTGTATTCCGCAACGAAATCGGGCGGGCGGCCACGTCCCCGACAACGGAGAGGTCTTGTCGACGTGACCGCGAAGCCGCCCACCGTTCAGAGCCGCATCTTCGACTCCCCGTCTTCCACCGAAAGGAAGTCTCACCGATGGATCGCCGCATCGCCCGTGCTGCGCAGATTGGTGCTCTCGTCCTCGTATTCACTCTCGTACCCGCCGCACTCGCCGCCAAGGGAGGCCACCACGCGGCGGCCTCCTCGGCGCCCTGCACCGTGTCCGGCAACGTCGTCTTCGGCAGCGGCCTGCCGACCGACCAGGTGATCAACTTCATGGTCACTGACGCGTCGGGTACCTGGGGCTTCGTGCTCGGCTACACGCATGATGGCAACTGGTCCGTGAACGTGCCCGCGCCGAACGGCTCGACGACCTACGAGTTCGTCAGCCGCACGTACGGCCCGAACGGCAGCAAGTACAACACCTTCCAGAGCTGCTCGGTCTGAATAGCAGCGGGCCCCCGGAGATTCCGGGGGCCCGCTGTTGGTTAACCCGTCGAGCGCTAGCCGTTCGTGAAGGTGACGACGAAGTGCTCGGCGCTACAGACTTTCGTTGCGCCGCTGTGGGTGCTGTCACCGTTGTACTCCACGAGCCAGGAGTACGTCCCGGTCGCGTCCACGGAGATCGTCGTGTTGTCCGTGGCCGCTGCGCCATTGACAACGTCCTTCGTCTGGTCGACGAGGGCCGTGCCGGAGCACCCGGTTCCGGAGTAGAGCTGGAAGTGGACGGTACCGGTGCCTCCGCCCGTGATCGTCGCCGAATCGTTCGGAATGACCGACTGATGCGTCGAGATTCCCGACTGAATCGGATTCACGACGCTCGTCTCGTTGGCGTCGCCGCACGCGGTCGACGATGCGTCGTTTGTCGCATCACCGCTGTACTCGGCCGTCCAGAAGAACGTCCCGACGGTGTCCGTCGTGTAGTCCCCGGAGGGGTAGTCCCCGGGGCCGTCGACCGAGACCGGCGTGAGGCCGGTGTCGACTTCGACGGTGCACTCATCATCGCTCCACAGGTGGAACGTGATCGTTCCGCTTGCACCAGCACCGACGTCCAGGTGGGCGGTATCACTGATCGGATCACCCACCGTCACGGGTGTGGTCGCCGTCGTCGTGAGACCGCTCGGACAGTTGCTGATCGACACCTGCTCCGGCGGGACGAAGTCCTTGATCTCGGACGTGAACGAGTCCGAGGAGCGGCTCTTCAGGTAGGCCGAACCGAACGTGCCGCAAGCCCCCGACCCGAACAACGCCTCGAACGAGATCGCCGCCTCGCCGAAGGTGAACGGATCCTGCGAGCCGAGGTTCGTGGTGAGGCCACCGGTAGCTCCCCCGGTCTGATTTGAGGGGATCAAGCTGGTGTTGACCGATCCCAGCGCATCTGGATCGGTGCCGCTGCTGATCAGGTTTGGTGCTCCCCAAGCCGAGCCCGTCCATGTGCGGATGGAGATCCCCGGGACGGTGCCGCCCTTCGACAGGTCGTACGTGACCAGCCTGTCGCCCGTGGTCCGCTTCGGCGTCACGTAGAGCGGCGCCTTCGCGGTGCCGTTGTTGGCACAGTGAGTCGCCGTTCCGTCACAGAACTCCTTGTTCAACTCGAAGTCCATGTTCGTCGTGCCGCTCGGGTTCTGCACTCGCGACCAGAACAACTCGAGGAAATCGTCTTCCGTGAAGATGCCGAACGCCTTCAGGTCGCTCTTGTTCGGCGGGATAGAGCCGGAGACGATTGTCGGGTTGGGATTGTCCTCTGCCGTTCCCTGGCCGAACGCTTCGTCTCCGCTGCCAGACGGTGAGTCGTTCTTGGCGAGCACGCCTGAGCGGAAGGCGCTATCCGTTCCGCCGGCCAACCAATCGATACACCCGGTGGTATTGACGATCAGGTTCGCGTTGGTGTCGATCTCGAACGCGCTGCCGTCCGACGACGAACCAAGCGTCCTCGGGTTACTGCAGGTGGTTGTCTGCGCGACCGCAGATCCTGAGATCGCGAACGCCACGGCAGCGACCGCCGCGAGCAAGAGAGGCAACGACAGGAAGAGTCGGCGCCGTCGCCGAGGCCCTGTCGGCCCCAAGATACGTGTACTCATTGATGCCCTCCCATTGAATTTCAGAACGAAAGCGGGTCGGCCCCCAAAGGCGACCCCCGGCGAAACTCTCGTGTTGCCGCATCACCTCCTGTAGCCGCCGGCACATGCACATATGCAGGCGGTGCCTGAGCCCGTGGTATCGCTCCGCAGCGCACGGACACCCCCACGTTGGCACCGCGCAGCCGGAGCTACAAGGCTTGAAGGTCCCTCTTGGCGTTGAGTTTTCTCAACGCTCTCGCGTCGGGTTCGCCACCGAAATCGGGCGAAACCCGCTAACGGAAACGGTCTAGCGTAGTGCGCGGTCGAGCGCGGTCGATAGCGCGGCCGCGTCCGGGGCGGCGCTCGGGGAGAAAGGAACGAGCTTGCCGCCGCTCTTGCCGAGGTAGAGCGCCGGGGTGCCGCCGACCCCGTCTGCCTTGGCCTGCGCGTCGTAGCGCTTGGCCGTGTCCACCACGCCGGCGGAGTTGCGCGTGTCCAGGAGTGCCTGCACGTCGAGCCCGGGGATGCTCTTGCCGGCCGCGGTGACCATCGAATCATCGAGCCAGCCGCTGTTTTCTGCTCCCTGGTTGGCGTAGAGGAGCTGCTCGAAGTCGAACAGCCGATTCTGCCTCGACGCGGCGATCGCCGCCCGCCGGCCGCGATCCGAGTCGGGGCCGATGAAGGCAATCGTGCGAGCCGCGACCTTCACCTTGCCCGTGCGCACGTAGCGGTCGACGATCGTCGGCATCACCTCGGTCTCGAATGCGCGGCAGACGGGGCATTGGAGGTCGACGTACTCGACCATCGTCACCGGCGCCGAGGCCTTGCCGAGCACGTTGCCCTGCTGCGGAATGCCCTTGAACAGCTGAATCACCGAGCTCGCGTCAGGAAGAGCGCTTACGGTGGGCGAAGAGGGCGAGGAGGATCCGCCGGTGAACGCCACAGCGAGCGCGATCGCCGCGACGATCCCCGCGAGCCCGGCGACAGCGCCGAGCAGCACCTTCGGCGAAGCCTTCCGCCCGCCGCCCTTGCTGCTCACCGGAGGCCTCTGGGCTTGGCGCTGTTTTCGCGCTTGCTTGCCGCTCGTCATGGTTCCCTAACGGTAGCGAGCAGCAGGAAGGCGAAGCAGAGGGCGAAGCCGGTCAGGGCCAGGGTCGGGATCGTCACGTAGCCGAACTCCTCGATCCATTTGGTCGCGCAACCGCCGGGAGCGGAAAGCAGGCACGCCTGAGCCTGCTTCACAACTCCGTTTTCGATCAGGAGGTGATAGACCGAGACGCCCGCACCGACAAGGGGGAGCGGCAGCAGGTAGCGGGCCACCCGCCGATCGTCGGCCAGCGCGGCGAGCAGCGACACGATCGTGAGCGGATACATGCAGATCCGCTGGTACCAGCAGAGCTCGCATGGGACGAACCCCGCGACCTCGGAGAAGAAGAGGCTCCCGCCGGTCGCGATCGAGGAAACGAGGAAGACGAGCCAAAGCTCGTAGCCCTCGAGCGCTCGGCGCAGCGTCTCCCCCGGGCTGCGCACGCCGACGAGCCATGCGAGCCCCAGAAGCAGCAAGAGGGCCGCGAGCACCTCGCCCGCGACCCCCAACGCTGCAAGGGTGACGATTACGTCGTGCGTCAAGCGCGACCCGTCTTAGCGGTCGCGACCGCCGCCTCGCCCGCGGCTGCCGCCTCCGCGGCCACCGCCGCCGTCGCGTCGCGGAGGACGATCCTCCTTCGGGCGCGGCGGGGCATCCTTGGCCCGCTCGATCAGCTCCTCGGGCTGGACCAGGTTGCCGTTCTCGTGCTTGGCGACCAGCTTGAGCCCGATCCGCCCACGGTCCTTGTCCACCTCCTGGACGATCACGTCGAGCACGTCGCCGCGCCCGATCACGTCCTCGATGTGGGCGACCCGCCCAGGGCCGACGTTGGAGACGTGGAGCAGGCCGTCGGTGCCCTTCTTCAGCTCGACGAAAGCGCCGAACTCAGTGGTCTTGACGACCTTGCCGGTATAGGTGTCGCCGACCTCGGGCTCCTTGGTGATCGACTCGATCGCCGCGATCGCAGCGTCGGCCTTTTCGCCCTCGGTGGCGTAGATGAGGATGTTGCCGTCCTCCTCGATGTCGATCTGGACCTCGTAGTCGGCCTCCAGCGAGCGGATCGTCTCGCCGCCCTTGCCGATCACCATCCCGATCTTCTCCGGGTCGATCTTCACCGACGAGATGCGCGGCGCGTGCGAGGCGAGTTGCTCGCGGCTGTGCGGCAGCACCTCGGCCATCTTGTCGAGGATGAAGGTGCGGGCCTGCTTGGCCTGCTCCAGGGCGTTGCTCATGATCTCCTGGGTGACGCCGGTGATCTTGATGTCCATCTGCAGGGCGGTGATGCCGTCCCGCGACCCGGCGACCTTGAAGTCCATGTCACCGAGGTGGTCCTCCGCGCCCTGGATGTCGGTCAGGATCACGTAGTCGTCGCCCTCCTTGACGAGGCCCATCGCGATTCCACCGACGGGCGCCTTGATCGGCACACCCGCGTCCTGGAGCGCGAGAGTCGAGCCGCAGACCGAGCCCATCGACGACGAGCCGTTCGACTCGAGCGTCTCGGAGACGATCCGGATCGTGTAGGGGAACTCCTCCGCCGGCGGGATCATTGGCTCGAGGGCCCGCTGTGCGAGCGCACCGTGGCCGATGTCGCGCCGTTTCGGGCCTCGCATGAAGCCCGTCTCCCCGACCGAGTATGGCGGGAAGTTGTAGTGGTGCATGAAGCGACGGTCCTTCTCCAGCGAGAGGTCGTCGATCCGCTGGCCCTCCTTGGCGGTGCCTAGGGTCAGGACCGACAGGATCTGCGTCTGGCCGCGGGTGAAGAGCCCGGAGCCGTGCGCGCGCGGCGCAACGCCGACCTCGCAGGTGATCGGGCGGATCTCCTCCGGCTCACGGCCGTCCGGGCGGCGTTTTTCGACCGCGATCTTGCGGCGGACGAGGTCCTTGTAGATGGCCTCCGCGGCCTTCTTGACGTACTGGCGCGTGATCGAGTCCTTCTGGACGGGCGTGTCCTCGTCGCTTGTCGGCGCTCCGACCGGGAAGGGGAGCTTCAGCTCCTCCTCGATCCGCCCGAAGAGCAGGCTCCTCTTGGCGGACTTGAGCTCCTTGGAGTCCTGCTCGGCCTCGGTGAGCCCGCGCAGGTCGTCCTCGAACTGCTCCCTGAGCGACTCGATCACCGCTTCGAGCCGTAGGAGGTCGAGGATCATCGTGAGGCTCGAGCGCACTTGGATCTGGCGCCTGATGTCCTCTTCTCCGGACTCCATCGAGAGCGCCGGGGATAGCTCGGTGACGATCTCCTCGATGACGGCACCGGCCTCCCGCAGGCCTTCGGATGCGATCCGCTCCTGGATCTTGGAACCGTGCTGCTCCTCGATCTCGGCGGTCAGCTCTGGGTCGAGCCACTTCTCCTTGCCGACCTGGCGGCGCAAGTCTTCCTGGGCCTCGCAGATCTTCACGATTTCGCGGTGGGCGAGCTCGAAGGCCTCGAGCATCGTCTCCTCGGGGACCTCGTCGGCGCCGGCCTCGATCATCGTCAATGCGTCCTTGCTGCCCACGACGATCAGGTCGAGCTTGCTCTCATCGCTCTCCACGACGGGCAGCGGCGGGTTGATCACGAACTCGCCGTCGACCTGCCCGATGCGCACGGCGCCGACCGGGCCCATGAAGGGCAGCGGCGAGACCATCAGCGCCGCGGAGGCGCCGTTGATGCAGAGGATGTCGTGGGCGGTGATCAGGTCCGCCGACAGCGTCGTGCAGACCACGTGCACCTCGTTCTTGTAGCCCTTCGGCCAGAGCGGCCGGATCGGCCGGTCGATCATCCGCGCGGTCAAGGTTGCCCGCTCGCTCGCCCTGCCCTCGCGCTTGAAGAAGCCGCCGGGGATCTTCCCGGCCGCGTACATCCGCTCCTCGACGTCCACGGTGAGCGGGAAGAAGTCTGCGCCCTCGCGGGCCTCCATCCTCCCCGTCGCGGCCGCGAGCACCATCGTGTCGCCCGAGCGCACGACGACCGAGCCATCGGCCTGCTTGGCGATCTTGCCCGATTCGAAAGTCAGCTCCTGGTCACCGACGGTGACTGACACCGTCGCGACCCGGGGCTCTGTAGTTGTTGCCATGGTTTCCTCCACGTTCCGTGGAGAGTGGAGGTTTGAGTCAGCTTCGCAGGCGCGAGGCTCGCTCAAACTTCCACCCTCCGGCTTGGGTTGGTGTTGGTTGGTTCGGCCTACCTCCTCAGGCCGAGCTCCTGGATGAGGGCGCGGTAGCCCTCGACGTTGCGCTTCTGCAGGTACTGCAGGAGCCGCCGGCGGCGGCCGACCAGCTTGAGCAGGCCGCGGCGCGAGTAGTGGTCTTTCGGGTGCGTGCGGAGATGCTCGGTCAACTCGTTGACGCGAGCCGTCAGCAGCGCGATCTGGACTTCCGCTGAGCCGGTGTCGCCCTCGGCACGTCCGTGCTTGCCGACGATCTCCAGCTTGGCTTCCTTGGTGAGAGTCACGTGTTCCTCCTTCTACAACGACTCCGCAATCCAAGCCCGCCGCGAGGAAGCACACGCAAACGGCCGAGACTGCGGTCCTGCAGGAGGGTAGCAAGATCATGGGTGAACCCCTGTTTCCCCAAAGTGTCTGATCCACCAGTAGCCGCCGGAGCCGGGCTTTGCCCGGCGGGAGGCTCACAGCCCCAAAACCGGTTGGACCAAAGCAGTCAATAGGCGGCTCCACAAGGAACGGCCCCCAAGCCATGGCCGGCAAGGAGGGGGCACATGGGGGAACCAGGGGTTCCCCCATGACCTCCGTCGCCCCCGGCCAATGAGGGAAGCCGGGGGCGATCGTTGCCCGCTAGGGCAGCTACGAGGTGCGAACGCGAGGGGCGTTGTGGCGCTGGCGGTTACCGGCGACCACGCCGATTCCGACCAGAACCAGCCCGAGCATCGCTACCGCACCGATCCCGAAGGCTCCCCAGGAGAAGCCCCTCGTGGAGGTCGTCGGCCGAGCCGTGGCGGACTTGCTCCACTTTCCGAGGCCGTAGTGCTTGTTCAGCGCTTCGCTGCGGATCACCAGCGCGCGGTGCTCAGCAGGTGTCATGCCGTGCGTCACGCTCTGCGAGGTTCCGAGGTGGTACCTCTGGTTGAGGGCCTCGCTCCGGAGCATGAGCGCCCGGTACTCGGCCTTCGACATCCCCGCGGGCTTCGAGGTCGCCGCCTGTGCAACGCTGGTGACGGCCGCCAGGGCGACGATCGCTGCGAGGACTGTTGCGATCCTGTGTGTCTTGCTCGACTTCATGTCTCCTCCTCTTGTGGGCGGCCGCCTCGTGCGGCCTTTGCAGACCAGACCACGAGCGGCTAAAAGAAGGCTTGCCGGGACCTAAAGGGCTCCTAAAGGAGGCGCTAAACGAGTATCGAGTTTCGGATCCTCGGCTCGCTCGAGGCGGCCGAGAATGGCCAGCAGATCGTGCTCGGCGGCTCGAAACAGCGAGCACTGCTGGGCTTGCTGCTACTGCATGCCAATCGGGTGGTCTCGCGTGACCGGCTGATCGACGAGCTCTGGGATGGGTCGCCGCCCGACACGGCCTCGACCGCTCTCCAGGTGTACGTGTCCCAGCTGCGGAAGGCCCTCGGGCGCGACACGATCGTCACGCAGGCTCCGGGCTACCTGGTGAGCGCCGAGCCGGGCGCGCTCGATTCCGAGCGTTTCGCGCAGCTCGTCCAGGAAGCGCACGGCGGCGAACCCGACGTCGCGGCCGAGCGGCTGCGCGAGGCACTCGCCCTCTGGCGCGGTCCGCCGCTCGCCGATCTCGACGATTCGATCGCCCGGCCCGAGCGGGCCGAGCTCGCGGACCGCCGCGCCGCGACGCTCGAGCAGCGGATCGACGCCGACCTCGAGCTCGGTCGGCACGGGGAGATCGTCTCCGAGCTGGACGCTCTCGTTCGGGAGAACCCGCTGCGAGAACGCCGCCGGGCGCAGTTGATGCTCGCGCTCTACCGCTCAGGCCGGCAAGCCGAGGCGCTCGATACGTATCGCAGCGGCAGGAAGCTCCTCGCCGACGAGCTCGGTCTCGACCCGGGCGACGAGCTG
>Ga0126308_10000203_pt1 | contig 17054 bp, 16 predicted proteins | sample Plot55_FD_92533 | JGI IMG/M metagenome (GOLD analysis project Ga0126308, IMG submission 92533) | Serpentine soil microbial communities from UC McLaughlin Reserve, CA, USA - Plot55 | ecosystem: Environmental > Terrestrial > Soil > Grasslands | place: USA: UC McLaughlin Reserve, Lake County... | reverse complement strand
TGTCCGGGATCGCGCCTTGCGACACCTCGTGCGCGAGCGAGCGCTGCAGCTCCCATGCCTCCCCGTACGGGACGAGGCCCGGCTGGAGGAGGTAGGCGCTCGTACTCAGTAGTTCGACTCGTCCCAGCCCTCGAGGCGCTCCCGCAGATCGCGCAGGAAGCGGCCGGCGAGCGCGCCGTCCACGAGGCGGTGGTCGTACGTGAGGGTCAGGTTCATGATCGGCCGGATCGCGATCACGTCCTCGCCGAGCTCGTCCTGGACGACCCACGGCCGCTTGACGACCGCGTAGGTGCCCAGGATCGCGGCCTGCGGCTGGCTGATCACCGGGGTGCCGTGGAAGGTGCCGTAACCGCCCGGGTTCGTGATCGTGAACGTGCCGCCCTGGACGTCGTCCGGAAGGAGCTTCTTCTCTCGCGCTCGTGCTGCGATCTCCGAGACCGCGCGGGCCATGCCGAGCAGGTTGAGGCCCTCGGCGTGGCGAATCACGGGGACGATCAGACCCTTGCCGTCGGCCAGCTCGACCGCGAAGCCGAGGTTGACGTAATTCCGCGTGACGATCTGGTCCCCGCGCAGCTCGCCGTTGATCCAGGGGTACTCGCGCAGCGTCTCGACGACGGCGCGGGCGACGAAGGCCAGGTAGGTGGGGTTGACGCCGTAGCTCTTCTGGTACTCGCCCTTCAGCTTCTTGCGGATTGCGACCACCTTCGACATGTCCACTTCGATCGCGCTCGTGACGTGCGCGGAGGTATCGAGCGAGCGCCGCATGTGCTCGGCGATTCCGCGCCGCATTGCGTTCATCGGCTCGAAGCTCTCGCCGGTGTCGGGCTGGCCTGCCTCCGCAACTGGTGCGGGCTGCGCCGCGGGCGGTGGCGCTGGAGGCGGAGGCAGCGGTTGCGCCGGGGCCTCCGCGGGAGCCGGGGCCGCCTCGGCCGGGGCCGGAGGGGCCGGAGGGGCCTCTGTGGGAGCTGCGGCTGCTTCCTGCGCCGGGGGAGCAGGCGCCTGAGCGCCGGACTCGACGAAGGCGAGGATGTCCTTCTTGGTCACGCGGCCGCCACGGCCCGTGCCCGAGACCTGGTTCACGTCCACCCCGTGCTGCGAAGCGATCCTGGCGACCACCGGCGAGACGAATGTCTTCTCGCCCGTGCCGTCGGTCTGGACAGGAGCTGGAGCCGGAGTCGGAGCCGGAGGAGCCGGTGCGGCCTCCTCGACGGTCTCCGCCGTCGGCGTCTCGCCCTCGGAGCTCGATGGAGCCTCCGCCTCGGCCGCCGCCTGAGCGGTCGCGGGCTCGGGGGGAGCCTCTTCCGCTGGAGGAGCCTCCGCCTCCGGCCCGGTTTCCTCTACTTCCGCGCCCTCAGGCGCGATCACCGCGAGCTTCGTGCCCACGTCGACGGTCTCGCCCTCCTGGACGAGGATCTGCTGGAGGATCCCCTCGCCGGGGCTCGGCACCTCGGTGTCCACCTTGTCGGTCGAGATCTCGAGCAGAGACTCGTCGGCGGCGACGCTCTCACCCACCTGCTTCAGCCACTTCGTGATCGTCCCCTCGGAGACCGAAACGCCCATCTGGGGCATGACGACGTCGATCGCGGAAGTCGTGGCCATGGCCCTTAGTACTCCGCGAGCTCCCGAATCCCCGCTGCGACTCCTTCGACCTGCGGGATGAACGCCTTCTCGAGCGGCGGCGAGAACGGCACCGGGCAGTCGGGAGCGGTGATCCTCCTCAGCGGCGCGTCGAGCTCCTCGAACGCCTCCTCGGCGATTGTCGCCGCGATCTCCCCGCCGAAGCCGCCGGTGTGCGTGTCCTCGTGCAATACGAGTGCCTTCGAGGTCTTCGCGACGCTCTCTAGGACCGCCTGCTTGTCCCAGGGGATGAGCGTGCGCAGGTCGAGGATCTCGACCGAGATCCCGTCGGCCTCGAGCTGCTGGGCCGCCTCGTCGGCGGTGTGCACCATGGCGCCCCAGGTGATCACCGACACATCGTCGCCTTCGCGGTGGACGCGGGCCTTGCCGAACGGCGTCGTGTAGCGCTCGTCGGGCACCTCGGCCTTGAGCCGCCGATAGAGGTGCTTGTGCTCGAAGTAGAGCACCGGGTTGGGATCCTCGATCGCCGTCACCAGCAGGCCCTTGGCATCCTCCGGCGTCGCGGGGCAGACGATTTTCAGGCCCGGGATGTGCGCGAAGGAGCTCTCCGGGTTCTGCGAGTGGAACGGGCCGCCCGAGAAGCCGCCGCCGGACGGAAGGCGAACGACGATCGGCACCGGTGTGCCCGCGCGGTAGCGCTGCTTGGCGGCGACGGTGACGAGCGAGTCCCAGGCGCAGGAGATGAAGTCCGCGAACTGCATCTCCGCGACGGGTCGCATGCCCATGATCGCGGCGCCGGTGCAGCCGCTGACGATCGCCGTCTCGGAGAGCGGCGCGTCGATCACGCGCCAGGGGCCGAACTCCTCCTGGAAGCCGAGCGTGACCTTGAAGGCGCCGCCGTAGACGCCGACGTCCTCGCCGATCACGAACACGCGCTTGTCCCGACGCATCTCCTCGCGGAGGCCATCCGAAATTGCCTGCAAATACGTTTTTTCGGCCATTATTTGTGGTGGGGGGTGTCGAGGTCCTCGGGCGTCGCGAAGACGCCGTCCGTGAGCGTCGAGGGCTCGGGCAGCGGCGATTCGTCCGCGCGCTGAAGTGCCTCGTTCAGCAGTTTCTTGACCCCGGCGGAGATCTCGTCTTCCTGCTCGTCGCTGAGCTCGGCGTGCTCGCGCAGCCAGTTGCGGAAACGCTCGATCGGATCGTTCGCGGCCCAGCGCTCGAACATGTCCTTCGGGACGTAGAACGCGTCGTCGTGCACGGCGTGGCCCTCCATGCGCAGGGTCAGGCACTCGAGCAGCGTCGGGCCACCGCCTCCGCGCGCCTTCTCGATCGCGCGCCTCGCCTCGCGGTAGACGGCGAGCACGTCGCTGCCGTCCACGACCACGCCCTCGAAGCCGTAGGCCTCGGCGCGGTCGGCCACGTGCTCGGTCGCGTACTCGAGGTAGGTCGGCGTCGAGTACGCCCACTGGTTGTTGTCGCAGACGAAGACCACCGGCAGCTTGCGCACGCCCGCGAGGTTCATCGCCTCGTGCGTGTCGCCGCGCGCGGAGGCGCCCTCGCCGAACCAGCCGACCGCGACCCGCTTCTCCTCCCGGATCCGGAAGGCGAGCGCGCAGCCGACGGCGACGGGAAGCATCGCGGGCAGGTGGCTGACCATCGCGAGTAGCCCGAGTCTCGAGTCCGCCATGTGCACGTTGCCGTCCTTGCCCTGGGTTGGCCCGTCCGCCCGGCCCATGTACTGCGCGAAGATCCGCCAGGGCTCGACCCCGCGCGTCACGTGGACGCCCATGTCGCGGTGGAGCGGCGTGCCCACGTCGTCGGAGTCCATCGCGGTGGCCACGCCGACCGCGGCGGCCTCGTTCCCGCGCCCCGTGTAGAACGAGCCCGGGATCTTGCCCTGCTTGTAGAGGATGTGGCCGCGCTCCTCGATCCCGCGCGTGATCAACATGCTGCGGTAGATCGCGAGCAGGTCCTCGCGATCGAGACCTGCTTCCTTGACCTCTTGCAGCGAGCCGACCGGCTCGGCTTCACGTGCGATTGCCATGCAAGTTCCCCTGGGACGACGGGACGGAGCGGACGGAGGAACTCTAACGACTCGCTAGGATCGCTCGCCGTGGCTGAGCAAGGGCTCGAACAGTACGACCGCTTCCGAATCGAGCAGCTCGTGAAGCCGGTCGTGAACCTTTATCGGATCTCGCCGCAGCCGGGCGGGGAGGCAACTGCCCTGCCGCCTGTCCTCTTCGCCCGCCAGAAGCGCATGGCCTTTCGGGAGGATATCCGCTTCTTCACTGACGAGACCGAGGCGGAGGAAGTGTTCCGCATCAAGGCACGCTCGGTGATCGACGTCGGCGGGCGTTACGACGTCCACAATGCCGCCGGCCAGACGATCGGTGTGCTCGAGCACCAGTTCCGCAAGTCCCTGCTGCGCACGCACTGGCGTGTCCTCACCCCGGCGGACGAGGAGCTCGCGGTCGCGCAGGAGAAGCATCAGCTGCTCGCACTCCTCCGCCGCATCGTGGACTTCATCCCCTACGGCGAGCTCGTGCCGATCCCGTACGACTTCTTGATCCACGAGGGCGACCGCGAGATCGGGCATTTCACGCGCAAGTTCCTCGGCCTTCGCGACACGTACACCCTCGATCTCTCGGGCGACCAGGAGAAGCGGATCGACCGGCGGCTCGGGATTGCACTCGCGATCGGCCTGGACGCGCTCCAGAACCGATGAGCAAGGCGCGGAACTGGATCCAGGAGGAGCGGCGCAAGACGCTCGGCGACTGGGTCGCGTTCTCGGCGTGGGGGAACCCCTGGTTCCCCCACGAGCCCCCTCCTCCACCTCGGAAACAAGCCTCTCTGGTTTCAGGAGCCCCCCTTTCGAGTGAGCGTCGACACAACGCCCGAGGGCATCGAGGCTCCCGCCGGGCAAAGCCCGGCTTCGCCGGCGATTCGTCACTCTTTGTCGGATGAGCAAGGCGCGGAACTGGATCCAGGAGGAGCGGCGCAAGACGCTCGGCGACTGGGTCGCGTTCTGCCTCGGCTGCGGCTTCGTGCAGCGCTACTTCGAGGAGTTCGTGGACGGGCTGCCCGACGAGTGCCCGCAGTGCGGCGGCGAGATCCGCTCGCAGTGCCCGGCCTGCGGCGCCCGCTTCAGCTCGGCCTTCGCCGTCGAGTGCGAGGCTTGCGGCGGCGAGCTACGGCCGCCCGAGCAGTTCGGCGTCAAGATCAGACGCCCTACGGCCTAACCCACGCAGACTGCGCTCGCTCCCGCGGGCTCCGACAGCGTGTTCCTCAGCTCCCAGTTCTCGCTTGTCTGAGCACGAGCGCCGCGGCGGCTGCGTCCTCGACGGCGTGACCCATCGACTTGTAGACGGTGATCTGCTCGGCTGAGGTGCGGCCCGGGTGGTCTCCGGCCAGCACCTCGCCCAACTCGACCGCCTCCGAGGGTTCGAGCCCCTGGAGCTCGTGCGAGCCCGCCGGTGGCGGTTGGAAGGCGACGCGCGACTCGATCACCAGGAGCCCGGCTTTGACCGTCTCCCGGTCGAGCTCGGGCCCTTGCATCGAGGCGCCGACCGAGGTGACGTGCGTGCCCGGTTCGAGCCAGTCGCGCCGGAGCACTGGCTCGGCGGAGCTCGTGCAGGCGCAGACGACGTCGGCGCCGCGCACCGCCTGCTCGAACGAGCCGACCGCGGTCGCGCCGGTCTCTTCGGCGAGCGCCCGCGCGTGGTCGGGGTTGCGGCTGGCGATGCGCACCTCGGAGAAGTCGCGCACGCGCCCCACCGCGTCGAGGTGCGAGCGGCCCTGAACCCCGGCGCCGAGAATCGCCAGCACCCGTGAGTCCTCGCGTGCGAGCGCGTGCGCGGCGACGGCCGAGCCGGCGCCGGTGCGCACCGCGGTGATGTGCGTCCCGTCCATCACGGCCACCGGCGTCCCGGTCTCCGCGTCGAAGACCGCGATCAGCGCCTGGTGGGAGGGCTCGTGTCCCGGGAAAAGCGTGACGAGCTTCGCAGCCAGTACGCCGTCCACATAACCGGGCATCGCCCCGAGGAGGCCGTGCTCGGCGTAGGCCGCCGTGCGGGGCGGCACCGACGCGCGCCCCGCGCTCAGCTCGACGAACGCCCGCTCGAGCGCGTCGAGCAGCAGGTCGACGTCGAGGAGCCGCCGCACCTGCTCCTGCGACAGGACGAGCACGATTACCCTTTGATTTCTGAGAAGCGGATCACCGTGACGACGTCTTCTTGGCCGACCTCACGGTTGTAGAGCTGGCCGAGGAAGGCGGCAATGTCCTCCACCCGGCGGATCTCGGGGTTGTCGTGCTCGATCTCGCGCGGCGAGAGCTCTGCGAGGGTCTTCACCTCGACCTTGTCGATCACCGCGTCGAAGATCCGCTGCCGCGGGCTGAAGCGGGTCCCGGCCAGGACCTGGACGATCATCCCCTTGCGGTACTTGCGCGATTTGTCCCCAAGCCGGATCGTCGCCGTCTTGCGGCCGCTGCGAAGCTGGTCTGCGACCATGGGCGAGTAGAAGTTCAGGGCATACACGGCGTCGTCGTCTCCTGGCACGGGGCGGGCGGATCATAGTGCGCCACCGCGTACGGAAGCTAGCGCGCGCTCGGCCATCTCGCGCTCGCCCTTGTATGCGAGCAGCTTGGGCCCCTGCTCGAGCGGGAGCCAGCGGGCCTCGGCGACCTCGTGCGCCGTTGCGGGCGGCAGGTCGCCCAGGCGGCCGCGCGAGTAGCGCAGGAGGTAGAAGCTCACGACCTTGAAGATGCGCTCGCCGCCCCAGGTGTAGACGTAGCGCACGTCGCCGAGCTTCCCGACGAGGCGGGCCTGCGCTCCCGTTTCCTCGGCGACCTCGCGGAGTGCCGTCTGCTCGGGCTTCTCGCCGCGTCCGAGCAGCCCCTTCGGCAGCGCCCAGACGCCCGGCTCCTTGCCGGCCGGGCGGACCGCCGCGAAGACCCAGCGGCCCCGCAACCGCCGTACGAGGACGCCACCGGCCGAGAACTCCCGTTTCACCCTCCGTTTGTAACAGACGGAAGCCACAAGGTGGCCGCCTCCTCGACCGAGCCTGCTCAGAGGCGCTAAACTGCCCTGGCACTCGGTACGCGAGAGTGCCAAGCACTGTCACAAAGTCCAAGAAACGAAGGAGGGCTGGATGGATCTACAGCCACTGGGCGACCGCCTGATCGTCGAGGCTCTGGAAGACGAAGAGACGACGGCGAGCGGAATCGTTCTGCCCGACACCGCCAAGGAGAAGCCCCAGCGGGGCCGCGTGCTCGCAGTGGGTCCCGGCGGCCGCAATGACAAGGGAGAGATCGTCCCGATGGACGTTGCCGTGGGCGACGAGATCATCTTCTCCAAGTACGGCGGCACGGAGATCAAGCTCGGCACCGACGAGGTGCTGGTTCTGCGCGAGACGGACGTCCTGGCAAAGGTCGTCGGCGCTGGCGCAAAGGGTTCGAAAAAGAAGGAACTGGCTGGCGCGTCTGCCTGACGCCCACGGCTCAACGGAGGAGACTGAATGGCACACAAGGAGTTGAAGTTCAACGAGGATGCGCGGCGCGCGCTAGAGCGCGGCGTGAACGTCCTCGCCGACGCGGTCAAGGTGACCCTTGGTCCCAAGGGCCGCTACGTCGTGCTGGACAAGAAGTTCGGCGCGCCCACGATCACGAACGACGGCGTGACCATCGCCCGTGAGATCGAGGTCGAGGACGTGTTCGAGAACCAGGGCGCCCAGCTCGTCCGCGAGGTCGCGACCGCGACCAACGACGTGGCCGGCGACGGCACCACGACGGCGACCGTTTTGGCACAGGCCATCGTTCGCGAGGGCCTCAAGAACGTCGCTGCAGGCGCAAATCCGCTCGGCCTCAAGCGCGGCATCGAGTCCGCGGTCGAGCAGGTCGTCGAGGCCTTGAAGAAGCAGTCCCAGGAGATCTCCGGCAAGGAGGACATCGCCCGCGTGGCGACCGTGTCCTCTCGTGACCGCGAGATCGGCGATGTGATCGCGGAAGCGATCGACAAGGTCGGCAAGGACGGCGTCGTGAACGTCGAGGAGGGCCAGACCTTCGGCCTCGATCTCGAGTTCACCGAGGGCATGCAGTTCGACAAGGGCTATCTCTCGCCCTACATGATCACCGACGCCGAGCGGATGGAGGCAGTCCTCGAGGACCCGTACATCCTGGTCGCGAACCAGAAGATCGGCGCGGTCAAGGACCTTCTGCCGGTGCTCGAGCAGGTCATCCAGGCCGGTCGTCCGCTGCTGATCGTTGCGGAGGACGTCGAGGGCGAGGCGCTCGCGACGATCGTCGTCAACAAGCTGCGAGGCACCTTCACCGCCGTCGCCGTCAAGGCGCCGGGCTTCGGTGACCGCCGCAAGCGCATGCTCGAGGACATCGCTGTCCTCACGGGCGCCGAGGTGATCACCGAGGAGATGGGCCTCAAGCTGGAGAACACGAAGATCACCCAGCTCGGCAAGGCCCGCAAGGTCGTCATCACGAAGGACACGACGACGATCATCGACGGGGCCGGCGACTCCGAGGCGATCAAGGCCCGGATCAAGCAGCTGAAGGCCGAGATCGAGAACACCGACTCCGACTTCGACCGCGAGAAGCTCCAGGAGCGCCTGGCGAAGCTCGCGGGCGGTGTGGCCGTCGTCAAGGTCGGCGCCGCGACGGAGACGGAGATGAAGGAGAAGAAGCACCGCGTCGAGGACGCACTGCAGGCCACCCGGGCCGCCCTCGAAGAGGGCATCGTTCCGGGCGGCGGCGTCGCGCTCGTCAACGCGGCCGACTCGATCAAGCTCGACGCCGTGGAAGGCGACGAGCGCACGGGCGCCGCGATCATCGTGCGCGCGCTCGAGGAGCCGCTTCGCCAGCTCGCCGACAACGCGGGGCTCGAGGGCTCCGTCGTGATCGACAAGGTCCGCCAGGCCCCCAAGGGCCAGGGTCTGAACGTCGAGACCGGTGAGTACGAGGACCTCGTGAAGGCGGGCATCATCGACCCGACGATGGTGACGCGCTCTGCTCTGCAGAACGCTGCCTCGATCGGCAAGAACATCCTCACCACCGAGGCGATCGTCGCCGAGCCGCCGGAGAAGAACCCGGTCGGCGCCGGCGCCGGAATGCCGGATATGGGCGGGATGATGTAGGAACCTGGGGGAAACCCGGTTTCCCCCACGGCACGAGTCCAGAGAAGGGCCGGCATTGCCGGCCCTTCTGATTTCTAGGGCGTGCGCATCAGTAGGCCGGCCGCCAGCGCCCCTACGGCGACCAGCGCGCAGCCGACGAGCAGGACTGTGTTCAGGCCGCTCACAAACGCGACCGTCGCGGGATGGGCGAGCTCCGCCCGGCCGGTCGCCACACGCGTTCCTGTCGAGCTGACCGCCGATGCGAGCGCCCTGCCGTGAGAGCCAAGCGTCTCTCCCAGCGAGGTCGCCGCTCGGCGCTCGAGGATCGCGCCCAGCGCCGCCACTCCGATCGCGACGCCGCTGAGTCGGAAGGCGTTGTTGATGCCCGATGCCATTCCGGTGCGCGAAGGGTCGACCACACGTAACGCAGCCGCGGCGATCGCGGGGTTGGCCAGGCCGATTCCGATACCCGCCACGATGAAGCCCGGCAGGAGCGCCGTCCAGTGCGAGCTCGCCGTCAGCCCGTACATGAGCGCCAGCGAGACCGCGACGAGCGTCAGGCCGACCGTCAGTAGCAGGCGCAGGGGCGCGCGAGGAGCCAGCTTCCGGGTCGCCAGCGGCACGGCGAACACGAACACGGTCAGCGGCAGAAAGAGGAGCCCGGCGCCGAGCGGGGAGTAGCCCAGGATGTCCTGGAAGTAGATCGAGAGGTACGGGAAGAGCGCGAACATCCCCGCTCCGATGCAGAACGTCGCCACCGAGACGCCGACGAAGGCCGGCACGCGGAAGAGGCCGATGTCGAGCATCGGCCGCGGCTGTCTGAGCTCGACGACGACGAAGATCGCCAGCAGGACGATGCCGCCGACGAGGGAGCCGACGATCAGCGGACTCGTCCAGCCGCTGGAATTGCCGCGCAGCACGCCGAAGACGATCAGGAAGAGCGATGCCGAGAAGGTGAGGAGCCCCCAGACGTCTGCCCGGACGGCCTGCTCGTCGCGCGATTCGCCCATCCTCGTCAGTGCGACGAACATGGCGAAGGTGCCCACCGGGTTGACGAAGAACACCCAGCGCCAGCCCAGCGTGTCGGTGAGGATGCCTCCGACGAGCGGGCCCGAGGCGACCGCTGCTCCGACGGTCGCCCCCCAGATCGCAATTGCGCCCCCCATGTCCGGCCCGCGGTAGTCGTGGCCGATCAGGGCGAGCGCTGTCGCGAAGAGTGCCGCCCCGCCGATCCCCTGCAGCGCGCGGGCGACGTCCAGCACCGCAATGTTCCAGGCAAGCCCGCAGAGCAGCGACGCCGTGCTGAAGACGAGCACGCCGACCAGGAAGACCAGCCGCCGTCCGTAACGATCCGCTAGCGCGCCGGCCGTCAGGATCAGAGCCGCGAGCGTGAGCGCGTAGGCGTCGACGACCCACTGAAGCCCGGTCAGGCCTGCGTGCAGCCGCCGCTGGATGCTCGGCAGCGCGACGTTCACGATCGTGATGTCGAGCAGGAGCATGAACGTCGTCGTGCAGACGGCGACGAGCGTCCACCGGCGGTCACGGCCCACCTCCACGGGGCAGGATCCTAGAGACCGGCCGGCAGGCCCGCGCCCAAGGCGAGACCGAGTCCTCGAGCCGTCATCCCGCTAGCAACCCATAAACGGTGACAGTCACAGTGACAGTCACAGTGACTGTCACTGCGGCATATAAAAGGGCCGGCTGAGCCGGCCCTTCTACGTGACCCTTAAAACGACGAAACGGCCCAAGGGCCGTTTCGTACGAGGGGGATGGGGAGGTGGGTCGCGATGTTTATCGGCGTGCCCGGGTTGGCCTTGAGTCCCCCGTTCGAGTGAACCTCGGTGCCTACACTGAAGGTGATGGCAACCGTCACTCCGACGCTCGTTCGGCTCTCGCGCGGCTATGTCGCCGTGATCGGGCTGGAGGCAGCCGACTTCCTGGAGCGCATGGTTTCGAATGAGGTCGCCTCTCTCGAGCCCGGTGAGGCGCGGCGCGCGCTGCTGCTGACGCCCAAGGGCCGGATCATCGCGCCGCTGCGCATCGTACGCGAGGGACCGGAGGCCTTTCTGCTGATCACCGAGGCCGAGCTGGCGGAGACGCTGGCCTCCACGCTGCTGCGGGCCCGCTTCGCCGCGAAGTGCGAGATCGAGGTCAGGCCCTACCGCGGCTACCTCCGACTCGGCGAGGGCGACGGGATCCGCAATGACGACTACGGCGTCGAGGCCTACGAGAGCTGGGACGCCGACGAGCGTGAGGCCGCTCCCGCCGACGAGCTCGAGCCGCTGCGCATCGAGGCGGCCACGCCGGCCTGGGGCAGCGAGCTCAACGACAGCGTTCTTCCCGCCGAGGCGGGTCTTGACGAGACGCACATCTCCTTCACCAAGGGCTGCTACCCCGGCCAGGAGCCGATTGCGCGGCTGCACTACCGCGGCCACCCGAACCGGCGGTTACGCGTGCTCGAGGTCGAGGCCGCGAGCCCGGGAGACGAGATCCTCCACGGCGAGAAGACCGTCGGCCGAGTGACAAGCGCGGTCCCCGGGCGCGCGCTCGGCTATGTGCGGCGCGAGGTTCCGGATGATGCGAGCCTGAGCATTGGCGGCGCCGAGGCGCGGCTACACTTGAGCCCCGCGCGCCCGTAGCTCAGGGGATAGAGCGCTGCCCTGCGGAGGCAGAGGTCGCAAGTTCGAATCTTGCCGGGCGCATGGCTCAACCAAGCGGTTTAGATGCACCCGAAAAAGCGTGCCATGTCCTCTTCCTCGGGACGGAGCGAGAAGGCCCTCCCGTGCCAGTCGTCGTGAACGCGAAGCTCGCGACAACCCGCGACCTCCGGCGTGACAGGCTTGAGAAGGGGGTACTAATCGGGGTTAGAGCCAAGCGTCCACGCAGACGCTCCAGAACCAAAACCGTGTACGCAAGCCGGTTCGCCGCGTGGTAGAGCCACGAGCCGGGCCGCATCGGGTCGAGTGGGTCAAGCCAACCCTTGATATCGACGGGAACGCCCAGACGTCCTTGCGAGCAGTACGCGCAACTCGAAGCGGTGCAGCCTGGACGCTAGAGGCCGCCGGGCGATCCGCCGAGCTTCTTGATCCGCGCCTTGAGCTTCGCACAGTCGACGCGACGGGAGTTGACCTCGGCGATCACCCTCTTGAACGCCTGGTAGGAGGGCTTCGGCGTCCAGTCCGAAAACAAGATGCGACGACTGCCAGCCATGCAGATTGGACTCGTCGGCGAGGAGGAAGTTGAAGAAGCCACCCACGGCCGGCTGGCAATAGGGCGAGCCTGATCGCGTCGGACAGCTGCGATGCTTGATTCGGCCGCGAGGAGGAGCCGACAGACTCGACGACCGCGCGGTCGGTTTCGCTGTCCCTGTAAAAGGATCGTTTGGTTGCGACGCCGGTCTGGAAGCCGTTCTCGAGATACCAGATACGAACGTCCTTCTGGCCCGGAACCGGCTGGCGTGTGCCTCCGAAGGCACTCCTCAGATAGGAGAGCAGCCGCGTGTAGTCACCCTCGCCGATGTCGAGTCGGTGGCGCGCCCAGGGACGCTCCTGCGAGGTCGAGCCGTAGACGTTCTGGCCCCAGGCATCGAAGATGCGTGCCCGGCGGTGCGAACGACGGTATCCCTTCCCCATCTCCTTGATGAAGTTCCTCGCGGAGTGGGAAATGTTCGAGCGGGCGCGAGGGTTGTCGTTGCCGCGCGGCGAGATCGAGGTGATGACACGGACCGACGGGTGCGAGCGCTTGATCGCGTCGTAGCAGCGCGCCATCAGCGCCTCATACGCGGCGGGCGCAGCGCTCGAGCCGTTGCGATTGAACTGCGGCTTCCAGAAGTAGCTCAGGTTGGCCTCGTTCCAGATGTTGACGGCTGCGATCTGAGGGGCACGGTCCAGGAGCGAAGAGACGAAGCTGCAGTACGCGGCCCGTGAGGAAGCGCTGCGCGGTGCCGAGCCTGAGCTACCGAACACGCTCAGGAGGATCTTCTGCGAGCCGGCGTTTGTGATCGCTGCGTCGATCGCCGCGACGTCCGAGGCGCTCGGTTGTGTCTGTCCCGGTTCTCAACCCTCGGTCACCCTGTAATAACCAAGCCCGAGGTCGTTCGAGATCGAAGAGATCCCCGGCCGCCACTTGACCGCGTCGTCGTTGACGCCGACGACGAGGTTCCTTCCGGCAAGTGCCGGCGCCGCCCCCGAGGCGGCGAAAACGAGAACGAGGCTGAGAACGACGGCGAAGCGCACCAGCTTGACCTTGACTTGCACTCGCAGAAAACGGTTCTGCGAACATAGCTCGCAGGCCCGTAGCACGCAATTCGGTGAGAGCGCCTGCAGCCGTGTGCACCCGCGATCGGCACGCCTCGAGCTCCCTGGAAGCGCGAGTTCTCCCTTCGCCGGGAATTGGAATCTCATCTGCGCCGTTGCGAGACGCGGTCTTTGCCGTCGATCCTCCGCTGACACCGATGCTCCGCTTGTTGACGTTGAAACGGAACCGTGGCCCCAGCGAAAAGGTCTTCGCCCCCTGCGGCGCGCCAGGACCGTGAAGGGGTTGGTGTGGTTGCGGGACTCCAGCTGGTAGAAGCTTCCGCCCGTGACGATCGCGCTTCAGGTTCTCGTTAGTGGGCTTGCCGCCGGTGGGGTCTACGGGCTCTTCGCGGCCGGGTACTCGCTCATCTACCGGCTCACCGGGATCGTGCACTTTGCCTTCGGCGACCTCGTCGGGCTCGGCGTGTTCGCCACGCTCCTCGTGCTCGGGGGAACTTCGCCCGTCTCGCAGGCGGGCGCCACCGAGCCCCGTTTCCTCCTCGCCCTGATCGTCGGGCTGCTGCTCTGCGTCGCGGCGGGCGTCGGCACCTACATCGGGCTCGTGCAGCCGTACCTCTCGCGCGGCTCCACGATTGGCTGGGTCGCCGGGACCGTGGCTGTCGCCTTCGCGATCCGGGCTGTGATCGGCGCGACCTTTCAGCGCTCGAGCTACGTCTTCCCGGATCCGCTCCCGTTTGACGACATCGGCCGCGCCGGGTTCGTGCACCTCGGCGGCGCGCAGGTGCAGGCCCGTGCCTTCTTCGTGATCGGCCTTGCCGTGGCCATTGCGCTCGGCTCGGCCTGGTTCCTCGAGAGCTCGCGTTACGGGCGCGGGCTGCGGGCGGTGGCCGACGATGCCGAGGGCGCGCGCTTCGTGGGCGTACCGGTCGAGCTGCTGGTCGCGCTCGCGTTCGGGCTCGTCGGGGCACTGGCGATGATCGCGGCGATTGCGGCCGCGCCGGGTGAGGCCGTCAACGCGAACACGGGCACGCTGCTCGGGCTCAAGGGCCTCGTGGCGGCGCTCGCCGTGCGCTTCGGGCCGCCCCTGCGAGCCTTCGCCGCGGGACTGCTGCTCGGCGTGGTCGAGGCGGCGATCGCCAACGTCCACCTCGGCGGCTGGCAGCTCGGCCCCTCGTACCGCGAGGTGCTCCCGCTCGCGTTCGTCCTCCTCCTGATCTCGCTCTGGCCCTCGCGCGAGGCGCTCGAGGAGCGCGAATGAACGCCCTCCCACAAACCACCTTCGAGCTGCGGAGCGCAGTCGCCGAGGCCCGGGCCGGCTGGAACCGCAACCGATGGCTTGCGGTGGCGGGGATCGCACTCGCCGCGGCGGTTCCCTTTCTCTCGCTGCCCGGCGTGCGGATAGACGGGCTCGCGGACACGCTCTACCTCGCGCTGGCCGCGACCGCGCTCGGACTGACCGTCGGCTCCGCGGGGCTTCCGTCGCTCGGCACCGGCGCCTTCATGGCGATTGGCGCATTCACCTCGGCGCTGCTCGTGGCGCGCTCGGGCTGGCCGGTCGAGCCCGCCGCCCTTGTCGGCGCCGCAGCTGCGCTCGTGTCGGGCCTCCTCCTCGGAGGCGTTGTTCGCTTGCGGCGAGTCTTCGTTGCGGTGAGCACCTGGCTGCTCGCGTGGCTGGTGTGGCTGTTCCTGCTCGCGTTTCCGTCCATCTCGGGGGGCTCGCAGGGGCTGATCCTGCCGCAGAAGACCCTGCTCGGGCTGGATCCGACCCCGACGGTCCACTTCGAGCTGGCGCTGGCGCTGTTCGCGCTTACCGCGCTGGCGATCGCGGCGGCGCGTCGCGGCGCTCCCGGCCTCGAGCTCTCGGCGCTACGGCAAGCGCCCGCGCTGGCCACCTCGCTCGGCGTCCCTCTCGCCGCGCGCCGCCTGGCCGCTTTCTCGGCGACGGCGGCGCTCGCCGGCCTCGCCGGGGCGCTCGCGGTGCAGCTCCAGGCGGTGGCCGATCCGGCCGGCTACGACCCGTTCCTGTCGTTCAAGCTGCTCGTGGCCGTCCTGCTCGGAGGCGCGGCGGCGACGCTCGGCCCGGCCACGGGAGTTGCGCTCCTAGGGTTGATCGGGCTCGTCTCGGGGCCGCTCGCCCGGCTGTTGCACCTGCCGATCGAGCGCTTCGACACCGCCGTGGCCGCGACGCTGCTCGTCTTCGTGCTCGCCCTCGGCGGGGAGGGGCTCGTCCCGTGGTTGGCCGACCGGCTGCGGCGTGGAACGAGGCCTCCACGTGAGCCCGCCGGGCTCTCGATCCCGGCGGCACCGGCACCGGCGGAGCCGATCTTGCGCGCCGCGGGCCTGAGGAAGGCTTTCGGCGGCGTCGTCGCGGTGGACGACCTCTCGCTCGAGCTGGCCCGCGGTGAGACGATCGCCTTGATCGGGCCTAACGGTTCGGGCAAGACGACGGCGCTGAGGCTCATCTCCGGAGCCTCGGTGGCCGACGCGGGCGCGATCGAGCTCACCGGCAGAGACGTTACCCGCGCGAGCACCACCGACCGGGTGCGACTCGGCATTGCCCGAACACTCCAGACGACCTCGGCGTTCACGGAGCTGACGGCGCTCGAGAACGTGCTCGTCGGGCGCGGGGTCCGCCGTCGCTACGGCGGCCTGGTGCGAACCGCGCTCGCCACGCCGAAGGCCCGCCGCGAAGCCGAGGCCGCCGAGGTCGCCGGCCTCCAGGCGCTCGCGCTGGTCGGGCTCGAGCACGCGGCCGACACCCCGGCTCCCGAGCTCACGAGCTCACAGCGGCGCCTGCTCGCCCTGGCCGCCGCCATGGCGACCGAGCCCGAGGTGCTACTCGTGGACGAGCTGGCCGCCGGAGCGGGCGCGGAGGAGCTCGAAGGCCTCGCCGCGGTCGTCGACCGGATCCGCCGGCGAGGGATAGCCGTGCTGGTCGTCGAGCACAACCTCCGGCTCGTCCGGAGGGTCGCCGACCGGGTGATCGTGCTCGCCGCGGGCACCGTCCTGGCCGAGGGCTCGGTCGCCGAGATCGCCGCCAGCGGCATCGTCCAGCAGGCGTATCTAGGAACCCAGCGTCTGTAATCTCACCGTCCGTGCGCCGGCTCGCCTTCCTCCTCGCCGGTCTTGCGCTGATTGCAGCCGGGTGCGGCAAGAGCTCGGACGCCGACTCACCGGGCCGGATCGTCGTCGCGGTGGACGTGCCCGTGACGGGCAGCCCGTACGTCGCCCAGACGATCAAGCAGGGTGTAGAGCTCGCCGCGGGGAACCTCAACGGCAGCGGCGGGATCCGCGTCGGCTCGCGCAGCTACAAGCTGGACGTGAAGCTCTATGACAACCACCTTTCGGCTCGCCGCGCAGTCGAGAACACGCGACGGGCCCTGGACGCGGGCGCCGTGGCCGTCGTCACCGACGGCACGGGCATCGACGCGACCTGGCAGCTCGCTCGCCCCGACGGCGTCGCGATCTGCATCGCCTACGACGGCGGCACCGGGCTCGTCGACGCGGTCGAGCGGCCGAACGTCTTCCGGATCGCTCCGACGAACCGCGGCATCGCCTTCCGTTTCGCCGAGTACCTGATCCCGAAGAAGCTGAAGGTCGCGCTTCTCAGTGACGACAGCGCGTACGGCCGCCAGGGGGCCGCCGACGTCGCACGAGCCTTCTCCGGGAACCCGGAAGCCGTTGCGCTGAAGTTGACGCTGCCGGCGGGCGAGACCGACCTCTCGCCGCAGATCCTGCGCGTCCGCCGCTCCGGCGCGACCGCGCTGCTCGTCTGGGCCCAACCGCCGGCGATCGCAGCAGTGCTCTCGGCCGCGCGCAGCATCGGCTGGAACGTGCCCGTCTACGCGCCCCCGACCGGTGCCGACCCGTTCATCCGCCAGCAGCTCGCCGACCACCCGAGCTGGGTGGACGGCCTCACGTTCGCCTCCGGACGCATGACCGCCGAGGTCGGGACGGCGCCGTTCCTGAACTTCCAGTCCCAGTACGAGTCCACCTACGGCGTCGACCGCGTCGGCGTGAAGAACGCGGCAGGCGAGCCGGTTTCGGAGCCGCCGGAGTTCGCGATGTACTCCTATGACTTCGTGCACGTCCTCGTCG
>Ga0126308_10000202_pt1 | contig 17060 bp, 12 predicted proteins | sample Plot55_FD_92533 | JGI IMG/M metagenome (GOLD analysis project Ga0126308, IMG submission 92533) | Serpentine soil microbial communities from UC McLaughlin Reserve, CA, USA - Plot55 | ecosystem: Environmental > Terrestrial > Soil > Grasslands | place: USA: UC McLaughlin Reserve, Lake County... | reverse complement strand
GAGCCTCCAGCATCCGAGGCGTCCAGGGGATGTCCTGCGGCGTTTGCGCAAGCACGAGGCTGCCGGGCTGGCCGGCGTGCCGTCCGTGTGGGCGCTCTTCCTCCGGAGCGCGAAGGCTCTGGAGGAGCAGCCGCTCGAGCATTTGCGCTACATCACCAACTCCGGTGGCCGCATACCCCAATCGAACCTGGAGGAGCTCAGGCGTCTTCTGCCGAATACGAAGATATATTTGATGTACGGGCTTACGGAGGCGTTCCGTTCCACCTATCTGCCGCCGGAGGAGATAGATCGCGGGACCGAATGTATCGGCAAGGCGATTCCGAACACCGAGATATTGGTAATCAATAAAGACGGTCAAGAGGCCGCTCCTGGCGAGGTCGGAGAGTTGGTCCACCGAGGCCCTACCGTAGCCTGGGGTTACTGGGGCAAGGAGGAGGAGACGCGACGCGCGTACCGTCCACATCCCTTTGCTCCTCCGGAGCTCCTTATTCAAGAGCAGGTGGTCTACTCCGGTGACCTGGTCCAGCGGGACGAGAAGGGCTACCTCTACTTCGTTGGCCGCGAGGACAACATGATCAAGACGCAAGGCTATCGCCTGAGCCCCGAGGAGGTGGAGAATCTCCTGGTGAGCACGGGCGTCGTACGAGAAGCGTGCGCCTTCGGCATAACCGACCCGGATCTTGGACAGCAGGTCGTGGCGGTCATCTCGCTTCGGGACGGCGACGAAAGTTCTGTAGACCCAGTACGGGAGTACTGTGTAAAGAACGCGCCGCCCTACATGGTGCCAAAAGAGATACACGTCGAAAACGAGTTGCCGAAAACCCCTTCCGGCAAGATTGACCGACAGACGGTGAGAAATGCTTACGCAGATAGATAAGGCTCACGCTTTAACAGAGCGCTTTGGCGGGGAGAGTAACGGGGAATTTTCCCCCGGAGGGACGTCCATATCCCAGATAGCGGAAGAGTACGGTACGCCCTTCTACCTCTACCACGGGGAGATGATAGTAGACAGGGTGCGGCGCGTGCGGGAGGCTCTGGGGACCGAGGTCTCGTATTCTCTGAAGGCCAACCCGAACCTTGCTGTATGCCAGCTCATAGCCCGGGAGGGAGGGGCCGGCGGCGAGGTCGCCTCGTCCGGCGAGTTGGTGGTAGCGCGGGCCGCGGGGTTCGCACCGGAGGACATCGTCTTCGCCGGACCCGGCAAGACCGACGAGGAACTGAAGATGGCTATCGATGAGGGGATCTTCGCGGACAACGTCGAGTCTTTGTACGAGATCGACCGTTTGGCAGAGATCGCGGAGAGCATGGGACGCCGGATAGGCGTCGGTTTGAGGATCAACCCCGCCGCACAGCTCATGGGTTCGCAGATGCGCATGGGCGGGACGGTGGGCCAGTTTGGCCTTGACCAGGCTGATCTCGACGAGGCGGTCCAAAGGACGCTCTCCCACCCGCAACTCATCCTGAGGGGCATCCACGTCTACACCGCCACCCAGGTTTTCGAAGTCGAACCGCTCCTGGAGCACTGTCGCAACATCCTGAAGATTGCCCTCGAGGCAGCTCACAAGGCCGGACAACCGCTGGAGATGATCGACTTCGGGGGCGGGTTCGGGGTACCGTACTTCGAGAACATGGCAGACTTTGATCTGGAACGCTTCGGAGAGGGTTTCAGGGAGTTGCTCAAGTCCTACCGGTTGGACCCGCGCCTTTCGGGCTGCCGCTTTATCTTCGAGCTGGGGCGTTACCTGGTAGCCGAGGCGGGCATCTACGTCACGAAGGTAGTGAACGCGAAGCAGATGAAGGGTAAGACCTTCATCGTCACCGACGGCGGCATGAACCACCACCTGACCGCCACAGGGAATATGGGGCAGGTGTTCCGGAAGTCCTACCCGCTCTTGAACCTGAGCCGTGTGCAGGGGGTAGCGGAGGAGGCCGTTGCGGTGGCGGGCCCCTGTTGCACGCCGCTCGACATGTTCGGTGCCAACATCCCGCTAGCCGAGCCGGAGGTTGGGGATCTCATCGGCGTGTTCTACAGTGGGGCGTACGGCTTTTCCGCCAGCAACCTGGGTTTTTTGAGCCACCCTGCCCCGGCGGAGGTGCTGCTCTGGCAGGGTGAGGCACGCCTCCTGCGTCCGGGGGGTAAGCCCGAGGACGTGCTCAAAGGCCAGAAGTCGATCAGCTAGCCAACAAGGGGTCGAGAAAAACCGCCGCGTGCGCGAAGCCACCTCCCGCGAAGCTCACGACGATGTAATGCAGAGCTAGGAGGGTCAGCAACAGCGAAAGCTGAACTGCTGACGAGCTTCTAGGGGTTGACGGGCGCTATTATGACCTCTTCGGCGTCGGGCCGAATGGTTCTGCCCTTCTCGTCTATCAGGGGCTTGTAGGTGTCTTTGTGGAGCACATCGTCGAAGACGACCTCACCGTCCTCTGTCACCTTCTGGTAGGTGATCCACTCGGAATAATCAGGGCCCACGTATTCAGGCTCGGAGTCCATCTCTACCTGCTTTCCGGTCGGACGGCCGTAGATATTCGCGTAGATGTAGCCGTCATCGCCCACCGACTCCTGGAGGAGGATATAGCCGTCCGTGTTGTTCTCGAACTTCAGGTCCAGAGACCCGAACCAAACGGTGGCGTCCAGGCCGGGCCTTATATAGGGCAGCTGCGCGTAGTGCGGGTGGCGCTCCACGACATCGAGCCCGGCGTAGTTTGCCGCCATGTACAGTGTCGAGGCAACCTGGCACAGGCCTCCGCCGTCGGCCTTCTCCTCCTTGCCCAGGATGATGACCTTCGTGGCGTTGTAGCTCAGCGGGGTGAGGATCTCGTTGGCCGAGAAAACCTCTCCCGGGGCCAGCATCGTCCCGCTTATAGCGTCCGAGGCGATACTCAGGTTCTCCACCCGTTCGGCGCTCTTGTCGGAACTAAGGGTGTAGTTGGTCCTATAGCTTCCCAGGAGATCTGTTGGCTTGAGCTTCTCGGCCTCCTCGGTCGTGAGGCTTGGCTCGTCGGTGACGACTGGCGCCTCGTAACCGCGCTTTCCGGTGAAGAGCCCGGCTTCGACGGCCTCGAATAGCTTGTCCTCCTCCACTTTTTTCCCTGCCTGACTCTTCGTGACGGAGATGCTGCTGCCGCTCACCTCATAGCCGGCTTCGACCGGCTCGATCGTCAGGTCATCGATCATGCCCGACAAAGCGTCCCGCAGCCGCTCCCGATCGAGACCGACTCGGAGCTCGCCACCCTCCGGCACAAGACTTAGAGTTTGCCCGATCTCCTCCGGCGAGAGCTCCCACGCTTCTCCTTCGGCTCTAAGGACCACGGGCTCGTCAGATATAACCTCCTCGGCCTTCGCGGCGGCCCTTTCGGCGGCTGGAGTCAAGACCTCGGGTTGCAGCACCTCCCCAGCGATCTCGGCCTTCCCAGTCATGTTGTTTATAGCCCCTTCCACGTTCGTCATCGTGGTCGGGACATCCACTATGTACCCCTCGCGGGACTCTACGACCTCCGCCTCCGACCCCTGGATGTTTACGAAAGCGTTTACGGGTTCCTGGTTGGCTCGTGTGGCCAGGTTTTCGACCCTAACCTGGGCGATTTCTCGCTTGTAATCCACCACGGGCGCAACGCGTACCGTCCCCCAGGTCGCTGCCAGTCGGTCACTTATGCGCTTCAAAATATTGCCGTCACGCCCGACAGCGTAGGCTCGATCTACGCTGCCCCACACGTCGAAGTTCAGGGCCATCCTCTCAGTGTTGAGGGAGATCTCTCCAGAGGGACCGGTAAGCTCGATCTGATCGAGCGCGCCCGCGCGCTCCTCGATTATCTGACGGGCCTCCTCTTGCGTCTTGCCGCCCAAAGGCACGGTCCCGACTGACACGCCCGGGTAGATCTTGCCAAGGTTAGACCAGTGATCTAGCGCCACCAGCATGGCCACGATGGCGCAGGCTATAAGCACAACAGCAATAATCCTACGCCGCCGCCTATCCTTTCTATACTTCGAACGAGAGCCCGAGAAGCCGTCGAAGACGTTCCTGATGTCAGGCTCGCTCCTGGAGTTAAGTCTTTCTCTTGGATTTTTAAGACTCAACGGCCCACCCTCCGCGCGCGTTCCCTTGCGCTAGATCTACCCAGCGACCGGACCCTGGAAGAGAATAGCTTCTCTTTTTGCGTATCAGCGACGCTTTAGTCCCAATCGTGGGGATGCTTTGCCAGAGCAGCTTAACACGAGCTTGAGGGTTACGCCAGCTTCTCCTCGGTCCTTACTCAACCTTTATTTATGGGCCGCTTTTCTCAAGACCACACTATATAGGGCGTTAGGTGGGTAATAGCGTTACGCGAGCGGGGGCGAGATGCTAGACTTCGCTAGTGTTCCCGACTGAGATGCCGGAGATCACCTCGCGCGTGCACGAGATCCTGTTCGTCGAGCTGCTAGGGGGTTTGGGCGACGTCCTGATCGCGCTCGGGGCCATCCAGGCCCTCGCCCGCTCGCATCCCGAGGCTCGCCTCACCGCTCTTACCTTCCCGCCCGGAGGACGGTTGCTGGAGGGCGACCCCCTGATCCACGAGGTGGTCTACGCCCAAAGGCCCAACCGTACCCATCCCCACCGCGCTCGCGAGGCGGTCGAGAATTTGCTCGCGCTAAAGAGTTGGGATCTCGTGGTGTCGGATACCTCCTACGAAGGCATTAAAGATCTGATCTCTTCCTTCGGAGCAGCCCGCGTGGTGACGAACCTGTGGAGATCTCCACCCCCCGACGAGCGCGTGGGCGAGCGATTCTTGCACCTTCTCTTAGCCGAGGGCCTGATCAAGCCAGAATACATATCTCCGCCCCGGTTGCACCTCATCCCCGAAGAATACTCCGTCGCCGCCGAAAAACTCGTCGGTGTGCGCCGCCCACTTGCCTTCCTTATCCCGGATGCGGGCATGGAAGTGAAGCGCTGGCCGGAGAAGAACTGGGGCGCTTTGGGCCGCGCTCTTTACGACTACTACGGCGCGGACATCGTGGTCCTCGCCGGCTCCGACCCTGAGCAAGCCGCGCGCGTGGGCCGGCTCGTCGGGGGGCGCATGTGGCCGCGCGGAACGCTCCGCGAGCTCGCCGCCGCCCTGTCGCATGCCGACCTCGTAGTGGGGGCGGACACTGGACCAGTACGTATCGCCGCCGCTTTGGGCGTGCCCACGGTCACGCTCTTCGGCCCCTCCTGGCACGGTCGCTACGGCCAGCCACCCCCGCACGCAAACCTCCAGGGCCACCTCGGCTGCCCACAGCGCATCGTCTCCGACTTTACCCAACAGCCTTGCTGGTACGCAGGGACGTGCACGCTCGAGGACCGCTCCTGGTGCTCCTGCCTGGAGGACATCTCTCCAGAGGACGTGATAGCCGCAGCTGCTCCTTTCCTGGAGGATTGGCGCAGTCCGGACTTCGCGCCGCGTGCAACGAACCTCCGTGGAGGCGCGCATTGAATAGTTTGTGGGCACAAGTTCGGCGCATCCTCGTGATGCGGCTCGACAACATCGGCGACGTGGTGATGACCAGCCCCGTTTTGCGCGCGCTCAAGGAGAATTTTCCCGCGCCGCACGTCACGTTGATGGCGAGCCCCGGAGGAAGCAAGGTTGCGCCGCTCCTGCCGTGGGTCGACGACGTGCTCCCGTGGCGCGTCCTCTGGCAGGACGTAGCGGACCACCTCTCCTTCGACCCGGCGCGGGAGTGGGAGCTGGTAGACACTTTGCGGAGGGGCGGGTACGACGCGTCCATTATCCTCACCTCCTTTAAGCAGACGCCACACGCTGCCGCTTATGCCTGCTATCTAGCGGGCATCCCCTTGAGGCTGGGCGAGTCAAAGGAGTGGGGTGGGGGAGTCCTTACAGACGAGGCTCCCCCTTCGCCCGACGAGCTGCACCAGGTGGAGCGCAACCTGCGCCTGATCGAGCACGTCGGCTTCCGAGTGGAGGACCGCAGCCTGGGCGTAAGCGTGCCACGGGGAGCGCAGGAGAACGCCGTGGCGCTTCTGAGAGAGCGCGGCGTAGATCCGGGCGCGCCGTACCTTTTGCTTAATCCCTGGACGAGCGCTCAGGCCCGCACTTACCCCCCCAACCGCTTTGCCTGCGCCGCGCGCCGCCTCTCAAAAGAAACGGGTTGGCCGGTAGTGGTGAGTGGTACAGAAGCCGACCGTGTACGTGGTGGTAGAGTGCTCGACGTATTAGGCGAGTGGGGTGTGGACCTCGTCGGCGAGACCGACCTTGCCGAGCTCGCGGCGCTCGTCGAGGATGCGCGGCTCGTCCTGACCAACAACACCTCGACGATGCACTTCGCTGACGCTCTGCGGACCCCAGAGGTTGTCTTGTTCTCGGGTACCGAGCTCGAAGGGCAGTGGTGCCCACGCCACAACCTCAACCGGCTGCTCCGCCGCGGGACCTTCTGCAGCCCGTGTTACGCGTTCACGTGCCCGTATAACCTAGAGTGCCTCGACATACCTCCTGAAGAAGTGGCAGAGGCTGGCCTCTCGCTGCTTGGCGAGGCGGCATGGCAAGAGGGAAAGGAGACGCGGACGGGGTGACGCGTGTGGTCGTGGTGGCTGGTACGTACCGGCCGGAGTGCTGCGGGGTGGCCCACTACGTCCAGCGCCTCCGCTCCGCCCTCGACGAGCGTGGCGTCTCCTCCCTCGTGCTCACCACTAAAGAGGCGGCTCGGGACTTCGGGGATCCGAGCGTGAGGGGTGTGGTGCCCGGCTGGAGGCTCGCCGACCTACCGGCGCTCGCGAGGGCCGTGGTCAGGACCGCAGGTGACACGCGGGCTGATGTAATCCACATCCAGCACGCCGCTGGTACGTACGGCTTCAAGCGCGCCGTCTTTTTCTTGCCGCTGCTGCTTAGGGCCGCCGGGTGCCATATGCCTCTAGTAACGACGGTACATGAGTACGCCTGGTGGGAGTGGGAGCCGCGCTTCGTCCCGCGATGCGCCCTTGAGGCGCTCAAAATGTGGGGGCAGCGCCGCGGCCTCTGGGATCGCGAAGATGGTTTTTTACTTACAGGAAGCGATGCCTTGCTCACGACGAATGCTCCTATCGAGACCGCTATCACCGCCCGGCTACCGCATCTAACTCCCCGCCTGTACCACGTCCCGCTCGTCGCAAACGTGGATGTTGTTCCGGTAGAGCACGGCGAGGCCAGGGATGGGATGCGCTCCCGGTACGGCTGGTCTCCCGACGCGGAGGTGATCGCCTTCTTTGGCTTCCTACATCCGGTCAAGGGCATAGAGACGCTTTTGGAGGCGTTTGCAAAGGTGCTCGAGGGCCGGCCACGGGCGCGCCTGTTGCTGATAGGCGGCGTCGAGAGCCTGGCCCTGCGCTGGAACGAGGCCGCCTGGTACTGGGACAAGCTCCGGACGCTCGTTAATGAACTCGGGCTCGACGGCTCTGTGAACATGACGGGTTACGTGCCGGGGGAAGAAGCGTCCCGGCTGCTCTCGGGTGCCGACGTGGGGGTGCTGCCATTTAACCACGGTGTGACTTTAAAGAGCGGTACCCTGCTTGCGCTCTTCGCGCACGGCCTGCCCGTGGTCGTCACGCGTGCCGAAGAACCGGAGCCGGAGCTCGAGGACGGCGGGCTCGCGTGGCTCGTGGAGCGGCGGGATGCCCGCGGACTCGCGGCAGCCCTCTCCAAGCTACTAACTGACGTTCCCGAGCGCGCCCGGCTTACGGAGGCGGGGCAGGCTTACACCCGGAACCTCTCCTGGCCTGTCATAGCGGAGCGTCACGCGGAGGTGTATGAGACGGTGCTGAGAGAAAGGGTTACGCGGAACAGCCGCACCGTTAGCAAGAGGATCTAGGTTTTTATAGCCTCGCAACGGCAGAGTCGCTGCCGGAAATGGGTCGAAGATCAAAGCGCTCCCTGCGCTTCGTGGCTTATTCGAGCGGTTACGGGCCGTACCTGGAGTCTACCCTCGCGCTCCACTCGAGGAGCTCGGATCTTCGCTCCTCCAGCTCTTCGGCGTCGCGTTCTTCGGCGAGATTTTTTCTTTCTCCGGGGTCTTTGGAGAGATCGAAGAACTCCTCAGGCTGGTTGTCGAAGTGGTAGATGTACTTCTCTGTACCCTTGACGCTCGCTACGCACCAGTCGTCCGCTAGACAACTGGTCATGAGGGTTCGGTCCTCAGGCACTGGGCTGAGGAGCGAGCTGCCCCTGTCTGAGCCGCCTTCGAGCCGGTAACCTAACAAGTCGGCGACGGTCGGGAAGATGTCTAACTGGTTCACCGGGGTCTCGATGCTCCAGCCGCTCTCGCACCCGCTGTTTCCGCACCACCTCGGGTCGTGGACGAGCAACGGTACCCTCAGGCCCTCTTCGTAGGGCACGTTGTCGTGCTGGTAGCGGTCGTGCTCGCCGAAAGCCTCGCCGTGGTCGCCGAGGACGACGAAGACCGTATCTTCATAGAGCCCGAGCTCCTTGTACTGGTCGAAGAGCTTCTTTAAAAAGAAGTCCTGGTTGCGGATGCTGTTCAGGTAGCGGTTGAGTAGGTCATCTTCGGTGAACTCCACGCGCCCGTAGCGCTTTTCGGGGGCCAGGTAGTCGTGGTGGGGGGCACCGGTCAGGTAGGCGGCCAAAAAAGGCTTGTTGTTGTTCTCCTGCAGCCACTTCTTGCTCGGCTCCAGCATGATATCATCCTCGTAACCGAAGTAGCTCGACTGCTCGAAGCCCTCCGTATCCATGGATTCAAGCGAGTAGAATTCCTTATAGCCCAGGTTTTTCAGAATCTCAGGGCTCTTCTCAAAGTTCGCCCTCTGCGACATGAAGTAAACGGAGTTGTATCCCCTTTCCCCCAAGAGGTCGGCCAGGCACGTGGCGGGTTTGCGAAAAGCAAGCGTCGCAACCCCTGGCCGGTCCAGCGGGGGATCGATACCACAGTTGGTCGCGGTAAGGGCGTTGTGGGTGTGGGGGACGAGCGTGTAAGCCCGATCGGCCAGGAGGCTACTCTTCGCCAGCTCGTCCAAAAAAGGCGTCGTTTCGAGGTCCTTGTTGTAGGGGGTGACGGAGCGCTCGCGGGTCGATTCGAGGAAGATCAGGACGACGTTACGCCGCTCGGCCCCGGCGGTCGGTAAAAGGCTCGCCTCAGGAGGCGAGTCCTGAGCGGTTATATCGCCGGGTTCTTTACCCTCTACCTTCGCGGCCGCGGTCCTTGCTACGCTAGCAAAGGCGTCCTGAGAAAAGAACTTGCTCGCGCTCGCCGGTCCGGCGCCGGGCAGCAGCGAGAACGAGAACATCGCGTACGCCGCAAGCCCCACGCCAGCTAGGCGTAGCCAGGAGATGCTCGCCATTCGGGTGTCTTCAGTATCGGCCCAGCCACCGCGCCGGGCTACGGAGCGCGTCACCAAGGCGGGCCCTAGGGCCGCGTAGACAAGGATGGCTATGAGCAGAACCAAAAGGCCCAGGCTGAACTCACTCGCTATGGCGCCTCCCGTTCCCTCGGGGGAAGTAAGCCAGAGGAGTATAAGGTCGGAGTCGAGCGCCGAACCGGTGACCTTAAAGTACTGGTACGCACTGGTCGTGATCAGCGCCATTAAGAACGTTATTGTATGGAAGAGGCAGGTAACAATGAAACGGAGAAGACCTTTGCTCGCTACCGAGAAAAGGCCGACCCAGAGCAACGTGTATCCTAGGTCAAACAGTATGTCCGAGCTTATCAGCTGGAGGCCTTTCACAAGCCCCTGAGATAGGGCCTGAGAGAAGATGAGAGAGCTCTTTAGAACCAGGTCGTAAATTAGGAACGGGACCAGGAGACTGAGCAAGTATACCCAGTCGCGACGGCTTAACAGGGCGCGAGAGACTCCCCGTGTCTCCAGGTTGTTATTCCCCGATGCCATTAGTCACCGAGTCTAACAAGAGTTAACACAGCTTTCACATAGACAGGCGAAGGGGACCTTAACCCTTAAAAGGTAATGCTTGTCGGCAACTCTACTTGGTTACCAAATCAGGAGCAACTTCGTTGGAATTGAAGTAGTCAGGAAGTGGAGCGACGCAGGGCGCGTGTTTTAGTAGTATCCGCTGCATGGATGAGCGTGACCTCTTGTTGTTGGAGAGCGCCATGACCGCCATAGACGAGGCGTCTAACGCGGTCGCCGCCGAGGTAGAGCGTGACCGGCTCGGCGAGTCCTCCATCGCTCGTCTCTCTACGGTCGAGGCCGAGCTCAGGCGCAGCCGGCTCGCGCTGGAGAAGGTCATCAAGGAGGAGACGCAGTAAAGCTCTGACCGGCTAGATGGCACACTCCTGGGTGTTGATGGGGTTGTGGCGGTCTCTGGCGAGGTCTACGAGCTCGTTTACGATGGTAGAGGGGACGCCGTAGCCGTCGTTCATCGAGTCGGTGCGGCCAGCGAAGACGGTGGCGACGACGGCGCCGTCGGCGTTAACGGCCGGCCCACCTGAGTTGCCGGGGCGGACAAAGCCTCTGAAGCTCGTCACGGTACGCTCCACGGGGCCCCGGTTGTAGGCGTCGCCGGAGATCACGCGCTGCGTCGTGCCGGCGCGCCCGGCTCGTATGTCGAACGGGCCGTTCTCTGGAAAGCCCATGAGGGCGACGGACTCCTCGGTTTCAGGCGTGGCTAAAGAGAGGGGTGGCAGGCGCAGGTTGTTTACCCGCAGAACCGCGATGTCGTTCTTCTCGTCGAAGACGACGACCCTGGCAGGCAGGGGTATGCTCATGCCTTCGGGCTGGACGCCGGTCGAGATCTCCCCGGCTACGACGTGGGCGTTGGTGATGACGAGGTCGGGGGCGGCGACCCAGCCGGTACCCTCCACGCCCACACCGCAGGCCACACCGCTGACGCGCACGACGCGCGAGGCGGCCGAGATCACCTCTGGGTCGCCGGTGATTTCCGCCCTCGGCTCCGCCACGTCGACCTCGGGACCCTGGAAATTGGGGATCGGGTCGAGGCGCGAAACGGCCTGCGTGATGAGCTGCGAAGGCATCCCCTCGTTTAGGGCCCTGATCAGGCCGGACTCCTGGATCATCGGCTGTAGGGGTGCGAGGGGCGGGGTACCGAGCGCGAAGGTAGCGGCCATCCATACGAGGGTGAGTGAGAGAGCGCCACCCAGGATCGCCCCTCCGCCACGATCTAGAGCGTCGGAGACGGGGTTGGTGATCTTGGCGCGCAAGAAACCGCCTAAAGAGCGGGCCAGAACGTCTCCAAGCACAGCGAACGCTACGATGCTGGCGAGTGTAACGACCGAACTGAAGATCAAATCCTCGCCCTCGCCCAACAACGCCGGGGCGAGCCTCGATCCCAGGGCAGCCCCCGAGACGACCCCCACCAGCGAGAGCGCCCCCGCCAGAAACCCGGTGTGTACTCCCCGCCAGGCAAGAAAGAGGACGAACAGCACTATGATAAAGTCGAGCGCGGTCACGTCCCGTAATTCTATCGCCGGATGGGGATTTTATCGGCTCGTTTGTATAATCTTCCTATTAGCAAGAAGAGGAGAAGAGACGTTTGAGGGCCAGGGAATTTATACCGGACGTAGAGAGAGTTCTACAGGACAGGGGTGAGCCCGCCTACCGGCTTGGGCAAGCTTACAGTGCCCTCTGCAACGGATTAGTGCGGGACTGGGACGAGGCCACCACGCTCCCCAAAGGCTTACGAGCTGCGCTCTCGGAGGGCGCGCCGGCCACCGTTCTCGAGCTCACGCGCACCTCGCGGGCGACCGACGGGACGCGCAAGTACCTCTTTAAGACGCACGACGGACACCTCGTAGAGACGGTCATAATCCCCGAGAAGAATAGGCGGACGGTCTGCATCTCGACCCAGGTAGGTTGCCCAATGGGCTGTACTTTTTGCGCCACGGGCCTTTTAGGCATCAAGCGCAACCTCAAGGCTCGTGAGGTCGCCGAGCAAGTCCTCATCGCTGCCCGCGACCTACGACCCGAGCGCGTCACCAACGTGGTAGTCATGGGGATGGGCGAGCCGTTCTTGAACTATAACGAGACCCTGCTCGCGCTCAGGGTCCTCAACGATACAGACGGTTTTAACCTAGCGGCGCGGTCCATCGCCGTCTCGACCAGCGGGCTGGTGGACAAGATCCGGCGCTTCGCCGACGAGCCGGAACAGTTTCATCTTGCGATCTCTTTGCACACTCCGTTCGAAGAGGAGCGCAAAAAGCTCATGCCCGTCGCCTCCCGCCGCGTGATCCCCGAGCTCATGGAGGCCGCCCGCTACTACGTCGAAAAGACCCACCGCAAGCTCTTCTTCGAGTACACCCTCCTCGCCGGAGTCAACGACCAGATGCGTCACGTCGAGGCTTTAGCCGAGCTCCTCGATCATCCGCTCTACCACCTGAACCTTTTGCGCTTTAACTGGACGGATACTGGTTTTACCGCGACCCCTAAGGGTGAAGCCAAAGAGTTCCTGCGCCACGCGTGGGAGCTGGGCCTCTCGGCGACCTTGAGGCCCAGCCGGGGACAGGACATAGACGCTGCTTGCGGCCAGCTCGTGGCCAAGGACCTCCAGCCGCCTTACGCCACGGTGATTCCCCTAGCTGGGGTCTGAATAGAAGCTTTCTTGAGGACCGAACCGGAGAAGAGGCTCGACCCGCGGGCGAAGCTTTTGTGGCGACTTACGGGAGCCTTGCAGGCAGTTCCGATTCTCGCGGGCGGTGCGTTCGCAAGCTATGTGTTTGCGGGGCAGGTGCCGATCTACCTCGCACTTCTACCTCTCTTGGCGGCGGCGGCTTTGAACGTTTTGTTCGTCCTCGTTTTACCACCCTTGTTGTGGCGGCGGTGGCGGTATGAAATAAGGTCTCTGGAGGTGGATCTTCAGCGGGGGCTTCTGCGGGTGACGCGGACGCTGGTGCCAATGGCGCGGGTGCAGCACGTGGACACCCGGCATGGGCCGTTGCAGCGTCGTTTGGGGCTCTCGACAGTAGTCTTCTACACCGCGGCGGGACCGAACGAGATCCCGCAACTCGCCCAGAAGACCGCTGCCGAGGTGCGCGACCGGATCGCCGAGCTAACCCAATCCCGAGATGAACTCTAGCGCCCCCGCAAGCTCCAGGGAGCAGCACCTCCACCCAATCGGGATGTTGCTGGAAGCTCTCCAAACCCTACGTCGTTGGTTCGGGGTGGCGGCGTTTCCTGGTATCGCCGCGCTCATCAACGGCGAGTTCGGCGTACGGATCCTGCTTTTCGTTCTCCTGGGCGTCGCGCTGCTCGGCATCTTGAGTGCTGTCTGGGGCGTGCTGTCGTGGCGGGCGACGAGCTACCTCGTCTCGGGCGGCGCGTTACATCTGAAGCGGGGAGTGTTTCAGAAGAGCGAGCGCTCGCTACCCCTAGAGCACGTCCAGAGCGTGAGCAGCGTGCAGGGTATCGTGCAGCGCCTCTTCGACGTGGTCGAGGTACGGGTCGAGACTGCGGGGGGTGGGGGAGAGCCGGAGATCTCACTTTCTGCCCTTTCGCGCAGCGACGCTGAAGCTTTGCGCGAGGAGCTTACGAGCACGCGCCGGGCTTCTTTAGAGGACTTTGAGGAGCCAGCGCCGGCGGTGCTGCGGAGGCTTTCGGTCCGGGATCTCCTTCTGGCGGGGCTGACAAGCGGGCAGATCGGGATCGCCGCCTCGGTTGTCTTGGGCGCCTCGCAGACGGTTGACCAACTGCTTCCCAGGAACCTTGCGAAGCAGATCTCCGAAGCCCTACTCCCCCAGACCGTCTGGGCGGCCCTCCTCCTCGTACTCGCCATAGTCGTCTTCGCCTGGGTGCTAGCGATCCTGGGCACCGTTCTCGCTCACGCGAACTTTACCCTCTCTCGGTCAGTGGACGGGAAGTACCTCCACATAAAGCGCGGCCTGCTCAAGCGCTACGAGGCAACCGTGCCGCTCGCACGTATCCAGGCCATAAAGATCGTCGAGGGCGTCTTACGCCAACCTTTCGGCCTCGCGACGCTCCGGGTTGAGAGCGCAGGCTTCGGCGCCGAGGAAGGCGTCTCGACGACCCTCTTCCCGCTTCTGCCTCGCAAGAAGGTGGAGAAGTTGCTGCGAGCCACGGCTCCCCGGTTCGCCGGACCGCTCGACGATCTCAAACCCCTACCAGCTCGTGCCCGACGCCGCTACGCTTTTCGGGCGGTGTTGCCAGTATTACCGATCTCGGCGTTTTGCGCAGTCTTTTACTTCCTTCCTGGCCTCGTCTCTCTTCTCGTCATGCTACCAGCCGCGCTATACGGACTTCTTCGTTACCGGGCGGCTGGACGCAGGCTCGACGGCGACCGGCTTGTCCTACGGTTCCGGCGCCTCGCTCGCACGACGGTGATCTTGCCTGGTGAACGCCTTCAGTCTCGTGGCTACTCCGTCTCCCCTTTACAGCGGCGCAACGAGCTTGCGACCCTTGAGGTTGAAGTCGCCTCCGGCCGGGGCGGGGTGGCGTTTCGCCTCGTGGACTTGGAGGCGGAGATGGCCGGAAACCTAGTCGAAGCACTCGCGGAGCGGGGTTCCCGAGCCGCGTCCCAAGAACGATACTCAGTATAGTGATGTCTGATTGTGCGGAAGGCAGACTGAGAGATCTCGTCGCACTCGCCGACGGAGCAAGTGGAGTAGAGGACAAGAATACTTCGTAGTGAGGGTTTTCTTGATCTTTCTCTGTTGCACACACCAGCATTTTGTACTTCCATATCTTGCTGGACGAGAAAGCCTCTGAGGTGGAGCTGACGTTGATATAGGCTATAAGGTCCTTGCATTTACCTCGGCTCGTAAGAAGGCTGGGTATAGACAACACCTGTATACGGTTCTAAAAGCGCACATCCTACAGAGCTAAGGTTACGTGCTCTGCTAACCGATCTAGGCATGAGGTGTACGTCGAGTAGCCGATAGTAAGTTGACTTTTCATAAGGCTAAAGAGTTTGCGTCAAGCGGTGTGAGTTGCCCATTAGGAGTCTTCTCGAAACCTGATAATACTGGTTTGTTCTCGGAAATTGGACTTCCGGCGTTAAGCTCTTCTCAGAAACTCATTTACCTATTCTCATAGAGAATAGTAAACTCACCACCAAACCTCAAAGATGCCGAGTCTCAGTCGGCGGCGACTGCCAGTTGTTGTTGCGGCCATCGAAGTAGGTGACAGGCGCATGGGCCAATTCCGAAGAGGGGTCGACGTCGTCCAGACACGCCAGGTTGATGCTGTAGAAATCCCCGCCCAGAACATCGAGGTAACCACGCGCAAACGGCTAGTCCCGGTTTCAGCAAGGAGCCTGGTATGTTCGACAGCATCGCCTACAAGTTCGGGCGGCAGGCGACGTTTAAAGGGGAACTGTATGGCTGACTTAAATTCATTCTACTCTAGGTAGACTCCGCGCTTGTTGAGCGTCTTGCCTCTTGCTGCCGCTTTGCTCTTTATCGAGCATGGAAGCGAGAAGCTTTTCGTTCTGGTACCAACGTAGTAGGGCTGTTCTGAGTGCCCTCAGACCGTAGGTCCCCAGGGGGTGCGGGATGTATCTCTCTGCGGCTTCAACTGCCTTTTAGCCGGTTTGAATGCCTTCGGGGATCGGTAGTGGCAAGATCACACAACAGTGCTTCCTAGTCTCAAGCGCAGGAGAAACCCCGCAAAATACCGACCGCAACGACCGCAACGTTAGAAAAATACGTATTTACACAGTGGTGACTACGGAGGGGACAACACCGGCAGGTACGGAGAGCAAGAGATGGAGCCTAGCTCTGGTGGAAGATTGAGAATTAAGTAGGGAATTTCGAACGCTCCTCCAGTAGAATTGCCTTAGGAGAAGCGATAGGTTGTATTAGAAGCAGGGGAGGCAGCGAGTCATGTGTGGTAGGTATACTTTGGCAACACCGGTAAACGTTCTAGTGGAGCAGTTCGAAATCGATGAATACCCCTCTTCGATAACCTCCAGCTACAATATAGCTCCTACCCAGGAGGTGGCTGCAGTAATTACCGAAGAGGAGAAGAGGAAGCTAGAGATGCTCAGGTGGGGACTAATACCTGCATGGGCAAATGACCCTAGTATCGGTACTAGGATGATCAATGCCAGGAGCGAGACTGTTGCGGAAAAGCCCTCCTTCCGTAAAGCCTTCAAAGACCGTCGTTGCCTGGTCCTCACCGACGGTTTCTACGAATGGCAACGTACACTCGGTGGGAAGCAACCCTACTACATCCGCATGAAGGACGGCTCACCCTTTGCTTTCGCTGGGCTTTGGGAGACTTGGCGAGACGGGGAGGAGATACGCTCTTGCACAATAATCACCACGGATGCCAATGAGCTTGTGAGTGAGATACACAACCGGATGCCGGTGATCCTGCCTCCTGAGGATTACGAGTTGTGGCTCGACCCTGATTTCGAGCAGAAGGAGGCACTTACCTCTCTACTGAGACCTTATACAAGTGGTGATATGGAAGCTTACCCGGTTAGCCGGAGTGTCAACAGGCCCTCAAACAATGCCCCTGACTGTATAGAACCTGCAGCGTAGGGCCTAGGGACCTCTACTCTCTCTAATGACCTACGGCGGCATAGGTATAGGGTCTGTAAAGTGAGCGAGGAGCTTTTCGTACCGACTAGCCTCAATACCGGCAGGATCTTAGAAGAACTCTCGTCGGAACCTCAACCCGCAAATTTTGCCTTTGCGAAACGACATGGAGAAAACGGCTTAGATAAGAAGACTACTCGCAGTCGCGACGATGATGACGCTCATGACGACCTTTTGTGAGTATACTATAGTTAAGGTTGCTCCGGCACCCGTCAGTATTCCGGGTCACCCTCGTCTTGGAAAGCCCTCCTGAGCATCTCCAGATAGTCCGGCACCAAGCCGTTAGCGTCCCCTGGGAGGTCGGCCGTGAACCCACCGCCGTCGAGGCTCCGGAACCTGTAGAGAGCGTCCCGGTTGCTCGGTTCGAGGCAAGTGTACCGCTGCGATTCTGGCCAAGACTGCAACTCGGTGCCCTCGACGTAGGCGACCGACACTTCCGGTGACTCTGTAGGCGCGAGACCAAGTTTCTGGATCGGGAGAGTGTTCGTGAACGGCGTGACGGAGATGTCCACGTCCATGCAACCCTCCAGTTCTGGCACGAGCCGTCCATCGTACATTGTCCAGTTGCCCCCCGTCG
>Ga0126308_10000201_pt1 | contig 17134 bp, 10 predicted proteins | sample Plot55_FD_92533 | JGI IMG/M metagenome (GOLD analysis project Ga0126308, IMG submission 92533) | Serpentine soil microbial communities from UC McLaughlin Reserve, CA, USA - Plot55 | ecosystem: Environmental > Terrestrial > Soil > Grasslands | place: USA: UC McLaughlin Reserve, Lake County... | reverse complement strand
GGCGAGCGTGAACGTCCCGCCGACGGTGTCGTCCGCCGGCTCGGGCGTGATGTAGAGGCGCGCAGGAGACATGAAGGCGCGGGATGCGGGACGCGGGACGCGCGCCCCTGTCATCCTGAGCGCAGCGAAGGATCTCCAGCGGGTGCCGCCGCGGCGAGCCCCTGAGGGAGGATACCACCAAGATCCTTCGCTGCGCTCAGGATGACAGGGGCGCGCATCCCGCATCCCGCGTCCCGCGTCCCCGCGCCTACCTCACGGCACCAGCACCGTGGCCCGTGCCTCCTCCATCGTGCTGTTGGTGTCGTACACCCGCGCGGTCACGCTCAGCCACACGCCGTGGCGCGGGGCCGTGGCGCTGTTCCAGGTCGTCTGGAACGTGCCCGAGAAGGTGTTCGCGGGCGGCGTGTGCGTCGCCACGATCGTGCCGTCGACGAGGATCTCGACCCGGTTGATCGGCCACGTGTTCGACTCGGCCTGCACCTCGAGCGACACGTTGCCGGTGACGCGCGAGCCGGAGAGCGGCCTGGTGAATCGGATCGTCGGCAGCGGCACCGCGGAGCCCACGAAGAGCCAGACCATCCCCATCCCCGGCGCCAGCTCCACCACGTCGGTGGTCGTGGACGAGCTCAGGATCCGCGAGCCGAGCGAGGCGCCTAGCACCTCGTAGCGCTGGCAGATCGTGCCGCTCGTCAGGTACGGCGTGAGGTCGACCCGCGCCGTCTCCGTCCGCTCGGTGAAGTTCACCGCGATGAGCATCGTCCCGTCCGGCCCGCTGCGCACGCCCGTGATGATGCCGTCACCCAGGTGCGGGGCGTGGCTCTGCGGCTGGAGCGCCTGCTTCTCCCGCCGCTGCACGAGCGCGAACGCGGAGCCCAGCGCCTGCCAGCGGTCGGTGCCCGTCTCGAACGGGTCGGCGAAGGTCTGCTGGAGCCCGCCACCCCACGGATTGGTCCCGCTGCGGTTCTGCTTCTCGCCGATCGAGTCGAAGCCGTAGACGCGCACCCCGGCCATTCCCTCGGCCACCGCGTACAGCACCCCGGCCGCGGCGGCGATCGGCCGCGAGCCGGCGCCGAACAGGAAATCACGGTTCGGCTGGTACTGCGTCCCCACCACGCGCTTGGCGTAGGCCGGCCCGGTGACGCTGTGGATCAGCAGCATCGGCCGGTCGCGCTGGAGCACCGGGCGCCACTTGTCGAGCGACTGTGTTCGTCCGACCGCCTCCTGCGGCAGCGAGGTGCCGAACGGGTACCCCTGCCCGTCGTCGCCCGCCGGTCCGACGAAGTAGATGCTCGCGTAGTCGGAGAACGCCGGATTCCCCATCCAGTTCGCGGCCACCTCCGCCACGCTCACGCCGAGCACGGGGAACGCGACCGGGGTGCGGTTCGCCACGCGGTTCAGGATGCCCATCAGCGTCACGAACGCGTCGGCCGGGATGGCCGGGTCGTCGGGTCCGTTGGCCGGCCAGTCGGCGGCAGGCGTCGGCGTGGGCCCCCAGAGCATGTTGGCCTCGTCGATCATGTCCACCGCGATCACGCGCCCGCTCGCCTTGAGCTGCTGGAACGCGTACTCGATCGCGTCGCCCGCCGTGGCGTAGGTGACACTGTTGCGCAGCTCGCTGCGCAAGCGCGCCATCGAGTCGCCAGTCAGTAGGAGATACAGGTTCTGCCGGTCGGCGATCCCCTTGAGCACGCCCCACTGGTTCTGGTCCCACCACGACTTCCAGTCGGCGAGCGACTGCGGCGGGTACGGCGGGAAGATGAAGCCGGAGCTGATGGTGTTGACGCCGGCGGAGTGCAGCTGCGCGCCGAGCGCCGCCTCGCGGCCCTCGAACTCGCGCGGGTCGATGAAGAACAGCGAGCGCACGAACACCGAGCGGCCGTAATCCAACGTCGTGCGGATCTCGCCGTCGCGCGTGAAGTGCGGGAAGTTCCGCACCGCCCGCACGTGCACGCGCGCCTTCGCCTCGCGCCCGAGCGCCGTCACCGTGAGCGTCGCCTCCCCGGGCGCGACCGCCGTCACCACCCCGGCCGAGCTCACGGTCGCCACCGCGGCGTCGCTGGTCGCGTAGGTCACGCCCGTCGTGAGCGTCTGCTCGGTGCCGTCGGCGTACACCGAGCGCACGGGCACGGTGGCCGACGTCTGCCCGCCCGAGAGCGCGAGGTGCACGTCGCGCCACCGAGGGCGGATCTCGCGCAGCGCGGCGCCGTTGTCGACGGTGACCGTGAACTGCACCATCGACGAGAGCAGCGGATGCGCGTAGTCGGTCGTGATGCCGAACGCGGCGAGCGCGGTCGTCCCCGTCGGGACCGTCACGCCGCTGGCGGGGTTCGGGATGTTGAGGACCCCCGGCTTGCCCGCGGCGTCCTGCGTGTAGAGGTGCGTCACGTAGGTCTCGTCCAGCGCCGCGGCGGTGAACGTGAGCTCGTGCCGCCCGTTCGCCAGCCGCGTCGTGTCGAGCACGTACGACTGCGACGCCCATCCGTGGTCCGCGCTCTCAACCGGGGCGATGGAGTTGGGAGGGTCCGTGGGTGCGCGTCCCGGCGGCGGATGGATCTTCCCGTCGACGCGGAAGCGGAAGTCCACGGAGGCGTAGTCCACCGGGTTCGCCTCGCGGTAGCTCACGCGCGCGTCCGGCCGCCGCGCCTTGACGGTGATGTTCACCGTCCCGCTCAGCGGTTGGCCCAGGTCGGGCGAGGTCACGACGATGCGCCCGCGGTCGTTGTCGACCGTGTACGACAGCGGCGCGCTCTCGGCGATCGCGGCGCCGGCGGCGTCGCGCACGACGGCGCGGAACGCGGCCGGCCCGTCCCACGTCTCGGCCGAGTTCCACGCGAAGGCGAACGGCGCCGCCGCGTAGATGGCGCCCGACAGCGACCGGCCGTCGAGGAGGTACTCGACGCTCGCCGCCGTCGGCAGGTCGGTGAGCGCGGTGTTGAAGGTGAACTTCCCCGCGACGGTGTCGCCGACCGGCTGCGGGGAGATGGAGAGGGTCGCGAGCGGTGCCATGGGTGGCGCTCCGGGTGAGGGTGATCGGCGCGAAGTGCGCACACCCGGGAGACACCACCCGCTTACGCCGGGCGGCGGCGTAGTTAGGCACGCCGCCGCCGCCCCGCCCCGCCGCCGGCTCAGTCGCTCCGCAGCGAGCTCGCCGGGTCCACCCCCGCCGCGCGCCGCGCCGGGATCAGGCTCGCCGCCACCGCCACCAGGAGCAGCAGCGCCGAGACGGCGCCCAGCACCGCCGGGTCGCCGGCGCGCACGCCGAACAGCATCCCGGCGATGAGCCGCGAGCCGGCGAGCGCGGCGGCGACGCCGACCGCGATGCCGGCCGCCGCCAGCGACGCGCCCTGCCTGACGACCATCCGCACCACGTCCCGCGGGCGCGCGCCGAGCGCGAGCCGGATCCCGATCTCCTGCCGGCGCTGCGACACGCCGTAGGCGATCACGCCGTACAGCCCCACCGCCGCGACCAGCACCGCCACCGCGGCGAAGGCGCCGAGCAGGAGGAGGCTGAAGCGCCGCACCGCCGCCCGCGCCGCCATCATCTGGTCCATCGTCCGCACGTCGTAGACGGCGAGCCCGGGGTCGAGCGCGTGCACCGCGCGCCGCACCGCCGGCGCCAGCGCCAGCGGATCGGCTCGCCCGTCGCCGCCGGGTGAGACGCGCGCCACCACGCTCATCCACCGCCACGGGTACTGCGCGTGGTGGTAGTAGATCTGCCCCTGCGACTCGGCGTCGAGCCCGTAGTGCTTGAGGTGCCCCACGACGCCGACGACCGTCGCCAGCGTGTCGGCGCCGCGGTGCCCGGCCCCGAGCCGCATCCCGATCGCGTCGCCGGTGGGGCTGAGCGCCGCCAGCCGGCGCGCGAACAGCTCGTCCACCACCACCACCGGGGGCGCGCCGGCGCGGTCGGCGGCGGCGAACAGGCGCCCGCGCTTCAGCGGCACGCCTAACGTGGCGAAGAAGTCCGCGCTCACGATGTAGCGGTCGGCCTCCGGCGCCTCGGTGCCGGTGGAGAACCGGTGCCCCTCGACGCCGACGCCGATGCGGTCCCAGTTGCCGCTGAACGGCATCGTGCTGGACACTGCGGCCGCCCGCACCCCGGGCAGCCCGCGCACCCGCTCGGCCAGCCGCTCGTAGAACAGCGCCGGCTTCTCGTCGCGGTAGGTCGCGTACGGCAGGTTGAGCGACGCCGAGAGGAGCCCGTCGGGGCGGAAGCCCGGGTCCACCTCGTGCAGCCGCGCGAAGCTCTTCATCAGCAGCGCGGCGCCGCTCAGGAGCGCCAGCGCGAGCCCGAGCTGCGCGACCGCGAGGGCGCCCCGGGCCCGGGTAGAGCCCTGATCGATCGAGGCCCCACCGCGCCCCCCGGCCTTGAGCGCGCTCTGCAGGTCGACCCGGGTCGCGCGCACCGCCGGGGCCAGCCCGAACAGCAGTCCGGTGGCGAGCGTCACCGCCGCGCCGAACGCGAGCACGCGCCAGTCCACGCTCACCTCCTGCGAGCGGAGCACCTGCTCGGGGGCGAGCGCGAGCAGGGCGTGCGTCCCCCACACCGCCAGCGCCAGCCCGGCCCCGCCGCCGGCCGCGGCCAGCACCAGGCTCTCGGTCAGCAGCTGGCGCACCGTGCGGGCGCGGCCGGCGCCGAGCGCGGCACGCACCGCCAGCTCGCGGGCGCGGGCCAGCCCGCGGGCGAGCAGGAGGTTGGCGACGTTCGCGCAGGCGATCAGCAGCACCAGCGCCGAGGCGGTGAAGAGAAGCAGCAGCGCCGTGCGGGAGTCGCGGACGAGGTTGTCGCGCAGCGGGGTGACGATCGCCTCCTGGTTGCCGTCCTCCTGCGGGTACGCCGCCGCCAGCCGCTCGTGCACCGCCCGCATCTCGGCGCGCGCCTGCTCCACCGTGACGCCGGGCCTGAGCCGCGCCACCGCCCGCAGGTAGCGCGCGGTGCGGCCGTCGGTGGAGTCGAACCAGATGTTGGCGAACAGCTCGCCGTCCAGCTCGTCGAAGCCGCGGTAGCTCGCCGGCAGCACGCCGACGACCGTGCGCGGCTGGCCGTTGAGGGTGATCCGCCGGCCGACCACCCCCGGGTCGCCGCCCAGGCGGCGGCGCCAGAAGCCGTCGCTCACCACCGCCACCAGCTCCGCGTTAGGTACGTTGTCGGAGGGGAGCATCGGGCGGCCGAGCTGCGGCCGGAGGCGCAGCACGTCGAACAGCTCGGCGGTCACGTACGACGCCTTCAGCCGCTCGGCGTCCCCCAGCCCGGTGAGCGTCGGCGACCACCCGTCCACGATCGCGATCGACTCGAAGCTGCGCGCCATCTCGCGCCAGTCGCGGACGTTGGGCCAGGAGGTGGTCGTCATCGCGCGCGCGTCCCCCCGCGGCCGCTCGGTGAGCAGCACCACGCGGTCGGCGCCCTCGTAGGGGAGCGGCCGCAGCAGCAGCGCGCTGACGACGCTGAAGATCGCCGTCGTGGCGCCGACGCCGAGCGCCAGGGTGAGCACCGCCACCGCCGTGAAGCCCGGCGCGCGGCGCAGCGTGCGCAGCGCGTAGGTCACGTCCTGCCGCAGCCCGTCCAGCATCTCCGCCCTCCGCGTCTCCCGCTCGTGCGCCCGGCCGATCTCGCGGCAGGCGCCGGTGAACCGCTCGAAGTCCCCGAACTCCCGCGCCGCCTGCGCCCGCGCCGCGTCCAGCTCCACCCCCGCCGCCGCCAGCTCGTCGGCGCGCGCGTCGATGTGAAAGCGCAGCTCGTCGTCCACGTCGGCGTCGACGGAGCGGCGGAGGCGGAAGAGACGGTGGATGGTGGGCCAAAAGGGCATGTTGTGCCTGCGATTGCTATCAAGGTGAGGCTGTCATCCTGAGCGCAGCGAAGGAGCTGTTGTCCGAGGGCCGACCTCTAACCAGTGAGAGCAGGTCCTTCGCTGCGCTCAGGATGACAACCGCTCGGGAAGTCTCTCATCCCGTCATTCCGCCATCCCGGCCGTTCTGATCACCTTCCCCACCGCCTCCACGTACCGCTCCCACTCGCTCACCTCGGCGCGCATGAGCTGGCGGCCGCGGGCGGTGAGCTGGTAGTACTTGGCCCGGCGGTTGTTCTCCGAGAGCCCCCACTCGGCGGCGATCGCCCCGGCGCGCTCCAGCCGGTGCAGCGCCGGGTAGAGCGCCCCCTCCTCGACGAGGATGACGTCGTCCGTGCGCTGCTTGAGCCAGCTCCGGATGGCGTACCCGTGCATCGGCCGCCCCCAGGCGAGCGTCTTGAGGATCAGGACGTCGAGCGTCCCCTGCAGGTCAAAGCTGGAGGCCATGGGGCTCCCATAAGGTGGTTATGGGAATAGACAGGACCTCGGCCCGGAAGGTTTACGTGGAGTCGGGACGGGGGTGGAGGGATGGGGTAGTGGGTCACTTTGAAGTGGCGGCAACGGCAACGGCAAGAACAACGACTTTGACAGGATGGACAGGATGCACAGGAGGGTGAACAGGATGCGGGCCCCGGGAGGCGTGGCTTCCCGAAGCCGTCATCCTGGTCACCCTCCTGTTCGCCCTCCTGTGCATCCTGTCAAAGCTGTTGCCGTCGCCGTCGCCTCAAACTGACCCACTACCAGGGATGGAGGGATGAACGGCCCCGGGAAGCAGCGCCTCCCGGGGCCGTTCATCCCTCCATCCCTCCATCCCCGCCCCGACTCCCTACTTCTTTTCGATCACGATGAACTTCGCGTCGTCCGCCCCCACCTGCTTCATCCAGGCGATCAGCTCGCCGATCTTCTCCGGGGGGAGCGTGCCCTTGGCGCCGGTCATCTTGCGCGTCAAGCGCAGCTCGCGGCCGTCCTGGGCGTACTCGGAGGTGTAGCTGCCGAAGGGGCTCGTCGCCGTGACGTTCTTCGGGAGCTGGGCGCGCCACCCCTCGGGGAGGGTGAGGCGGAGCTCGGAGACCGACGTCTCCCACCCCAGCACGCTCTCGGCGTCGATCGGGAAGCGGCGCTTCTCGCGCGACTCGAGCTCGGTGGCCAGGTTGGCGAAGCCGACCATCGAGCCGAAGGGGAGCGTCAGGATCTGCGTGCCCCCCGAGCTCGTCGCCGCGCGCCCGCCCTTGATCTTGAGCGACAGCTTCGGCTCGGCCGACAGGTCCTTGCCGTCGAACGCCACCAGGCTGTCGCCGCTCGCGCCGTCGAAGATCTTCCCGGCGAAGGAGCGCATGAAGTTCGCGCGCTGCGTCGAGTCGAACTTGGTCGAGAACGCGTCGCGCAGCGAGTACTGCTCCTTCCCGCGCGCCAGCGACTCGATGCGGCCGTCGAACAGCCCGTCGGGCGACAGGCTGCCGACGAGGCGCGTCTCGGACGCGTTCACGCCCACCGGGTCGATCGGCAGCTTGACCTGCTCCGTGCGGCCGTCGGGGAAGACGACCAGCCCGAACTCGTCCTGCTCGCCGTAGGGGAGGCTGCCGTAGGGCGTCAGCTCCGACGTCAGGTCGGTGAACAGGTAGCCGCCCTTGTCCAGCTTCACCGCCGCGATCGCGTGGTCGAGCTGGTCGATCGACGGCAGCGACTCCTCGTCGACGCCGGTCGAGTTGAGCAGCACCGGGTAGGCCGTGATCCCCAGGTCGCCGAGCGCGGCCACGAAGATCGTCGCCTTGTCCTTGCAGTCGCCGAAGCCGCTCTTGAGCACCTCCGCCGGCGACCGCGGCTGGTAGCCGCCGATCCCGAGGGCCAGCGAGACGTAGCGGATGTCCTGCGCCACCCAGCGGTGCACGGCGCGGATCGTGTCCTCGCGCGTCTTCGCGCCGGCCACCAGCTCGCGCAGCTTGGCGTGCACCTCGGGCGTGACCGCATAACGATCCTTCGCCAGCCCGGCGTACCACGCGCCGATGCGCTCCCAGCTCATGGGCGACGAGACCCTCACCGACATGAAGATGCCGTTCGAGTCGGCGGCGAAGGGCTCCCCCTTCACCTTCGGCACGTCGTTCTTCGCCCAGGTGTAGACGCGGCGGCCGTTGGCCACGACCTCCTGGCGCTTGAAGTCCAGGTTGGTCTCGCGGATGCGCGGCGTGACCGACGCCGGCACGTCGACGATGAGCCGCGAGCGGCGCGCCGGCACGCCCATCGACACCGACCACGAGTCGTACCAGTCGCCGGGGAGGGAGGGCTTGAGCTCCTCGGTCGTGACGCTGTAGTCGAGGATCGTCCCGACCGCGACGCCGCTCAGCGAGACGCGCCGCACCTTGCGGTCGGAGTAGACGGGGTTCCCCATCTGCGCCGGGACGTCGGAGTCCTGCACGTGCGCCGGCTCGGCGCTCACGACCTCGAACCCGCCCTTCCCGTCGGGGCGCAGGACGCGCATCCAGTTGACGGTGAGCTTCTGGTGCCCGGGCGCCCAGCCGAAGCGGTGCTCGTTGTACCGCTCGACCGCGTCCTCCTTCAGGATCTGGACGACGGTGCGGTACGTGTGCGTGCCGCGGCCGTCGGCCTCGTAGCGCAGCACGCCATCGTCGAGGAGGACGTAGACCTGGTCCTCCGGGTACTGCTTGGGGTCGACCGCCAGCTTGTAGATCGTATCGTCCTTGACCGACGGGTCGCCCTTGGGGGTGATGCGCGGGGCCTGGGCCAGGGAGAGTGTGGACGCCGCGAGGAGGGAGAGGAGGAGCGCGGCGGGTGCTGCCGTACGACGCATTGCGAGTACTCCGGCGAGGGTGGGGGGCCCGGGAGGGGAGGGGAGGGGGGAGGGAGGGTGCGAGACACGAAACGGCGGCGCCCAGGGCCTGCCTGGTGCGCCGCCGTCACCCTCTAAAAATGGGGGCTCCCTCCCGATTTGGGTAGGGGGTCGGGCGTCACATGTTTGTCCGGGAACAGCCTACCCCACGCGATGCCTACTTGATGACCGCCGCCGCCGCCGGCTCGCCCTTCAGGTGCGCGTCCAGGAACTCCAGGATCGCCCGGTACCCGCGCATCTCGTTTTCCTTCTTCAGGAACCCGTGCCCCTCGTCCGGGAACACCACGTACTCGACCGGCACGCCGTTCTTCCGCACCGCCTCCACCATCTCGTCCGACTCCACCTTGAGCACGCGCGGGTCGTTCGCGCCCTGGAGGACGATCAGCGGCCGGCGGATGTTCGACGCGTGGAAGAGCGGCGAGATCCGCGTCAGGCGCTCGCGGTCGGTCTTCGGGTCGCCCATCTCGGCGTACAGCGCCTCGCGGAACGACTCCCACCACGGCGGGATGCTCTCCAGCGTGCGCAGCCAGTTGGCGACGCCGAAGATGTCCACGCCGACCGTGAACTCCTCGGGCCTGAACGCGAGCGCGGCCAGCACCATGTAGCCGCCGTAGCTCCCGCCGATGATCCCGATCCGCTGCGGGTCCACGTAGCCGGTCTCGGCCAGCATCCGCTTGCTCGCCACGACGTCGCCCAGGTCCGCCTCGCCGTGGCGGCGGTCGTCCATCGCGTAGAACGTCTTGCCGTAGCCGGAGCTGCCGCGGTTGTTGATGTCGAACACCGCGTAGCCGTGGTTCACCAGGTACTGGAGCATCGCCTTGTAGCCGATCCGCGCCTGCCCGCCCGGGCCCCCGTGCACCATCACCAGCGCGGGGACGCGGGCGCCCGGCGCCGCGCCGTGCGGGCGGTAGAGCAGCCCGGGCACCTTCACGCCGTCGTACGACGCGAAGCGCACCACCTCGGCGTCCACCAGGTGCGCGGGGTCGATCCGCGGGTTGAGGCTCCGGGTCAGCCGTGTGGGCCCTTGATTCATCAAGGGCCCCACGTCGGCCACGAACAGGTCGCTCGGGTTCCGGCTGTCGCTGCCGTAGAACGCGATCCGCGCGTCGTCGCGCGAGAAGGTGACGCCGGTGATGGCGCCGGCCGGGAGCGCGGGGAGCGGCACCGGCGCCATCGTCGCCGCCTCGAACAGCCGGATCTCGGTGCGCGCGTCGTTGTTGATCGCCACCACCAGGTAGCGGTGCCCGCGCGAGAACGTCGCGTACATCACGTCCCACTCGGTCTTGAGCACCGTCTCGCGCCGCCCGATGGCGAGGTCGTAGCGCACGAGGTACGCGAACTCGTGCCCCTCGTCGGTGATCAGGTAGAGGCTCCGCCCGTCCGGGCTGAACTCGGCGACGCCGTTCTGCACGTCGCCCTTGCCCGCGTGCGCGGTGATGTTCTTCGCCTGCCCCGTCTGCCGGTCGTGCAGCCAGACGTCGCTGTCGTTCGTCGTGCGCGGCTTGACGAGGGCCAGCCAGCGCTTGTCCGGCGAGACGTCGCCGACCTCGAAGCCGCCGTCGTTCTGGTAGAGCAGCGTCCGCGCGTAGTCGGAGCCCTGATCGGCCGCGATCTCGTACAGGTCGAAGAACCGCGGGTCCCGCTCGTTGGTGCCGACGAAGAACGAGCGCTCGTCCTTCGCCCAGCCGACGAAGTTCGCCTTGAGCTTCTCCCCCGGCGTGAGGTCGCGCGCCGCCGTCCCGTCGGTCTCGCGCACGTAGACGTGCGTCAGCTCGTTCCCGCCCTGGTCGCTCGAGTAGAGGAACCGCTCGTCGCGCGGGAAGTAGCCGTTGGCGAAGGCGGCGTTGGTCGCCGAGCTGGTGAGCTGCACCGGCGCGCCGCCCTGCGCCGGGATCGCGTAGACGTTGTACACGCCGCTCTGGTTGCTCGACACCAGCACCTTCCGCCCGTCCGGCGACCACGACGCCCCCCCGAAGTTGGTCGTCCCGAGGAAGTCCTCGATCGGGTAGCGGGGGACGGTGTCGGTCGTCGTCAGGCGCGCAGTGCTCTCGCCGCCGGCGCCACTCCCGCTCGTCGCGCACGCTGTCGTCGCTGCCATGGATGCCAGGGTGAAGGCCAGGGAGAGGTCGCGCATTCGGCGCTCGGGGTGGAGGGGGGGATAACATAGCATGCATGGGGGATGAAAGGCATGACAGGATGCGGGCCCCGGGAAGTGCAGTCTCCCGGGGCCCGCATCCTGTCCACCATCCCGTTCATCCTGTGCATCCTGTCATGCTTTTCGTCCTGTCATGTCTTTCCCCGGTCTCCTTCGCAGGGCCGCACCACCATCAGCGCGTCCCGCACGATCCGGTACTCGAGCGGGCCGTCGACCGTCACCAGCTCGCCGTCGAGGCTGATCGTGAACTTGCGGCGCGGGACGTCGACGGCGCACTGGTCGAGGACGAAGCTGTCGACGGTCGGCGTCCGCGAGATGCTCTGGATGCCGCGGGCCGCGGCGGCGAGCGCCCGCACCATCAGCCGCGCGCCGGTGCGGCTGCGCACGACGATCACGTGGACGCCGCGCCGCCCGCCCTCCACGCGCCCGCCGAGCTTCGGCAGCCGCACCTCGCGCTCGCCGAGCCCGATGAACACGAGCGGCGTGCGGTAGTGGTGGAGCGTCCCGTCCGCCTCGAGGTCGACGTGAATCCGGCGCAGCCGCGACAGGATGCGGGCCGCCGCGATGAGGCTCGCCAGGTGGTAGCCGAAGCTCGGCTCCATCCGCTCGCGCGTCCGGACGAAGGTCACGTAGGCGCCGACCGAGCTGGTATTGAGAAAGAGCCGCTCGTTGACGAAGCCCACGTCGGCGGGGCGCGCCCGGCCGGTGGCGGCCGCCTCGAGCGCCGCCGCGCGCTCGGTCGGGACGCCGTGGTCCTTCGCGAAGTGGTTGAGCGTTCCGCCGGGGATGATCGCCAGCTCGGTGCGGCATCCCGTCCGCTTCACGATCTCCGCCGCCGCCGCGCCGACGGTCCCGTCCCCCCCCGCCACGACGACGCGCCGCGCGCCCGCCTCCAGGTCGGCGCCGAGCACGCGCGAGAGCTCCGGCACGTCCCGGACGTCGCGCAGCGCGAAGCGCGGGTCCTTCGCGATCGCCTCGCGGGCCTCCTTCGCGCTGCCCGAGCGCGGGTTGACGAAGGCGGGGATGGGGGAGGAAAGCATGGCGGGGCACTTCGCACGAGGCGTTCCGCCGAAGAACGGCGGGATGCGAGACGGGGGACGCGGGATGAACTACGAGTAGTTCATCCCGCGTCCCCCGTCCCGCATCCCGCTGTTCTTCAGAACCGCTCGATGTACGCCCGCGTCAGCCGCCGTGGATCTCCGACGTACGCGAACCGCACGTTGCGCATGTACTTGTCGGCCACGCGGCGGATGTCCTCCGGGGTGACCTGGCGCAGCTCGTCGACGAAGCGGTCGGCGGCGCGCCAGTCGCCGCGATAGAGCTGCGCGCGGGCGAGGAAGTTGGCCTGGTCGGAGTTCGTCTCGTTGTCGAGGAAGTACTCGGTGATGAACTGCTGGACGAGCTGCTCCAGCCCCCCCTCGCTGATCCGGTCGCGGCGCAGGTCGGCGATCTCGGCGCGCATGATCGCGAGCACCGTGTCGGGCGCCGCCGTCGTGACGTACAGCCCGCCCGCCGAGAGCGCGCGCTGCTCGAACGGCGCGTTCACGGCGTAGGTGAGGTTGCGGCGCGTGCGGATCTCGCCGTAGAGACGTCCCGAGAGCGCGGCGGCGGCGAGGCGGAGCGCCTGGTAGTCGGGGCTCGTCGCCGGCGGGCCGGGGAAGTAGCCCTGGATGTAGTTCGTCGGCAGCTGCCGCGGCTCCACCACCACCGTCGAGCGCAGCGTGTCCGGCGGGGCGGGCGGCGTGGTCCACGCGTAGCTGCCGCGCGGGAGCTGGGCGAGCGTCGCGCGCACCAGCCGCTCGATCCGCGCGCGCTCGACGTTCCCCACCACGACCAGCAGCATCCGCGACGTCACCGTCTGCTCCGCCTGGTAGCGCCGCAGCTCGGCGAGCGAGATGCGGGAGAGCGACTGCTCGGTCCCCGTGGCGGGGAGCCCGTAGGGGTGGCCGGCGAAGGCGACGCTGTCGGCCAGGTACTCGACCAGCGCGTCGGGGCTCTCGCGCCGCTGCCGCACCGCGCTCACCAGCTGCGACCGCACGAACTCCACCTCCTCGGAGTCGAGCGTGGGGCGCATCAGGCGGTCGGCCATGAGCATCCACGTCGAGTCGAAGCCGGCGACGTTGGTGCGCAGCCCGAGGACGGTCCAGTCCTGGGTCGGGCCGACGATGACCGCGCTCCCCAGCGACGCCATCTTCCGCCGCAGCGCGTCCTTCGGGTAGCGCTTCGTCCCGCGCTCCGACGCCTCGAGCAGGAGCATCTCGATGCCGGCGTTCTCCGCGGTCACCTGCCGCGTGCCGCCGAGCAGGTAGAGGTTCGCCGCGACGACGTTGTTCGCCGTGACCTTGCGGTGCACGACCTTCACGCCGCCGACGTCGAAGCTGGAGGTGGAGGTGTCGACAGCGGGGATGGGGATGGGGATGGGGGATGGGGGATGGGGGATGAGCGACTGCCCCGTTTCCCCCATCCCGCCCAGAAGCCCTGCCGCCGCGCCAAGGACAATGGCGGAACGCCGAACCGTTCCCATCCCCCATCCCCCATCCCCCATCCCCCCCATCCCCGCAGTTCTCATGGCTTCGGCCTCCCCGCCAGCTCCGCCTCGGTCAGCCCCAGCCGCCGCCGGTCCTCGGCCGAGAGGAGCACGCCGGTCACCCGCGGCTTGCCGACGATGTAGTGCAGCGCGTACTCGCGCAGCGCCGCCGGCGTCTGCTGCGCCATGTTGTCCACGTATCCCATGAAGTACTCCAGGTCGGCGACGGACCACCAGAATCCGACCGTGTGCGTGAGTCCCGACGTGCGCTCCACCCCGAACGCGCTCGACACGGCGCGCTGGGCCTTCACGTCCTTCAGCTCCTCGGCGGTGAAGTACCCCGGCTCGACGGCGCGCTGGATCTCGGCGTCGAGGGCGGCCAGCGCCTCGCGCAGCTTCTCGGGCGTCGTCTGCCCGCTGATCGTGATCGGGCCCGTCTGGTTGAGCGTGTAGTAGTTCACCCCCACCCCCTGCCACAGCCCGCTGTCCACCAGGCGGCGCTGGAAGGTCGAGCCCGGGGTGTTGAGCGCGTCGGAGAAGACGTCGGCGGCGTAGGTCGCCTTCGGGTCCTTCCCCACGCTCGGCCCCTGCCACTGGAGGAGCACCGTCACCGCGCTCACCGGGGCCTCGGTGATGATGCCCTCGCTCGCCGGCATCGGCGGGATCGGCGGCACCGGGTCGGCGACGAACGGGTCGGGGGCGCGCTGCCAGTCGCCGTAGTACTTCTCGGCCAGGCGGAAGACCGTGTCCGGGTTGACGTCGCCGGTGACGATCAGCGCCGAGTTGTTGGGGACGTAGTAGCGCTTGTGGATCGTCTTCATCTTCTCGGTGCCGACCGTGCGCAGCACCTGCCGGTCGCCGATCACGTTCTTCCGGCTGAACTGGCCCGGGTAGAGCTTGCGCGTCATGTCGTTCAGGAAGCCGAAGAACGGGCTCGACTCCTGGCGGTCGTACTCGCCCAGCACCACCTCGCGCTCGCGCTCGATCTCGTCCTGGCGGAAGATCGGCCAGCGGATCGCCGCCGCCATGAACTCGACGCCGCCCTCCAGGCTGTCCGACGGCAGCGTGAGGAAGTAGTTCACGACCTCCTCGCGCGTCGACCCGTTGAAGATCGCGCCGAGGTCCGAGGAGCGGCTGATGAACGCCTCGGGGTCGGGGTACTTCTCGTTCGACTTGAAGATCATGTGCTCGAACATGTGCGCGAGCCCGGCGTACTCGGGCGTCTGCGTGAACGAGCCGTTGCGCACGTCCACCTCGACGGTGGCGATCGGGATGCCGTGGTTCTCGACCACGATCACCTCGAGCCCGTTCGCGAGCACCTTGCGCTTGATGATCTTCTCCAGCTCGGCGCGCGACTGCGCCCGCGCGGCGCGGCCCGAGCCTGACGAGAGCGCGACGACCGCCACGGTCGCGAGCCCCAGCCTGACGAGCGCGCGCCGCACCGCCCCCCGCCGCGCGCGATGGGTGTACTGTCTGATCACTGGCTGTGGGAACTCAGGTTCTGTCTCACGTTCATGAACAGCCTACCACGGATGAACACGTCCCGGGACGTGTTCATCCGTGTCCTGCTTTCATCCGTTCTCCATCTCGGGTAGCGGCACGGCGCTGGCAGTCTCAGGCGGCGGACCCTTCATTTCGACCATGACTGCCACGTCCCGAACGTCTGTTCTGACACCCGCCGACCGCTACTGGGCCGCCCTCGCCGGACGACTGGAGCCGGAGCGGCTGCGGCGGGACGTCCCCCTCGGTCCATACACCACCTTCAAGATCGGGGGTCCCGCCGACGTGGTGTACGATGCCACGACGGCCGACGAGCTGGCAAATGCCGTTCTCGCCGCGCGCGGGGCGGGGGTGCCGTACTTCGTCCTCGGGCTCGGCGCCAACATCCTGATCGGCGACAAGGGCGTCCGCGGGCTCGTCATCCGCAACGTGGCGAAGCACTTCACCTTCTCCGACGACGGGCGCCTGTGGGCGGAGAGCGGGGCCGTCGTCGCGGAGCTGATCCCCGAGGCGGTCGAGCGCGGGTGGTCGGGGCTCGAGCACTACGTCGGCATCCCGAGCACGGTCGGCGGCGCGATCTGGCAGAACCTGCACTTCCTCTCGCCGGCCCCCGAGCGCGCCCGCACCATGTTCATCGCCGAGGTGTTCGAGTCGTGCGAGATCCTCTCGGAGGAGGGGGAGCGCCGGACGGTCGGCGCCGACTACGTGAAGTTCGGCTACGACGACAGCGTCTTCCACCACCGCCGCGACCTCGTGCTCGCCGCGACCTTCAAGCTGGAGGAGGGGGACGTGGCGGCGATGCACAAGATCCTCCAGGAGAACCTGAGCTGGCGCGGCGCGCGCCACCCCTGGCTCCAGTTCCACCCCAGCGCCGGCTCGATCTTCAAGAAGATCGAGGGCGTCGGCGCCGGCCGCCTGATCGACCAGTGCGGCCTCAAGGGCCACCGCGTCGGCGACGCCCAGATCTCCCACATCCACGCCAACATCATGGTCAACCTCGGCCACGCCACGGCGAAGGACGTGCGCGCGCTGATCGCGCTCGCGCAGAAGGCGGTCGAGGAGAAGTTCCAGCAGCGGCTGGAGCCGGAGATCGGGTTCATCGGGGAGTTCTGAACTGCAGGGATGCGGGACGCGGGATGGGGGACACGGTGCGATGAGCATCACATGCGAGCTGCGCCGCGTGAGTGAGCGCGTGATCGATCACCTGCTCGCGTCGCCCGAGGAGACCACGGACGTCCTCTTCCCCGAGCTGCTCCCCGACGGCGTGACACCACGGTGGGGACCGCCTGACGTGGGGCGGGGCGGGACGCTCGAGAAGGACTGGGGCGCGCTGCACTTCCTCCTCACCGGCAGCGCCGGCGGGACAGAGGCGGACGCCGGAGCGCGCAACGGACTCGCCTCGTTCCTCCTGCAGGGTGGGGAGCCGCTCGACGACGCGGAGCTGGCGCACCCGCCGACGCGCGCGCTCCGGCCGAGCGAGGTGCGGCGCGTGGCCGACTTCCTCGGCGGGCTCGACGCGGAGACGCTGCGCCGCCGATTCGATCCGGCGCGAATGAACGCGCTCGGGGTCTACCCGAGTGGAGCGTGGGAGGCGGCGGCACCGGAAGAGCTGGACGCGCTCCTCGACCGGTACGAGGAACTGCGCGCGTTCGTTGCCGAGGCGGCGGCGGCGGGGGACGGGCTGCTGATCTCGACGGGCTGAACCAGTAGTCGCAACCTTCGAGGTTTCGCCCGCGTAGCTCACCCCTCGTCATCTTCGTCTCGTGCTCCCACCAACGGACGATGATGTGCGTCGAGGCATACTTGACGGCGGCGGCCTCGACGATCTCCAATTGAGTCATCTTCGGAAGGGTATCGCGACTCCCTGTGACGGTGTGAAGCACGTCAACAGCGGAGACCTCGAGGGCAGTGGTCCAGTTTCAGTGTAACAGATAATTGGGACTCATCTTCTCTAGAATCTCTTCGACGGCCCAAACGTGGTCCGTCAGCCCAGCTGCCATCGCGGGTGTCGTTTTGATCCCATTCGCCGCCTTGGTCAGTGTCTGGTGGGGGCGGCAGAAGTTGTAGAGCATGAAATAGAGGCTGACCGCGTGGGCGTGGTTCTCAGCCTTCTTGCTGAACGCGTTTGTCAGTCGCGTGAAACGCCGCATTCCCATCCGCATTGAGAGGTTTGACCGCTCGACGTAGGACGTGGAGACCTTCTCCATGTCGGGCTTGCCCATGATCGGCGTCTTGATCGCGCCCGTGCACTCGGCGGGACT
>Ga0126308_10000200_pt1 | contig 17141 bp, 19 predicted proteins | sample Plot55_FD_92533 | JGI IMG/M metagenome (GOLD analysis project Ga0126308, IMG submission 92533) | Serpentine soil microbial communities from UC McLaughlin Reserve, CA, USA - Plot55 | ecosystem: Environmental > Terrestrial > Soil > Grasslands | place: USA: UC McLaughlin Reserve, Lake County... | reverse complement strand
TGTGTGCCTTGTCAAGATTATCTTTATGCTGCTCTACCAAGAATTTTTGAGCTAGCTCCTGCAATGAAATTGTTTTTCCATTTCTTGTACAAAGCTCTTCTATAGCTTTCCGTTTGTCTACGTCAAGACAAATAAGGTACTGTACCATCTTGTCTTTTCTGTGCCAGGTTCTTCCCAGAATAACAGCCATTCCTTTGGTAAATGCCCTGTCCTTAATCCATTGTTTGTGTTGCCAATCAGGAATAGGGCTATTTTGATACTGCTTCCGACTACTGTTTGTTGTTTTATTTCTTGTATCTGCGGGGATAACATTGACGCCTCTCATGTAACGCCAATAATCAGCATTCCTATAACTTGTTTGATTTCCTTTATCTCTATTCCCTTCTACGTTGTCAGGATACGTTATTCTATAATCACCTCTTTCGCAATCCCATGTATTTTAAGGTCAATAGAGCACATTTCACAAAAATAACCAGACTTTGGTGGACGGCATACTTCTGGGAAAACGCCGGCCTCGTTATTACAGTTATGGCATGCACACTTTGTCTTTGTCGAGAAGTTTAATGGAACGTCCTTGTCGTCAATTATTATTGGTTCTGCATTAACACCATTTTCGTTTCTGCAGTTTGGAAAGAATTCCTTTCTACAGTTTTCACATAGACTCAGAGACAGTATTTCTTTTTCTCTTAATTGCACTGATATACGGGGTAGTAGCTTGTGTATAGCATCTAGCAGCATCACAAATAGGATTATTAGGGTCTCGGGGTATAGTACTAGTACTCATGGGAACTCAAGTCTAAGTTAGAAAAAAGGATGGATTAGACATTGGAATATAGTGCGCATTTCTGGTAACCATATAGTCAGAAAGTAAAGCTAAGGACATCAAATTTAGTTATAGTTCACTCTGTAAACCATTAAGCATGCCTTGGTAGACCTAGTATTTGAGATGGTAGACCAAGTATTTGCGGGTGGTAGACTATTAAAAATACTATAGTTCCATAGTGTTCATTTAATCGTGAAGACGACTATTTCATAGAAAAATAGAACAACTGATAATTGCTGAAGCTAATACCAATTAATAACTATCTGCCCAGACGATAAGGGTTTGATAGGTGATTAACAATATTATTACTGAAGCAGTGGTAACAGGGGAATAAATGACGGTAAAAATAGCTAAAACTCTTGGTATGTTTTTGTAAAGTAACTAGGTTAGTCATAGTAGTGATTCCTACTTATTGCTATATTATACGCAGTCTAATTTTATTTTTTTACAGCATTTGATGTGTTGCTAAATTAAGATTTATAATAGCTAAAACAAATTCCTGTACTTTGCGTTGTCCACACTCGGCTTTCATTGTCCTGCTTGCAGTCGTACTATGGTAAAGAAAATAGTAGATACGAAACTAGGGTACAGGGAGGCCTGGCACTGCAATTGTTGTGATGAGTTCTATAGTGAAAAAAGATTAAAGGAAATACTGTCCGGTTTATAATGGGAACAGGAATAATGTCATATTTGTTAGTACAATATAAGGGACATAAATATTAGATAGTTCAATCCTGTAATGATAAGTTATGGTGCTAGGCACCACCTCCATTGAACATACTTTAACTTGCATGGCTTTTCGTCTTGATCACATTTCTCTTTGTAATACTTACCTAGAAGAAATACCCATTTAACAGATTCTTCATCTGTTACCTTCCTTTCATTCTTTTATTACATATCGACTTGCTCCTCTCGATATAGTCTCTATATTCTTCATCAAAAGCCTCTAAGTGAGATAATACAAAGCACAGGTAACAATCCAAAGGAAATGAAAATCTGCTTAAAATCATTCATACACTATACAGGAAGAGGAAGAGCTAAGTCATACTCGTCGCAATAAAATGCCCCATGAATTGTGTTGTAGAACTACATTACTCATCAAAATGCAGTTGGTCTGAGCTAGTTTTCATTATCCACAAATATTGCATAACCTAAGTTTGGAATTTACTACCACTTATAGAAGGCAATTATAAGAAGGTTATGCAAATAGTAATTTTGAAGGAGGAGAAGAAGGAATAGAAAAAGAGAGGAATACTCATTATAGATTTAATACCATATCCAAAAAGCGAATTCTATTTCTAGTAGTTGGTATCATTTTGTTTATAGGGATTTATTCTGTCGGTGCTATGTTAGTAAAGGTAAATTATAGCCAAGCACAAATAATAAAAAGGCAATTTGAAGGAGAAGTTAAAGGTATTGACCAATTTGGAATTTTTTTAAATAATGTTAAAGTAGCAGTAGGGATGTTTATTCCAGGATTTGGTATTGTGCTAGGTATATTTTCTGCTTTCTCGACTGGATTAGCGTTTAATGCTATTTCACAAACATCTCCATCTTTTGTATCTAATCAAATTTCTCCACTAATAGTTTTCCTGACGCCATTTGGCATTCTAGAAGCTATTGCGTATGGTATTGCAATATCTAGAAGTGGCATACTATCCTTTCAATTAATTAAAACTAAAAATAAGAAAAAATATTGGAAAGAGGAATATCTTATTCCTACTATCATTGAGCTGGGAATTGTAATTGCTATACTGTTTGTTGGAGCAATAATAGAATGGCAGATGGTGTAGCAAATGGTAGGAGTGGGTTAGAATATATGTTGTGTTCTTTTGGTAATAGGCGTTGTCTAACAATGGCAGCAGTGGATATATTTTTACTACTTATGTTGCTGCATTCATAATATCATTCGTAATTACTTCGATTATAATTGTTATTAGGATTAGAAAGGTATTACAAGGCACAAAAATAAGCATAAGAAAGTCAGTTCTATTTAGTGCTTATTTTGTAATCATTAGTTTTTTTCTAATTTATAATTCCTTTTCACTAGATATGCCTGTTACATATACAATTCTATATGCCATTGCAGGTGCACTATCTACCTACATTTCGTATATGCACTCAAAAAAGAGTCTTTTATTTTGGAAGCAGGATTCTAGCCATTATGTAAAAGGGGGCTCGCTGCTGTATTTTTTATACGTAGTGGCATTGAGCATACGAATTGCCATTAGCTTCCTTTTTGTAGGCTATCAAGAAGTGATGCTAAATCGACAAGGAGATATAACTACAATTAGCAGACCAATAGTTAGTACTACATCAGAACTAAGATTACTATCGCTAATAGTTACTGACACTCTTCTTGTCGTGGGTGTAGGCTTACTTATCGGAAGAAATCTCAGAGTCATGAAATACTATTTTGAGCAAATGAAAATTAACAATAAAAGTTAGGATGACCAGAATGTCAGAAAGAATAAACAACAGCTGTTGTTTATTGGTTGGCTTTTTTCCTTTATACTTTATAATTTATTCCTTTACTAAAATTAAAACGGTATTCAGATGAACTCCAGTTTTATCTATATGTATGAGTTTTCTTTTGAAGCTATAACTCACTCTATTTCAAAACCAGAGTGGGAGAATAAAAAAATATCTTTTGAATACAACTTCAACAACTGACTACTACGGTAAATTCTCAAAGCAGGTAATGGCTCCAACTCTAAGCTCAGGACTCTATGCTTTAGGTTCCATAAAATGTAATTGGCGTACCACAGCTAAGACAGTAACAGCAACGTTACTTAGTCCTCAATTCTTTTAATCATAACCACTACTTTGTCTCCTGTGCGCCATCCTTCGTCAACCATCTTTTTTGTATGAATATCACCAAGAGTAAAGTCTATCTTCGGTCTACGTGGTTCTGATTGAAGTACGATACGTGTAATACCGTCTTCCTCTTGTCTTAGGTCTACTATATTCATGGAGAAACTTGTTCCTTCTGAAGTTTTCATAAAACCTGTTAAAAGGAATTAGGGTTTATAAACTGTGCTAGTTTATATGTACTTGAAAGAAGCAAACTCAATGCAGGAGCTTTATTGAGTACTCCATAAGGTCTAGTTACTTTTCTGGAAAGAAAACTAGAATTCGAGCTTCTTCTACCGATGGGTCATTAATCAATCTATGAACGCCTAGTTCCGGTTGGTAGATTTTTAAGTACTTCCCAATATTGCATAAATGGCGTGTCTGTTTTTATATTATGCCCAGTTCTTCACAGGATAGGTGAAGGAAAAGTTCTATACTGTCATGAAATGTAAGAATTGATGCCGATTCATAGGCTTTGGTTGTCTTGACCGCTTACTGCTGATTCGTACAAGTATCTGATAAAAGGTTCCTCTTTTTTTACTATCCTCAGATGGCAAATTTTGTTAGTATTACTATAATCAATATTCTTATGCTATTGCTATAATAATAGATATTGCGGTTAGAGATTATTGCAAGCCTAATAGATAAAAAATACGACAAGTACCGCCCATACTATAATCCCTAGGTGCAAGCCACTCCAATCTTATGCTTTTTGTCGTTCCTTTACCTCAGACAGGTTACTGCCTCTACTCCGTTTCCAAGATACTACGCTCGCACACTGGTTCGCCATTTCTTGCACTTTTGTGTAGCACTGCTTCATCTAATATTTCAAACTCTCTATCGCAATAAGCACACTTGTACCTCTTCATATCTTAACTTCTTTTTGTATTTTATTTAGTTCTGCAATGAATTTGTCCTTTCTTAGCGATTAGAGATAGGTTTAAAGTTATAAGAGAAGATACTATCTGATTAATTTAAAGTCAACATTAGTTCCCACACTAATATTATGTCTTTGTGTAAATCCTGCTACTGTCTCTAGTACATATTGTGAATCAACATTAGGAGCATAGCCAGGACAGACGAAAACTAAAGGACAAGGCTCTAAATTCCCTTCAATATGAACTATTTTACCATTGCTATCTAGCCATATAATATCAATTGGAAATTTCATATCTTTCATCCAAAATGAATGTCTGGCCGGTTCTTCGAAGACAAAAAGCATTGCTTCATTTTCTTTTAATTGATTCTTGACTGATAGGCCTTTTGACATCAGTTCGCTTGTTACAGGTATCTCTGTATTCAATTCAAAGCCTTTTATTGTAACATTTGCTCTCAAATATTCACCTCCGACTTGTGAAGCTCCTTGTATTGCTTTTAGAACGGGATTTGTGCCATCATTATGATTATTGTTAATCTGAGCTGCTGTCCTGATGTCAAATACAGGACTATAGGCAATAAGTAGTAGCAGAATGATACTGCCACTAAATACTAATACCAATATGAACCAATTGACACGGGTCAATAATTATCAGGCATATTGTTTATGAACGTAGCACCATTTCCATTGTTTATTAGGTAACGCAACCATAACAGGATGTCGTGTTTGCTCGTAATGTCTTGTTGCATGTAGACCTTCAGAAGAATCGCAGCAGCCTACATGACCACATACCAAACACATTCGCAGCGCCACCCAATCAGTTCCTTCTTTTTCACATTCTTCGCACGTAGGTGTCTTGGGTGAAACTTTGTTTTCATCTATACCTATGAAATGTTCACAACTTGTTTCAGTATTTGTCCCAAATGGTGTCATTATATAACGATTAAACGAAATAATATAAAATGGTTAGATGTTACAATGGATAGAATTAGACACGAAGCTGGACATCCTATCACCAACCCCCACTAGATAACCTTAGTAAGATGATAATAAAGTGACTGAAACGCTAACATTGAAAACACAGAGAAAGTTCCGTCATTTGAAAGGAATTCCAAGAAAATTCATCATTGGCTGGGCTAATTTGTTCTTGTGAATAATCTGATATTTAGTCTTACGGAGGATCGGTTCTAGTTGAGCTTTGTCGGCGGAGGCACCAAGAATAAAAACAATTCTATTAAATGTACAACCATATTTCTGTCGTTGTATTTGAGTTTAGAATGTCTGCTATAAGTTAACCGACCTTATTTCCTACAAATAGCCCAATTGTCCATCGATTTGCATTCTGGTTCAGTTTTTGCTAAGGGGTCAGATTAAAAATAAGGAGTAATGAAACGATACCTTCTGCGGCAAACATCAAGCAAGCATTAAGCTTTATTCATCTTTCTGATGAGTTGTTGTTTGATATATTGAAATTCTTGTTCTGTTAATAGTCCTTCGCTTCTTAGGTCTCCAAGTTTCCTTAACTCATCAGCAATTGAAATTGAATAATCATCATCTACTTTTGTTGCTGCTTGGCTATCTGGAGATTCAGAAGGTAATCTTTGCATTTGTGAAGATGCTAAATCCTTGTTATTGCCCTTCATTCTTGAACGAATTATCTCTAACAGATCTTCTGCCTTACTCTTTGGTATAGCTTGAATTATTCCTCCTAGGTCATTATCCTTACCATCAGCTATGCTATCCATCATACCCATTTTAGTAGGACTCACAAGTCCAGGAGCCTTGAACCTAATTGTAGATGATAATAGTCCTTTTTCTAGCTTGAGACTTGTAATTATGTCATATGGAATATCAATTATGTTTTCTTTTATCCCTAGCATGTAAGGATCTCTTATTATAATTCTTCTATCCGTTGCATAGATTTGGTTTGGAGTGAAAAGTGAACCGCCTGGTCTTATTCTTGACTGTACTGCGACAGGTAGTATTCTTTCGTCAGGGTTAAGCATTTTTGATATTTTACTTGCTTGCCAAGCATCCTTTATCGCTAATGATGCTGTTAACGTTACATCATCATTGTCAGTGTTGGTCGGCTGCTGCTTTCTCATTATAACTTATAGATGTTTATTTGATGTTGCTCAAGTTAGTTTAGTCTGAATTTTACTATTTAGTATAGCTGCACATTCTTTATTTTGATTTTGATACGCCAGATGTACCATCCATTCTAGAATACTATACAGGGGCAGGCTAATGTTCTACATTGTTTGACTGTAGTTACATGAGCTTACTCAGATATTCAACTTTACATTTGGATAGTTTCCTGGATTAACCTGGGTATTGTAACTTTTCTATCATAATCAGTTATTCCCCCAAAAATGCTGTTGGAAGAATTTGTCAAACAATACGCTTGGAATGCCTTCTGCTTCAAAGAAGTATAAGTTGAAGAGCTTTGATACCTCCACTTTATGGTATTTTCTAACTACATTGTCTAATTAAAAGTACATACCCTGGATTTCCATTGAATAATAACAATTTAGGCTCAAATTTTGTAATAAAATCAAGATTAGCTCTGAGTCGAAATTTTAAGTAGTCAAGCTGGGATGATAATAGTTTAAATGGCAAAGTTATACCTTCCTGATGATATGGAACCAATTCAAGGTTTGTTAAATAAGAATCAAAAAGGTCCCATTTAGACTTACTTTGATTTCCGGTAAGACCGGCCAACAAGTACCCTAAGGCTGTGTAATAAGGTGATTCAAATTTATGATGAGAAATAGCGAAAAAAAATTCAAACACAGATTTTAGTAGTTCTCCCATGATTTTTCTTGCATGTATATCTTCTATAGATTATTCTTTAAAATTACTTCCATCCTTTCACTTTAAAAAAATCATAGCAAATTACTTCCATTTGCCTTCAACTATTCAGCTTTGTCATGGTAGTTTGACATGAATTTATGTAGCAAGTCCCAATAATGATGTGAATGTTCCTTTCAGATGGCATCGTTCATGCAATACAATATTCTATTACATCTTCAGGGGCCTTTACCAAATTAAGATTAATTGCACCACTTTGAGTAAGACTTCCCCACCTATTCCTAAGATTTTTTATAGTTATTCGCGTTACTTTTACTTCAATTTTCTTTGAATACTTCTCTACCTTATCCTCAAAAACATCCTGAGCCCTTTCTATCCATCAATTTTCATGTAAACTCCAAAACTGTAGCTGTAAAAAGAAGACACAGCTATAAACTAATCCTCAATTCCATATTCTTCTGTTATATTTGTAGGCTATTAGCTCTCTATTCATTCTTCTTCATCTCCAGCTTCTTCATCACTTTCATCTCCAGCTTCTTCATCACTTTCATCTCCAGCTTCTTCATCACTTTCATCTCCAGCTTCTTCATCTGAAGAAGCTCCATTACCATCATCCCTCTCATCTACATTATCTCCTTCATCGATTGGTTCTTCATCAGTAAGTGCTGCTGCCCCTTCTTCACCGTCTCCTTCATCGATTGGTTCTTCATCAGTAAGTGCTGTTACCACTCTATCTCCTTGTTGACATTCTGGTAAAGATGGATTCTCTTCACAGGAATCTGGTGGTGGTGGCGCTTCTTGACATCGTTCCGCATTAGGATTCGCTTCACATTTGTCAGGTGGAGGAGGACATCCTTCTGTATTAGGGTTATCAATACATGCGTCTTCGGGCTGGCATTCTTCTGATTCGGGGTTTTCATCACATGAGTCTTTAGGTTCTTCCTCGCAATCGATGCATACTCCTTCCTTGTAAGTATGACATCCTTCAACTCCTGGAACCTTACATAATACTCCTTCAGCTTCACATTCATGCTCAGTGCTTCCAGGTTCGCATACATTGCCCGCTTCTGTTACACAACGTTGATAGCTGCCATCACATAAAGGAACGTCAATTGGTACTGGAACAACTTCTTTTGGTTTCTTAACACAAGCACCTGATTCATCGTCATCCGCTCTCCAATAGCCTTCAGGACATTTTTTATGTGCTGGAAAACAGTGCTCATCTTCATTCATACCCCATCCTTTAGGACATTTTGCATCCTTAGGTTTGCAATCTGGATGGTTTGGTGTAAACAGGCATATCCTTTCTTTGTCTACGACCTTCTTTGTTTTTGGTTTGAATACATCTTTTATTATTATATCTGTGTCAACTCTTGTGTTCTGATTTATTTCTTGATTTATGACATCTCTTGTAGCTTCATTAATTACTGTAGTCGGCTGTTGGCTTACTACTAAAATTCCCTCATATGCTACCTTAGTATTTCCTTTTTGTGTTATAATATCAAGAGTGTATACTCCCACTGGAAGACCTGCAAGTGAGAAAGCATTTGTTTGGGTAGTGGCTGAAGGAATAGGGTCAATTAATTGGTCCGATACCGTTCTTATTTTTGCTCCTATAATCTGCAAAGAGCTATCAGTTGTAAATACAAGGACTTGAGAATTTATCTGGGCAGTCACTACATTTTTTAAATCGATTTTAAATCCGCTTACCCTTTTTGGCTGCCCATCTTCTCCTTGTTGTGTAGCTGTAGGTTTTAATGCATGAGGAGTAGTGTCAGTACTTGAGGCTGCAATTATACTTGATGGAAATTTTTGATTAGACTGTTGTAGCTGCTGCTGCTGCTGCTGCTGCTGACCAGATGCATATGAAGATGAACTTATTATTCCTATTAACAGAATACTTGTAAGAAAAATTACAAGACTCAAGGTAAATACTCTTGTTTTTAGTATCAACTTAGTAGCGCAGAAGAAAAATCACACAAAACTATAAGAAAAGTAACATAGGTTAAATGTACAATATTGTTCGCTCTTTTAATTATAGAAGAATCAGTTCTATCTGGTGGTTTCGATTTATTTTCTTCCTCTACCCGTAGTCAGGGAAGTGTTCTGTGATGTTTTCCGTTTTAGCTGGCAATCATAATAGTTGTCCCTCCATGCTGTCTTTGCAACCGCTCCTGGGTCAAATCATTCGATCGTGTTTTCATTGACGAAAAAGTCAATGAAGACAAGATAAGCTAAATAGAATCATTGAGATTATGCCTGAAAGGTTCATACAAGTAGTGTAGGTACCACATTTCAGTTTTGAAGATAGATAGTTCAACTATAAAAAAAGCTTTCAACTAGGAACTGAAAAGACAAATATCCATAAAGGTCATATTATGACCTACGAAAGTATATATTGAATCCTAAATCTAAAGTACAACAAAAACAACAACACCAAAAAAAACCAACTTGGAAAGTACATGCATATTTTCTAGATGCTTGTAATTGTGACTGGGGATGTCCTTGTCAGTTTAATGCTAAACCCACTCATGGTAATTGTGAAGGAGTAGCTGGATACCATATAGTAACAGGTAATTATGGAACTAATGTTAAACTAGATGGACTTAATATGGCATTAATAGCTTCATGGCCTGGCCCATTGCATGAAGGTCATGGAAAAGCATCATACTATATAGACAATAGAACAGATGAGAAACAGTTTGAAGCTTTATCGAACATTATTACAGGAAGAGCTGGCGGTGGACCTTTTGCTGTTTACGCAAATACTATAGAGGAAATCCAAGAACCAAAAAGAGCACATGTAAGATTTCAGACTAAGGATATTAGGAGTCGTGTCAGTGTGTTTGGTATGATTGGTATAATGAGAGAAGATAAGAAAAAACAAGGAATAAGAAGAAAAGGAGAAAAACCATCTCAAGATATTATTGCTGAAGCTTGGCTTGAACCTATTCGAAATCCTGTGACAGGTGAAGTTCATAGAGCAATAATTGAAATACCTGAAGGCTTTGAGTCCAGTCGAATGGACCAGGCCTCTATGAAAACACTTGTTGCAAACGATGGTTATCTTAGCTTTAGGTATGAAGGAACATATGGTAGTTTTTCGGAAAATACCTGGAAAGGACCATAAGACTAGATGACGTTATTTAATCTAAGCTTTTTCTGCTTTCTCTTCTTCTTGTAGTCACAATATCAAGGTTATTTACAAAATTTAAACGCCAAGTATAAGTTCCGAAAATGGGGAAATCTAACCAATTTTTCCATGGAGAGTACTAACTAAACAATCATAAAAATAAGAATTTTGCATTTTAGGGTGATTTCCTACTAAACTTTACTAATAAGAACACTGCTATTATCTTGGTTGACAGGGCTGCAACTGCTAAAAAGTAAATATGTCCTATTCATTGCTATTGCAGTTGTAGCGCTTATCCTTTCAGCCCTTTCATATCAAAATTTTACAAATATGTCTGACAGAATTATTAATATTGCTTCAGAAGAAATAAGGTCGAATGCTCTAATTCAAATTTATGATCTTTCAAAAATACTAGAAAATCGTTTGCAATCTACTACTACTCTTTTACAAACATTAGCCGATGCTCCTGCAATACAGAATAATGAATTCCAAAGATCACAGGCTATAATAAACTCTAGGCAAAATTACACAAGTGAGTTGACTGATTTTTATATGTGGCTCAATAAAGACGGAAAAATAGTCTGGATTAGTAATATGAATTCTACTGCATATCAAAAGTATAGGGGATTCGACCTAAGTTACAGACCATATTATGCCATTCCCAAAAATACCGGTACTGCCTATTACAGTAGCGTAATTGAGTCAAATGATAAAGTTCCACGACTGTATATATCATATCCTATCTTGAACAAACATGGTCCAGAATACAATAATAACAATTTGACTAAACCTGGGACCTTTCAAGGGGTCGCAGTCACAGCTTTATTGATTAACTCTTTAGGCCAGTTGTTAAAAAGTCAACTGTTTCCAGATCTTGCTAGTGATATCGGATTATTAGACAATAATGGTGTTATACTCTATGCTACTAACCAGTCCTATATCGGAAAAGACATTTTTGGAAAAGAATCACAGTCAATAATGGCTTCTGCATTCCATTCAACCTCTAATTCAATAAATAAGATTTTGAGAAGCTCATTGCAGAGGGGATCCTGCAATCCAACTGATCTTAAGTCGGAAGACAGAATAACTACCCTAGCCTGTGCGCCGGTAAATGTAAATGGAAAACATTTTCTGACGTTATTCATTATTGCTCCTCATGATCTTGCAGCCAATGTTAGCGCAGCCATAGCCGAACAGAGGAATTTTAGTATACTCAATATTGTAACAATAGCTGCAGTAGCAACAGGAATTGCAGTTATTATACTCAAATGGAATAGTAGATTGCAAAGTCTTGTAAATTCAAGAACACAAGAACTAAATAAATCAAATAAGTCTTTAATTGAAACAAATAAGTCTTTAATTGAATCAAACAAGAAATTGGATTTAGCTAACAAACAATTAGAATTGCATGATAAAATGCAGAAAGAGTTTATCAATGTAGCTGCTCATGAGTTAAGAACACCCATACAACCTATACTTGGATTGAGTGAAGTTCTCCAATCAAAGATAAAGGATGACAAACAACTTAGTATCCTCAATACAGTGGTTAGAAACTCAAAAAGACTATACCAACTTACCGAAGATATACTTGACGTTACAAGAATCGAAGGTCACGCCCTTCAAATCAATAAGGAGCTCTGCAACATTAATGATATAGTGAAAACAGTAGTGCAAGATAATATGACTCAAATTGAAAAAAGCAGAACCAAACAAGATTTAACAATATCGTACAGACCTAAGGAAGATAATATTTTCTCAGAAGTTGATAACGGAAGAATTTCCCAGGTTATATCTAATCTAATAGATAATGCAATAAAGTTTACGCCGAACGGAACTATAAACGTGACAACAGAAATTATAAATGAAAATGGAAAGAAAGAGGCTCTTGTAAGTGTAAAGGACTCTGGCAAAGGAATAGATCCCGAAATAGCACAAAAGTTATTTTCAAAATTTGTTACCAAATCTTTTCAAGGTACTGGTTTGGGGCTGTTTATATCTAAGAGTATTATTGAAGCTCATAGTGGTAGGATATGGGCAGAGAACAACCCAGATGAAAAAGGAGCTACATTTTCATTCAGTCTGCCATTGTATATGGCTCATTGAAAATTCAGAAACTAACAAAACTGCATATATAGTAACCATAGCTAGTTAGTAGTATCCCACCTGAACAGGCTAGTTAATCGTAAATCTTCAAGTTGTACTCTGAAAGTAGACTACATACAGTAGTGTATTGCATCCTACCAAACCTGAAGAATTTACATATATAATTAGCGCTTTCTAGAGTTTATAGGATAATGGCCATTACATGTAAAATTCTATGTAAATAACTATAATAAGGTAACTTTCCTCTAAAAAGAATAATACCTAGAGATGAGTATAATATCTATAATTCATATATGCGTTTCCTTCTAGGGGACTACACTTGGTAAATGATACTTCTCATCATAAGAGCGAACCAGAGCAGCAGCAACGACAGGTAGAAGAAAAAAGGTTATCTCCCTTTGCTAAACAAATCCTAATAGTAGACGATGAGCCAGATATTACTTTCACATTCAAAAAAGCCTTTGATGAAGCAAATCGAATTAGTGGTAACAAGATTTCTTTTCACGTTAATACATATAACGATCCTATTATGGCCCTTTCTGAATTCAAACCAGACTTTTATGATCTAATGCTAATTGATATCAATATGCCTAAAATGAATGGATTTGACTTTTGTGTAAAGGTATTTGAGGTAGATGTTAACCCCAGGGTTTGCTTTATGTCATCTGAGTTCATAAATCAAGAAGCATTAAGAGAACAATATCCTTCACTAAGTATTGGTTGCTTTATCAGAAAGCCTGTTACAATAGAGTATTTGGTTAAAAGAGTAAAGGCAGAATTAGAATAGCCAGAAATCCTAGTCATGGACTTGGTTAATGAGAAGAATAAATTTGACCCTATTAGAATAACAAATTTGAATTAAAACAAAACAATATAGAATTGTTTATGGAAGTTGCAAAAGAGTTAGTACTGCTTTGGTTTAAAAATAAAGCAAGATCTATTCTAGTGATTGTTTAATGTTTACTTGCTTTTCTTACTTCTCTTACTACAAATTCAATATCTTTTTCTAGTTCCTTTTCATCTAGTTATACTGGTTCTTCAAGTTCTTTCTCTAGGCTGTATCTGTCTATAGTAACTTGCTTTACAGTTTTTTGAATTTCCTTTTCCATTTCAGCATGTCCTATTAGGCCTAATAATTTTGATTCTGAAGCATGCTCATGTATAGATCTACGTAATTCATTATTCGCTGATACAAGTGTTGCTGAATTATAGATTCCTATGAGCATCAAATACAATGCTGTGGTTAAAATTGTAATGGTGGCCCCTATAGTTACTTTAGAATTTTTAGTTCGAAATTGGCAGGTCCATTAATTACATTTCCTGAAATTGCGGAAAAACGTGAACCATGACACGGGCAATCAAATGATTTTTCGAAATTGTTCCATGTTACAGTACAGCCCAAATGCGTACATATTGCTGAATATGTACGTAGTTCTCCTTTATGATCTTTATATGCAGCCATTTTTTTATCTTCCAAAACTATGCCTTGCCCTTCCCGTAGATTTTCAATAGATACCGACTTCTTTGTTTCACCTTTAGATGATTCACTTTTTCCCTTATTTCCATTTGTTGACCGTCCTTCTTCATTTGTTTGCGTTGTTTGCCCGTCTTTCTCAGGTTTTGCATCAAAACTTTTCCTAGGCTCTCTTGACGGATCATATAAAGCAGCCCATGGATTACTTTTTCCTAAAATCAGATCACTTAAAAGTATTCCAGCTATAGTGCCATGTGTAACTCCGTTTCCAGAATCGCCCGTAGCAATATAGATGTTATTTCTATCGTCTCCTGGATTGTGTCCTATGAACGCTATTGAATCTTGGGGCTCCATTACTTGACCAGACCAGTGATATTCTACTCCTTCAATAGGAAAACGCTCTCTAGTCCATGATTCTAATCTGGAATAGCGCCTTTCAATGTCATCGTCGGATGGAAGGTTTCCCGTCTGATGATCTTCTCCTCCTACTATTAGCAATTCATAATCCTTATTTTTATCATCATCATTATTGTCCATTTTTTGGATTCTGACATAATGATATGGAGCTACAAGATTTTTCGAATTCTGGTCTCCTGTATCCCAGTATAGAGCAGTAGGAATTGCATCCTTTCTTATTCTTGCCCCAATTACATATGTTCTGTATGCAACTTGTTTGTCGTAGATTTTACTTGTTTCGTCTACAATCGGAGCATTGGTAGCTATTACAATATTTCTGGCTTTGAGTATGTAGCCATTTACTGTTTTAATGCCGTCTGAGTTTATTTCTTGTGCATGAGTCTCAGTAAAGATTTGACCTTCATTTTTTATTATAGCATGACAGAGGCCGTTGATATATTTTAATGGCTGCAACTGTGCTTGATTTGGAAAACGTATGCAGGGTCCGGTGTTAAAGGACTGTAGTGGTGCCTTCTCTACAATCTCAGTAGTGTTTATTCCAGCCCTGTGTGTTGCATCAAGTTCTCTACCCAAAGATTCTTCCTTATCGCTAGGGTCAAGGAACAAAAATCCATCTAACCTTACAAAATCACAATCAATATTCTCCTCTTTTATTATTGACTCAATGAGATTTATAGCCGCTGTATGACTATCAGCTGCAATATGTGATCCATCTAATCCATGTTTCTGTTCAAGATTATAGTATCTATCATCTAGTGCATGTGTGATATGCGCTGTAGTTCGACCAGTCTCTCCACTACCTATGTAGCCATCTTCAACCACAACAACTTTCTTGCCAGACTTTGAAACCAAGTAAGCGGTAGTCAGACCAGCAATTCCACCACCTACTATAACCGCATCCACTGGTTCTCCTCCAGCAGAAGAAGGAATATTGTTTACCAACTTGGCAAATTTTATTGGCCGTTCTATGTTACTATACCAAGAAGGTTCTTTATTGCCTGATGTTTTGGTCTCCCAACTATTTTTATTGTTGTCTGTTTTTCGGCTAATAGAACCATTAAATGAACTCATCTGGCCATTCCACTAAAAAGCATAGTTAACATTATAAATACACATTACATTTCAGTATCTATTCGGTCAAAAATTTACCTATTCTTGTTTTTAATTAATATGTTGCTGCCCTCTACCTTTACCTCATAGGTCGGTTCCTCTCTCATTGCAGGAGATCTAGTCACTTTACCAGTCCTAATATCAAATTTACTACCATGCCAAGGGCACTCAACTTCAAAACCTTCTAGTTTACCCTCTGCAAGAGGACCACCCATGTGTGTACAAATATTACCTATTGCGTAGTATTTTTCTTCAACATTACCAACACATACTTTTTCACCATTAACATCAACCGCCTTCAGTTGTAAATCCTGAATATCCCTTGTCTCAGCAACTTTTACAAAATCTTCTTTCATTGTACTTTATTCCTGCCTTGTGATTTAAGTATTTTCTTACAATATCTGTCTAGGTTAGCAATCTATTTGGAACTATTTCTTTTGAACATAATAGCACCTAACGTTGTAAATACTAACATACCACTAATAACTCCACAGCCAACAGTCTGAGCACATCATCACACCTTATTTTTTTTCTGAACTTCATTATCAAGTCACATATTCTCTAATGCCATTTTCCATTGATTAATTTCAACATCAAACATTTTGAGTTGATCCCTAAATTGGTCATTATTTAATCCATTTGGTCTCATAAATATCCAAGATGCAGTAGAACCACTTTGATTTGGAACAACTCTAACAAAAACGTTCCATTCTAATCCACCTCCTATAAATACATGGTCTATAATCCCGAACTGTCATAAATACAAAAAGACTTGATAAGGTTAATCGTGAATTCCTTGACAATCTCCTTGGATTTGCCTCTTTTTGTGGAAGTGACACATAAATAGCAGCCTGTCTGTCTATCTATTACATTGTCACACTATATCTTACTCATAAATTGGACAGAGCAAGGGATTGGCAAGATTAATGAATCTTCAGCCCGATACAATTCCTTCAGGGCATCAGTCGAAAAAGCAGGTGGAAAATTGATTGGAGGTTACTATACTTTTGGGGAATATGATGTGGTAATAGTAATAGAAGCTCCAAATGACGAAACAGTAATGTCTTTGATGCTCAAAGTTGGGTCGGCTGGAAATGTGAGAACCAAAACCTTGAAAGCATTTGCTGCTGAGGAAGCCATGAAGATTATCAAAGATCTTCCATAATTTTTCCATTAGTTAATCAGTCCCTAGGTAGGAAATATGGTGTATTCTATGTTATCACAGACAAATTGATAAGGAATATCTCAGATAATACTTTGAAATGTAACCAGTCTTCATCATAAACTGAGTATTATTTTTTGGAAGTTCTGTGGAAGACCTTTCACTTCCTTTATCCTTTTAACCTATCTCAAAAACGATCTCAAAAAGGCAACTTACTTTTTATTATATTATAATATATAATATAATAAAAGAGATGCCATTTGCAAGTTTTTTCGCCTTATTCTTCGTAGGTTTATTAATGTTAATTCTAGGCATTATTCTTCTAATATATTCTCTATTCGATAATAGAGAAAAAGTGCCACAACAGAAATTGAAAAC
>Ga0126308_10000199_pt1 | contig 17145 bp, 16 predicted proteins | sample Plot55_FD_92533 | JGI IMG/M metagenome (GOLD analysis project Ga0126308, IMG submission 92533) | Serpentine soil microbial communities from UC McLaughlin Reserve, CA, USA - Plot55 | ecosystem: Environmental > Terrestrial > Soil > Grasslands | place: USA: UC McLaughlin Reserve, Lake County... | reverse complement strand
GCTCGTTGTCAGATCGTGACGACCTTCATGATCATCCTCTTACTCGTGATCATGCTCGCGGTCGCCAGTTTCTGGCCGACCAGCGACTGACGCGGGTCGACATAGACTTCGTTCGTGGGCTACGAGCCGCTCAACGACGAGCAGCGCGAGATCCGCGACCTCGTCCGGACGCTTGCGCGCGAGCGGATCGCGCCGCGCGCCGAGGAGATCGACCAGACGGCGGAGTTCCCGTGGGACATGGTCGAGCTGTTCCGCGAGCACGAGCTGTTCCGCCTACCGTTCGAGGAGCAGTACGGCGGCACGGGAACCGGCGCGTTGATGGTCCTGGTCGCGATCGAGGAGATCTCCAAGGTGTGCGCGACGACCGGCCTGATCCTCGCCGTGCAGGAGCTCGGGTCGCTCGGCCTGAAGCTCGCGGGGAACGACGAGCAGAAACAGCGGTACCTGCCCAGGCTCGCGAGCGGCGAGTGGCTGTGCGCGTACGCGCTGACGGAGCCAGGCTCGGGCTCCGATTCGGCGGCGATGCGCACGACGGCTCACGTGGACGACGGCGAGTACGTGCTGAACGGCGCCAAGCGATTCATCACCAACGCCGGGGTGGCCGATCTCTACACGGTGTTCGCGAAGACGGATCCCGAAGCGGGGCATTCGGGTATCTCGGCGTTCCTCGTCGAGGCGAGCGCGCCGGGGTTCGAGGTGGGCAGGATCGAGCCCAAGATGGGGATCAAGGGCTCGACCACCGGAGAGGTCTTCTTCAACGACTGCCGTGTCCCCACGGAAAACCTTCTGAGCGAGGAAGGGGAGGGGTTCAAGATCGCGATGCGGATCCTCGATCGCTCGCGACCCGGAATCGGCGCACAGGGCCTTGGGCTGGCGCAGGGGGCGACCGACTACGCGCTCGAGTACGCGCGGACGAGAGAGGCGTTCGGTAAGCCGATCGCGCAGCACCAGCTCGTCGCGGCGATGCTCGCCGACATGGAGACGAAGTGCGAAGCCGCGCGCGGGCTCCTCTACAAGTGCGGCCTGATGATCGACGAGGACGCGCCCGAGGAGGACGTGACGAAAATCTCGGCGATGGCGAAGCTGTACTGCACCGACGTCGCCATGGAGGTGACGACGGACGCGGTGCAGGTGCTCGGCGGCTACGGGTACATGAAGGAGTACCCGGTGGAGCGGATGATGCGAGACGCGAAGATCACGCAGATCTACGAGGGGACGAACCAGATCCAGCGCCTGGTGATCGCGCGCCAGATGCTGAAGGAAAATCGGGCGTTCCTGCTCGCCGGCGTCGCGTAGGACTCAGTAGTCGCCGTCCTCCTCCGAGGTGGTGATGGTCGGAACAGGCGCCTCGTTCTCGCCGACGTCGCCGCAGGCCACGTACTCCTTCAGGTTCGTCGTAGAGCGGTGAAGGTTGATCGCGTAGGGCTTCTTCAGGAGCGCGTCGAGCGAAACGTTCACGACGCTGGTCGACTTCCCGTTGACGACGTTCTCGAGCGGGTACGCGGGCGTGGGATCGAGCTTCGCGCAGGTGCCGGAGTGGATGTGCGCCGGCTGCGCGTTCGCGGCGTGGCTCGCCATGTCGATTACGACCTTCGTGCGTTTTCCTTCTGAAGTCAGCGCTGCCGAGCCGGCTTCGCCGGAGAAGCTCTGCTCCTGGAGCTGGATGTGAATCGTCCGCGGCCGACTGCCGCTCCGCTCGCTCGCCTTCTTCCCGCCGCACGCGGTGGCGGTGACCGTGAATAGGACGACCAATGCGATTGAGAACGTTCTCCGCTTCATCGCCGCATCGCCATCAAACCAGCTGCCGATAGGTGGGGTCTCTGCCGGCCCAGAGCGACAGGTCCGAATCGAGCGGAACCCAGCGGTACGCGAACACCATGCCCGCGTCGTCGCCGTTCCCGTGCACGGTGTGCTCCCAGCTATTGGGCGTCTCCTCCTCCAGACGAACCTCGAACGCGTGGTTTTCGTATTTCGCCTCCTGGACCCAGTCGCCGAGGATCGGCAGCTCACGGATGATGCTCGCGCGTTCGAGACCTGTTTCCTCGTGAAGCTCGCGCAGCACGGCCTGTTCGAGCGTCTCTCCCGGGTCGACGCGGCCCGCTGGGACCTGCGTTCCCGACGCCGCGTCATCCCGCTGATCGAACACGAGCAGCTCGGTTTGCCCGTTTCGCTCTCGCGTCACGTACACCAGCACACGCTGTTGCACGCTAACCCGCGGCCTTCAGCTTCGCCTTGTGCGCCCGCTTCGCCGACTGATACCGCTCGAGCGCCTCGGGCGAATCCACGTCGCCGAGCGTCGGGTGGTTCGGCACGAGATCGCGCGCGACCGGGACCTCGAACCGCTTTGCGAGCACGGCTCCGAGCGATTTCACCTTCATCGGCCCGAATCCCGGTAGCCCCTCGAGCCGCGCCCGCAGCTCCACGCCGTCACGAGCGCCCTCCCAGACCTCGGCGGCGGCGCCCCCGTAGTCGCTCACGATCGCTCGGCAGAGCTCCTGCACGCGTGCGGCCATCGCTCCGGGAAAGCGGTGGAGCGCCGGCTTCTCGCGGAAAATCGCCTCCAGCTCAGAGGCATCCATGCCTGCCAGCTGAGCCGCGTCGAGGCGACCGCCGAGGCGGCGCTTCAGGTCGAGCGGCGACGAGAACGCCTTCTGAACCGTCACCTGCTGGTCGAGCGCGAACCCGATCAGGAGGGCGAGCGGCTCGGCTGCGAGGAGGGCGTTGGCTTCGTCGTCTCCGGTGAAGTGGAGCCGCTGCGGAGGCACGTGGGCATGTTACGCCCGCGCTTTGACTTCGTCGAAGTCGGGCACTTCGGCACGCGCCTTCTCGCGGTGGGCATCGGCGTCTGGTCGTTCCTGGAACTGGCCCAGGAACTCGAGGATGTCGTCTTCGCCGCAGTGGATCGAGCCGTCGTCGCCCACGAGGACCGGGATTCCGTTCGTCCCCGCAACCCGCTCGAGCTCCTCGCGCTCACCTGGATCGGCCTCGACCTGGCGGACGAGAAAGCCGATGCCGAGCTCTGTCAGCCGTTGGCGAATCTTGTGGGAATGCGGGCACCACTCCGCTTGGTAGAGCTCCATGCGGGTCGAGTGCCTTCGGCCGTCGGTCGCTAAACCGCGTCTAGGCGTGTGCGCACGAGGTCGAGGTTGGTCCGCCAGACGTCCTCCGGAACCGGCGGCAGAATTTCGTCCCAGACGGCGGCAAAGCTCCCGATGAGCTGCGGGAAGCGCGCCGGGCGCGCCATGAACCACCAATGCAGGTGTTCGCCGCCGTCGCCCCAGCGGCAGACGTGAACGCGACCGACGCCTTCGATCTGGCGGATCGCAAGTTCGATCCGCGCGAGCATGACGCCGAGGTCTGCGGCCAGCTCGTCCGGCAGGTCGCCCGGCTCCGCGTAGTGCTCCCGCGATTCGAGCATGACGACGACGGGCAGACCCGTAGGTCCGAGGGCGTACAGCCGCCAACGCTTGTTCGTCCACAGATACTCCTCGTCCGGCGCGTGGCAGCGTTTACAGTCGACGCCGCCTTCGCCGTGGCGCGCGGGGTCACGGTCGGCGGGAGGCTGGAGCTCCCGCGGCCGCAGCTCGCCGTCGAACGGGAACGTCTCCCACTCGTCGACCGGAGGCATCCGCAGCGCGTCTTTTACCCGCTCGTAGAGCTGTTCCGGCGTCTCGGGCACCCGAGCACGCAATGGTAACGTCGCCGGAATGGAGTGGCCCGATCGCTTCTACGAGCTTCGGCGTGGTGAGGGCTGCCCGATGTGTGCCGAGGGTCGTCCCGACGAGACTCCGTGGGGCATCCGGTTCTTCGCCGGTGAGGTTGCCGACGCGTACCTCCAGCGCGAGAGGCTGCAACGCGGATACACCGTCGTCATCTGGCGCGGCCGGCACGTGGCCGAGCCGACCGAGCTGTCTGCAGACGAGGCGACGCGCTACTGGCTCGAGCTGCTCGAGGTGGGGCGCAGGATCGAGCGCGCTCTGGAGCCGGTCAAGCTGAACTACGACCTGCTCGGCAACTCGCTCCCGCACCTGCACACCCACGTGATGCCGCGTTACGCGGACGACCCGAAGCCGGGCTGGCCGTTTCCCCATCCCGAAGGTGACCGCGGCGCCTTCGAGGAGGAATCGCTCCGGCGCGACGTGGAGGCGCTGCGAGCATGAGCGCGCTCGACGTCTTCAGCCCCGCCACGCGCGAATGGTTCGAGGCTGCCTTCGCCGAGCCGACGCCGGCGCAGGCGCTCGGCTGGCCGGCGATCGCATCCGGTCGGAACACCCTCATCCAGGCGCCAACCGGCTCGGGGAAAACGCTTGCGGCTTTCTTGTACGGGATCGACAGGCTCAAAGACACACCCGCCGGTGGCCTGCGCCTCCTCTACGTCTCGCCGCTCAAGGCGCTGAACTACGACATCGAGCGGAACCTGCGCGGCCCGCTCGCGGGGCTGAAAAGCGAGCTGGCGGTCGCGGTCCGCACGGGCGACACGCCCCAGAAGGAGCGGCAGGCGATGCTGCGGCACCCGCCGGACATCCTGATCACGACTCCGGAATCGCTCTTCCTCCTGCTGACCTCGCGCGCGCGAGAGCTGCTCAAGAGCGTCGAGACGCTGATCCTCGACGAGGTGCACGCCGTCGCGGGGACCAAGCGCGGCGCTCACCTCGCGCTCAGCGTCGAGCGGCTCGATCGCCTGGTCAGGGAGCCCGTCCAGCGGATCGCGCTTTCGGCAACCCAGCGCCCGCTCGAGGAGATCGGGCGCTTCGTGTCTGGGGGCCGGCCGATCGAGCTCGTCGATGCCGGACGCGCGAAGGAGCTCGACCTGGAGGTCGTCGTGCCCGTCGAGGACATGCGGGAGCCGGGGAACGGCGTGCCGCAGGACGGCATCAGCGGCATCGGCCTGGAAGGCTCTGCCTCGTCGATCTGGCCGTCGGTCTACCCTGAGATCCTGCGGCTCGTCCGCGAGCACCGCTCGACGATCGTCTTCGTCAACAATCGCCGTCTTGCGGAGCGGCTGGCACTTCGCCTGAACGAGCTGGCGGAGGAGGAGATCGCCCGTGCTCACCACGGCTCGATCGCGCGCGAGCAGCGCCTCGAGATCGAGGATCTCCTGAAGCGCGGCGAGATTCCCTGCCTCGTGGCCACGTCGTCCCTGGAGCTCGGGATCGACATGGGGGCGGTCGACCTGGTGATCCAGGTCGAGTCGCCGAAGTCGGTCGCGCGAGGGCTCCAGCGGGTCGGCCGCGCCGGCCACGAGCTGGGGTCGGTGTCGAAGGGGCGCATCTTCCCCAAGTTCCGGGCCGACCTCCTGGAATCTGCCGTCGTTGCGAAGCGGATGCTCGAGGGCGCGATCGAGGAGACCGTCATCCCGCGGAACCCGCTCGACGTGCTCGCCCAGCAGATCGTCGGGATCTGCGCCGAGGAGGAAATCATGGTCGACGAGCTGCACGAGCTGGTACGGCGCGCGTATCCGTTCGCCGATCTGTCGAAGGTTCAGCTCGAGAACGTCCTCGACATGCTCGCCGGCCGCTACCCCTCCGACGAGTTCGCGGAGCTGCGGCCCCGCATCGTCTGGGACCGAACGGCCGGGCTCCTCCGTGCGCGGGAGGGCGCGCGGAGGCTGGCCGTCACAAACGCCGGGACGATCCCGGACCGTGGCCTGTTCGGAGTCCATCTCGTTGAAGGCGGCGGGCGTGTGGGCGAGCTGGACGAGGAGATGGTGTACGAGGCACGCGCGGGCCAGGTCATCCTGCTGGGAGCCTCGAGCTGGCGGATCGAAGAGATCACGCGCGACCGCGTGCTCGTCTCGCCTGCGCCGGGCGTGCCCGGGGCCGTCCCGTTCTGGAAGGGCGAAGGCGTGGGCAGGCCGTACGAGCTCGGCTCGGCCATCGGTCAGACGTCGCGCGAGCTGGTCGCGCTCTCGGACGAGAAGGCGCTCGGGCGGCTGACTTCGGAGCACCGCCTCGACCAGCGCGCTGCGCTCAACCTGGTCACGTTCCTGCGCGAGCAGGAAGCCGCGACGCGCGTGGTTCCGTCGGACCGTGCAATCGTCGTCGAACGCTTCCGCGATGAGATCGGCGACTGGCGGGTCTGCATCTTGACGCCGTTCGGCGCGCGGGTGCACGCGCCGTGGGGCCTCGCGCTCGGAGCGCGCCTGCGCGAGTCGCTCGGCCTCGAGGTGCAGTCGATCTGGTCGGATGACGGCATCGCGCTCCACCTCCCGGATGCGGACAACCCGCCGCCGGTCGAGGAGCTGATGCTCGAGCCGGACGAGGTCGAGGAGCTTGTCACCGCGGAGCTCGGCGGGAGCGCGCTCTTCGGCGCGCGCTTTCGCGAGAACGCCGCTCGCGCGCTCCTGATCCCTCGCCGGCGGCCGGGCGAACGGACGCCCCTCTGGCAGCAGCGCCTGAAGGCGCAGAGCCTCCTCCAGGTCGCCCGACGCTACGGCTCGTTCCCGGTCGTGCTCGAGACGTACCGCGAGTGTCTTCGGGACGTGTTCGACCTGCCGGCGCTCAAGGGGATTCTCGGCGCGCTGAAGACGCGCCAGCTGGATCTCGTCGACGTCGAGACGCCGTCGGCCTCTCCGTACTCCGCCTCACTTCTCTTCGACTACATCGCCACCTACATGTACGAAGACGACACGCCACCGGCCGAGCGGCGCGCGCAGGCGCTGTCGCTCGACCGGGACCTCCTGCGGGAGCTGCTCGGCCAGGAGGAGCTCCGCGACCTGATCGACCCGGGCGCCCTCGAGGAGGTGGAGGGGCAGCTACGCGGCGACCCCCGCAGCGCGGACGAGCTCCACGATCTGCTTCGGCGCCGCGGTGACCTCCGCTCGGGTGAGTACGACGAGGCTCTGGCCGAGCCGCTGGTCGCCGAGCGGCGGGCGGTTCGCGTTCGGGTCGCCGGCGAGGAGCGGCTGATCGCCGCCGAAGACGCCGGCCGCTACCGAGACGCGCTCGGAGCGATGCCTCCTGGTGGGCTGCCCGAAGTGTTCCTGGAAAAGGTCGAGCAGCCGCTGTCCTCGCTGCTCCTTCGCTTCGCACGCTCGCACGGCCCGTTCACGACCGCCGAGGTCGCAGGTCGCTTCGGTCTCGACCGCACGGCCACGGAGGAGGAGCTGTCGCGGCTCGAGCGCGCGGACAAGCTCGTCCGGGGCGAGTTGCGGCCCGGCGGCACCGAACGCGAGTGGTGCGATCCCGACGTGCTGCGCCGTCTGCGCCGCGCGTCGCTGGCGGCCCTTCGGCGCGAGGTGGAGCCGACCGAGCAGGCAGCTCTCGGACGGTTTCTGCCCGGGTGGCAGGGTGTCGACCGCCGCGCGACGCTCCGCGAGGCACTCGTGCCGCTCCAGGCGCTGCCGCTGCCGGTCGCTCTGTGGGAGGCCGAACTGTTGCCACGCCGCGTCCCCGGCTACCAGCCCGCGCAGCTCGACCAGCTGTGCGCGTCCGGCGAGGTCGTCTGGGTTGGCGCCGGTCTCGACCGGGTGGCGCTCTACTTTCGCGAGGACGCTCCGGCGCTCGGGCGCGTCGCCGCCGCCGATCGGCCCGAGGGAGACGCGCAAGAACGCCTCCGCGAAGCTCTTTCCTCGAGCGCCGAATTCTGGTTCGACCTGCTGGAGGTGACCGGGCTGGAGGCCGAGGCGGCGTTGCCGGCGCTCTGGGAGCTCGTTTGGGCGGGTGAGGTGACGAACGACGCCTGGACGCCGTTGCGCGCGGGCCGTCGGTACGGCGTTCCCCGCGTCGAGCGCCGCCCGCGCCGGTTCTCGCGCGGCCGCGCCACCGCGATCACCGCGACGCAAGGGAGGTGGTCGCTGACCGACCGGCTGTTCCGCGGGCAGCCGGACCGCCGAGCCCTGGCCGAGCTTTTGCTCGAGCGGCAGGGCATCGTGACGCGCGAGGGCGTTCGCGCGGAGGGAATTCCGGGGGGCTATGGCGCTGTTTACGGAGAGCTGCGTTCGCTGGAGACGCTCGGCCTTTGCCGCCGTGGATATTTCGTGGAAGGGCTGGGTGGCGCGCAGTTCGCGCTCGGCGGCGCAGTCGAGCGGCTGCGTGAGCTGCGCGGGCGGGAGGGCGAAGACCTAGACGCGCTGGTTCTCGCGGCGGCGGATCCCGCGCAGCCGTACGGCGCGGCGCTCCCCTGGCCGCGGCGTGCTGGGGCGCGGGCGGCACGCGTCGCCGGAGCGCACGTCGTCCTGCTCGGCGGCGAGGCGGCGCTGTTCGTCGAACGCGGCGGACGCTCGCTCGTTCCGCTGCGAGATCCTGACGAGGCGTGGCTGCGTCCCGCGCTCGAGGCGCTGGTCGCGCACGTTCGGCGCGGCGGCGTCAAGCGGCTCGCGGTTGAGCGCTTCGATGGTGAGCCGGTCGGCGAGAGCGACGTGATGGCGCTCCTGCTGGAGGTGGGCTTCCGCGCGGGGCCGCGCCGCGCTGTGCTCAGACCTTGACGGCGGCGGCACGCGCCGCGCTCCCGGTGGTGATCGCTGCGGCGCTCGCCGCCGGCTGTGCCGAGGCTCCCGAGCAGCACTCCGCCAGGCTCGCCGTCGAACGAGCCGCAGACGACGCGGGCCGCGCGGGCACGTCGCGCTGCACGTCGAACCCGCGCCTGTTCTTCACCGAGGGGCCGACCGCGAGCGTTTTCGTCTGCACCGTCAGGGTCGCCGGCGGCGTTTGCGATCGTTACGTCGTCCGCCACACCGGCCGCCGCTACGACGTCCGGCTGCTCGAGCGGCGCGGTGACTGCATCCTTCCAGCAGCATGAACCAACTTCCGAGCGGCACCGTCACCTTCCTCTTCACCGACATCGAGGGGTCGACGGAGCTCGTACGCCGGCTCCGCGACCGTTACGGCGGCGTGCTCGCGGTCCACCAGCAGCTCGTGCGCGACGCGGTTTCGGAGGCAGGTGGCGACGAGATCGACACGCAGGGCGACTCGTTCTTCTTCGTCTTTCGCCGCGCGCGCGACGCGGTGCTCGCGGCCGCCAATGCTCAGCGCGCGCTTGCCTCACACGAGTGGCCCGAAGACGGTCTCGTGCGCGTGCGAATGGGCATTCACACCGGCGAGGCGAGTCCAGTCGACGGCCACTACCACGGCGTCGCCGTGCACCGGGCGGCTCGGATCTCCGCCGCCGCGCACGGCGGGCAGGTGCTGCTGTCGCAAACGACGCACAACCTGCTGGAGGACGAGGAGGAGCTGCCGCTCGACCTCCGCGATCTCGGCGAGCACCGCCTCAAGGATTTCGAGCGGCCGGTTCGGATCTACCAGCTGGTCATTCCGGGCCTGCAGGAGCGATTTCCGCCGCTGAGAACGCTGGCGGAGAAGCCACTGGCGGTCGAGCCGGCCGCGGGTGAGCTCCCATTCTGGCGAAGGCTCACCGGCCGAAGCCGCGCGGTTGGCGCAGTGGCCGGTGCGTTGGTGGCCGCCGGCATCGCGGCGGCGCTGGCGCTGACGCTCGGCGGTGAGAGCGCGGCTGCAGCTCCCCATCAGTCCGTCGCAATCCTCGACCCGAGACGGAATGCGGTCGTCGACGCTGTTCGGCTGGACTCGATCCCGAACCACATCGCGACGGGCGAGGGCGGAGTCTGGGCGATCAACAGCGAAGACAAGACTCTCACGAAGATCGATCCCAGCTCGCGGGCGGTTGTGAAAACGGTCGGCCTTCCGGGCGTGCCCAGCAGCGTCGCGGCCGGCGCCGGAGGGGTTTGGGTCCTCCACTCGTCCAGCTCGCAGAGGACCTCGCCCGGGAGCGCCGACGCGCGGATCTCACGGATCGACCCGGGGTCGTACTCGCTCGACACGTTCGATCCCGTGGCCGCGTTCGACGACGTCGCTTACGAAGATCCCATTGCGGTAGGCCGATCAGTTTGGATTTCGTCCACGGGCGCCGCTGGGGCGGGATCCTCGCCGTCGACCAGGGGGCTGGTAGCGCGAATCGACCCGGCGGACCCGACCCGCATCACGCGGCTCTTCCCGCCGCGCGCTGCGACTGGTCTCGCGGCGGACGGCGACTCGGCGTGGGCGGCCACCGACGCCGGTCTCGTCCCGCTCGTCCCAAACGCGAACCCACTACTCGCGGTGGACGGAACGGCGTCGACGGGGGATGCGGGGAGGGCCGTGCCGCGCGGCGTATCGATCGGAGAGGGGTACGTGTGGGCAGTCGGAGAGGCTGAGGAAAATCCATGCGTCGCGCCATGCGGGTCCAACGGAGGCGCACTTTGGCGCCTCGACCCCGATACGAACCTCATCGCCTCGACGAAGTTCGGTGCCGCTCCGAACTCGATCGCGGTCGGCGCGGAAGCCGTGTGGGTCGGGCAGCCGCACGAGAAGTCTCTGTGGAAGATCGACCCGGAGTCACTCCAGGTGTTGGCGAAGATCAAGCTCGACAACGCGCCCGGCGACGTGGCCGTTTTAGGGCGCTTCGTCTGGATCGCCGTCCCATAACCGTGCCCGAAGGCGACACCCTCCACCGCGCCGCGCGCCGCCTGCAGACGCTGGTCGGCCAGCGGATCGAGGCGGATGCTCCGCATCCGCGGGGCGTGGCGGTTGCGCAGCGAGTCGACGGGCGACGGCTTGTCGCGGCCCGCGCGGTCGGGAAGAACCTGCTGCTCGAGTTCGAGGGGGACGTGGTCGTCCGCAGCCACCTGCGCATGAAGGGACGCTGGAGCGTCGTCCGGCGCGGCTCCGAACGGGTTGGGCGGCCGTGGCTCGTGCTGCGCGGAACCGAACGGGAGGCGGTTCTCTGGCACGGGCCTGTGCTCGAGCTCGACCGTGGAGGTACGCGCTCGCTCGGTCCGGACATCCTCGCCGAGCCGCTCGAGCTGGCGGAGATCGTCCCCCGCTTTCGGGCGGGCGACCAGGCGCATGCGCTGGGCGAGGCGCTCCTCGACCAGAGGCTCGTGGCCGGGATCGGCAACCTCTGGCGCGCCGAGGCGCTATGGCAGGCGCGCGCGTCGCCGTGGCGCAGGCTCGCGGACGTCACGGACGAGGAGCTGGGAGGCGTTCTGGAGCACGCGGCGCGGCTGATGCGAGCATCGGTCGTCGGTCGGCGTTCGCAGCGTCTGGTGTATCGCCGCGCCGGGCGCCCGTGTCCCCGCTGCGGAACGCGAATCGAATCGCGCGGCCAGGGAGACGACAACCGGATCGCGTACTGGTGCCCGTCGTGCCAGTCCTAGCTCGCGAGGCCGCGCTACGGCAGCTGGTCGAGCGAATCGCGCAGCTCCGGCTCCCCGCGCGCGTCGCCCTGGACGGGATCGACGCGGCAGGCAAGACGACGATGGCCGACGAGCTCGCCGAGCGGCTGCCGCATGCGAGCCGCGTGCGGGCGGACGACTTCCTCCGACCAGCAGAAGAGCGGCACCGGCAGGGGCGCGACTCCCCGCCCGGGTTCTACGACGACTCGTTCGACCACGAGCGGCTGCGAGCCGCCGTGCTTGCCGGCGACGGCGTGGTCATCGCCGACGGAATCTTCCTGTTCCGGCCCGATCTGAACGACCTATGGGACCTGCGGATCTTCGTCCACGCCGAGCCGGAGGAGGCTCTTCGGCGTGGGGTAGAGCGAGACGCCCACGGCAAAGGCTCGCGCGAAGAGGCAGAGCGGCTCTACCGGACCCGCTACGCACCGGGGCAGGAGATCTACTTCGAGCGCGTGCGGCCGCGCGAGCTGGCGGACATCGTCGTCGACAACACCGATCTCAGCCGGCTGCGCGTCAGCCTGGGAGCGGCCGCCGGCCGTTCGTGAAGACGGGGTAGAGAAACGGCCGAAAGCGCTTCGTCCCATCGGGGAGCTCGGGCGGAAGGCCCGCGGCAACTGCCTCGCCCGCCTGCCGCCACAGCTTGAGAATGGCGGCTCCCACGACCTCGACGGCCTCCTGATAGCCGGCCTTGTTCCGCCGCAGACCGTCGAGGCTGATCGGCTCGCCCCAAACGGCGGCGCAGGAGCGTGGGTTCTCGAGCGACCAGCCGAACGTCTCGACGCCGCACGGGAAGATCGGCACGCCCTCCTGCATGGCGATCATGACGCCTCCGATCTTGATTTCTCCGGGGTAGCCGAGCCGCTGCCTCGTTCCCTCCACGTGAACGCCGACGACGTGTCCCTCGCGGACGGCGCGTCGCGCTTCGCGAAGCGCCTCTCGATCCGCCTCTCCACGCCGTACCGCGAACGCACCGGTCCAGCCGAGGCACTCGCCGACGACCGGAATGCCCATCAGCTCGGCCTTTGCCATGTAGAAGATCGTGCGAGGCGAGTTGATCCCGATCAGCGTGTGGTCGATCGCCGCCAGGTGGTTCGCTGCCATCACTCCACCGCCTGAGAGCGGGACGCGGTCGAGCCCGTACGCGCGCGATCCAGGGGAGAGGAAGCCGTGCATCGCCGCCGCGACGACCCAGCGGAGAGGGATCCAGAGCGCATCCGGGTCTTCGTGCCAGAGCTTCGGGATGCCCAGTCTCGTGAGGAGCACCGCGCCGGAGCCTAGATCACGTACGCAGGAGAGGGGCCGTCGGCCGCGTAAGCGGACGCGTGCCCGTTCGCTCAGCGAGCCTGTACCACGCGTTGCGCTGCTTCTGCCTCGGCGGCTTCTCCCTGCTCGCGCGTGAGCTCGAGGCCGGCGCGGAGCTTCCGTTCTCGTTCGAGGAGCACACGGCTCCGGGGAGGCCGTCTCTGTACGAGTACCGCCCGCTCGTCCGCAGCTTCGTAGAGGCTCGCGCCGAGCGGCTGACGGCCAGGACGGACGCGCGTACCGCGGTCGAGGAACTGCGGCGCGAGCCGGCCGCCGCGATCTTCGCGCGCGCCCATGCGGGAACCAAGCCGTCGGAGGACGAGGCGCTCGTGCGCACAGTGCTCCTCCCGTTGCTGACGAAGACCGCCGAAGCATGTAGTGGCTTCGACTGGGACGACGGCGCCTTCGACCACGCCTACGCGGAGCTGGAGCGATCGCTCTTCGGCGGCAAGCGCTCGTACGTTGCCGTCGCTCCGCTGATCGGACTTTCGACCGGCGTGCAGGTCGAGCTCGGCAGAGGTCTGCGCGTACGTCCATCGCCCTCGGGCGAGCTCGCTGCCCACTGGCCCGAGGCGCGCGGCCTGCTCCCGCCCGACTTCGGCCGCGAGCCCGACCGGATGTGCGTGCTCGAGCTCGAGCAGGCGCTTCGACCCGACGCGTCCGAGCCTCCAGATTCACCCGGCGAGCTGGCGGATGCTGTGACGGCGCTTCGGCTCGCAACGGCCGCGCCCGTCGCGGCCGGGCCAGTTCTGTTCGAGCGGATCGACTGGCGGCCGCTCGGAATTCGGCCGGTCCTCCCGATCGCGTCCACCCAGCCTGTGGGTGAGGCGAGCCGGCTCGACAGGTTCCGCGCGGGACTCGCGCGCGATCTGCTCGAGCGGCTCGCGGCCGCAGACGACGACCCTGAACTGGCCGAGGCGCTCGACCGGTGGGAGCTGGCGCTCTACCAGGACGAGCCGTTTCGCTCGGAGCAGCTTCGCGAGTCGCTGGTTGCATTACTGGGTGGAAGCGACGGGCTCTGGGCCGCGGCGCTGCGCGCGTCGCTCCTGCTCGGCGAGAGCCCGCGCGAGCGTGCAGCGCTGATGGCACGCTTCCGCAGGTTGATCGAGGGAGAGCGTGCCGACGACCATGTGGCGGACCTGCTCCGCCGGGCGCTGCTCGAGGCGCTGATGCACGGCGAGCGTGCGCGCCTCGTCGTCGCGCTCGACGACGCGCTGCTCGGCCTCCGGCCGCGTCCCAGCGGGTATTTCGCGTCTCGGGCCGTGGCGAGCTGACCTAGACTCAGCCGGTGCAGACCTGCACCAACTGTGGGTTCACGGCCGAGGCAGCGTTTCGGTTCTGCCCCGAGTGTGGGACTGCGGCGGCGGCGGACTCGCCTGCGCGAGAGCAGCGCAAGACTGTCACGATTCTCTTCTGCGACGTCACCGGCTCGACTGCGCTCGGCGAGTCGACGGATCCGGAAGCCCTGCGCGCGCTCCTCGCGCGCTACTTCGAGCGCATGAAGGCGATCGTCGAATCGCACGGCGGCACGGTCGAGAAGTTCATCGGCGACGCGGTCATGGCCGTGTTCGGCGTGCCGGTCGTTCACGAGGACGATGCGCTGCGAGCCGTGCGTGCCGCCGTCGAGATGCGCGGCGCGCTGCCGGCGCTGGGCGTGCAGGCGCGAGTCGGCGTGAACACCGGCGAGGTCGTGACCGGCACCGTAGAGCGGCTCGCCACCGGCGACGCGGTCAACGTCGGCGCGCGGCTCGAGCAGGCGGCCGCGCCAGGCGATGTTCTGATCGGAGAGCAGACGCTCCAGCTCGTTCGCGACTGCGTCGAAGTTGAGCCGGTCGAGCCCCTCGTCCTGAAAGGGAAGGCGAAGCCCGTGCGGGCATGGCGACTGCTCGCGGTGACGGGCGAGGCCGCGCGGGCCCACGACGCACCGATGGTCGGCCGGGAGACGGAGCTGCGGCGGCTGCGCGACGCTTACGAACAAGCGGCGCGCGGCCGTTCATGCCAGCTTTTCACGGTCCTCGGCTCGGCCGGCGTCGGCAAGTCCCGCCTGGGCGCCGAGTTCATCGGCGATCTGGCGGGGGCTGAAGTCGTCCGCGGACGCTGCTTGTCGTACGGCGAAGGGATCACATATTGGCCTGTCGTGGAGGTCGTGAAGCAACTCGACGCGCTTCCCGCCGACGACTCGGCTGCGGCGGCGATGCAGTCGCTGCTGGGTGAGAGCGACGCGCCGACCTCGGCCGATGAGATCGCGTGGGCGTTCCGCAAGCTGCTCGAAGAGCAGGCGCAGAGTCGCCCACTCGTCGTCGTCTTCGACGATCTCCACTGGGGCGAGCAGACGTTCCTCGACCTGGTCGAGCACGTCGCCGATCTGTCGCGAGATGCGCCTCTCCTGTTGTTCTGCATGGCGCGGCCGGAATTGCTCGACCGCCGGCCGGCGTGGGGCGGGGGGAAGATGAACGCGACGACAGTTCTGCTCGAGCCGCTGGACGCCAGTGAGACGGACACCCTGCTCGCTGCCCACGGCGGCGTCGATCAATCGCTGCGCGATCGGATTCGCGAAGCATCGGAGGGGAACCCTCTCTTCGTCGAGGAGATGCTCGCCCTCGTGCGCGACTCCAGCAGCGCCGAGATCGAGGTGCCGCCGACGATCCAGGCGCTTCTCGCCGCGCGGCTCGATCAACTCGAGCCTGCGGAGCGGAACGTGCTCGAGCGCGGCTCGATAGAGGGGCGGATCTTTCACCACGGCGCGGTGCAGGCGCTGTCGAATGGAGAAGGGCAGCTCTCCCAGAAGCTCATCGCGCTCGTGCGCAAGGAGCTCGTTCGGCCGGATCGCTCGCAGCTGCCGGGCGACGACGCCTACCGGTTCCGTCACCTGCTGATCCGCGACGCCGCCTACGACGCGCTGCCGAAGTCGACCCGCGCGCAGCTGCATGAGCGGTTCGCGGTGTGGCTGGAGGAGCGGGCGTCAGACCTGGTCGAGCTCGACGAGATCCTCGGGCATCACCTCGAACAGGCAGCGCGGTACAAGCGCGAGCTTGGTCAGGAAAACGCGGCGCTCGCTGAGCGAGCAGGCGACCTACTCGGAACTGCGGGTGTTCGTGCGCTCTGGCGGTCCGACTTCAACGCGGCACTCGCCTTGCTCGAGCGCGCGTTAGAGCTCCTCCGTCCGCTCCGACCAGAGGTCGACTTCGCGCTGAAGCTCGCCGCCGCGCACTTCAGGAAGCTCGAGACGAGGCGGGCGGCCGAGGTTGCGGAGACCGCCGCAGAAGGAGCTCGCACAGCGGGCGATCAGGCCGGCGAGGCAGCAGCGCTCGTCGTGGCCGCACATGCCCGCTGTCTCACTGCAATCGAACCGGATTTCGACGAGCTCGAGGCGCTGGCGCGCGACGCCGTTCCGCTGCTCGAGGAATCGAAGAGTTACGGTCTCCTCCTTCACGTCTGGCTGGCGATCGCCGACATCGAGAACCTGCGTGGACGCTTCGGTCCGCGGACGGACGCGATCGAGCAGGCGCTCCGGTGCGCATCGTTGAGTGGGGTCCGGCCTACGCACCTGTTCGGTCTCGGAAGCGTGCTCGCAAGCGGGCCGCAGCCGGCCGACGAGGCGCTTCGAGCGCTCGACGCCTTGGCGCCGGTCTCGCCGGCTCCCGATGTGCAGATTCAGCGCGCGCGCCTCCTCGGGATGCTCGGCCGGTTCGAGGAGGCCTGGACGCTTGCCGGTACCGCTGGCGAGCGGTTTCGGCAGATGGCCGGTGAGACAAATACCCTCTCCGGCCTCTCCGACCTGGCGCTGGCCGAGATCTCCGAGTATCGCGGCGACTACAAGACAGCCGCTGAGCTGTTGCGGAGTCGCTGCGCGGCATTCGAAGAGCACGAGCAGTGGTCGTTCCTCTCGACGTACGCGCCGGCTCTCGGCCGCGACCTGTGCCAGCTCGGCCGCTTCGACGAGGCGGAGCCGCTGGCGGATCGGGGACGTGAGCTTGGAATCGAGCAGGATGTCGCGACGCAGCGGATCTGGCGCCAGACGAAGGCGCTCGTCCTCGCGCACCGCGGCGATCACGAGGAAGCCGAGCGGCTGGCCCGCGAGGCCGTGGCCATCGGCGCAGGATCGGACGCGCTCTCGCTTCAGGGCGACACGCTTTGGGATCTCGGGGAGGTGCTCGCCGCGGCCGGCCGCACCGACGAGGCTGCCGCCGCGCTCGAGCAGGCGCTCGAACTGTACGAGCGCAAGCAGAACCTGGCGATGGTGGCGCAGGTGCGCCCGCGTCTCGAGGCTCTGCGGCACGAGCTACCTGCGTAGTTTCGGCGCAAGGGCGGCACACTTCCGTCGCAGCTGGACGACTAGTCTCGCGACCATGGAAGAAGCGCGACACGTGCTTGACCGGCTCCGGCGGATCGAGCTGCTCGAGCAGGAGCGGGCACCCGCGCCGGCGATCCTGGCCGAGGTTCGGGAGCTGCTCGTCGAGGCGGAAGCGTGGGTGCGGTCAGAGGCACGGGGAGACGCGCGAGCGGAGGCGGCGGTCGCCAGTCTGGAGGAGGTGGTCGAAGGCGCAAGAGAACCGGCTCTGGAAGCTCGGAGGACTTTGGTAGCCTGACCCGAAAGACGAGCCCGATGGGGCTCGCACGTCTACTTCCGCGTCCGAACAATCGGACGCAGTCTTCCAAGCCAACCTCGAAAG
>Ga0126308_10000197_pt1 | contig 17161 bp, 14 predicted proteins | sample Plot55_FD_92533 | JGI IMG/M metagenome (GOLD analysis project Ga0126308, IMG submission 92533) | Serpentine soil microbial communities from UC McLaughlin Reserve, CA, USA - Plot55 | ecosystem: Environmental > Terrestrial > Soil > Grasslands | place: USA: UC McLaughlin Reserve, Lake County... | reverse complement strand
TCACCCGCGAGAACACGCTCATGGCGAGCGGGCTGTACCTGTTCACCGTGCAGGCCACCGGACCTACCGGCGCGGCGACGCGCAAGAAGGTCGGCCGCTTCGTCATCATCCGTTGAGGACCGGCGCGATGCGTCTCACACTCCGCTACATCCTCGCCGCCGCCGTCTGCCTCGCCCCGCGCGCGGCGGCGGCGCAGGCCACCGGCACCATCATCCAGCCGGGGAAGAACGAGTCCGTCAGCCGCGTGGCGACGCGCGGCGCGGCGTTCCTCTCGCTAGGCATCGGCGCCCGCGCGCTCGCGCTCGCCGGCGCGGCCACGGTCATCTCCAACGACCTCTCGGCCGCGTACTGGAACGCCGGCGGGCTGGCCGACATCACCGTCGCCTCGGCCATGGCGTCGCACGAGAAGTTCTACGGCAACTCGGGACTCTCCAACACCGCGGTCGTGGCCGCACTGCCGGCGCTGGGCGGCGTCTTCGGGCTGAGCTTCATCAGCTTCACCTCCGGCGACATGGTCCGCACCACCGAGTACTACCCGGACGGCGGCGACCCCGCGCTCGGCGCGAACGTCCGCTGGAACGCGACCTCGGTCGGCGTGCACTACGCGCGGCCGTTCACCGACCGGCTCGCGGTGGGAGGCACCCTCAAGCGCGCGACCGAGGGGATCGAGTTCGCCAGCGCGACGTACTACGGCGCCGACGTCGGCGTCCGCTTCCGCACCGGGCTCGCCGGCTCGACGCTCGGCTTCTCGGTGGCGAACCTCGGGTCGAGCGCGCGGATGGACGGGCCGGCGGTGCAGCGGCGCGTGCAGCAGTGCACCACGCCCAACTTCCCCACCTGCCGCACGCTCGACATCACCCTCCGCGCCGACCGGCTCCAGCTCCCGACGTCGCTCCGCTTCGGCGTGCAGACGGAGATCATCGGCGGCGCCGAGGCGCTGCTCGCGCAGGCGCGCGGGTCGCGGCACTCGCTGATGCTCCTGACCGACGTCACCGACGCGATCGACACGCGGATCATGCCCGCGCTGGCCGCGGAGTACGGCTTCGCCCACCGGCTCTTCTTCCGCGGCGGCGGCCGCTGGCTCAACGACAGCCGCCTCGACCAGGGCTCGGGGATCAGCTACACCGCCGGCGGTGGGGTCGCCGTACCACTCGGCACGCGGCGCATCACGGTGGACTACGCGTGGCGCAACTTCGGCGCCCTCAACGACAACCACGTCTTCTCCTTCCAGTTCGGGAACTGACGCGCATGCGACTCTCCATCCCGCGCGGCCGCCGACCCGCGGTCGCCGCGGCGGCCGCGCTCGCGCTCGCGGCGGGCGCGCTCGCGCTCTCCGCGCCGCGCGCGCTCGCGCAGGTCGCGGACACGGTGCTGACCGACTCCTCGGCCGTGACCGGCAGCCGCACGTTCGAGGTCTCGGCCATCGTCGGCTACCAGCTCTTCGACAGGTCGGCCGCACTCCGCGACGCGGCGGCCGGCGGCGTCCGCTTCGTCAACGCCCGGATCCTGCCATCCGTCCCGGGGCTCTCGCTCGGCTTCACCGCCGGCTTCGCCCGCCCGACGACGCGGGGTGAGTACTTCCCGTGGAACCGGCAGATCTACTACAGCGACATCAACCGCCGGAACGACACGACGCTGGTCTTCGAGGTCAGCCAGCGGGTCACGATGGCGAACTACGGCGCCGAGCTGGGATGGCGCGTGGGCGGCGGCGACGCCGACTCGCCGAGCACCGGGCTGCGGGGTGTGGCCGCCGAAGTGAGCGCCGGCGTCGGCGGCTACGCCTTCTGGCTCGACCCCGAGCAGACCCGCACGAACTCGATCCGCTCCAAGCTCGCCTACACGCTCGGCGCCGGGATCGGCGTCCCGCTGCGCGGCGGCACCACGCTGCGCGTGCGTGCCGACGACCTGATCTTCACCGGCTTCGACCGCAACTGGTTCTCCCTCCACGACCCGCTCTTCGCAGAGGAGCTGTTCCAGAACCCGGAGCGGCAGCCTCCCGCCCCCAAGAACACCGTGCACAATCTGCGGCTCAGCATGCAGTTCAGCTTCTTCCCCGGCGTGAGTCGGTGACGTGATGCGACCCTTCACGCGACCGTCCGCCCGCGGGATGCTCCGCGCCGCCCTGGCCGCACTGCCGCTCGCCGTTGTGGCGCTCGCGGCCTGCTTCGAGGGTGACGTCCCCACGCGGCAGATCGGCGGCACCGAGTACGGCCTGCTGCTCACCGTGCCCTCGCCGCTGCGCCTGCCGGGCGGGTCCTTCACCGCGCGCGCCTTCCCGAACAACCTGACGCTCGACTCGCTGATCGTCACGCTCTCGAGCTTGAAGCCGCTGGTTGGCAAGGCGGCGTATCAGTTCTACGCCGTCGGCGGCGGCGTGGGCGATACCGTGCCCGTCGCCGCGCGGCTGACCGCGATTCGGGTGGACAGCTCGGTGACCGCGGCCGGGAGCGTGTCGACCACCACCGATTCGAGCGAGATCGGGACCTCCACGTTCTTCCACGGCGCCGGCCCGAACACGACCGTGCGCGCCCGCTTCGGCGGCGCGCAGTTCGGCGGCATCACCAGGCGGTACCTCGTAATCACGATCCAGGCCGATTCGACCGCGCCGGCGTTCACCGCGACCACGCCGCAGCCGGTCTGGGTGCAGTACCGGAATCTGGCGGTCCCGCCGCCCCCGCCCCCGGTGATCGTGGCGAACAGCATCATCACCGGCGGCAACACGATCTTCGGAAACTTCAACGTGAACGCGCCGCGCCCCTTCATCGCGATCGGGCGCGGGCGGTCGGCGTTCTGGGACCGCTCGCGGGACATGCGGCTCGTCTACTCAGCGATCGTCGAGGACATCGCCCAGCCGCCGCTCGGCTACTTCTACCAGCCCTGGCTCCGCGACACGCGCACCCGGCGCGGGGTGCCGTTCGGCGAGCTGCGCGACGCCGCCGGCGCCTCACTCCACGACGCCGACCTCCTCGTGATCCCGGGCTCGGTCGCCCAGATCCCGGCCGCCCGCTTCGACACCAACGAAGATTCCGTCGGCACCGCGCTCCAGACCTTCGACGGCGTTCACCTGGTGATCGAGCCCAAGCTCGGGCAGCCCGGACTCTCCCTCGCCTCGGTGCTCGTCGGCACGTTCGGCGACACGCTGGCCTCCCGTGGCTTCGGCTCGATCGAGGTGACCGCGGTGCGGGGGCAGGAGCTCGTGCCCGGTGTCCAGATCGTCGTGCGGGCGGTCTCCGGCAACAACGCCGTCGGCCAGCCGATCCCGGCCACCACGGTCGGCGACGAGCCGCTGCCGGCGCTCAAGGGGAAGATCACGATCACGAAGATCCCGGCCGGCGAGGTCGAGCTGATCGTCACGCCGCCCAGCGGCTTCACGGCCCCCGCCACTCCGCTCCGGGTCACGGTTCTCCGCGGCCAGACCACGCCGGTCACGATCGCGCTCCAGTAGCGGGCTCGTCCGACTGCGAGAACGCCCCCCGGAGTTGACCTCCGGGGGGCGTTCTCCATCCGTCGCCGCCGGCGGAGGCCGCCGCGGGCGGGGAACTGTTGCACGCGTGCATCAGCGGAAGGCCGGGCCGCGTTACCTGTATCCTGGGAGCGGCTTCGGGCGTCTTTCCCGTGGAGAACCGGGCCGGTGTCCGCGGGTATCCAGGAGAGCCCGCCGTCGCCGTCCCCGCCGGCCGTCGAACGCACGGCCCCGCCACCTAACGACCCGCATCTGCACGGCTGCATCGCATGAACCCGCTCGAAGAGCTCGCCCGCGTCTTCTGGTCGCGTCCCGCGTACCAGCGCTACTTCATGGCCTTCACCGTCGGCCTGTTCCTCTCCTGCGCCGCGCGGGCCTCGAAGGCCGACGCGCAGGAGGCGCCCACGGCGTCCGCCTCGGTCTCGGCGTCCCGCTGACCGCGACGCCCGGCCGCCGACCAGTCGAACCCTGAATGCAGCACTGCCGCACCCATCCCTCGCTCCGCGCCTCGCTCGCCGCCGCCTCCGCGGCGGCGCTGGTCGTCCTCGCCGCCTGCTCCGAGAGGCGGCCCGACCCGGTCGAGGTGCAGGAGGGGGACCCGGTCGCGGCGACGGTGTCGCTCGCGTCGCCGAGCGTGGCCGTCGGGAGTGAGACTCAGGCGAACGTCGTCCTGCTGGACGATGACGGCATGGTGGTCGACACCGGCGCCACCACGGCGTACGGCGACACGGTCGTCTGGAGCGTCGTGAACGCCTCGATCGCTCGCGTGGACGCGAGCGGGCGGGTGAGCGGCGTCGCCCTCGGCACGACGCGCGTCGTCGCGACGTGGGGCCGGCTGCGCGGGGAAGGGGAGCTCACCGTTACCGGCGTGCTCCATCCGCGCATCGACTCGATCCGCCCGGCGGCGCTCGTCGCCGGCCTGCCGGCCACGCTCTACGGCGCCGACTTCGTCCCGGTGCCCTCGGCGAACGTCGTGTCGGTGGGCGGAACCAGGGCGGTCGTCGGCGCGGCCACGGCGACCGCGCTCACGTTCGTGGTGCCGGAGTCCGACTGCGTTCCGGCGTCGCATCGCACCGTCTCGGTGAGCGCCAGCGGCCAATCGGCGTGGGTCGACGGGGTCGCCGTGGCGCCGGCGGTCACGCCGCTGCTGATGCCCGCCGGCGCCGTCCGCGTGCTGGCCGGCGCCGCGGCCGTCGGCTGCGTGCATCTCGCCGCCTCCGATGCGCCGAGCGATTACCTGATCGTCGCCGCCAACGCCAACCCGGTCACGGACAAGCTGGCGGTCCACACGATGGGGCTCGCCGTCGGCGACAGCGCGGCGATCGGCGTCGGACGCTACGGCGCCGAGCAGCCCGCGGCGCTTCGCGTCGCCGACGCCTCGGGCGCCGCGGCCGCGGCCTCGCTCGCCTGGCGCTTCGGTGACGAGTCCACGCAGATCTCGATCGACCAGAAGGTGCGTGCGGCGGCTCGGCGCCTGCTCACGCCGCGCGCCGCCGGCGGCGCCTCCGCGTCGACGCGCTCGGCCACGCGGGGGCCGGCGGGCGGGCTGTCGCTCGCGGTCGCGTCCGCCGCGCCGGCGGTGGGCGCGGTGCTCGCGCTCCGCGTGCCGAAGCTGGTCGAGGACGTCTGCGCGAACTACGACTCGGTGCAGGCGGTGGTGAAGTACGTCGGCCGCCGCGCGGTGTTCGCGCAGGATCTGGCGGCGCCCGAGGGCTTCGCCGACGCCGACTACGCCGCGCTGTCGGCGGAGCTCGACGACCTCGTCTACCCGGTCGACTCGAGCTACTTCGGCACGCCGACCGACCTCGACGCCAACGGCCGCGTGCTCGTGCTCTTCACGCCGCTGATCAACAAGCTGACCCCGCGCCGCTCCGGCTCGGTGCAGGGCGGGTTCTTCTGGAGCGGCGACCTGTTCCCGCGCGCGAAGTGCGAGCAGAGCAACGTGGGGGAGATCTTCTACCTCCTCACGCCCGACCCGGCGGCGCAGTTCGGCGACGCGCGCCCGGTGGCGGACACGCGGCTGCGCTCGCGCGGGACGATCGCGCACGAGCTCCAGCACATGATCAACGCCGGCGCCCGCATCACGCGCGGCGCGCCGACGTTCGAGAGCGTGTGGCTCGACGAGGCGCTGTCGCACTTCGCCGAGGAGGCGGTGGGGCGCACACAGCGCGGGTTCGGCGACAGCCAGCGGCTGTCCTACGCCGACGTGGCCGCGGAGCCCTCGGACTACGAGAGCTTCTTCCGCCAGAACATCCTCCGCCTCGCGGCGTGGATGCGCTCGCCCGGCGACTTCTCGCCCACCAGCATTCAGGTGGCCGGCTCGGTCGAGGGGCGCGGCGCGGTCTGGTCGCTGCTGCGCTACGCCGCGGACCACTACGCGGGCGGCGACGTGCGCGCGTTCACGCGGAAGCTGGTGGCCACGTCCGACACGAGCGTCGCCAACCTGGTCGCCCGCGCAGGCGTTCCGTTCGACTCGCTCATGTCCGGCTGGATGGTCGCGACGGTCGGCGACGGCTTCGGCCTCTCGGCGATGCCCGAGCGCCAGACGTTCGGCAGCTGGAACCTCTCCGACGCACTCACCGCCGGCGGCGCCCGGCCGTTCCCGCTCAGCGTGACCCCGCTCGACCCCGAGGGGCTCCCGCCGACGCTGGTCTACTCCGGCACGGGCGTCTACTACCGCCTCACCTTCTCCGGCCCGCGCTACCCCGCCGCCTCCTTCCGCCTGCTCGGCACCAACGGCCTCCCGGCGTCGTTCGAGGGGGCGAGACTGTACGTGGTGAGACTGAGATAAGGCTGCGAGTCGCGAGGTGCGAGATGCGAGGCGGGCCCCGGGAGGCAAGAGCTTCCCGGGGCCCGCCTCGCATCTCGCACCTCGCACCTCGCGACTCGCACCGCGGTTCACGCCTCTCGCAGCGCCGCCATCGCCGTCGTCTTGAAGACGTCGCGGCCGGAGAGCAGGCCGATGGCGAGGGTGAGCGCGAGCATCGCCGCGGCGATCAGCGCGGCGGGGCCCAGGACGGGCGTGAACTGGGACTTGAAGAAGTAGTGCGTCAGCCCCCACGCGCCCCCGAAGGAGAGCACCATTCCGGTGAGGCTCCCCAGCACCCCCAGTAGCGCGTACTCGGCGAGCATGATGCGGCCGATCTGCGCGCGCGTCGCGCCGAGCGTCTTGAGCAGGACGCCTTCGCGCACGCGGTCGCGGCGGGTGGCCGCCACGGCGCTGAAGAGCACGGGAATCCCCATGGCGAGGCTGAAGATCGCCATGAAGCGCACCGCCACGCGCACGCGCGCCAGGATGGCCTCGATCGTCTCCAGGACCAGCGTCAGGTCGATCGACGAGACGTTCGGGTAGCGGTCGACGACCTGCCGCTGGAGCGTGCCGATCGCGTCGGCGCCGCGCGCTCGCGCGAGGACGACGAACTGCTTCGGCGCCGCCTCCAGCGCCGCGGGTGGGAAGACCGCGAAGAAGTTCGGCTCGAAGCGGCGCCAGTTCACCTCGCGCAGGCTCGTGACGCGGGCGCGGACCGGCACCCCCTGCACGTCCCAGACGACCACGTCGCCGAGCTTCACGCCCAGGCTGCGCGCCACCTCGCGCTCGAACGACATCTCGAACAGGGTGTCGGCCGCCGACACGCGGGTGCTGTCGAACCATGTTCCCGCGACGACGCTCTCGGACGACGGCTGGAGCCCGGTGCGGTACGTGGAGCGGTACTCGCGCCGCAGCGCCCAGCCCTCGCGCACGACGCCGTCCGGCGGGTTCGACCGGTTGGTCATCGCCGCCATGTCCCAGCCGTTGATCGACTTGATGCGCATGATGACGATCGGCGTCACCTGCACCACCGGGTGTCCCAGCGCGCGCACGATCGAGTCGATCCCCGGCGCCTGGTCCTCCTGCACGTCGATCATGATGATGTTCGCGCGCGCGTCCTCCGCCGCCGACGCGAACTGGTGCAGCAGGCTCGCCTGCACCTGGTACAGCGTCGTGATCAGGAACGCGCCGAAGCCGAGCGAGAGGACGACGGACCTGGTCTGGTTCGCCGGCCGGTAGAGGTTCGCGACGCCCTGCCTGACGACGTACGGCCACCCCGCGCGCATGAGCCGCCGCGCCGCCCAGGAGAGCGCGCCCGCGCTCGCCCAGAGCACGAGGAGCACGACCGCGATCCCGGCGCTCAGCACGAACGCGTCCTTCATCGTCTCCGCGCGGGTCGCGGCCAGGAGCACCACGCTGCCGGCGAGCGCGAGGTTCACCAGCAGGAGCGGGAGGTCCCGCCAGGCGCCGATCCCCACCGCGGCGCCGGCCTCCCGCCGCAGCGCCTGGAGCGGCGACACCGTGCGAAGCGCGAGCAGCGGCCGCATCGCGAACACCATCGCCACCCAGACGCCCACCAGCAGCCCCGCCGTAATGGCCCCGGGCTCCAGCCGCACGCTCACGTCCACCGGCAGGAAGTCGTTCACCGCGGTCGGCAGCGCGAACTGCACCGCGACGCCGAGCGCGGCGCCGAGGGCGGCACCCAGCAGCCCCATCGCCGCCGCCTGGAGCACGTAGATGCCGAGCACCTGGCCGCTCGTCGCGCCGAGGCAGCGCAGCACGGCCACGGTGTCGATCTTCCGCGTGACGAAGGCGTTCACCCCGCTCGCCACGCCCACGCCGCCCAGCAGCAGCGCGATCAGCCCCACGATGCCGAGGAAGTCGCTCAGCTCCTCGATCCCCTGCGTCATACTCGCCTCGTTCTGCGCCACGGTGCGGGCCCGCACCCGCCCGCGCTCCAGCCGCGTGCGCACCGGCTGCAGCCACTTCGCGGGCTCCACGTCGTCAGGCGTCCGGACCATCACCTCCACTTCGGCGCGGCTGCCCAGCGTCAAGAGCCCGGTCTCGGCGACGTAGCGCGCCGGGATGAAGACCCGCGGGGCCATGACCGCCGCCATCCCCGCGTCGCCCGGCACCGAGACGAGCGTCCCCGCGATCACGAAGCGGCCGAAGCCGAGCGTGAGCGTGTCGCCGACGCGCGCGTCGAGCGAGACGAGCACCGCGGGGTCGACGAAGACGTTAGGCCCCGACTGGAGCGCGCCCCACCGGTCCGCCGGCTGCGTCACGACGCGGCCGTAGAGCGGGTAGGGGCCGCGGACGGAGCGCACCTGCACCAGTCGCGTGCGCCCCGTGCGCGGAACGACGCCCATCGAGAAGAAGGTGGTGACGCGCGCCATCTGCGCCGAGCCGCTGGCGGCGAGGGAGTCCAGCAGCGAGTCGGCCGCCGGCGCCACGGGCGCGCGGGTGGAGAGCAGCAGGTCTCCGCCCAGAAGCTGGCGCGACTGGTCGCGTACGGAGCGCGTGATGTTGGCGGCGAACGAGTCGATCGCCACGAGCGCGGCCACGCCCAGCGAGATCGACGACATGTAGAGGAAGAGCCGGCGGCGGGCGGTGCGGCTCTCGCGCCAGGCGAGGCGCGCCAGGTGCCGCCACGGCGTGGGGCGCGGAATGATCACGGCGCTACCGCCCGCAGCCGGGGCGGCTCCTCGGCGTCCTCGGCCCCGGTGTCCTCGACCACGACGCCGTCCGCCAGTCGAATGACCCGGTCCGCGCGCGCCGCCAGCCCCTGGTCGTGCGTGACCAGTACGATCGTCGTCCCGGACTCGCGGTTGAGCGCCTCCAGCAGCTCGACGATGCGCGACCCGGTGGCGGCGTCCAGGTTGCCCGTCGGCTCGTCGGCGAAGAGGATGCGCGGTCGGTTCACGAAGGCCCGGGCGATCGCCACGCGCTGCTGCTCCCCGCCGGAGAGCTGCGCCGGGAAGTGCGCCGTGCGGTCGCCGAGTCCGACGCGCGTGAGCAGGTCGCGCGCGCGCGCCTCGGCGCCGGTATCGCCCCGCAGCTCGAGCGGCACCTGCACGTTCTCGAGCGCCGTGAGTGTCGGTATGAGTTGAAAGCTCTGGAAGATGAACCCAACTTTCTGGCCCCGCAGCTGCGCGCGCTCGTCCTCGCTGAACGTCGTCAGGTCCGCCCCGTCCAGGATCACCGTGCCGCGTGACGGGGTATCCAGCCCGGCGAGCAGTCCCAGAAGCGTCGTCTTTCCGCTTCCGGAGGGGCCGACGATCGCGACGAACGCCCCCTGCGGAATGATGAAGGAGACGGCGCTCAGGACGGTCAGCTGGTGGGTGCCGCTTCGGTACTCCTTGGTCAGATCACGGGCAATCAGCATGAGACGCAGAAGAGTCAGTTCGAGTGGCCCGGGCGGACCCTGCCGCCGCATCGCCGGCGCGATGGTCGCCGCCGTGATGCTGGCGTGCGGGGGCGGCGGGGGCGAGGTGCGAACCGGCGGCGCCAGCACGTCCGGTCAGGGTGCGGCGTCGCCGGCCGGTAGCGCAGTGGGGGGCAAGGAGCGTGCGTCCCAGCCCGCCCGCCCCGAATCGGCGGGCGATGCGACCCGAACCGGCCGCCGCCGGGTAGTGGTCATGGGGACCAGCCTCACGGCCGGCCTGGGGCTCGACCCCGCCGACGCGTACACCACGCTCCTTCAGCACAAGGCGGACTCCGCAGGGCTGGACGTGGAGATCGTCAACGCGGGATACAGTGGTGAGACGTCGGCCGGCGCGCTGCGGCGCGTGGACTGGCTGCTTCGCGAGCCCGTGGACGTGTTCGTGCTGGAGACCGGAGCGAACGACGGCCTGCGGGCGCTCAACGTGGACTCGACGCGGGCGAACATCGAGGCCATTCTCGCCAGGGTGAAGGCGGCGCGTCCGGCCGCGCGGGTCCTGATCGCGCAAATGGAAGCGCCGCCGAATCTTGGTAGCCGTTATACGTCCGAGTTCCGGGCGATGTTTCCCTCGATCGCCGAGCGCAGCGGCGCGACGTTGATCCCCTTCATCCTCGAGGGGGTCGCCGGCCACGCCGATCTCAACCAGAGCGACGGGATCCACCCGAACGAGACGGGTGAGCGGATCGTCGCGGCGAACATCTGGAAGTCGCTGCGGCCGGTGCTGGAGGCGCGCGAGTAAGGGCGAGGCGCGCTCCGCACCGGCTCATTCCGCTTGACCCGCGCCCTGGTTTCCGTTAAACTCAAAGGCTGTCCGCATTTAGGCTCATTTTCAGACCTTTTCGGGACCGATAGTTATGGCGATGCCGGCAACCCAGATCCGTCGCGGGATGGTGCTCGTATTCGAGGGCGACCCGTGTCGCGTGATCGAGTTCCGCCACCACACTCCTGGCAACCTGCGCGCGATGGTGCAGGCGAAGCTCAAGAACCTGCGGACCGGGAACAGCTTCGAGCACCGCTTCCGCGCCGCGGACTCCATCGAGAAGGCGATGATGGAGACGCACGAGCTGGAGTTCATGTACGCGAGTGCGGACACGTACCACTTCATGAACACCGAGAACTACGACCAGCTCGAGATGGACGAGGAGATGCTCGGGGACAACGCCCAGTGGATGCAGCCCGGGATGAAGATCATCGCCGAGTACTATGACGGGCGTCCGATCGGGATTCAGCTGCCGAACGCGCTGACGCTGCAGATCGTGGACACGGCGCCGGTGATGAAGTCGGCGACGAAGACCGCGTCGACGAAGCCGGCGAAGCTCGAGAACGGGGTGACGGTGAACGTGCCCGAGTTCGTGGGGAGCGGCGAGCGGGTCCGCGTGAATCCGAGCACCGGCGAGTACATCGATCGCGCGCGCGACTGATCGCCCAAGCGAGGCGCAGCAATGCACTTGCACCCGTCTGGGCGCACGGCTCAGACGGGTTGATCTTGGGGGGACGGCCGCTTATAATTGCAATCTCTGTCGGCGGTTCCGGGCGTTTGACGGTGTCGGCGGGGGCGCAGGGAAAGGAGTTCGGCGGCCGGTTCGCGGTACGGAGTCGGTTCGGAGCGCCTGAAACCTGCAGTACGGTGACTGTAGCTCAACCGGTTAGAGCACCGGACTGTGGCTCCGGGGGTTGGGGGTTCAAGTCCCCTCAGTCACCCTTGTGCCGGCCGCACGAGGGAGACCGGCCCGGCTCGATCGAGAGTGTGTGGACGTGGCAGCTTTCGACGACCGGAGATAGGCGTGTAGCTCAATTGGTAGAGCACCGGTCTCCAAAACCGGCGGTTGGGGGTTCAAGTCCCTCCGCGCCTGTTGGACGCTGTTGGACGCTGTTGGACGAGCAGGGGACAATCGTAGGTCGAGCACGATCGAGTAGTCACTCTGGCGGTATCGTCTAGGGGACTAGGACGGAGCCCTCTCAAGGCTCAAACACGGGTTCGAATCCCGTTACCGCTACTCGAGGTTGCAAGTGTCCGGAGTCGGGAGTCGAGGTGGCCGGGTGCAGCGGTCGCCGGGGGCTGCTCGACCGACGCGGCGGATGCGCCAACGAGGTCGAGTCCGGCCCGTTCGTCTATCGGTTCAGGACGGCACCCTTTCACGGTGCAGAGACGGGTTCGACTCCCGTACGGGCTATTTGCACGAAGGGACTGTAGCTCAGCTGGTTAGAGTGCCGGTCTGTCACACCGGAGGTCGCGGGTTCGAGCCCCGTCAGTCCCGTAGCACAGTAGCACAACGGAAATGCCCTGGTGGTGAAACTGGTAGACACGCCATCTTGAGGGGGTGGTGCCGAAAGGCGTCGCGGTTCGAATCCGCGCCAGGGCATGCGATGCGTACGACCCGTCAGGCACGCATAACGAGAGTTCGGCGTACCTAACGCCACGGTAGCTCAGTGGTAGAGCACTCGATTCGTAATCGAGCGGTCGTCGGTTCAATCCCGACCCGTGGCTCTCAACTAAGTGATTGCGAAACAATCGGTTGGACGAGGCAGGACCCCTTTGGATTCGGATCCGGAGGGGTTTTTCTTTCCCCCTCTGCCTAACGGTGCCTCGATGCTCAGCCGATCCAGGAAGCGCTGCCCGTGCTGCTGTCCGGATTCGCACGGCGACGGAGCGTGCGCACTACCGGGCCGTCGGACCGTCGGGCAAGACGATTCGCGAGCGCGTCAGCTTCCCGCTGTGTGCGCCTCGGGGGCAAACGCCCATCTCATCCGCTACGGTCGGTAGTGGGTCGGTTCGACGCAACGGCAGCGGCTTTGACGGGATGAACTGCGACAGGATGCACAGGATGTGAACAGGATAGGTGCCCCGGGAGACATCGAGTCCCGGGGGCCCGCATCCTGTTCACCATCCTGTGCATCCTGTCGCAGTTCATCTCGTCAAAGCCGCTGCCGTTGCCGTTGCCGTTGCTCTTGAACCGACCCACTGCCGCGACGGTCCCGTCTGTTGCGTTTCGCCTGATCGCGGGCTAACTTGACTCTCGTTCGCGGGCGTAATTCAGTTGGTAGAATGCCAGCTTCCCAAGCTGGACGTCACGGGTTCGAGTCCCGTCGCCCGCTCTGTCACAGCTGATCGTCGAAGGCCCCGGGGCTGTATGCCCCGGGGCCTTCGTGCGTCACAGGGCCGGGGAGGTCGCGCCTACGGCGAGCGTCCCGCTCCGCGGCTGACGGCGGCGGAGCAGCCACGCGCTCACCGCCGTCATCACGATCCCCACCGGGAGCGGCTCGATGAAGGCGAACGCGACGTTGACGAGCGGGTTCGCGTACATGGTCCGGTGGCGCGCCAGCTCGCGCGCCTGCGCCGCCAGCTCCGCCTCCGTCGCGCCGGACGCCCGCGCCGTCGCCAGCGCGTGCGCCGCGTACCTCTCGAGGAAGTCCGGCATCAGCCAGTAGTAGATGACCTCCCACGTCGCGACGTAGCAGACGCAGGCGACGAGGGTGATGAGCAACCCGACGCCGAAGGCCTTGCCGAAGCCGATCGTGCCGTCGGTCATCGTGTCGCGGAACGTCCGGATCCCGAAGTAGACGAGGAGGAAGGACAGGACCATCGTCGTGAAGCCGCCGATCGCGCTGAAGGCCTTGCCGAAGCCGATCTGGTCGGCCAACGCCGTGCTGACCAGCATCATCAGCGAGAGTATGGCGCCGGCGATCAGGCCGAAGGTCAGAACGATTCGTCTCATGGCGGCACTCCGCAGGGTGAGGGTTGGCCGGAGGATGCGGCGGCGGGGTGGGGCGCGCAGTCGCCCGAATGGGTGATTTTCGCGCTGCCGACCTGAATCGCCCGTTCGGGCGACCCGGTCGAGGCGGCTCAGGGGATCAGCGCCCGCTGCCTGGCAAGCTGCACGGCCTGGGTCCGGCGCCTGGCTCCCAGCTTCTCGAACAGGCGGCTGGAGTGGGTCTTCACCGTGTTCTCGCTGACGAACAGCGTCCGGGCGATCTCGCGGTTGGTCATCCCGCTCGCCATGAGCCGCAGGATCTCCAGCTCCCGCGGCGTGACCGCGCGCGCATCGCTCCGGTCAGGTCCCGGCGCAGCCGCCGGGGCCCGCTCGACCTCGCGCACGACGACGGTCTCCCGCGGGCGGGCGATGCGAAGCCCGAACCAGATGCCGACTGCGGCGAACAGGGCCGCGATCAATCCGCCGTAGATCTCGATCGAACGCTCGACGACCAGGAAGCGGTACTCGACGAGTCGGAGCAGTCCGATGAGAAGGCCGCCGGCGAGGCCGTAGTAGGCGACGTGCTTCTTCACGCGCCCAAAGTGCGAGCCCGGCCGCCGGTCGGCAACGGTGATCGCGCCGGAGCGCCGCGAATCAGATCATCGCCGCGGCTCGTCGGTCGATCGCCGTGCCGGTGACTGCGCGCGATTCTCCGCGGGCCGCGCCACGCGCTCCGCCTCGCGCTGGAGCGCCTCCCGCTCCGACTCGCGCTGCGCCCGGACGAACAGCTCGACGAGCCGCTCCTTGGGCAGGCGCTCCCAGTCGTCCGGCCATTGCGCCAGGTCGAACACGAGCCGGTGATCGGTCTTGAAGCGCAGGACTGCCCCGGGAGACGTCGGCACCTTCCTGCCAGCGTCGGGCAGCGGCGCTGGCAGCCGCTCCACGCACGCGATCACCACGCGACCATCGGGGTCGGTGAAGATGCGCCGGCGGCCGGAGTAGGCTTCGGTCGCGGTGGGTGGCGTGAGGCGCCCCTCCTCCGGGCGGCGCCGCGCGACGGGCGGCGGCGGCTCGGCTGCTCGAGCGGCCTGCCCTGCCCGCTGTCCGACGACGCGTGCGGCGTCGAGCAGCCATTGCAGCTCCTCCTCCGACAGCAGCCCCCAGTTCCGGGGCACGCGGGCGAGCCGCCGCCGCTCGGATTCCGACTCGAAGGAGAGCCACCCCTCCTGGTAATCGCCGAGGTAGTCCTGGGCCGCGGTCAGCGGGTGCATTGCTTCCGGCGTCACATCCCACACCCTCCACCACACCCCGGCGCCATCCTGGAACTCCCGAAGCGGCATCGGACTCCTCAGCGACTGCATGACGGCTCTCGCGCACGGGCGGCAGAGCGGCGCGTGATTCCAGCGCCGCCGGCCCTCGAAGCGGGCTGATGGTAAATGGTCGTGGCGAATCCGGATGTGATGTCGGTCACGCCCGCGCGTCAGCGCGCGCGCGGCAACGTGAATGAGAAGACGCTTCCCGACCCCGGGGTGCTGTCGACGGAGATGCGGCCGCCGTGCGCTTCCACGAGTCCGCGGGCGATGGCGAGGCCGAGACCCGCGCCCTCGCTGTCCCGGCGCGACTGCCAGAAGCGACGGAAGAGGTAGCGCATCTCGTCCGCCGGAATGCCGGGACCGGTGTCCTGCACGTCGAACCGGACTTCCTCGTCCGCCGGGTGGACGCGGAGCGTCACCCGGCCGTCGCTGGGCGTGTGCTTGAGGGCGTTGTCGAGCAGGTTGCCGAGCACGCGCTGAACGCGAGCCCGGTCGGCGACCACCGCGAGGTCGGGCGGCGGCTCGTCGACGGCGAGCGAGACGCCGCGCCGCTGCGCCTGGAGCTCGACGGACTCGGCGGCCTCCCGCAGGAGCGCGGCTGCGTCCACGGGGCAGGTCTCGAGCGAGAGCTGGCCGGCTTCGAGCAGCGCGACTTCCAGCAGGTCGCGCACCAGCCGGTGGATCCGCGTCGCGGCGTCCTGGATGCCGAGCAGCCGCAGCCGCCGGCGCTCGGGCGGCAGCTCGGTCTTGAGCAGCAGGTCGACGGTCATGGAGATGCCCGCGAGCGGATTGCGCAGGTCGTGCGCGACCACAGCCAGGACGTCGTCCCGCGTGCGCACGGCGGCCTCGGCGTCGGCGAGGGCGCGGGCGAGACGCGCGCGGTCGCGCTCCAGCTCCCGGTGCATTCGGGCCAGCTCCGAGTGGACGTCGGCCAGGCGCTCGACCAGCTCTTCCGTGACCGGGTCGCGGTAGCTCTCGAGCAGCCACATCCGTGCCGGCTGTGGGGAGGGGGACGCGGCGACGGCGAAGGAGATGACGTGGACGTCGGACGCGCCCAGCAGGGCGAGCTCGACCGGACGCCGCGCCGGCGGCGCGGCGTCGCCGCCCGGGAGGCTCGCCTCGTAGTCGCGCCACTTGAGCCGGGACGCCTCCTCGAGCAGGGACTCGAGGGGATGTCCGACGGCCTGGCGGCCGAGCCGGCTCTCGAGCCGCCCGTTCGACGCCACGACTTCGCCCGCGGCGAGCTCGATTGCCGCACCCGGGTATCCCTTGAGGCACTCGTGGAGCATGGCGGCACCGAATCGGCGTGGCGTACGGGACCCCGAACGTCGAGCGCCGGCGGGGCGCTGTCAACCGCCGCGCGCGCGGCGGGCGCTGCCGTTAGGCGCGGGCCGCGGGCCGGGCCGGCGGCGACGCATCAGCCCGCTGTCGGGGCCTCGTCAGGCAGCGCGGCGCCCCCTTGCCGCGCCATCTGTTCCGGTTAGCTTGCTCTTGCCCGAACATAGACCGAAGATCGGCGGCGACGGGGAGAGAGCGAATGATCGACAGGGAGCAGTTGCTCGCGTGGCTGTGCGGACCGGACGCGCCGGTCCCGACTCCGGCAGAGATCGCTTCGATACTCGGACTGTCGTGGGACCGCGTGCGGGACTCGACGCTGCTCCGGGTGGCCGGGCGACTGTGCGCCGCACGCTTCACGCTGGCCGTGCTGCGCGACGTGTTCGTCGACGACGACGAGGTGCGGGAGTGGCTTCGGGCGCCCCGGGCGGAGCTCGGCGGACGCTGCGCGGTCGACCTCCTGATGGCGGGCGACGTTCGCCCGGTGGAGGAGCTCGCCGCCCGCGAGTGGCACGGCACGTCGCTCCTCCGCTGCAGGTCCACGGCCTAACGCCGCCGGCTCAGTCGCCGAACGAGATCCCGGTCTCCCGGGCGGTGCGGACCACGTCGTGGGTGACGTCGACCCGCTTGGGCTCGCGGAGCGCCTCTTCGATCGGGATGGTGACGATGTGCGGCGACTGGAGGGCGAGCATCTGCCCCCACTTCTTGTCCGCCACCGCGCGGATGGCGGCGCCGCCGAAGCGCGACGCCAGGAGCCGGTCGTAGCCGGTCGGCATGCCGCCGCGCTGGATGTGGCCGAGCACGAGCGACTGGGTCTCCTTGCCGGTGCGGCGCTCGATCTCGCGGGCGAGCCCTTCGACGACGCCGCCGACCCGCTTCGGCTGGCCGGGGAGCGACTCGCCGAGGATGGACTCCTCGCCGCCGACGGGGGCGGCGCCCTCGGCGACGACGACGATCGAGAAGTAGCGCCCCGCGCGGTCGCGCGCGACGATCTTCTCGCAGACCTTCCCCACGTCGTAGGGGATCTCCGGGATCAGGATCACGTCGGCCGTCCCGGCCAGCCCCGCGTGCAGCGCGATGAACCCGGCGTGGCGCCCCATGACCTCC
>Ga0126308_10000196_pt1 | contig 17190 bp, 18 predicted proteins | sample Plot55_FD_92533 | JGI IMG/M metagenome (GOLD analysis project Ga0126308, IMG submission 92533) | Serpentine soil microbial communities from UC McLaughlin Reserve, CA, USA - Plot55 | ecosystem: Environmental > Terrestrial > Soil > Grasslands | place: USA: UC McLaughlin Reserve, Lake County... | reverse complement strand
CGTCTACGTCAACGCCGAACGCCCGCATCAGGTCCACGGTGATGTCGACGTAGGGCCATTGTTCTCTACCTTCCGCCAGGAGCGTGACCCGACTGCCGGCGTAGGGTGCGGCCATCAGGAGGCCACTGATGAACTGGCTGCTCTTGGCGCCCGACACGCGTGCCTCGCCTCCAGGGATGCCGCCGCCCATTATCCTGAGGGGGAATCTCCCTTCATGTCCGGCGTACTCGACGGCGGCACCGAGTTGCCTCATCGCGACTACGAGATCTGCGACCGGGCGCTCGCGCATCCTTGGAACCCCGTCCACTGTGTAAGGTCCCCTACCTAGGGCGAGCATGGGCGGCAGGAAACGGGCCACAGTGCCCGCGTTGCCGACGAAGAGGTCAACACCCGAGGCGTCGATCACACCGCTCTGGCCGCTCACCAGAACTTCTGCTCGTCCGCTGTCGGCGCTGATGTCGATACCGAGCTTGGCGAGTGCCTCCATCAGCCAGTATGAGTCATCCGCAAAGAGCGGGTTCATGATCCTCGAAGGTCCGTCGGCGAGGGCGGCGACGATGAGGGCCCGGTTGGTGACGCTCTTGGAACCAGGAACACGTATCGTCGCATCCGGGGGCTCCTCCAAAGGCATTATTTCGAGCTCTTCGGGAAACGCTGGACGTACGTCTTCGACGGTGAAATCCACGCCAGGCACGCCCATGATTTGCTTCACCGCAGGGCGTCCAGCTCAGAACGCGTGAGGGCACGGTACTCACCCTCAGGGAGGTTGCCAAGGATCACGGGACCGACCCGCGTCCGCCGCAAGGAGATCAAACGCAGCCCCACAGCCGCACAAGCCCTACGTATTATGCGTTTACGGCCCTCGTGGACGGTCACATCGAGGGTCGTCTTGCCCCCTGCCCGCCTGATGTTGGCCAGTTCGGGGGGGTACATCTTGCCGTCCTCGAGGGTTGGGCCGGCTGCAAGTGCTCTGAGGGCAGATTCGGGGACGGGGTTATCGAGGGTGAGGCGATACTGTTTGTCGATCTGCGAGGAGGGGTGGGTGATGCGGTGGGCGAGCCCACCGTCGTTTGTGAGGATGAGCAGGCCGGTTGTATTCGCGTCGAGGCGGCCCGCGGGTACGAGTCCCGGCACGTCGGGCATCAGGTCGGCGACGGTTCTTCGGCCACGGTCGTCGTTCATGGTGGTCAGGTATCCCGCCGGTTTGTTCAGGGCGAGATAGACCCTGGTCTGTGGGAGACGAACGGGGTGGCCGTCGAGTTCGATCTCATCCCCGGGCGTTACGCTCGTGCCCATGGTCGCCTTCTCGCCGTTCACCGTCACGCGGCCGGCCAGTATCGGCGACTCGGCCTTGCGCCGCGAGGGGGCCGCGCCGGCCCTGGCGAGGAACGCCTGCAGGCGCACTACGAAGGCTCGCTGTCGGGGTTTGGCGGAGCCGCTCCCGACACCAGGCGTTCGCGAACGCGGGTGAGCTCTTCCTGGGTCACGAGCGAATCGACGGGCGGGAAATCCTTCCGGGAGGATGCGCCGGTCGCGGCCAGAAATTCGTCGGTTACGCCCAGAAGCGCGGGTGAGCCCGGGGCATCGTGGTCAGAGCCGACTTCGACGATGAGTCCGCGTTCGATCAGGCTGCGTACTACCGCGTCTGAGTTCACGCCGCGTGCGCGGGAGACGGCGCCGCGGGTGAGCGGCCCGAGGTACAGCGCGCAGGCGAGGACCTCGTGGGCCGCACCCGAGAGCGGCGTAGGACGGGTCTCCTGGCGGAAGCGCTCCACGGCGCCAGAGCAAGCCGGGTTCGTCGAGAGCAGAAAGCCGCTGGCGACCTCTCGCAACACGATCCCCGAAGTCTCTGGGGCGTAGCGCTCCCGGAGGCCGGCGAGGGCCTCCTCCAGCTCCTGTTCGGAGAGACCGGTCGCCGAGCGTAGGTCAGAGGACCGGATGGGGCTGGCGCTTACCAGGAGGACGGCTTCGACGAGCTGCGCCGGCCCGGATCTCCGTTGGGGGTCTCTCATCCTGAGGGCTCCAGGGTCAGTGGTCCCAGGGGTTCGGTCTGGGCGAGCGTGATGCTACCCTCCTGGGCGAGCGAGAGCGCGGCTGCGAAAGCCACGACCCTCTTCATGCGGTCCATATCGCTTGTGAGGCTCTCGTAGGAGATCGGTCCGTCGGCGAGTGCCGTGCGGATGATCACTGCCAGTTCCTGGAGGGTCACCGTGATCGGGCCGAGGTGTCTCACCGGCGGCTCGATGACGCGAGAGAACGCCTGCCGTGCGGCCAGTGCGAGGCGCTCGGGCTGAATGCTCAGGCTTCCCCATCTCGGGGGCATGGTGTGGGCCGAAGGATAATGGCCCGCATTCGAGGCGAAGCGCTCTCTGAGGTGCTCAGCTGCTCGTTGAATCTTCAGGTATTCCGTGAGCCTCTCGGCGAGCTCCTCCGGCGACATGGGCTCGTCCTCGATGCCTTCAGAATCCGCGTCGATCGCCGGTGAGAGTGTTCGGCTCTTCAGGAGGATCAGGGCCGCGGCGGAGCCGGCGAAGTCTGTATCGCGCTCCAGGCCGTTCGCCGCGTCGGGCTCTCTGGCGAGCAAGTATGACTCGACCAGCTCGCGCAGTGGGACCTCGAAGATCTCCAGTTCGTCCTTGAGGATCAGGGCGAGTAGCCACTCGTACGGTCCCGAGTACACGTCGAGCTCGACGGTGAAGTCAGCGAGGGAGCGCCCGAGTGGCTCGAAGGTCATCTGGCCTCCGAGTGGAGTGGCAAGACGGAGGAGAGCTGGTTGTACTCCATTCCAGTGTCGCGGGCCAGGACGGGGTCGACGACCCTTCCCTCGGCGACGACGACGCCCCTTGCCAGACCCTCGTCAGCCCTGAGCGCGTCCGAGAGACCGACACCGGCGAGATAGCGCATCAGCGGCAGGAGGGCGTTGCTTAGGGCCCTGGTGGCCGTAACGGGCACCGATGCCGGCACGTTCTTCACGCAGTAGTGGGTAACCCCGTACTCGACGAAGGTAGGGTCGGCGAGGGTGGTCGGGCGAGAGGTGGCGACACAACCGCCGTAGTCCACGTCGACGTCGACTATCACGCTCCCGTTCTTCATCTGCGAGACCGTCTCGCGGTCTACGAGGGCCGGCGTGCGGGCGCCGACGACTTGGACGGCACCTATGAGGAGGTCCGAGCGCAGCACGGCGTCCCTGATCGCGAGGCTGCTCGCCGCAAGGGTCGTCGTGTTGGGAAGGTGGGCATCCTCGATGAGCCTGAGGCGGTCGAGGTCCCTGTCTATGATGACCACCTCGGCCCCGAGACCGCTGGCCACCCTTGCGGCTCCGGCTCCGACGATCCCCGCGCCTAGGACGACCACGCGCCCTGGCCGCACGCCGGTCGAGCCGCCGAGCAGTATGCCGCGTCCCCCGAATGGGCGTTGAAGGTAGTGGGCGCCGATCTGCGGGGTGAGGTGGCCGGCGATCTCGCTCATCGGCGTGAGCACGGGCAGACGGCCACGTGCGTCCCGGATCGTCTCCATGGCAAAAGCGACGCACCTGGAGTCGAGGAGGGCCCGCATCAACTGCAGGTTGACCGGTAGGGAGAGGAAGGAGATCAGGACCAGACCCTCCCTCAGATACTCGTACTCTTCCTCTACCGGCCCGTAGACTTTGACTACGATCTCGGAATCGCTGTAGATCCGGCCGGCCTCCTCGACGAGACGTGCGCCGGCCTCTTCGTACCTCTCGTCGGTGATGCTCGATGCCTCCCCCGCTCCGGCCTCGACGAAGACCCTGTGTCCTGCGCGGGTCAACTCATAGACGGCGTGTGGGGCCAGCGCGACCCTGCTCTCTCCCTGGGTCCTCTCTGTTGGTACGCCTATCCTCATCGCCAGCTCCCGAGGGTCGCCAGGACCGTAAGGAAGACTGTGTGCGGAAATTGCGGCCTCATCAGCTCGAAGGGTACCCCGGATCTATCCTTCGATCCACCCGCGCGCCAGGGGATCCTCAGACCGCCTTCCATGATGGATGGACCTTGAGGAAGCGCTCTAATTCCCGCTCGGCGCCGCGGACTCCGAGGCCTACTGTCCCCTCTGGCACCGGCGTCCACGATGGCGCGAACCTGACGCGGAAGCCGGCCTCCCAGAGATCGAACGCCAAAGCCTGGAGGGTGGCAGACGGGGCCGAGCCGGGAGGCGTCACGCGGGCGGCCCTGGTCTGGAGAATGGCGTCGGAGAGCGCCGCCGTGATCGTCAGAGAGCGCAAGATGGTCTCGAGGGCAGAGCCCAGGTCGCCTTCGGAGAGGGCAAGGATCTCTCCCAGGATCTCACGCCCGCCCTTCGCAGTGTCGTCTGTCTCGACGACCGAACACCGCGCGGTTTCGGGCAGGGTGGGAAGCGTTGGCGCTGGCGGCACGTCCTCGATCCTGTCCCAGGAGAACCCCGCCGAAAACTCGATCAGACCTGCTGTGCTCGTTGCCACGGTGCCTGCAGGGTCCGGTGTGGGGAGCACGGCCGCAATCCTGTTTTCGGCCCTGAGGAGGCCGCGTATTCCTCCGGTCCCCTTCAGCGGGCCGCCCTTTCCTCCGGCCTTAGCGCTTCCTCCGCCAGGCCGGCAGGGGATTCCAGGGCTTCGCCGCAGGCGCCCACAAAGCCGTAGAACAGCGGATGGGGCCTCAAGGGACGACTCTTGAACTCAGGATGGAACTGGCTCCCGATATAGAATGGGTGGTCACCTAACTCCGCTATCTCGACCAGCCTGCCGTCGGGTGAGGTGCCCGAGAAGACGAGCCCTGCATCGGAGAGGGCGTCCCTGTATGAGTTGTTCACCTCGTAACGGTGGCGGTGGCGTTCATGTACGAGGCCTGAGCCGTAGACCTCCGCTGCCAGGGTTCCTGGCACGATTTGGCAGGGCCACCGCCCGAGGCGCATCGTACCGCCCATCTCGACGCCGACCTGATCAGGCATGATGTCTATGATTGGGTGCGGCGTATCCTGTTCGAACTCGGTGGAATTCGCCATCTCGAGGCCCGCGACGTTACGCGCGAACTCGATGACCTCTATCTGCATACCGAGGCAGAGCCCGAGGTAAGGTGTCCCCGTCTCCCGCGCATAGCGCGCCGCCTCTATCTTGCCCTCGGCGCCCCTGTGGCCGAAGCCCGGCAGCACGAGGACACCATCTGCGTCGGCCAGCCGCTCTTCCGTAGAAGCCCTGTCGAGGAGCTGCTCGGAGTCGACCCAGTCGAGCTCGACCTTCAGTCCGTGGGCGCCACCGGCGTGGGCCAGGGCCTCCACCACGGAGAGGTAGGCGTCCTGAAGCTTTATGTACTTACCGATGATCGCCACCCTTACCGTCCGAGTGGCCTCCAGCATGCGGGAGACGAGGTGTCGCCACTCCCCAAGTTCGGCGTGGGGCGCGCTCAGGCCAAGCTTGTCTAGCACCAGGTCATCGAGGCCTTCCTCATGCAGGTTCAAGGGGATCGCGTAGAGGTTGGGGGCGTCCTCTGCCGCGATAACTGAGTCGAGCTCCGTATCAGCGAAAAGCGCGATCTTCTTCCTTATGTCGTCGCTTATTGGCCTGTCGGCGCGGCAGATAAGCACGTCGGGGCTAATGCCGATCTCGCGCAGGCGCTGCGCCGAGTGCTGGGTCGGCTTGGTCTTCAGCTCACCGGCCGCCTCTATGTAGGGGACGTAGGAGACGTGGACGTAGAGCACGTTCTTGCGCCCCACATCGTTTCGGAACTGCCTTATGGCTTCCAGGAAGGGCAGGCTCTCGATATCGCCTACGGTGCCGCCGATCTCGGTTATAACGACGTCCTTGTCCTGGCCAAGGCGCCCTATCCTGTTCTTGATCTCGTTCGTTATGTGCGGGATGACCTGCACGGTCGCCCCCAGGTAGTCGCCCCGCCGCTCGCGGGTAATGACCTCCCAGTAGACGCTCCCCGTGGTCACGTTGGAGAGCCTGCCGAGGTTCTCGTCCAGGAAGCGCTCATAGTGACCGAGGTCCAAATCAGTCTCCGCCCCGTCCTCGGTAACGAAGACCTCGCCGTGCTGGTACGGGTTCATCGTCCCTGGATCAACATTGATGTAAGGGTCGAACTTCTGCAGCACGACCCTGTAGCCACGGCTCTTGAGCAGCATCCCGAGGGCCGCCGCACTCGTCCCCTTGCCTATAGACGACACCACGCCGCCCGTCACGAAGATATACTTGGTCTCGCTCATCTACACCCCCAAAGAGAGAAACAACGCAACGCCCCTACCTTCACTACGAGTGGTGATCAGGGAAGAGAATCCGACGGTGGTGAGGCGCGGGACCATCCCCTCCCGCAAACCTCTACTCCGGCACGCCTGCATGGATCTCTATCATACGACTTCCGGCGCCAGAATGAAACACTGAGATCTCCGAGCGCCTTCCCAACCGATCTCGATGTGGCCCGGTCTAGCCTGCCTTCTCGCCCTTCGAAGACGGGTCGGAGCGCAACCATAAGGAGACGTGCTCAGGCTGCATCGTCTCTCGCACCACCCTCGTCAGCTCGGTGCTCAGAGCTTGCAGGTCCGTCTGGTCGCGCAGTTTGGTGGAGAAGGCTTCGAGTGTTTTTCTCGCGTCGTACTTGCGGCGGTAGAAACGGCGGTCTATGAAAGACTGGATGCGCCGTCTCAAAGGATTGAACAGCGCCGCTATCACGAGGGTGGAGACCACTACCGCGAGTTGCGGCAGTTGCTGTTGGCCCGTCAGCGTTTGAAAAAGTGCCTGGGTGGCCGTTACGCCCCCGAAGTACACCAGTGCCAATATCGCGGTGAGCGAGCCGTAGACCAGGGCGCGGTTGATGACTACGTCTATGCCGTAGAGGCGGTACTTGAGGACTGCGAAACCGATGGCTACGGGGATTCCGGCGAAACTAAACGTGAGGGCATCCTGTAGAAGCTTCCCCCATAAAGGATCGGCGCTCCCGGGATCACCCGGCGCGAAGAAAGTCCCGTGGACCACTCCTACGAAGACCCCGAGGGCGATCACCGAGGCGGCGAATGCCAGCCACTTGATCTGCTCGCGCACCTCTCCCCCCGAGCGAAGGTAGCGCAGGATCAGGCTCGATGCCGAAATCAATAGGCAAAGCGGGAACAAGAGTCCGACGGCACCATTCAGGTTCGCTATCCAGGGGTGACCTTCGAGCCCGAACGGATTGTTCACGTTTCTCAGATCAGAGAGCGGACCCGGGGCGAGCGTGGTGAGAATGATGGTCGAGGCGATCACAAGCCCGCAAAGCCAGGCCACGGGACGCCACCTGCTCGAAGGGAGTCTACCGTCGGGGAACAGCAGGATCAGGAATGTTCCGAAAAGCAGGGCAGCCGTCGGTCCCAGCCACTCGGCCAAAGAGCCGACCGCTACCGCGTAAGGGACGGAGCCAGGGCTGGCCACCCGCAGACCGTACAAGATGTAGTAGGTGGCGACCATATTGAGCATCCACAACGTGCCGACGGCCAGAGAGATCCAGCCTACGGGGTTCGTGGGGCGTCTCGAAGCGACCACTGCGCCCACGATCGTGAAGGGTAGGAATGGCAGTATCGCGTAGAAAGGCGTGCTCAGGCCCCCGGTGCCCCAGCTCGCGGAGTGCTGCACGGGTAGGGTGGCGATGAACAGAGCGACGCTAACCAAGCACATGCCCATAGAGATGGCGGCGAGCGACCAGGCCAGCCAGGAGAAGGCGCGGGTACTCGCTTCACTGACTCCTCGCCGGTGATGCCCCGTTTCTTCCACGCCACCACTCTACAGGGTTACCGTCTCCCAAGCGATGCGGCAAGCGTTACGAAGTCGAGCGTCCTGCGAACCCGGATCGCCGGGAGATTGCTGAGAAGTTTCAGGTGAGCCTGGCCCTTAGAATTCCACCCGCTCGACCCACTGTGCCCTCCACTCAGGAGCAGGGAAAGGCTCGCCGTAGTAGCGCCTGTCGCGCCATATCCTCCCGTCTTTGAGCTCGAGTATCATCGCCACGTCGGATACCTGCCCGCCACCATAGTCGTTGACCACCTCGGCGACCCACAGCCCATCCCTTACAAGCACCCGGCGCACTCGAATGGACGGCGAGCCAGGGTAAGCTTCCTGGAACTTCCTCATGTTCTCTCTACCCCGGACGGCTTCTCCTGACTGGGGCATCTCCATGACGTAGTCCCCGGGGTGGTTCGCTTCGTACACCACGTCGGGGTCGGGGATAGGGCCGGAGAAAAACACGTCCGTGAGGAGGCGGTACGCCTCCTTTTCGTCTAGCTCTTCGAGATTGGGCACCTGCTGCTTGGCCATCTGCGCGTCTCCTTTCCGTATTGAAACAATTATGCCACTCGAAGAAGCCGTATTCATGCGAATGCGTGGAAGCTAGATTCTCGGTGTCTGGTACTTTTTTCAGCCGGAGAGGAGTTCAGAGGCGCGCACAGCTGCCTGAGAGCAAGATCCACACGGGTCATGCACACCCCCGCGATCGTGGCCAGGACGACCCAAGTCAGGTGGTAACTCGTACCACTAGTCGCCGACCTAGATCATGTATTCACTCTCGTTGACGTAAAACCACTCTTCCTGCCCATGGTGCAAGTGCTGCGCTGGCCCGCCATTGAGGACATCGTCGTTCCGTACACCTAGGCCGCTGGCTCGTGTTCGGGACAGTCGGTTCTGAGGTCGGCCCCTGAGAGTGGCTGGTCTAATAGCGCGCAGTGGTGCGGCGAGGCGGTCCCCCGGTGGGCGTCGGGCCTGAAGAATCGGCAGCTCACGCACATCCTGGCGACCTTGATCACGCCCGCCCCCTGCAGTGCAGAGATGAGCCGCATGAGGAAGCGCATCACCGACACCTTTTCCTCGGCCCCTAACGTTCCCAGCTGCTCCTCGACGACGTCCGCCCAGCCAGAGAGCCCTGCGGCGGCCTCCTTTCCTGCGGGGGTGAGCTTCAGGGTCGCCACCCGCGCATCGCCGGGCCACAGCTCCCGGCGCACGAGGCCCTTGGACTCGAGGGACCTCACGGCGTCACTCACGGTCGCCCGGCTCAGGCTGAACTCTTCTGCCAGGCGCCCGACCCTCCCGAGCTCGTCTGGGTGGTGGAGCAGATGCACCAGGAAGCGGGCCTGAATGGGGCTCAGGCTTCGTCCCTGCGCCTCCTCCTGCAAGAGCACACGGTAGGCCTGCGAGATGCGGTCGAGGGCGGCAACGATCTTCTTGTCAACGTCCCCGTGCTGGGAGGAGGGGTCGAATGCGCCGCCGACCCGATCACCGCTCGCCGCGCCCAAGGCTAGAAGTCCCCCTCCTTCGCGTACGGCTGGCTCCACAAGGTCACACCCAAGACGACCGACTTGAACCAAGCATCGTGCATCTTGTCGACCTCTTCTGGGCCGTGTCCCCCATTCGCGAGAAACGACTTTATGGTCGCCGTGATCGGGTAGATGAACGCCACCAGGTATCTCAGCGGGATATACTCCGGCGTATCGTAGGCCTCGTCGGTCTCGTTCTTCTTCGCACGGGTATGACGGAGCGCGATCTCGTACTGGTAGTCGAGCCACTCCTGATCGTAGCGTCGTCGGCAGGTGTCGAGGATCCACCGGCCGAACCGCTCGCGCACGCGAGCCAGGTATTCGGAGTTCGGCTCCCCTGTTTCGGCATCGGAGAAGTAGTAGAGCAGGTGCGGGTTGCTCCCCACAAAGTCGTACCACAGGTCCAGAATCTGCTCGGCCTGGCCTTCGAGGACGTCGCCCGCCATCCGCAAATACCTCTCGTCTTCCTCGGTGAAAAGGACCGTCCGCTTGAGAAGTTCCAGGTCCTCCAGCGAGAGCGGTGAACGCGCCACCTCCCCCGCCCCGTAGGTGTAGCCCGGTACGCTAGCCCATCCTTCGCCCATCTTCGCCTCTTTCCTCGTTAGGCCAAAACGCCACGGATTCAATTATGTTAGGAGTCCTAACTTTAGAAGAAGACGGAGCGTCATGTCAAGGGGACGACTGGAAGATGTCTCGTCAACGTCAAGAGGCTCGGGGACGCGTGCGCAGACCGTTAGCTACCGCCGACCAGGAGCTCGGAGGCGTGGGCGAGGGAGGCTTCGTCGACACGGCCCGAGAGCATCCTGGCGAGCTCCCTGCGGCGCTCCTCGCCCTCGATGCGCTCTATGCGTGTGATCGTGCGTCCCCCCGACTCTTCTTTCTCGACGACGACGTGCGTGCCCGCCTCGGAAGCTATCTGGGGGAGGTGGGTGATGGTCAAGACCTGGTTGCGGTCGCCGAGTTGCCTCAGCTTCGCCCCTACCGCCGTCGCCGTCTCGCCACCTATGCCGGCGTCGACCTCGTCGAAGATGTAGGTCGCACCGGGCTCAACGCGTTCTTGGGCGAGCCTAATAGCCAGCATTATCCTGGAGAGCTCACCGCCCGATGCGTAGCGTCTCACGGGCAACTCGGGCTCTCCCGGGTTGGGTTGGATCATGAACTCGACCCTCTCCGCGCCGGAGGGGCCTGGCTCAGTAGGCACGAGTTCGACGCGGAAGGTCGTCTTCCCGAGGTTGAGGTCACCCAGATTCTCCTGAACCTTCTCCGACAGCCGCTGTGCGGCGGCCTCCCTTCCTGCGTGCAATGCGGTCGCGATGATCCCGAGACGTTGTTCACCTTCTGCTAGCCTCGCTTCTAGCGCTGCCGTCTCCTCGTCGAGGTTCTCGAGCCGTGAGAGGCGCTCGCGTGACTCCTGGAGAAATCCCTCGACGTCCCCGTACTTGCGCTCCAGGGCACGCATGGCTGCAAGCCGGTCCTCGACGGCCTCCAACCTGTTCGGGTCAGCCTCTAGGTCGTCCACGTAGGACCTTAGCTCATAGAGAACGTCATCCAGCTCCGCCGAGAGCCCGCCCAGGCGCTCCAGGAGTCCCCTCAGGCTGTCGTCGTATCCCGTGGCCGTTTCAAGCTCTGATGTGGCACGCGCGACGGCGTCTACGGCCCCCGTGCCATCTTCGGAGGAGAGGGCCGCGCTCGCGGCGACCGTTGCCTGGAGAAGGTCTGTCACGTTCCTGAGACGGTCACGTTCGCGGCTTAGGTCTTGGAGCTCCCCTGGATCGTAGGCCGCCGCCTCGAGCTCAGAGATCTGGTAGCGCAAGAAATCCACCTCCCGCACCCGCGCCTCAGATGTCGTCCTTATCTCCTGAAGTTCGGCGCGGTCTCGCTGCACGCTGCTCCAGATCACCTCGTGCTCGTGTTTCGCCTCAGAGGCCGCCACGTCCAGAAAATCGTCGAGGATCACGAGTTGCTCGGCCGGCTCGGTAAGACGCGTCTGCTCGCGCTGGCTGTGGTACGAGACCAGTCTTTCCCCAAGACTAGCTAGCGCTCTTACGGGGACCGAGACGCCGCCCACATAGCACCTCGAGCGGCCCTCCCCCGTCAGCGTCCGCCGCAGGATGAGACCATCCTCCCCTCCCACTTCTTCGGCGAGGTCACCGAGGGCTTCGGTGAGGACACGAGCCCCTGTCTCTTCGGGCAGGACGAAGGTGCCTTCGACGGTCGCCTTACTTGCGCCCGCGCGGACCGTCCCTGAGCGGGCGCGGCCGCCGAGGAGTATCTGCAAGGCGGTGGCCAGCAGCGTCTTGCCCGCCCCTGTCTCACCGGTGATCACGTTGAGGCCGGGAGAGAGGCCAAGGGTGGCCTCTTCGATCAGGGCCACATTCTCGACGGAGAGTTCCGTGAGCACTACAGGAACGTCCTCCGGACCGCTCGCCACCAACTCCAGTCTTCAGTACGGCCTATTCTAACGCTTTCGCCAGAAAGCCTGATCTCCACCCTTCCTTCGGCGGAGATCTCACGCGGCTCGGCGCCGTCCAGCGAGAGCAGCGCCTCCCGCCCGACGAGCTCAAGAGCTGTGACCTGATCCTCGCCGAGCACCAGGGGCCTGCTGACGAGCGCGTGCGGCGCTATGGGCACGAGCACGTAGCAACCGGCATCACCTGAGATGATCGGACCGCCCGCAGAGAGGGCGTAGGCCGTCGAGCCGAGCGGCGTCGCCGCTATAAAGCCGTCGCAGCGGAAAGCGAACAACTCCTCCCCACCGATGGAGACGTCGACGGAGATGAGCTGATGGGGCCGCTTCTTGATGAGCACGGCATCGTTGGCCGCGAGCCCTGGCTTCTCACCACCAACACGTACATCGAGCATCCTGTATTCCTGAACCTCCAGGCCGCCTCCGATTACCTTCTTGACCCCGGTCTCGAGCTCTTCTGGGAGCATCCCCGACATGAAACCGACCTTGCCGAGGTTTACGCCGAGCAGCACGCGCCCCGGGTAAATTCTCGACGCCCTCAGCATCGTCCCGTCGCCGCCGAGCACGAACACGAGGTCTAGGTCCCCGGCTCCGTCCGGCTGGTCGTCAGCCCTGACCTCCGAAACCTCGACCCCGTTCTTCTCGAGGACGGTCACGAGCCGCTCGACGTAGCCGTCGCTCACCTTCGGGTTTGCGACGATGCCTACCCGTCGAATCTGGTCGGCGCTCATGGTGTCACCCACCACAGACCACCTCACTGATGCGGGCCTCATCCAGGGTCGGCTCAGCCCCCCTTGCGAGGTGGATCGGGTACTCCACATTCCCCGACTTCCTGCCCGCGACTGCGCCTCGCATCACGCCGATGGCACCGAAACCCAGGGAACCGAAGTACTCTGCGACGCCCAGGATCACCACGGTGTGCACCTCCTTGTCCCTTACCAGGCCTCCGCGTCCCACGGCCTCGGGCCCCGCTTCGAACTGCGGTTTGACGAGCAGTATCGCCTCCCGCAAGGCCGGAGTGGTCGAGAAGATGCCTTCGAGCGCGACCGTAAGCGAGATGAACGAGAGGTCGGCCACCAGGAGGTCAGGGTCGAACGGCAGAGCGTCACCGGTCATCCGGCGGACGTTGGTCCGCTCCAAAACGGTGACGCGAGGATCATTGCGCAGGGACCAGTCGAACTGGCCGTAGCCAACATCGACAGCGAGCACCCTGTGGGCTCCTCGTTGCAGAAGTGCGTCGGTAAATCCGCCCGTCGATGCCCCGGCATCGAGGCAAGAACGTCCCTCCACCCGCACGCCGAACTCGTCGATGGCTGCGTCGAGTTTCTCACCGGCACGCGAGACGAAGCGTCCGTTCTGGGCAACGGAGAGCGGTTCGTCGGCAGAGAAGCGTGAACCTGCCTTGGTCACTACCCTATCCCCCACACGCACACTGCCGGAGAGGATCAGACCCTGCGCCCTGCTTCGGCTCTCGGCGAAGCCCCGCTCGACGAGCAAGGCGTCCAGTCGCTGCCGGCTCCCTTTCGGGCTACTCTTCATGCTTGAGGGCTAGCTCTCCCTGTGACGCACGAAATACGCCAACTCCTGCAGGCCCGAGGTGTCCCCGTCGATCCTCGAGAGCGCGGCGAGCGCCCTTTTGGCGGCCCCGTCGGCCTCCCTCCTGGCGCCTTCCAGTCCGAAGACGCCGACGAACGTGGCCTTACCCTGCTCGGCGTCGGAACCGGCGCTCTTGCCGAGTTCCTCGCGGGTCGAGGTGGCGTTCAGGACATCGTCGACTATCTGGAAGCAGAGGCCGAGGGCCGAGGCGTACTCCGAGACGGCGGCCTGTTCCTCAGCTGTAGCACCGGCCAGTATCGCCCCGATACGGGCTGAGGATTTGATCAGGGCGCCCGTCTTGTACTTGTGGATCATATACAGGGTCTCGGGTTCGGTAGCCTCGACGCGGCCCGTCTGGTCCATGTCCATGACCTGGCCACCGACCATCCCGTTGACCCCCGTCGAGCCTGCGAGCTCCCGCACTACCTCGAGTATCTGCTCGCAGCTCCCTTTCTGGTGGATCGTAATCAGGGTCAGGGCCTCGCCGAAGAAGGCATCGCCAGCGAGAATGGCCATCGCCTCGCCGAACTCCTTGTGGGCCGTCGGCCTCCCCCTCCTGTAGTCGTCATCGTCCATGGCTGGAAGGTCGTCGTGGATGAGCGAGTAGGTGTGGATGAGCTCGATAGCCGCCGCGGAAGGTAGCACGTGGGAGGGTTCGGCCCCGAAGATCCAGGCCACCTCCATGCACAGCGCTGGCCGCACGCGCTTGCCGCCGGCGAGCATGGAGTACCTCATCGCCTCTTCGAGTCCTCTTAGCCTCGCCTCAGCTGTGAACCTTAGGCCGCGCAGGTACTCCTCGAAGGAGCGCCTGTGGGCTTCCCACCTGAGTTGGCTGTGCGTCCCGCTAGCCCTGTCCGCCATGCTCCACCTTGCCCTGCGCCCTTAGCTCCGCGCCACGCAAAACGCCTCCTACGAACGCCGGCGCTTCGTCGCCGGAGAATCCCCTGGCCAGCTCGATCGCCTCGTTTACCGCGACTTCGGGGGGCACGTCGTCCACGTAGAGCATCTCGTAGAGCGCGAGCCGCAAGATCGAACGGTCCACGGTGCTCATGCGGTGCACAGGCCATCCCACCGAAACGTCGGAGAGGACCGCGTCGAGATGTTCCTGCTCCTTCTCCACACCGCGCGCTAGCCTGACCGCGTACGCTTCGAGATCCCCCCTGTACTCCCGCCAGCGCTCCATGGTCGGGCCGAGCGGGCTTTCGTTCAGGTCGCTCTGGTACAGGTTGAGGAACGCCTGCTTGCGGGCCGTCCGGCGGCTCAAGGGCCTCTCCAGTACACCGGCTTCAGACCCTCGTAAGGTACTCGTTGGACCGTGTATCCACCCTAACCCGGTCTCCGACATTGATAAAGAGCGGTACCTGAACGATGACCCCCGTCTCGAGGGTCGCCGGCTTGGTCCCCCCCGTCGCGGTGTCGCCCTTGAGGCCGGGGTCGGTCTCTGAGACCCCGAGGTCAACGTGCGCCTGTGGCTCTACGCTGACGACCTCGCCGTCGGCCGAGAGCACGTTGACGGTGCTGCCCTCCACGATGTAACCCGCCGCCTCCCCGACGACGGCGGCCGGCACAGGCACCTGATCGTAGGTGTCCGAGTCCATAAAGTAGAGCAGGTCTCCATCCTTGTAGAGGTACGTCATCTGCCTTGATTCGGTCCTCACGTTCTCGAGCTTCTCCCCGGCACGGAAGGTCTTCTCGACCACGGCCCCGCTGTCTATGTTACGAAGCCGCGTCCTAACGAACGCACCGCCTTTTCCCGGCTTGACGTGCTGGAAATAAAGGATCGTAAACCGCTTGCCATCTACCCTGATGGCCGAGCCGTTCCTGAACTGGTTGGTGGATATCATGCTCGAAAGCTCCCCTTCACAGCGCCCGATCTTCGCAGCTCTCCTGCGCGGCGTAAACCCGGCGCAGATGCGGGCTATTATCGCACAGTTTCTTTGCCTGTCAGCCGGGTACCGTCGAGGAAGGACGGCGTGGTCGCCGACGAACTTTATCGTCTATTGAGGCAGTGGATGAGCGCGTCTCGCAGCGCCTTCTCGCGCGGGTCGTCCCACATGTAGAAGCCGAGCTTGTTGGGCGCGTAGGCGAACCCTGTGCGCGTGTCAGGGTCGGCGTAGCCGAACGAGACGCCGAGCCCAGGTGCGCCGAAGGCCTTCTCGCTTACGCCGAAGCGGAAGGATGGGAAGGGCTTCATGTAGCCAAGAGAGAAGAGGGTGTCCGTGTGCAAGACCATGTCGTGGGTGCCTGAAGTAGGCGGCGCGGCCGGCGTCATCAAGGCGTCCAACGTTTCACGAGTGATGCCGAGCTCGCGCCCGCCCGTCGCGAAGGCGCCGTAGGCTTTCGCGATGCTCCTCACCAGCCCCACGCCGCCGCCTGCCGGGACCTCGACCGCCCGGAACTCTGGCTTGTTCAGGTCGACGGGGGAGTGTAGCTTCATGTGGTTCAGCGATCTCGTCGTAAGCGAACGCGGGTTCATCAGCGCGAGGACCATCCCGGGCGGCATGGTGTTCAGGTGCAGGAGCATCTGCAGAGGATGGAAGGCTTCGATCTGTGCTATCCGGGATCCGGGCACCCAGGGCGGCACTCCTATGTAGAACTCCAGCCCCAGAGGTTCGGCAATCTCATCGTGGAAGAAATGGCCGATGCTCCTTCGCTTCGGATCGACGCGGTGGATCAACTCTCCTTCATACCAGCCGAGGCTAATGCCGTGGTAGCCGTGCCGCGTCCCCGGTTCCCAGGCGGGCTTCTGGCGGGAGATCACATCTGCGAGAGCGTCGCGGTCTGCTATGGTCGCAAGGTCTAGTGGTTCGTCCATCGCACTCAACCCCGCCTGGTGGGAGAGCAGTTGCCTGACCGTGATGTTCTCCTTGCCGTTCTGGGCGAACTCGGGCCAGTAGGCGCAGACCCTCTCGTCGTGATCAAGCATCCCTCGGGAATGCGCCACGGCCATCGCCATCCCCGCCAGGCCCTTGGTCGCAGAGTAGACGAGGACCAGGGTGTCTTCCTGCCAGGGTTCACGGCGCTGGAGGTCGCGGTAACCGCCCCACAGGTCGACCACCTTCTCGCCCTCGTGGTAGATGGCGCAGGCCGCGCCAAGCTCGCCGCGCTCGGCGAAGTTGCGCTCGAACTCTTCCCTGACGCTCTCGAAACCCGGCGCGACCTCGCCGTTCACGGCCGATGCGACGGCCTTCTTCCGTGCATCATTACCTGCCTCGGACATCTCGCTCCCTTCTCACTCCCGGGGATCCGTGGCCATCGTCATCTCGGATGGTGGATCCTCTCGACAAGGTACCTGACTGCGGCGACATAGCCTTGGGCGCCCATGCCCGCGATCACCGCGTCCACTACGGGTGAGATGACCGACACCCGACGCCACTTCTCTCTTGCGTGTACGTTAGAGAGATGGACCTCCACCTTCGGTACATTTAGGGATTCTAAGGCGTCGTGCAAAGCGTAAGAGTAGTGGGTCCATGCCCCGGCGTTTATGACGAGCCCGTCGGAACTCGCTGCCTCCCTTATGAGACCGACCATCTCACCCTCGAAGTCCGTCTGCCTGAACTCGAGGTCAAGCTCCGGAAACTCCTCTTTGAGAAGCCTCTCTATGTCGTCGAGGGTCATGGTTCCGTAGATTTCGGGGCGGCGGGTGCCTAGGGCGCCGAGGTTCACGCCGTTGAGGACGAAGATCTTACTCAACGATCGCTCCGATCGCCTCGCGGACTTGTTCGTCGCTTACAGGCATGTTCCTTAAGGGCCTGCCTATGTTTTCCAGGAGCACGAACCTTTGCCCAGCGACTCCGTCTGCAGCGGAGCGCTTCTTGTCGCGGCCCATCGCCAGGAGCGCCCGCTCGATGTCGACGTCGGGCAGG
>Ga0126308_10000195_pt1 | contig 17206 bp, 18 predicted proteins | sample Plot55_FD_92533 | JGI IMG/M metagenome (GOLD analysis project Ga0126308, IMG submission 92533) | Serpentine soil microbial communities from UC McLaughlin Reserve, CA, USA - Plot55 | ecosystem: Environmental > Terrestrial > Soil > Grasslands | place: USA: UC McLaughlin Reserve, Lake County... | reverse complement strand
GTGCCTGCCAGTAACGCGTCGTGCGGACGCTTCCGGCGGCGCGTGCTTTGTAATTCCGTTCGTTCTGGGCGATGCATCTATTCGACCGGTTCGAACAGATAAGGGACGAGGTGACCTCGCGTACAGGTCGTAACGGCGACGCCGCGATCACGATTCCGGCGGCGAGGTCGATCGCGGGGCGAACCGCCGACCGCGACTCGCGCGACGCGGTGCCGTCGAAACCAGCCGGCGCGGTTCGGAAAGAGCGGCGGTCCGCCGTGGCTGGCCCTACGCGCGCGGCAGAACGAAGAATGCGATCGACGCGTAGAAACAGGCCGTCGCCGCCACGGTCAGCACGTGGAACAGCTCGTGATATCCGAAGAGTTGCGGGAACGGATCCGGTCGGCGCCGCATGTACACGATCGCGCCAGACGTATGCAAGAGGCCCCCGGCGGCGACCAGCAGCACGCCCGGCAGCGGCAGCTTGAGCAGCTGCGAGGAAGCGACCACTGCCACCCATCCGAGCGCGAGGCCGATCGTGGCGGAAAGCCACCTCGGCGCCTGCACCCAGAAGAGCTTCAGCAGAATCGCCGCGAGTGTGCCGCTCCACACCGTCGCGAGCACCGGTACCGCCCACCCTGGAGACATCACCAGCAGCCCGAACGGCGTGTAGGTGCCGGCGATCAGCAGGTAGACGCCGGCATGGTCGAGGCGCGCGAGCCACGCCCGCACGCGCGGCGTCCACGTCGGCCGGTGGTACAGCGCGCTCGCGCCGAAACAGAGGGCCACGCAGGCGGAGAACACAGCCGCGGACGTGCGTGCGCGGCCGGCCTCGGCAGTTGCGACAAGGGCGACCCCGAGAGCGATCGAGGCATAGAACCCGGACTCGTGGAAGACCCCGCGCAGCCTCGGTTTGACGCGTTCCGACTCGGCGATCATGGCGCGTGATCAGCCTATCGCGCCGCGCGAAAGAAGCTAGAGAAGCTCGGCAACGGCCGCGACGGAGCGCTCGTCGATCGGGTCCAGGACGAGAATCGCTTCGTCCGCGCCGGCGTCGGCGAGCTCGCGCAGGTGCTCCCCTAGCCTCCGCGACTCGACTGCGGAGACTCCGTCTTCGGAAGAACGCTCACCGGCGCCGCCGTCGACCGCGACGAGCACGCAGGCGCTCCTCCGGAAGGACCCTCCCTGCCTCGCGCTGAGAGCCGCAAAGCCCTCGGGCGTGTTCCCGTACCAGGAGTACCACGTGTTCCAGGCATCCGCGTAAGGCAGTGAGGCGCGCAACAGGCGCGGCCCCTGGCTGCCGACCATCAACGGAACCTTCCGCCTCGGCGGCGGTAAGAGCACGGCATCTTCCGCGCGGTGGTACATCCCTTCGAGCGTCACGCGCTCTCCGTCGACCAGCCGGCGGATGATCTCGAACGCCTCCAGGAAACGCGCAACGACGTGGTCGAACGGGATGCCGAACGCGCGAAACTCGACCTCGTTCCAACCGGCGCCCAGCCCGAGCACGAAGCGCTGGTCCGATATTTCATCGATGGTCGCGGCCATGCGCGCGATCAGCCCCGGCGGGTGGAAGGCAGTCGAGGCGACGAGCGGTCCGAGCTTCACGCGTTCCGTCGACGCCGCGATTGCCGCCAGCGCCGTCCAGGCATCCCACGGACCGCGCTCGGGGCGACCGTCGCCACGGTAGAGCATGTGATCGCCAACCCAGACGGATGCGAAGCCGCACTCTTCTGCTCTCGTCGCGATCGCGAGCAGCTCGGGCCAGCGGATGTTCCGTTCGACCTCCGGTAGCTGCACACCGACTTCGAGCCCGCTCAGCACCGCCGGGACCGTCGTCGATTGGTCAACCGGCCTCCGGCGGCGACCAGACCCACGGCGTCGTGGTCGTCACCGGCACGAACCCGAGCCGTTCGAGGATCGGCCGGCTGTCGTCGGAGGCATCGACCTCGATATAGCGGCGTTCGCGCTCGGCCGCGAGCTGCGCCCGGTGGGCGACGAGGGCGCGGTAGATTCCGCGGCGGCGCCAGGCCGGCAGCGTCGCGCCGCCCCAGAACGTGGCGAACTCTGTGTCGGACGGAAAGCGCACCCAGCCGGCGCAGACGGCGAGATCGCCTGCCTCCGCGACGAAGACGCGGAGACCGTCCGGGTCGGCCGCGCGCTCTTCGGCGAGGTCGTCGACCCAGCTGTGCTTTTCGTGCCAGACCGACTCTTCGAGCTGTGCGATCGGCTCGAAGTGGGGCCGCTCCCGGACCTCGCGGATGACGACACCGTCGGGCAACGTCGGCTCGCCGGCGATCGCATCGACCGGCGCGATCACCACCGTCTCCGTTTCTTCGGGCACGAAGCCGGCCGCCCGTAGGCGGTCGGGGAGGTCGGCAGGACGATCGTGGCCATGCAGCTTCCACTCGAACGGCTCGCCGCGCTCCGCGAAGACCTGCACCTGCCGCGCGATCAGCGTGTCGAGCTCGTCCCCGTCGAGGCCGGCGAGGTCGCGGTACTCGACGAACCCGTGGCTACCGAAGCCCGTGGTCCGCACGAGTGGCCCGTCCCGCTCGACGTGAACGGAGTCGGGCAGACGGTCGTGCACGTGCGCGCGCAGCTGCGCTTGGTAGGCGTCGAGCAGCTCTCGCGTCATTCGAACGACCCTACTCGACGCGGATGAGGCCGATGTGGCACCTCCAGCTCGCCGCGTACGCGGCACGGTCGGGCCGCTTTAGCGGATCCAGACGCTTGGGCCGATGAAGTCGAGTCCGAGACGGGCGGCGACACGTCGCGAGGAGACGTTGTCGGCATCACAGCTGTAAAAGAGGACACGACCTTCGAGCGACGGCAGCGATGACCACGCAGCTGTAGCTGCTGCTGCGAAGCCGCGCCCGCGAGACCCAGGAACCGTCGTGATTCCGACTTCCGCGCCGACCGGAGAGAGTCGTGCCGTGAAAGCGACTGAGACGATTCTTCCTTCGTCTAGCGCGACGCACCACGGCGGCCAGAACTCCCGCGTGTCCACGAACCTCATCTCTACGAGATCTTCGGGCATCCCCTGGAGCTGAAGGCGTGCGAGGAGCCGCGCGCCTTCAGGAGTGCAGGACCTGACGACGGGCGCGTCGTGCTCGTACTCGAGCGAGGCCGGGAACGCGAAGGTCATGCCGCTCGTGACCTCCTCGACCGGAGCTTCCGTGCCGAGCAGCTCGGTGTACTCGTTCGTGTGGACCGGGAGGCCGTGGGCTTCGATCAGCGGCGGCTCACGTTCGACGAAAGCTTCGATCGCGTCAGCGGTTTCGTCACCGACGTCGGCCCGGATGCGAACGATGTTCCCGTCGCGGCTTCCGCCCATCCACATCCGCGGCGCGGGTGACCGATTCGGCGAATTCACGTGCCGGAGTCGCCCGGCCTCGGTGAGCTCGAACAATGTCGCGGCTTGAATGTCGAGAAGCTTCAGGTCGCCGAGGACCGCTCGCCGCATGACCTCAGCGGCCGGCGCAGACTTCGCCGAGGCGCCGGGCGATCTGCTCGAGCTGGTCCTCGAGCACGGTCTCGACGCAGAACGCCAGCGCACCGTCGATCGGGACGCACCGGATGCTCGGTCTCCCGTCCGCGAGCTCGGCCGCGAGTCGGTCGGCATCCAGCCGGGTGCCGGCAGGGCCGCGAACGGCAACCGCGTTGACGGGCTCCTCGACCAGGCGCTCGTCCAACGTGAAGCCGGCCAGGCCGATTTCGACTCCGGGAATGTCGGCGAGCAGGTCGAGGAGGCGCTGCGCTCGCGCTGCGTACCTGGTCCACCGCTCGTCGTGATCGAGCTCGAGCCAGTCCGCCAGCGCGAGGACGGTCGCGGCGACGGCCGTTCGTTCGAGCTTGAACGCCCGGCCGAAGATGAGGTGAGGCCCGAACTCGAACCCCGTGAAGTCGATCGCCCCGACAGCGCGGACGAGGTCGGTCCTGCCGTAAACGAAACCGCCGACGTTCGGGCCGCCGTAGTACTTCGCGCTCACGCAGACGAGGTCTCCGCCTTCGTCTGCGTAGCTGCCGATCCGTTCCGGCGGATCCACCATGAAGGCGGCGTCGACGATGACGGGAACGTCTACCTCCTGCGCGATCGCAGCAGCGTCGCGGAGCGCGATCGTGCCCGGAGCGCCCTCCAGGTGGGCCGGGTGGAGGAGGGCGGCAGCACCGTCGTCGAGGGCTCGGCGTAGATCCTCGTCGCCGGCGACCTCGACGATCCGGGCTCCGGGGAGCCGCGCGCAGCGGAGGTAGCGGTACTGATGGCCACGCTGCACCACGACCCTGTCGACCATTCCGGCCGTGTCCGGCAGCTGCTCCATCCGCGCGCCGTCTCCGCCCGTCATGCAGGCTCCGACTGACAGCGCAATGCCGGCGGCGGCGCCCGGCACGACCCGCGCGGCTTCGACGCCGAGCAGCTCCGCGACGAGCTCGCCGGAGCGGTCGAGCAGCTCCGGCATGGAAGCCCACTGCCGGTTGACGTCGCCGAGTGCCTCCCAGATGGAAGGCGAGAGGCATGAGCCGCCGAACTCGGAGTAGATCCCGCACGCATTGACGATCGGCTCGACGCCGAGACGCTCGTATGCCGACTCGACGGCCTCGGTGACCGGCGCCTCTCGTCCTTCCACGGCGGCATGGTATGCCGATCAGACGGTGATGACGACCTTCCCGCGTGCGTGGCCCTCTCCCAGGTACGCGAGAGCGTCGGCTGCCTGGCTCAACTCGTAGCGCCTGTCGATGACCGGTTTCACCTTTCCGGCGTCCAGGAGCTCGCCCAGCGCAGTCAGGTCTTCTGTCGTCACTTTCGCGACGAAGAACTTCACCGTCCGCCTGCGGGCCTTCGACGACAGGAACGTGCCGCCGAGGTGGGGTAGGGGCCCGAGCCCGCGATACGTCATCGGCCCACCGACCAACACGACGGTCGCCTCGGGCGTCAGCACCCGTTTGAACTGCCTGAACGGCCGGCTTCCGGCGATGTCGAGCATCAGGTCATGCCGCTCGCTGCGCTTCGTGAAGTCCTCCTGCGTGTAATCGACGACGCGATCTGCGCCGAGCGACCGGACGAGCTCGACGTTCCTCGTGCTGCACACGGCTGTGACGTCGGCACCGAACACCTTCGCGATCTGTACCGCGAACGTGCCTACGCCTCCGGAAGCGCCGTTGATCAGAACCTTGTGGCCCGGCTGGACCTGCCCGTGGTCGCGCAGGGCCTGGAGAGCCGTGATCGCCGCCACAGGGACGGCCGCGGCTTCTTCGAACGACAGGCTCGCCGGCTTCAGCGCGAGCCGAGCCCCCCGGGCGACCGCGTATTCGGCCCATGCGCCCACGCCGATGCCGAAGACCTCGTCGCCGGGCCGGAAACCTTCCACGTCTGCGCCGACGCTTTCGACTCGGCCCGCTAGGTCGGCTCCGACGGACGTGACCTTCGGCCGCCGTAGACCGTTCCCGATGCGGCCGAAGATAGGCCCGGTGACGCCGTACCACTCGACGGGGTTGACCGAAGCCGCGTGGACGCGCACCAGCACCTGATTCTCGTTGATCTTCGGCTTCTCGACGTCGCGAAGGTGGAGGACGTCGGGCCGGCCGTACCGCTCGTGCACGACCGCCGTCATCGTGCTTCCCTCGCCGGTCCCGGCGGGGGAAGCGATCTCGCCGTTCGCGACTTCATCTGACGATGGCTGCTGCACGTGCCTCTCCTTTGTAGTGATCATCGGCACCTCCATGTTTACGGTGTAAGCGTACGGCGTAAGCCTAGACGTACAGTGTAAGGTTGTCAAGTGAGCGTGGACGACGAGTCGGAACCTGATGGCGAAGACGGCTGAAGAGACCATCAGCCGCGCACCGCTGAACAGGGAACGAGTGCTGCGCGCGGCGATCGCCCTCGCCGACGAAGGCGGCATCGAGTCGCTGAGCATGCGCAAGCTCGCCGACGAGCTCGGGGTGAAGGCGATGTCGCTGTACAACCACGTCTCGAACAAGAAGGACCTGCTCGACGGAATCGTGGACGCCGCCTGGGCTGAGATCGCGGAGCCGGCGCCCGACGCGGATTGGCAAACGCAAATCCGTCAGATAGCGATCTCGGCGCACGAAATGATGCTGAGACACACCTGGGCCTCCGGGCTCGGGATGCGTCAGAGGCCGGGGGTAGCGCGCCTGCGCTACGGAAACTCGCTGCTCGGTTGCTTTCGGAACGCGGGCTTCTCGAAGGACGTGACCTACCACGCGTACCACATCGTCGAGAGCTACATCCTGGGTTACACGTTCCAGGTCCTGAACTACCGGTCGGTCGACATGAGCCAGTTCGCGGACATCGCGGATCGGTTCGTCCGTGGGGATTTCGCCGACGAGTACCCGCATTTCACCGAGCATGTTCGCCAGCACATGGAGCCGGAGCGTGAAGACGACGTCAGCGCGTACGAGTTGGGGCTCGACCTGATCCTCGGGGGCCTCGAGAGGCTCCGCGACGCAGCAGGGACGACGGAAGGCGTCACGGCGAACTAGGGCGACCGGCCGCGCTTGAGACCGCGCCGTGCGGTCGGTTCAAGCGACGCGCTCGGAGCGCTCGCCGAGGAACGCCATCAGCGCCTCGGAAAGCTTCGAGATGCGTTCGGTCTGGAGGCCGTAGAGCACGTAGTAGCCGTCGCGCCGTGCTTCGACGAGCCCGGCGCGCGCGAGCAGACGGAGATGCTTCGAAAGGCCGGCCTGGCTGATCCCGATCAGCGGCGCCAGTTCTTGTCCCGAGCGCTCACCCGCGGCGATCAGCTTCAACGCGCGCAGACGCGTGTCGTCTCCCAGCGCGCGGAGGACGTGCAGCACCTCATCCGAGGGGAGCTTCGCCCTCCCAACATCGAGCGAGAACGGCGCGGGGTACACGATCGTCGGCGGCCACGGCAGGTCGCAGTTCAGTCGCACGTGCGGCCAGACGAACGCGCTCGGCACGAGCACGAGCTGGTTCCCGGGGTCGATCTCGACCGTGTGCTCGTGGGGAAGGTCGCGCCGGATCTCGTTCCTCGAGGGATCGATGAGCAGCTGGGGCGAGAGCCCCGTCAGGTACGCATGGACGCCATCCTGTGCGATGCGCTGCCCCGCCTGGGCGACGGTCTCGGCGAGTCGCGGCTCGAGCGCCTCCCACTCGTCCTCGAACGCCGCGTCCCAGTAATCCCGGAGCAGCTTCACGAATCGCCGCGCCATCCTCCGAGGCGACTCGAAGATCAGGTCGGCGACCTTCGGGTCGGCTCCCAGAGCCGTCGCACGCTTGCGGACGTGCTGCCGGACCCGCTGCTGCTCCAGCAACGTCTCATCCCGCCCGCCCCGGTGGTCCCACATCGTCCGCAGGAAGCCGAGCGCGAGCGTCGTCTCGTCGAGGCCTTCGAGCTCGAGAAGCTCATCCTCGAAACTGCTGAAGCCGGCTGCCGGCGACGGCATCAGGAACTCCGGGATGAACGGGTTGTACGCGAAGCTGAAGGCGCCGATCTCGCGGCGCAGCGCAGGGCGCAGACCCCGTGCGCTCCGCACCCATGGGTGCTGCAGCGGATGGTGCTTCGGCGCGGTGAGGACGTGGAGGCTCAGGACCGCCTCGACGACCGGCGAGTAGGAGAACGCGATCGACTCTGAGGGGCTGGATTGGAAGCGAAAGACGATCAAGCCGATTTCCTTTTTAGCTAAAACATTGACCAAAGCCTGCCATGGCGCGACCATGCGGTCAAATGTGGCGCGCAGCTCTCGTGGCAATTGCAGCAGCGGTGATCCTCGTTCCTGGGCAGGCGCTCGCGGACGAGCCGACGCTGACGGCGATCGTCGGCGTGAACGACGGCTTCAACATCACCCTCGACGACGCTTCGGGGAAGAAGGTCAGCCGCCTGCTCCCCGGCACGTACACCGTCGTCGTCAAGGACCTGTCCACGGCCCACAACTTCCACCTGGCCAGCAACAGCGACACGACGGTCGACTTTCGTACCGACCTCGACTTCGTCGGCGAGCAGACCTTCACCGTCACCTTTCAGAACAACATGCGTTACGCCTACGCGTGTGAGCCGCACTGGCAGACGATGAACGGCTCCTTCTTCGTGACGGATGCGCCTCCGCCTCCGCCTCCTCCGCCACCGCCTGCGCCTCCGCCGGCCAAGGTCAAGACGCTCAGGGCTTCGGTCGACGCAGCCGGTGCTGCGCGGCTCGGCGCTACCTCCGTGCCGGCGGGCCGCTTCCGCATCGTCGTCAACGACCGGTCGCGGACCGGAAACTTTCACCTGACCGGGCCAGGCGTGAACAAGCGCACGGGCCTGAGCTTCCGAGGCGCCGCGACGTGGCGCGTTCGTCTCGCGCGCGGCGTTTACAAGTATGGAAGCGACCGGCAGGGACTCACGAAGCGCCTGCGCGTCCGTTAGCCGCGGAAGCCTTTCTGACAGAGTGGGCGCATGCCCCAGAGCTTCGGGGTTCGACCCGCCGCGAAGATGCACGCGGACGAGGTGCACGTCGACGTGCCCCTCGTTCGGCGGTTGCTCGAGCGACAGTTCCCGAAGTGGGCCGATCTGCCGATCGAGCCGGTCGTCCCCCGCGGAACCGACAATGCGCTCTTCCGGCTCGGCGACGAGATGGTCGCGCGGCTGCCTCGCAGGGAAAGGACCGTCGTGACCCTGGAGAAGGAACGCGCGTGGCTGCCGCGGATTGCGCCGTCCCTGCCCGTGGCCGTTCCCCGTCCGCTGGAAGACGGTGTGCCCGGCGATGGGTATCCGTTTCCCTGGGCGATCTACACGTGGTTGGAGGGCGAAACCGCGAGCGCGGAGCGGATCGGCGATCGGGGGGCCTTCGCCCGGGACCTCGGCGAATTTGTCGCGGTGCTGCAGGGCATCGATCCGACGGACGGGCCGCCGCCGGGCGAGCACAACTTCTTCCGCGGCGAGCCGCTCGTCAGGCGTGACGCAGCGACACGCGCTGCGATCCCGTCTCTAGAGGCACGAATCGACACCGAGGCGGTGACGGCCGCTTGGGAGGAAGCCCTGCAGGCGCCCGAATGGGAGCGGCCGCCCGTCTGGATCCACGGCGACCTCGACTCGCGGAATTTGCTCGTCCAGGACGGTCGACTCAGCGCCGTCATCGACTTCGGGTCCCTCGGGGTCGGCGATCCGGCGTGTGACGCGATGGTCGCCTGGAAGGTCTTGACCGCCGACACCCGCGACATCTTCCGGAGCGTGCTCTCGATCGACGATCCGACGTGGGCTCGCGGCCGAGGCTGGGCGCTGTCCCAGGCGCTGGGCGCGATGTCGTACTACACGCTCGAGACGAATGCCGTCCTCGTCCTCGAGGCGGAGCGATGGCTGGCCGCAGTTGTGGCCGATGTCGCGCGCAGCTAGTTCACGCGTAGACGGCTCGCATCTCGTCGAGCGGCTTCGGCTCGTAGTCGCCCGCGTGACCCGCTTGGCCGAACTGGCGCATCCGCTCCGCGACCGTCTCCTGCATCGCCTTTCTCGCTTCAGTCAGGTACGAGCGCGGATCGAATTCCTCCGGCGAATCACTCAGGACTCTCCGGACCGCACCGGTCATCGCGAGCCGCGAGTCGGTGTCGACGTTGACCTTGCGGACGCCGTGCCTGATCCCCTGCTGGATCTCCTCGACCGGGACGCCCCACGTTTGCTTGATCTCGCCTCCGTAGCGGTTGATCTCGTCGATCAAGTGCGCGGGGACCGAGGATGAGCCGTGCATGACGAGGTGCACCTCCGGGAGCCGCTCGTGAATCTCCTCGATCAGGTCCATGGCGAGCACTTCCGAATCGGGCGGCCGCGTGAACTTGTAGGCGCCGTGGCTCGTGCCGATCGCGACGGCGAGCGCGTCGACTCCCGTCCGCTCGACGAACTCGACCGCCTGGTCGGGGTCGGTCAGATGGATCTCGCCGGAGCCGACGCCGTCCTCGAGGCCACCCAGGGTGCCGAGCTCGCCCTCGACGCTCACGCCGCGCGCATGCGCGTATTCGACTACCTCACGCGTGACGCGGACGTTGTATTCGAACTCCCCGGGCGTCTTGCCGTCCGCGAGCAGCGAGCCGTCCATCATCACGCTTGTGAAGCCGAGGTCGATCGCCGACATGCAGGTCTCGGGTGAGTTGCCGTGGTCCTGGTGGAGCGCAACCGGTATCCCGGGATACAACTCCGCCGCCGCTCTCATCATCGCGATCAGGAAGACGTCGTTGGTGTAGGCGCGTGCGCCCCGAGATGCCTGGACGATGGCCGGCGACTCCGTCTCGGTCGCCGCTTCCATGATCGCCTGAATCTGCTCGAGGTTGTTGACGTTGAAGGCGCCAACGCCGTACGCGCCCGCTGCCGCCTCGTCCAGGAGCTGACGCAGAGCGACCATCGCCATGGCGCGACAGTAACAGGGCCTCGCTACGGCGATCGAAAGCCCGAGGTAACGTCGCTGCCATGGACGGCCGACCGATGCGCCGCCGCGCGCCGACGCGGCGCTTTCACGTCCCGTCGGCCGTGCGCGCCTCTCCTGCCCGCATCGATGCTGCCGCAGCGCGTGACCTCGTCGGGAACGGTGCGCCGCTCGTCGACGTTCGGCGGCTCGACGATCCGGCGGTGACTCTCGAGGGTGCGGTGCGAATCCCGCCGGACGAGATCCCCGACCGTCTCGGTGAGTTCCCGCGCGACACGCCGATCGTGCTGGCGTGCGGCTGACTACGTGAGGCGACCAGCGTCCGTGTGGCGCACTGGCTGAGGGACCGAGGGTTCGAGGCTTACGCGGTACGCGGCGGGCTCGCTGCCCTCACGGGCGAAGGCCTCGAAGCCGAGCCCGTCCCCATCGAAGAACAGGCGTCGCCGATGCCGCGCGCTCGCGTGCTGGCGGCCCTGCGCGCGCCGCTCTTCCGCCGTTATTCCGCAGGCGTGTTGCTCTCGCTCATCGGCAGCTGGGTCGAGGCGGCGGCCTACGGCTACGTCGTACTCCTCCTGGGCGGCTCCGCCGCGACGCTCGGCCTGATCGGCTTCCTCAACACGATCCCGAACCTCGTCTTCGCGCTGCCCGCGGGAGCGCTCGCCGACCGCTACGACCGGCGCAAGCTGCTGCTGATCTTCCAGTCGTTGAACATGGCTCTCGCGGTTGCGCTCGCCGTCACCTGGGCAACCGGGACGCTGACGGTTGGATTGCTCGGTTTCCTCGCCGTGCTCGGTGGGATTCTCGGCACGCTCAGCTTCGCGCCGTTCCAGGCGATGCTCGCGGCCACCGTGCCGCGGCGAGACCTCGAGAGCGCGGTCGCGATCAACAGCCTGTCGCTGCAGCTCGCGCGGTTCATCGGTCCTGCGATCGCGGGCTTCTTGCTCGCCGTAGCGGGACCGACCTGGGTGTTCGGCGTCAACGCGGCGAGCTTCGTCGCCGTTCTCGGGACGCTCGCGTTCCTACCGAGCTCCCGGCCCGTCCAAACGGCCGCGACCAGGGCCGGCGGCGCGATCTCCGAGGCCTTCCGGTACCTCTTCGGGCAGCGCAGCCTGGCGGCGATGATCGTGTTGATGCTCCTTGCCGGCCTGTTCGCGGCGCCGCCGGTCGCGTTCATGATCCCGGCGCTCGTCCGCTACAACCTGCACGCAGGCGCGGGGACGCTCGGAGCAGTCATGGCGGCGATCGGCTTCGGGTCGTTGCTCGGCTCGATCTTGCTCTTGCGCCTGTCGGGAAGACCGAACAAGGGCGAACCGCTGCTGGTCGGCTTCGCCGTGACCGGCGCGGCGCTCGCGGGGATCGGCGCGTCGACCTCGACGTCGCTGTCGCTTGCGCTGGCGTTCATGGGCGGCTTGGCCGGCGTCCTGTTCGTCGGCCTGTCGACGGTCGTGGTGCAGTCGATGAGCAGCGACGAAATGCGCGCGCGGGCGCTGGCGATCTGGGCGGCTGCGTTCGTGGGGATGCTTCCGTTCGGCGCGCTTCTGACGGCCGGCCTCGTCATCCTCATCGGTCCGGGCGGCGCCGTCTTCGTCGACGGCGTGGCGGTGCTCGTCGGGGCAGCCGTCGTCGTTGCCCTCCGTCCGCAGGTCACGTGGCTCGGCTGCGCCGCGCTCCCCCAGTCGTGCATGGCGGGGACGAACCCCGCGGCCGTCGCCCTGGAGATGGAGCCGCAACCGACCCGCGCTTAACGCTCGAGGTCGATCAGCGAACGCAAGCCCTGCTCGAGCGCCTGCCGTTGACGCGGCTTCAGCAGCGCGTCCAGCTCGCGCTCCAGCTCGCGCAGGACCTCTTCGGCGACCGGCTGAAATGTCCGGGCTCGCTCCGTCAGGACGAGGATCGCCGCCCGGCCGTCGCCAGGATCGGGCTGCCGCTCGACCAGGCCGGCGCGCTCGACCCGCCGCGCAAGGTCGGTCATCGTCTGCTTCGAGAGCCGGGCTCGCCGCGCGAGCTCGCCGATGCGCAGCCCATCCTCCTCGTAGAGCGGAATCAGCACGGATCCGTACGCGGCTCGGATCTCGGGAAACCCGCGATCCGCAAACCTAGCCCCGAGGAGCTCGTTCCAGCGCTGGCTCGCCTTGGCGAGCAAAAAGCCGAGGTTGTCGCGCGAGAGGCGACGCTGCGTGCGGGCGGCGCCCCCCGTGCCGGCCGGCCGCGGCACGTTCAAACGACGAGACTCTGGAGCAGGATGATCGTGGAACGGTAGACCCAGGACCGGCCGACCATCCTGCTCCGGATCGATCACCGCTCGAACTCGCGCTCGATGTTTCCGAACTCGCGCACGAGCGACTCGTATTGCGACTCGAACAGGTCATCCGGCATCCCCGGCGCCTGGAACATCGTGAACGAGAAGGCCGAGCGGGAGCCGGGAAGCTCGATCACGCGAGTGGGGAAGAGGTCGAGCTCGTGTTCGCTGGGGCCGGCGTACATGTCGATCACACCCGTTCGAGGGTCTGCGTCGATCGAGAAGTCGAACTCGCCGAGGCCGTTGACGACCTTCACCCTCCCGTTCACCTGCTTGAGCTCGCGCGCGAACTCCGTCGCCCACCTGGGGAGGTTCTGAATGTCGGCGAGGTACGAGAAGACACGTTCCTTCGGTGCATCGAGCACGGTCGTGACTGTCCGGTGGTTCATCGTTCCTCCTTTAGTCCGCTTGCAGACTAAATAGTACGAGTACGGACTATATCTGTCAAATCGCGAACCACCCCGCGGCCATTGACACCTAGTAACGCTAAGTATAGGATGGTCGGCATGACGCTTCGGATCGTCGCCCTCGCCGCAGTAGTCGCGGGTGCCGGAGCGGTGGGCGCAACGTGGTTCGGCGGCGGCGCGACTCCTGCTGCGTCGGGTGGATGTAGACAGTGGCATGCGTCGCCGGAGCGCGGGGCGGCGATCGCGCATGTAAAACCTCTCGTGCCGAAGCTCTGGCACGGCCTACGCGCGCCCGGCCTCACGCTTGCGGTCGCCGTCCGAGGAAAGGTCGTGTGGTCGATCGGCTGCGGCCGCCGCGATATCGCACGCCGGCTGCCGGTCGAACGGACGACCCGCTTCCGAATTGGAAGCGTGTCGAAAACGTTGACGAGCACCGCGCTCGCGAAGCTCGTCGACGACGGAGGGATCGAACTCGGCGCCTCGGTGCAACGGTACGTGCCGGTCTTCCCTCATGACGTGACCATTCGCCAACTCGCAGCGCACACGGCCGGCGTGCGGGCCAACGATGCCGACGAACTGGTGAACCGACGGCATTACACGCACGTGGCCGACACGCTCCCGATCTTCGCGCACGACCCGCTTCTGTTCCCGCCGGGCACCGACTTCTCGTACTCGAACTGGGGCTACGTGCTTCTCGGCGCGGCCTTGGAGGATGCCGCGGATGCGCCGTATCAGGAGGTCGTGCGGAGTACGGTCCTCGCGCCGCTGGGGTTGCGGCGCACGGTGCTCGAGGATGTGACCCGGCCGGTTCCGGGGCGCGCGACGTTCTACGAGAGCACGAACGCGGGGCGGGCGGTTCGTGCGCCGTTTCACGACGTCAGCTTCCGCTGGCCGTCCGCGGGTTGGCTCTCGGCCGCCGACGAGCTCGCACGCTTCGCGTCAGCCTTTGCGGACGGCCGGCTCGTCGGTCCGGCGACGGTGCGGACGTTCACCGCCGAACAACAGGTCGGCGGTCGTGGAACGGGCTACGGCCTCGGCTGGGAGGTTCATGGACCGTTTGCGGGCCACACCGGCAACGTCGTCGGCGGATCCGCGATCGTGCTGGTCCACGTCCCGAGCGCGACCGCACTCGCCCTTACGACGAATATTGGATTCGTAACGGCGGCGGCTCCACCGCGGCCGCGGCGGGGGACTCCCGAGCCTCCGCGCCTGCTCGAGCCGTTCATTCGTGAATAACGCCGCCGGCAGCCCTAGAAGCGTCGAACTGCGTTACCGTCACAGGGTGAAGGAGCAGGAGCTCGAGCGACAGGCTCAGGTTGCGCAGCTCCTACTCGACGCGGCACGAGTGCTCGGGGAAACACTCGAGCCCGAGCCCGTTTACGAGCGGTTCCACGATCTGCTGGCCGGCGTGATCCAGCACGACGGCGTCATCGTGTCCTCGTACGACGAGGACGAGGGCTTGATCCGCTGCGACTACGCTTGGACCGACGGCGCGCGGCTCGACCCGACGACGCTTCCCCCTCTGCCCCTGAACCAGAAGGGCGAAGGCATGCAGAGCCGGGTGATCGTCACCGGCGAGCCGCTGCTCGTCAACGACGTGGCGGAGGTGGTGCAGCGGCCGGGAGGCACCTATTACGACGTCGACCGCGAGGGGACGATCCGCCGGATTCCCGACTCCGGCGAGACGGAGACACGCGCCGCGATGATGATTCCGGTGAAGCAGGAGGGCCGCGTGATCGGCGTCGTCCAGCTGATGAGCAGCAGCGTCCAGTACGCGCCCGACCAGCTCGAGCTCGTCGAAGGTCTCGTCGGACAGATGGCCGCCGCGGTTCGTAACGCGCGCCTCCAGAAGGAGCGCCGGCGGCTCGAGGCCGCCGAGGCGGCCGCGCGCGCCGCAGCCGCTGAGCGCGAGAAGGCCGCAAACGTGCTCCAGGCCGTCGGCGACGGGATCTTCCTCCTCGACGACGACGGCATCGTCCGCCTCTGGAACTCGGCGGCTGAGATCGCGACCGGTCTCCGGACCGAAGGCGTCCGGGATCGCGATATCGGAGAGGTCTTCCCCGACTGGCCGGCGATTGCGGGCAAGATCCCGATCGCGGAAGACGGCGCGAGCGCGCCGTCGGTGACGCTTCCGGTCGGCCTCGGCGAACGTGAGCTCTGGCTCTCGTTTGTGGCTGTGCGGAGTGCCGACGGGATCGTCTACGCGTTCCGGGACCTGACGAGCGAGCGGCGCCTGGACGAGGAGAAGAGCGACCTGATCGCGACCATTTCGCACGAGTTGCGGACGCCGATGGCCTCGGTGTACGGAGCGGCGGAGACGCTTCGCCTGCGGCACGACGACTTGAGCGACGAGCAGGAGCGAAAGCTGGTCGAGATGATCTCGACCCAGGCCGCGCGGCTCGCGCAGATCACGGAGGACGTGCTGCTCGCGACGAGGCTCGACCGTGGCGACCTCACGCTCGAGGAGGAGCCGGTGGACGTCGGCGAGCTGGCACGTGCGACCGTCGACGCGATGCGATCGCAACTGCCATCCGCAACCGAGCTCGAGGTCGAGGTTGCCGCTGATGTCGGAGCTGCCTCGGGTGCGCGCGACCGAATCCAACAGGTCTTCGTCAACCTCCTGGACAACGCGATCAAGTATGGGAGCGGCCCCTTCACCGTGCGAGTCGAGGCGGCGGACGGAGTCGTCCGCATCCTCGTTGGAGACTCGGGGCCCGGCATCGCACCCGCGGAGCAGCAGCGGATCTTCGAGAAGTTCTACCGCTCCGGCCCGCAGCTCACGCGCGCGCAGGGCGGAACCGGTCTCGGCCTTTACATCTCGCGCGAGCTCGTCCGGCGGATGGGCGGCCGGCTCGAGGTGCGGTCGGAGCCGGGCGCGGGCGCGACGTTCGTGGTCGAGCTGCCCCGGGCGAGGGAGCGACTAGCGCAAGGGGGATCTCCGCTCGACGCCGGTTAGTCCGGGGATCAGACGCTGGCGGTCGTACGTTCGTGAGCGATTCCGGGTCTCGGCTTCACGGAATCCTTACGCAGAACCTGACTAGCTCTCGGCCGCGCGGTCAATGACGCAAGAGAGAGGGCCGCGGGCCGCGGGCGCGGGGGTCTGCTACGGCCGGCGTGCCCTCTCGACCTCATTGCGGGCTACGCGACGGGCGCCATCCCCTGCGCGATCTGCTCCGCCATCTGCTTGCCTTTTTCGAGCATCGACTTTTCGTCGGCGAGGTTCTGCTCGAGCAGCGCTGCGACGTCGGCCTCACCCATGGCCCGCGCGTTCACGATCAGACCCTCGTATGCCGCGATCTCGTGGTGTTCGGTCTCGCACACGCCGGACGCGATCACGGCGTCGTTGAGGGTGTCGTCGACCATCTTCAGGTTCGCCTGGCCCTCCTTCTCGAGCCCCTCGATCGCAGGGCAGGGCGAATCGTCGACGTCCTCGCCGAGCGCCGTGAATGCCCGCTCGAGGTTCTGGACGTGACGTTCCGTCTCTTCGCGATGGTGGCCGAGAGCGACCTTCATCTGATCGTGGGTCGCGTGCTCCTCGAGCTCCGGCAGCATGTCGAGGATCGTCTTCTCCATCGTCAGCGCGGCTCCCAGCTTGTATACGAAGAGGTCGCGCCTCGTCTCCATCGTTCCCCCTAACAGGCCCATCCTCGCCACCTCCTGGTCGTTTTTCGTTCGAGCTCGGATTCCCGTCGCGCTCGCCGGCAAACCAGCCGTTTCGGTGCAGGCGCCGCGGGTACTCCGGGGTGGGAGAGTGCGAGATGGCCGAAGCTGATTCCACGTGTGCGCCTGAGCGTCGTTCGACGGTCGTGGGCGAGGCGTGCCGCCTCGTCGCCCGCGTCGCGCCAGGGCTGATCGGGTCGAGCACGGCGTTCCTCGTCATGCTCGCGGCGACCGCCGTCTGGCTCGCGCTCGGCCCTGTTTTCGGCTTTTCAGACGGGTGGCTGCTCGTCCCGTCCGCCATCGCCTCGATCATGGCGCTCTTGCTCGTCGTGCTCCTCCAGTACAGCCAGAACCGCGACACGCGGGCGCTTCAGCTGAAGCTCGACGAGGTGATCCGAAGCGTCGGGGACGCGCGGACGCAGCTCGTGCGGCTCGAGCGTCTGTCGGACGAGGAGCTCGAGCAGATCGAGGAGGAGTTCGAGGAGCTGAGGAC
>Ga0126308_10000194_pt1 | contig 17208 bp, 17 predicted proteins | sample Plot55_FD_92533 | JGI IMG/M metagenome (GOLD analysis project Ga0126308, IMG submission 92533) | Serpentine soil microbial communities from UC McLaughlin Reserve, CA, USA - Plot55 | ecosystem: Environmental > Terrestrial > Soil > Grasslands | place: USA: UC McLaughlin Reserve, Lake County... | reverse complement strand
CTTCGTCTCCCCACGCAAGAAAGATCCCGGCAAGATGATCGTGTCGCGACCGATCTCCACCAAAGCCTCTATGTGCGTGCTGGCTGGGTCCCGCACCGTCACCCCCTTTCTCATATGCTCGTCGAGGATGCGCCGCCGGACAATCTCCTCGGCCAGAGCTAAATGCGCCCGGTCGTTGACTAGGTTCGCCTCTTCGAGTTTCTTGACCCGGTAGGTTACCGCCCGGCTCCTCTTGCCGATAATTTCCAGAGCGTCCGTAAGGTAGAGCTCGCCCTGTCCGTTCTCTACTCCAATGAACTCGAGGGCGTGCCGGATCTCCTTGAGCTCGAACGCGTAAAGCCCCAGATTGACCAGGCTTATCTCCTTCTCCGCATCCGTCGCGTCCCTCTCCTCGACGATCCGGACTACGCCCGCGTCCTCCGTCACCCGACCCAACCCCGTCGCATCCTCGAGCTCCGCCACCAGCACCGTCGCCCCAACCTGAGCCGAGCGGTGCCGCTGGATGAGCTCGCCGAGCGTATGCTGCGAGATAAGGGGCCCGTCTCCATTCACGACCAGGAGGATACCCTCTTCCTCTTCTATAGCCTTCAGAGCCACCCGCACCGCGTCACCGGTACCGATCCGCTCTCTTTGAAAGACAGGGTCAACTCCTGGTGGCAGGATCGCCTTCACCTCTTCAGCCTGGTGACCCACGACGACCAGGGTTCTTTGCGGCTCTATAGGCTGGAGCGCGGCGATTGCGTAGTTCACCATCGGCACGCCGCAGATAGTGTGCAACACCTTGGCCTGGTTGGACTTCATCCGGGTACCCTTGCCGGCCGCCAGGACCGCAGCAAAGATCGGCGCTTCAACGTGCTGAGACATGGGCTCTACGACTCCTATCTACTACCTCATCCACCCCCGCAAGAGCCCTTATCAGGGACTTCCACGGGCTGGGGCGGCAGGATTCGAACCTGCGATCCCGGGACCAAAACCCAGTGCCTTGCCGCTTGGCTACGCCCCAAAGTACGGACGACCCTGCTCGTGATTTCGCAACGCCGCCCGTAACGCCGCGATTATACCGAAGCTGCTTGTAACCGTCAGGCACAGATCGATGTCGCACTCTACAAGAGCTCCACCCCGTTCGCTACTGGTCTACAGACGCCAACGAAATACTGCCGCAATCTGCTTGCTGCATACCGGGCCTCCGCATTAGAGTCAAACATCCCAAAGACCGCTGTCCCGCTCCCGCTCATCCCAGCCCCTAGAGCGTCCGCACGCAAAAGCTCTTCCTCCAGCACCCGCACCTCGAGCACGAGGCCCCTTGTTACCGGCGCAAGGTCGTTGCCCAAAGCTTTGGCTAAAGCGTTGAGATCGCCCGCGCTCAGGGCATCAACCACAGGAGCGACGGAAAGATTACCCCTTTTAGGCTGCTCGTCGTAAACGCGGTATATTTGAGCCGTGTTTGCTCCGGCGACCGGTTTGGCGACGGTCAGATGGTGTGGCGGTGGTTCAGGAAGTGAGCTTAAAACGTCGCCGATACCCTCCCCGAGCGCCGTGCCACCTGAGAGGCAAAACGGCACATCCGCCCCGATCTTGAGGCCGAGCTCTCTGAGCTCTGCATCGCTTAAGTCCAATTTAAAGAGCTCGTTCAAGCCTACGAGCGTGACCGCCGCGTCCGCCGAACCGCCCCCGAGCCCGGCCCCTACAGGTATGCCCTTGCGAAGACGCACCTTCACCGGAAGTTTAAGGCCGGAGTACTGTTCAAGCACCTTTTGGGCCTTATAAATTGTGTTCTCCTCGGTCGCTCCAACCTCGGCACCCTCCGGCTCGACGGTAAGCTCGAAGCCTTCCCCAGCGCGCTCGATCTCGACCTCGTCGGCTAAAGAAATGCTCTGCATGACGGTCGAGATCTCGTGATATCCGTCCCCCCTCATACCTCGCACCTCAAGTGCATAGTTCACCTTCGCGAAGGCCCGCAGAAGCACCTTCATCGGTTCGGCTCCGAAAGTGCCCGCAAGAACGTCACGAAGTCCTCGGGCCTCAGCTCCTCGGCTCGCGCATCCGGCCCATAACCCAGAGCGTGTAAGGCATCCGAGGCCTCTCCTCGAAGCGCTTTAGGCAAGTTGTTAGCGAGGCGTTTGCGGCGGCTTTTGAAAGCGGCGAGCACCAGATCCTTCACGTGCTCGTAAGCCCCTAAAAACTCCCGCCGTTTCATCGCCACGATCGCCGACCATACTCTGGGCGGTGGGTCAAAGACCTGAGGCGAGACCCTGTGTGCCACGCTCACCTCCGCAAGGAGCTGCACGAGGACCGCATAGGCCCCGTAGTCCTTCGTCCTCCTCTCCGCGGCCATCCTCCTTGCCACCTGGAGTTGCACCATGAAGCGTAGCCCGGTAAGAAAATTCGCCTCTTCTAATAGCTTCAATACGAGAGGTGAAGCGACGTTGTAAGGGAGGTTTGCAACGAGCTTGTTCGGCTGCGGGTCGAGAGCCTCGTAGTCGAAACTCAGGGCGTCACCCTCGTAGACGAGGACGTTTTGGTGTGCATGAAGAAGTGCCTCTTTCAGTGCCGGGAGCACACCCGGGTCGACTTCCACTGCATGAACGAGCTTCGATTTTTCGGCGAGGACGGTGGTAAGCGCCCCGTGACCTGGTCCCACCTCGAGAACAACGTCTTCGGCGCCTACGCCCTGGGCGACGATGCGGGCAGTGTTCGGGTCCTTTAAGAAGTGCTGGCCGAGGCGTTTTTTGGGCAGGTGGGGTTCGGGCTGGGCCAACGCGACACTAAAGTTCGAGCGGCAGCCCGAAGACGTTGCGGGCGTTGCGGCTGGTCAAGGTGCCAAACTCCTCCTCGTCCATTGCAAGGCGCTCAGCAACAAAGGAAGCGGTGTGAACCACGTACTTCGGTTCGTTCCTCTTCGAGCGCACCACTTGCGGGCTCAGGTAAGGAGCGTCCGTCTCAAGGAGTACCCGCTCCAAGTCGAGCATATCCAAGATCTCCGCTGTCCGGCTGTTATTGTACGTCACGTTACCAGCAAGCCCCAGGTAATAACCGCGTTCGGAGGCTTCTTTCGCCTCGCGCTCCCCGCCTTCAAAGCAGTGCAACACGATCGGAACCCGGGCCCGACTGAGATAGGTCATCGTATCGTCGAACGCCTCTCTTGAGTGGATTATAAGAGGCAAACGCGTGTCGTTGGCGAGCGAGATCGCGTCCTCAAACAGTGCCTTCTGAATCTCCTTGGACCATTCGCTCCTGTAGTAGTCCAAGCCCACCTCTCCCAGAGCTACTACGCCCGGCGACTCCGAGATCTCCGCCAACGCCTCCAAGTCAGGGGCCGTATACGTACCTGCGTTGTGCGGGTGGATCCCCACCGACGAATACACGTCCGGCAGCGCCGCTGCGAGCTGCGCCCCCTTCCGTGAATCCTCCACCTCCGTCCCGATGTTAACGACGGCCGAGACCCCCTTCTTTGTGGCCTCCTCGACCGCCACCTCTGGCGTAACCTCTAGCCACAAAAGATGCGTATGTGAATCCACGAACATAATCCTTACCCCCAAAAGCCTACGCCGAGGGCATTATAGAACGGTCAACAATTAGCAGTCAGCAACCAGCTTTCAGTCTCTTTGCAGAAGACTCAGGTAAACGTAGAAAACTGGCATGTACGGGCCTCTCGGAGTATCGAAAACCATCAGGACTCCTTGCCTTACCACTAAACCTATGGCCGACCTCTTCCCGCAAAGCTTTTCAAGCTGCGCTACCAGTTGTTCGAACGTCTTCTCCTACGACGATCCTACAAGCCGGTCGTAAACATCACCACGTTTTCGGCCAGACTCTTTGGCCGCCCGTGCCGCCGCCCTTGAGGGGCTGTCCCCTTGCAAGACGTATCTTCGTGCCCTCTCGACGGCCTCTTCGAGGTTAGAAGCCTGCTCCGCCACCGCACCACCTCGAACGACAAGCACGATCTCTCCCCGCACCCCCTCAGCGAAGCGCCCGGCGGCCTCCCCAGCCGTCCCCCGGAACACCTCCTCGTGCAACTTCGTAAGCTCCCGGCATACGGCGACCAGAGCCTCGGCGGGCAACTCCTCAAGCGTCTTGTTCAACCGGTGCGGCGACTCGAAGAAGACAAAGGTCGCCTCCTCCCGCGTCACACGCCCCAGGATCTCTTCTCGCTCGCGGCCCCTGCGCGGCAGAAAGCCCAAGAACACAACCTCGTTCGGTGGCAACCCCGAGGCCACGAGTGCAGTCGTCGCTGCCGAGGGCCCCGGCAGCACCTCGACCTCCACTTCGGCCTCGATACAGGCCCTGAGTAGTCGGTAGCCAGGGTCAGAGATCAGGGGGGTGCCCGCATCGGAAACGAACGCCACCAATGCTTGGCGAGCGTTCTCGGCCAGCTCCAGCGCGAGGCGTTCTTCGTTGTGCTCGTGATAAGCAAGCAGCGGCTTCTTTATCTCGTAGTGGGCCAACAACCGTCCCGTCCTCCGCGTGTCCTCACAAGCTACGAGCTCGGCCTCCCGGAGGCGCCTAAGGGCGCGCAGGGTTATGTCCTCCAGGTTGCCTATGGGGGTTGGGACGACTACGAGGGGCAAAAGAGCGCTTCCTATAGGTCGAGCACGTACTCGCCCGAAGCGTGGCGGGCGAGAGCGGCAGCACCCAAGACGCCTGATTCGGGACCCAAGGTTGCTACCTTGATCTCGACGAGGTCGCGGCCCGGGGAACGACCTCTGAGGTGCGCCTCACGACGGGCGGTATCCAGGATCAGGTCGCCGGCCTTCGCCACCCCGCCACCGACGGCGACGACCTCTGGGTTAAAGATGTTCACGAACCCGGCGAGCCCAACCCCAAGCCACATCCCGGCCTCCTCAAGCACAGAAAGCGCCAGCTCATCACCCTCCCTCGCCAGCTCCGTGACGTCCTCGCCGGTCACCTCCCTCTTTACGGCGAGTCGTCCCAAGGCCGAATCCGGCTTTTCGCTGGCAACCTCCCGGGCGCAGCGCCCTATCGCCGTCCCCGACGCCAGGGCTTCCAGGCAACCGCGGTTACCACAACCACACCGGGGGCCTGTCGCCTGGATCGTCGTGTGTCCCAGCTCGCCACCCGCCCCCTGCGCCCCCCGTAGTAAGACTCCGTGCGAGACCACGCCGCCCCCTATCCCCGTGCCTAGAGTGAGGAACAAGAGGTGCTCGACCTCGCTTCCAGCTCCGAACCGAAACTCCCCCCAGGCCGCGGCGTTTGCGTCGTTCTCAACCGTCACTGGCAACCCCGTACTCTCCCCGATCTCGTCTTTCAAAGGGATGCCTTCTATAACGTGTAAATTCGGCGAGTCTAGGACCTTGTTCTCCGCCGCCAGGATGCTCCCCGGTACCGCCAGACAAACACCACCGACCTCGAACCCGTCCTTGACCTCCGTAATGGTCCGGATGATACCCGATAAGAGCCGTGCCTCCGAAGTCTTCGCCGTCGGGTATCTGGCCTCGCTAAGAACCTCACCTTCCGGCGTTACGACGCCCGCGGCGATCTTTGTCCCCCCGACATCCACCCCGATGGCGTTCAACGTCCCCTCAACGTTCCCTCGATGTCCCCTAAGAGCCCGCTAGCTCGGCTTCCAGTCGATTATCTCGAGCTCCGCTTTTCCTGTATAGGCGCTCCGGCAAACAGTGTATGCCGCGTCGAATGCTCCCGTAGGGATCGCCTCCTCCGAGCAAACTAGCTTCGCCGAAACCCCACCTTTGAGCCCGAGCAGGTTCATCCCCTCCCACAGCCGCCGCACGCCTTCAACCCGCACTCCCTCTGTAACAAAGATCGGACGGTAGTTCCCGCTCCCAAACGGCGCGAGCCTTTCGTGCCAGCACAGAAGCTCGTCCGACACGTCCCCGAGTGATACCTCCGCGTCAATCTCTACAGGAGGGCTGAAGAGCTCCTGGTTCTCCTCGAGTTGCGCCCGCACCGCATGGTTGACCCCGGCCACGAAAGCGTCGAAGTTGCCGGCAGTGATCGAGAGCCCCGCCGCCTTGCGATGCCCACCCCACTCGCCGAGGAGATGACGTACCTCGAAGAGTGCCCCGTAAAGATCCACATCCGTCTCCCCAGAGCGGGCCGACCCGCTGTAGGATCCATCCGCCCGTCTGCCCAAGATTGCGGCCGGGCGCCCCGTTGCTCCCGCGACCTTGCCCGCCACAAGCCCCGCGAGTCCTCCCGACTCGTCCGTGACGACTACCTTGAAGTCCTCTTCAGGGTTCACCTCAGAGAGAGCCCTCTCCACCGCATGGCGGGTCCTCTGCTGCCGCTCGGCGTTCATCTGATTTAGGAGCGAGGCTATTCGCAAAGCCTCGCGGCGGTCGTTCGTGAGGAGCAGCTTCAGAGCAGGCTTGGGATTTTTGATCCTACCTATAGAGTTCAGGCGCGGGCCGATCTTCCACCCCAAGTCCCCCTCGTCCAAGTCACCCCTCACCCCTGCCACCTTCACGAGTGCCTCGACGCCAGCTCGGGCGTTCCTGGCGCAGAGTGTGCGGTTCATGTGCTTGAGACCCATCGAGGCCAAAGCCCGGTTGTCCCCAACGAGTGGCGCTATATCTACGATCGTACCGATGGAGACTAGGTCCAAGAGCCTGCCAAGGTGATTTTTTCCGTCCGGGTCTCCAAGCTCTTTGGCGACCGCCCAGGCAAACTTCCAGGCAACGCCTACGCCCGCTAAAGGATCCTCGGAGTCCCAGAGCTTCGGGTCGAGTACGGAGACGGCCGCGTCAGGTGGATCCTCGGGCGGTATGTGATGGTCTGTCACGATCACCTCCATCCCTAACGAGTTCGCTAGCGCAACCTCCGCCTTGTTCGAGATACCGCAGTCGGCCGTGACGAGCAGGTCCACCCCTTCGGCGAAAAGATCCCGCACGTAAGGCTCCAGGAGACTGTAGCCCGTCTGGCGTGTGGGGAGCTTGACCATCAAGTTATTGGTGTAACGGGAGAGCGCAAGTAAAAGAACAGCCGCCGAGGTAATACCATCAGTATCGTAATCGCCGAAGATGCCGATCCGCTCACCGTTCTTTATGGCCTGTGCGACCCGCAGGGCCGCCGCGCGCCAAGCCTCCTCCTGCGGCGCCCCGATAGTCTTTAGCGAGGGCGAGAGAAACCTGGACGCGCCCTCGGGCAAGACCCCGCGGTTCGCCAGCACGCGGGCGCAGAGGGTATTTACCCCCGCCTTTTGCTCAAGCTCCGAGACCACATCCACCTCGGGCTCGAGGAGCCGCCAACTCGCCAAATCGTTCCTCCCTGCGAACGACCTCACTTTTATTACCTCGCTATTGTACAAGGCGCCGCAAGCACCTTTCGGCCGTTGTACGAGTGAATCAAAAGCAACGGCGTCTGCTCGACGACCCCGGCCGAAAGCGGCACACCTTCCAAGCATCCAGTTTGGCTCTTTAGCGGTCGTTTCGTCGGCCTCGAATATGAGCGGGGCAGCGATACTATGCAAGTATCTGCAGGTTAAACTCGCAACTACCGCCGACGTATGCGCTTGAGAAAGGTTTTGGCCTCCTCACGCGCCTGACCCATCGCCTTGGGTCTCTCGTCCGTGCGTCGCTCCTGTAGGCGTGCGATAAAGGCCTCAGCCTCCTCACGTACCCAGTGCATTATCTCGGATCTTTCGCTTACGCCCGGCTCCTTCTTGCCGCGCTCGAAGTACAGGATAGCGGCCCGGCCCATCGCTAGAGTGCCTGTGTAACCAACAACCCCGGCGGCCGCCCAACCTCCGACCGGGACGAGCTTCGAGAGCTGGCGGGCAAGCGTCCGGAACCCAAAACCCGCGGCCAGCACCCCGAGCAGTTCCCGCGCGCGCTCTAGTGTGATCGCCTCTCCGTAGACCGCAGCTATACCGAGGACCATCCGGCCCTGGTTGGCGGTGATAGCGGGCATGTCAGCACCCGGGATAGGGAGTGCCCCTATAACGGCGTTTTGGCGGGAGTTTTTGCGGATAATCTCCTCACACGCCGCAGCCCTAAAAATGGGATAGCCGCGCCCAAAGGAGATCAGATAGTCTTCCTCAAGAGAGCCCGCGATGCGGGGTGCAAGCTCCCGGAGGACAGCCTCCTCGGTTACGGCCGATAGAAAGAGCGTCTTCTCGGCGTCCTCAAGTGCCTCGCCCGAGAGAGAGATCTCGACGCCGCCGTCCTCTCGGACGCCGGCGACGGTGAGAAGGATTTCCACTCCCACGGCAGCAGCTCTGTCGGCGCCAAGCAGGGCCGCAAGCTCCGCTGCTTCAGGGTAATTACCCACCACGGCTAGGGTGGCGTGTTTGCGAGCGCTCGCTCGAGATTCGTTAAAGACGCGGTACAAGTTTCGCAGTCCCAGCAAGGAGCACCCCTTTTCTGCTGCATTCCTACGTCGTTGATCTTTGCCCCGTTTCCGATATATTACGCATAAGCGAGGTGAGAGTTTCAAGAGTGGATCCAGAAGAGAAGCTACAACCCCAGCGCGACCTGCGGGACATAGAAGAGGTCCAGGAACTCTTTGAGGCCGGCCAGGAGTCTGGTACCCTCGAGTCCAGCGAGGTTCTCGACCTTCTCCAGGAAGTAGACCTCTCGACCGAGGAGATCCAGCAAGTCTACGGTCTCTTACGCGAACACGGCGTGGAGGTCGTCGACGCGGAATTCCTGAACGATACCCTCCACCACGAAGAAGAGGACGCTCAGCTCGTCGAGGAGGTTCTCGAAGGAGATCTCAAGAGCCGCTACACCGGGGACGCCGTCCAGATGTACCTGGATGAGATCGGCAAGACCCCCCTCCTTACCAAGGGCCAGGAGGTCTACCTTGCAAAGCGCGTCGAGAACGGCGATAAGAGGGCCAGGGCCCACCTGACACGCGCCAACCTGAGGCTCGTCGTCTCGATAGCCAAAAAGTACGCCGGCCGCGGCGTCTCGCTCTTGGACCTGATCCAGGAGGGCAACATCGGTCTTATGCGAGCGGTTGAGAAATTCGACTACCGCAAGGGCTACAAGTTCTCGACTTATGCCACCTGGTGGATCCGGCAGGCCGTTACCCGGGCCATCGCCGACAAGGGCCGCACCATCCGCGTCCCCGTCCATATGGTCGAGAAGATCAACAAATACTACCGGGTACAGCGTACCTTAGCCGCCGAGCTGAACCGCGACCCCGACGACGAAGAGGTCGCCTACGCTATGGAGGTAGAGGTACAGGAGATCGCACGCATCCGCCGGGTGAGTCGGCGTTCGATCTCCCTGGAGATTCCGGTGGGCGAGGACAACTCCTCTGAGCTCGGCGACTTTATCGCCGACGACGAATCCGAAACTCCTCACGACCTCGCCAAAACCTCCCTCCTCAAAAGCCGCATGCAAGAAGCCCTGGACAGCCTCCCCGAGCGCGAACGTATGGTCCTCGAATACCGCTTCGGTCTTACCGGTGGCCAACCCAAAACCCTCGAAGAGGTCGGCGAGCGCTTCGACGTCACCCGCGAGCGCATCCGCCAGATACAGCTCACCGCTCTAGCCAAGATAAAAAGCAGCCCCCACGCCGCAAGCTTGCGCGACCTGCTGGACTAACCCTTTCCATAGGATAATTTATCTCTTCAATACAAGTAGCCAATATTTTCGGTGTAGCGCGCTGAAATCGTGTGAGGTGAACTTCAGTCTACTCACTATTAGGTGTCGTGTGGTAACTTAACAGCGTCTACCCAAATCCCACGCTAGGTCAGATATACTCTGTTGCAGAGCAGGCTGTGCGCTCGTTATCGACCGCAGGTGAATCTCCCTCTACCGATGTAACAACCACTTTGATACCTACGAGGAGATCGGCGCCACGTCCGTCGAGGAGATCTTATCCAACCCAGCTAGCTGGTACCGGTAGCGGCAAGACCTAGCTTCTCAAACAACTGATTCGCCAGTTTATTGCCCGTGACACACCCTTTTGCCTGATCGATCCCCCATTCTTACTTGGCAGAAAGTGTGCTTTTCTACCTGATAGATATCGGCTACTTTGCGCACCCCAACGTTGTCAAAACCCACTTAAAGTCACGATCGGCATGGAATACGCGATGTATGTCAGGGATACAATTGACGAGTGAAAACGGCCCGATTACTTCCTAATTATTGACGAGTTCAAGATGTTTATTAACACCTCAGAAGATGCGGTTGACACCCTTCTCTCAGAGGCTCGAAAGTGCCCCATCGAAGATTGTGGTCTGCAAAATAAGTGAGAAGAATCTTCTCTCCTGAAACATCAGGAAGCGAAACTGTTTTACGTTTCTCATCGGAGATATTTCCCAAATGTTGTGCATTTCGCCAACCATCAAAGCTATAAGCGTGTGTCTCCATACCCGGAACACCGGGGAATACCTATAGTCCTAACCGCAACTGAGGATGGGGAGCGTCCGTATACGGCTAGTACGCTGTAAGCAGTTAAGCTAACTGCCCAAGGTGTAACAGCTTTTTACAAGCTTTTTATCTTCTCGATCAGAGCACTAGTCGAGTATCCGGGCTCGAAGGGCATGATCTTGATCTCGGCCCCGATCTCTGCGGCGACCTTTGCCTCCGGCAGTTCTTCGATGCGGTAGTCGCCGCCCTTGACGTACACGTCGGGCTCTAGCTCGCGCATGAGACGTACTGGGGTGTCCTCGTTGAAAACAACAACCGCGTCGACGAATTCGAGGGCGGCGAGTACCGCCATGCGATCTCCCTCGGGTACTACGGGGCGCGAAGGCCCTTTGAGTCTGACGATCGAGGCATCGGAATTCAGGCCTACTACAAGCGCGTCTCCTATGGAGCGTGCCGACCGGAGGTAGGAGACGTGCCCGGGGTGGATGATGTCGAAGCAACCGTTGGTAAAGACCACGCACCCCCCCGTCTCGCGAGCCTCTACTATCCGGGACGGTACCGTGTAGGCAGACAGTGCAGGCTCCTCAGGGGTTAGTACAACACGTCTCCCCAAGAAAAAAGAACCTTCAGTACCGGTTCTGCTCTCCGCTTTCGCGCTCCTGGCGAACCCGGTCTTCCTCATTATCGGCACGGTTCGGGTTCCTCGCCCCGGCGCGGCCGAAGACGCTGATCAAAACCGGGATAGCGACGATAGCTACCACGAGCAGCAAGAACAACGCCGCAAACCCAATGCTCAAAAGTCTAAGCCCTCCTCTTACGCTTACAGGGGCTACCGGGCCGTGCCCGGCAGCCCCTATGCTACTAGAAGACGCGGCGTGCGGACGGGCCGCGTCAGACTCTTACCTTCCCGGCTGCGCCTGGCTGCCCGGCCCACCCAAATTTAGTTCGCCCCGCTCTACCTGTCTGGCGAAGTTCTCGAGATCCTCGCGCATCTGTTTATCGGGATTCTGGACAACTTCGGCCGCGAGCTCTCCAGCTTTTCCTCCGGGTGGATCGGCGTAGTCCATCGTGACATCTACGCGCGTGCGCCCCTGGGCGACCTCCTCGAAGCGTACCTGCCCGGAGTTATCTACTTCGCCCTCGCTCCTCCAGCCGATGCCGCGTTCCGGGCTCATCTCGGTGGTCTTGGCGTCGAACTCGACGGTCGCGTTGAGAGGACCCTTGAGCTGCCAGTGGCTCGTGTCCTGATCTATTACCCGGACCTCCTCGACGTTGCTAAAAATCTGGGGAAAATTTTCGAGGTTTGACCAGTAATCGAAGACATCTCGCAGGGGAGCCTGAACTTCTATGCTCTCTTGAACGTGTTGAGCCATAGCCTCTTTTCCTCTCGCTTAGGTGCCTCTGTTTGCTAGACAGAGCATACCCAAAAAGAGGGACCGGCTAAACCCGATCCGGCTTCATAGACCTGTAAAGAAGCCCCCAGACGGCGCCAAAAACGACATGGTCGAGGATCGGCAAGAGCACCTTAGGGGTTTGCTGCTTCCACGGCGGCAGATGAACTCCAGCGAGTGGCAACCAGCTTCCCCATCCAGCTCCCCAAGCCAAGACCCCCAGAGCTGAACCCACGGACGCTTCTTCCGCTGCCCCACCCCGTTCCCGGCGCAAAAGGCCCATGACCGTACCAGTCCCGACACCATAGGCTAGATGCGCGACCGCAGTCAGGACCCGCCGGGCCTCGGGCGACCATCCATCCACCAAGCCAAGCTCCTCCAGCCTCTCGACGACCTGCTCCGGGGCACTCGTCCCTACCAGCCCAAACCTGGCTAAGACCTTGCGAAACGCGGTTAGCACCAGCGTACCCCCGAACCCCCCAAGCGCCCCATGAAAAACTCGATGCGCAGAACCCATAACCCTCCTATCCCGTACAACCAGGTAAGCTAATCTTTATCTGTTAGAACCTCAAAGGCGCGCTCGAGCTGGGCGTCCTCCGCGAAAATCTCCTCCCTGGAGAGACCTTTGGTCTCGTCCGGGGTGCGTGGCTCCTGGCCTTCTTCTAGCTCGGCTTCCACGTCCGGCTCAATACCGGACTCTCGAATAAAGTCCCCGTTCGGGGTAAGCCACTCGGCGATGGCGAGCATAATTGCCGATCCGTCGCTCAAGCGATACTCGGAGAGCACGGTCCCGGTGCCGACCGTAGTATCGCCGATCACCGTCGCCCGGTCGTTGTCCCTTAAAGCCCCGGCCACGATCTCGGAGCTTGAGGCGGATCCCTCGTTTACTAGGACGACCAGGGGAGCGTCAAGAGGCTCGTTCTTCTCAGGGACCGTCGTCTCCTCCTCAGTGCCGTCGGCGTTTTTTCGGGTGTAGATCTCGCTCCCCGCCGGGAGGAACTGCGCGGCTATCTTCTCGGCCTCTCCCAACACCCCTCCCGAGTTGTTCCTAAGGTCCAGCACAAAGCGCTCTGCCCCCGCCTCCCGGGCCTCAAAGATCGCCCTCTCAAGCGCCTCGGCGCTGTTCTCCGAAAAGGTCACCAGCCTGAGGTGGGCTGCGTCCGCGCCTGGGATAAGGTACCAGGAGGCGACGGGCACCGCGAGCTCGGCGCGTTCCATTGAGAACTTGTGCTCCTCCTCGTCCCTAAGCACGGTAATCTCCACCTGACTCCCTTCGGTTCCCCTAACCTTCTCGGCGACCCACTCGACCTCTTCCCCCCGTACACTCTCGCCATCCACCGCGACCAGAATATCTCCAGGCTTGATCCCCGCCTCCTCCGCCGGAGAGCCATCCAGGGGAGACGAGACGACAGCCTCGTCGTCCTTGCTATCGAGTTGAACTCCGACCCCGACGTACTTGCCGGAGATTACTTCCTCCGTCTTCCCGACCTCCTCGGGGGTCAGAAACCGCGTGTGTCCTTCGTCACTCAAAGAGTCGATCATCCCTTCTATAGCGCCGTAGGTCTGCTCGTTAGGGTCGACGGTCTCCCGGTCGACGTACTCGTCCTTGACTACGTCCAGAGCCTCCGCGAACAGAGCCGCGCTCTCCCTGTCCTCGGTAGAGATGCCTGCCAGGCTCTGGGAGCGCCCGAACAGGTACGCTGCGAGAACGAGCATGCAAACCGTGAGCAGGAGGGCTACCCGCCGTATATTGGCGCGGCGCCGATCCAACTTCGTTGCAGTATCTTTCCACACGCGCGTGATTCTACTCTATTCGTCCTTCAGATCGTGTTCAGGGACGGAGAGGTTGTAGGGGCGGGCTGGTCTCTCGGCCAGCACGCGCACCTTGTAGACGAAATCCGGCACGAACTCTCCCCGGCGAACTTGGAGTATCTCGACTGGCTGGCCCGTAGCCTTCAGCGCTGCCCTATCCCCCACCTCGTAGCGGGCCGGGCGGTTGCGATCCACCATCTTCTTGCCTTCCTTTACAGCGACTAGTAGTTCGCTTATTGGGTAGCGACGCGTGGGGCAGCAGTATAATGTGCCGCGGTCTGCCCAGCCTAAGGTGGGGTGGCATCGAAACTCGACGCAGCGAAGACAAGGAGAGGCGGTAGAGGGATGGCCGAACGCGTAGATTTGATCGTAGTGGGGGCGGGTCCGGGTGGGTCGGCGACAGCATACCACGCAGCGAGGACCGGTCTTGAGGTTTTGCTCCTCGACAGGCAGAACTTTCCGCGCGACAAGCCCTGTGGCGACGGTCTAATGCCCCACGCGGCCGAGGAGATCACGCTAATGGGCCTGGGCGACTGGCTGGGCGAGCCACACCACGGCAGGTTCTCGGGCTTCTCCATATACACCCAGAGCGCCTTCTTACACCAGAAGGTCCCTCCTACCCTACACGGCCCCCACGGCTACGTGGTCGCCCGCGAAGAGACCGACGCCCGCCTCCTGGAGCGAGCAACAGAGGCAGGCGCGGACTTCCAGGGCGGCGTCCGCGCTACCAAGCTACTCCGGTCACCCGCGGGGAACGTAACCGGCGTCGAGGCTACCGCCGATGGGGAGGCCCTGGTTTACCAGGCGCCCCTGGTGGTGGCCGCCGACGGGGTAGGGTGGTTCGCCGGCGAGGAAGTAAAGGCTCACCAGAACGCCGTGGCGAGGAGGCAATACTTCAGGGACGTCTCCGGGCCGGAGAGGGAACACCTGCACATCTTCATCACAAAGGACATGAACGAGTCCGGGGCCGGCTACGGCTGGGTCTTCTACTTCGGGGACGGCCGGGCGAACGTGGGGGCCGGGGTTTCAACGAAGACGCTCGCCCGCACCGGCCGGAACCTCAAGGACTTCTATGACCGTTTTCTCGAGGAGCCCGAGCTGGCCAGCTGGCTCGAGAGAGCCGAGCCTGAAGGACCGGCGAAGAGCTGGTCGCTGAAGATGGGGATGTGGGGCGCCAGGCGATACACCCAGGGGCTCATGACCGTTGGGGACGCGGCGAGCATGATCCACCCAATAAGCGGCGAAGGCGTCGGCTACGCTATAGAGTCGGGGCGCCTGGCGGCGTCTTTCGCCCACGAGGCTCGCTCCAAAAACGACTACTCAACCTCGCTCCTCTCCGGATACGGGCGCCAGATCCGGCGCAAGCGGGCCAGAGAGCACCTCTCCGGGTACGCACTTACCAACCTCGTCCCGAACCTCGAGATGATGGAACCCCTGTTCAAGGCCTGCGAGAAAGACCCTCACGCCCAGCGCACCCTCGTCGAGGGCTTCACCGGTGACGTCCCGGTTTACAGCCTCTTGAAGCATCCAAAGGCCCTGGGCCGTGCCGTTATATCGGCCGTCAGTAAGGGGCAAAGGTAAGTACCGGCCATACCCAAGCACGCCTTAGGGAGTCTCGGAGACCTTAGCTATTTGAGCGGCGGCGCTCGCAGAGCCTGGGAAGTGAACGCTCGGCAAAGAGCAAAAGCCGATAGCCGAGCAGCTATCTTATCGCTAGTCATCCACATAGAGGATTGTAGATCGCTATTCGTTCGTCTTGGTTAGAAAGCCGAGCGTTGCGGCTTGGCCGCGAAGCCCGAGAGGCATACACCGCCCTCTAACCAACCGGCTCGCTGGACTATTTTGCATACAGGAGGTAGAAGCAAGGGCCGTAGCCGCTAGAATAGCCTTAGCAGGCTTTATAAACCGAAAGGCTGGATCGGTTCGGAGGAGAGGTATGGCCAAGAGTTTTTTTGAGGTAGGTAGCGCGAAGGTTCACGTGGTCGGTGACGGCATCTTTGCCACCGACGCCGGCAACCTTTTCGGAGAGAACGCCAAGAACGCCAAGATCCGGGGCGCCATGCACGCGGTCCTGGTCGCCACCGACGACGCCCTCGTCCTCCTCGACGCCGGCTTCGGCCCCGAGCTGCCCGAGTACCTGGAGGAACGCTACGAGCTCGAGCGCGAGAAGAATCTCATGGACCGCATCGCAGAGGCGGGGTACGACCCCGAGGACATAACCCACGTCGTGCTATCGCACCTGGATCCGGACCACATTGGTTGGGCTTTGAGCCCGCCTAGCTTTCCGAACGCCACCGTCTACGTGCAGGAGGCAGCGCTCGAGGAGGCCCGCGAGATGCCCGAGGGGGAGGGCCGTCGGGAGGCGGTACCCGCGGTTGAGAAGGGTGTCGAGGAGGGATGGTGCGAGCTCCTTGAGGGGAATGCCGAGATCGCTACGGGCTTACGCGTCGAGGTCAGGCGTGGGCACGCGGAGGGGCATCAGATCTCCTGGATAGAGTCTGAAGGCGAGGCAGCGCTCTTCACGGCGGACCTGGCGCCGGGCAAGATCTGGCTGAACCCCAACCTTATTGGTGGCACGGATACTAACCCCGAGGCGACCGGCAAAAACCGCAGGGAAGTGCTGACCGAGGCCGAAGAGCGAAACGCGCCCGTCATCCTGTACCACGAACCTAACGACTTCCTCGTCAAGATTCGAAAGACCGACGAAGGCTTCGAAGGAGAGCCCTGGGAAGAGGGGTAAGGAGTGGCTAGCGGTGCCGGCCCCGTTGGCGGCGCTCCCTGATCTTGCGCCAGACGATCGGGGCGGCAAATATTATCAGGCTTCTCAACAACCTCTTCATCGTCTCCTCCTAGGGGTAGCCTCGGCTCCTTGTTACCTCGTTAGGGTACCCCCAGAAGGCTATCGCGAACCCACCGCTATCCCTCGTGCCAGACGGTCTTGGCCGAGGCGGGCCCGCGCCTGCGGGGACGTTCGATGATGTCGGAGTAGCCCAGGTAGAGGTAGGCCACGATCTTGTCGTTGTCCTTCAGATCGAAGAAACCGCGCATGTATGGTTGGTAGGCGACGGGACCGGTGCGCCAGATGGTAGCGAGCCCCAGAGCGTGGGCGGTCAGCTGCATGTTCTGCACGGCGGCGGCGCAGGCTGCGTAGTTCTCGAGCGTCTCCACCTCGTCACGGCCGCCCTTTGATATCACGGCTATTACCACCGGAGCTCGAAAGGCTTTTTTGCGCTCGCGGCTTACGCGCCCAGCTATGTACTCCTCTTCCTCACCCTCGGCCTCAGCCTGGAGGCGGGCGAGTTCGGCGCGGGCTCGAGCAAGCTCGCCGCGACCCTTACCGGTAAAGACGTGGAAGCGCCATGGTTCGGTGATCTTGTGGTTCGGTGCATGAACGGCGCTCTCCAGGATCTCCTCGACGATCTCTTTTGGCACCGGGTCCGACTTGACTCGTCCGATGCTCCGACGCAACACTATCGCCTCTCTAACCTCCAAAAACGCTCCTCTCCGTTCGTGCGAGCACATTTTAGTTCAGGTGTACAAAGACAGAGCTTGGGGAACTTACTTAGCGTTCGCGACAAAAAGAAAGAGAAGGAGGCTCGATATGGCAGGGAAGGCAAAGGTAACGGTCGTAGGGGCAGGAAACATAGGTGGGACCACCGCCCTGCACCTGGCCCACCGTAACTACGCCGACGTAGTACTGCTAG
>Ga0126308_10000193_pt1 | contig 17234 bp, 20 predicted proteins | sample Plot55_FD_92533 | JGI IMG/M metagenome (GOLD analysis project Ga0126308, IMG submission 92533) | Serpentine soil microbial communities from UC McLaughlin Reserve, CA, USA - Plot55 | ecosystem: Environmental > Terrestrial > Soil > Grasslands | place: USA: UC McLaughlin Reserve, Lake County... | reverse complement strand
GTGCTTGCGGAAGCGGGACCGTCCTGTTCCCGCTCGGTACGGGCCCTCGCCCGGGCCAACAATCCGGATATGCCCAACGGCCCGCCGGCCGTCCGATCGTCGTTGTGGTTTTCGTGCTGCAACTCGATCCCTCCCTCGTACACTTGGTGCTCTGTTTCGTTACGAGATACCCCTTCTACACTGCCTGTTCGCTCTCTCCTGGCCGGTCCTCCCTTCTCAGTCTCGGTCTTCGATCCTCCGCAGCAAGCGTTTTGCGGAGTCGTACGCTTCCACGGCCGCGCTGTGCTCGGGACCATCGCGAAGCTGCGTCGATACCTGGGCCGGATCGATCATCTTCGCATCGGCCGCGCTCACGGCGACTATGTAGTACCAGAGTGGTGGCGTTCGCTCGTCTTCACTCTCAACGTCATTATCGACCAGTTCGAGCGCCGCCTTTAGCGCGTCGTGCAGTGGCGCTGACTTGACCGTCTGAGGTTCGTGGGCGCGTGACCTCCAACCCGCGGCCCAGCTTATCTTCGATGCCAGGACATCGTCGCAAAGGATTTCTTGCTGGAACTCGTAGAGCTTGCGCGCCGCATCGGGTGTGATGTGCTGTGTCTCGCTCGAAGGATCCCTCATAACCGCCACCAGGCGGATCGTGGCCAGGGCTCTCTGTGTGTCCGAAGTGGACAAACCCCTCAGGTGGCACGCTTCTACGACGGCCCTGGAGGCGTGGGCCAACCGATCCGCCGCGCCGGAGCTGACGGCCTGCCACTCGTGTGACTCGAACTCTTCCTGGGCGTGGAGCCAGCCTGACTGGAGCCTGTACAAAAGGGTCGCGGCGACGGCGGGGGTATACCGCAGGGAGAGTCCGGAGATGAAGGCGAGGATGCACACGATGGCCAGGCACGCCTCCAGGGTGTTGAGCGTCTCCAAAAGCGCCCGTCGGCCTTCTTCCGAGAACCAGACCCTCAAACCGGCGAAGATAGTCGACTCTATGGCGATCGAGGCTATGCACGCCATACCCACGGAGAAGGCGAGGTTCTTGTAGTAGAAGCGTCGTTTGAGACCCTGAGTCCATCCAGCCATCACGAAAACGACAGCCGCAATGCCGGCGTAGAGTCCCTCGGGGGCCATCATCAGACCCTTCAACACCAAGAACTGTGGTGGCGCGGGGGCAAAGACCCGCAAGGCCGGAGATGGCCAGACCAGCCCCACGACGGTGGCAAGGCCGACCGAGACCACCAGGACGAGCGGTGCCGACACCAGTAGCGTCCGCAACCACGGCCTGCGCGCCACCGGCTCCGCCGGGAGGGTGCCGAGTCGGGATGGGAGGCCGCCGGCCAGGGCGAGGCATACCCACGCTACTATGAGCACCACGGGCAACTCTGTCATGACCGCCACCATGATCTCCGCGCGCCCGCCGGCCAGGTCGACGAGGCCAACGGCGCCGAACATCAGCGCCACAAAGAGGAGGTTGCACGCTGCAAAGACACTGAACTTGGTCCCCCGCGACGGCAGCAGGAAGCACAAGAAGACGATGAACGCCACAAAGCTTACGCCGCCGAGCACGAGAGCCTGGTGTTGGGCCGCACTCATAGCACGTCGTACATGTCGTAGGCGTGGGGGCTATCGTCTCCCAGGCAGCCGGCGAAAAGAGCGTAAGAAGCCCTCAGATTGGCTTCACGCTCCCTGAGCGACTCCCTGGCGAAAGGGTTTCCTCGCGCGAGCTTTTTCCCCTTCTTGAGGGGCAGAGTCTCGAACGTGGCCTCCTCAGGATCAAGGTCGTCTTCGTCGGGGTCGATCAGGAGGTCGCCGGCGGCCAAATGTCCGAGCTCGTGCAGGATGGTCAGGGTCAGGACCAAAGGGGGCAGGCTGCCAGGCACGAAGATGGCCGCCAGGTTCATCGGCTCCGAGTACCTGAGTTCCCCGAGCCGGCCGGAGAGCGCAAGCAGGCGCGAGAGTTCGGGGTACCAGGAGTCCGGGATCACATGAACGGCAATGGAGATATTCAGGTAATCTCCGAGTGCGTCGGAGTAATCTTCGGGCTCGAACCGCCGACCAGAGAGACCCAGGATGGCCAGTTCTTCCTGAAACTCGGCGGCCGTGAGCAAGGACCTCGTTCCTTCGACGCGAGGCCGTGGTGCAGCGCCGAGGTTCCTGAGGGGACGCCACAATCCGGCCAACCGGTCCAGGAAGAGACCCGTGAGGTCACGTCTCGGCACTTCAACCCTCATCGTCGACCACGCGTGCTCCCTCGAACTGCATGATGATGCCAAGGATCATCTCCCTCTCACGACCGGGTAGATGCAGGCTCTTGTGGGCTATGGCGCTTACCGTCTCGTCCCGGAAGATGCTCATCGCTTCTTCATCCAGAAGCGGCGCCTTTCTCACCGTATCGAGGAAGTAAGCCGGATGCACGCCGAACACTTCCGCCAGGGTAACCACCTGCTTCATGGAAGGGTCGGTAAGTTCTCCTGCCCTGATCTTCTCGACATGTTCCTCACTCAGGTCTCCCAGGCTCATGCGGGACACTTCGGCATTCGTATAGGATTCTCCCGTCGTGTCGTTCTTTATGACTTCGAAGAGGCGGTTCGTCTTTTCGGCGAGGCTCATGTGTCCAGGGACATGGTCGATAGAAGCCCCAATCTTGAGGTCGGGACTCTCCTCGAACCACAATTCCGGAGGGAAGTCCATGACTTTGGCGATGGCCTTCAATTTCTCGAAACCGGGGTTCTCGATCCTGCCCTTCCTCAGGTTGGTGACGTAAGAGCGCGTCACGATACCATCAGTCGCCTCGTCGATCTCCTGGCCGCTCCACCTGCGCCCATCCGGACGACGGTACATCTCCAAGAGGCCCTCGAACTTCTGCGCAATGTGCATCTGAGCCTTCCGCCTCCACCCCATTCGTCTTGCGGTTCAATATACGATACCATAGACCGTATCGTTTAAGCAATACAACGAAGGAGAAAAAGGGGTGGCGAACGGAAAAATAACGTACGCTCGGCCCGAAGGATAGGCGCGGGTGTGCTGAGACAATTACGGGGGCTTCGCGTGTGGGGCCCTCTTCAGGCACGTCCTTTCCGGCGTTTGTGGGCGGGGGCGGGTCTCTCGATGCTTGCGGACCAGGCGTTCCTCGTGGCATTGACGTGGCTGGTGCTACGCGTCGCTGGCTCTGGCGCCGAGCTCGGGGCGGTGTTGGCGGTAGCGTCGATACCAGGCACCATCCTGACACCGGCTGGCGGGGTCTTGAGCGACCGTTATTCGCCAGCGCTGATCATGATCTTCGCCAGCGTGGGGCGCGTCTTGCTTTTGGTCGTGTTGACGGGTTTGATCCTGGCCAACGTGATTCAGCTCTGGCACGTTTACGCTATCGCGGCGGGTTTGAGCGCGCTCGATGCGCTGTATTATCCCGCGTCCATGGCGATCCTCCCTGCGCTGGTGGATCGTGAACGCCTCGGTGCGGCGAACGCCATAACCCAGGGTGCCGAGCAGGTCAGCAGTATCCTGGGACCTGCTCTGGCCGGAGGCCTGCTCGCGGTCGTCGGTCTCGGGGCCAGTTTTGGCGCGACTGCTGTTCTGTTCGCCATCGCGACGGCGTTGTTCGTCGCGATCTCACGTGCTTCGAAGCCGGGGGGGTCTGTGGCCGATGAGGAGACAGACGGTGCACAGAGCAGGGCACTCGGCTCGTTTGTCGAGGGGATCAACTACGTGTGGCGCGATGGGGTCATTCGTTCCCTGTTGATGATCCTTCTGGGCACCAACCTCGCCATGATGGGGCCTCTGTACGTCGGCGGAGCCGTCCTCGCCGAGTCTCGCCTGGGCGGCGCCGGAGCCTTCGGAGTATTGGTCGCATCAGCCGGTGTAGGAGCTTTGATCGGGATCATGGGTGCCGGATCGGTAAGCCGTTTCCGACGCCGGGGTCTCATAGAGCTGGGATTGACGGGCCTGCTAGGTGTGATCGTAGGGGCGATCGCCTTCGTCCCCAACCTACTGACCGCAGTCGTCCTCGCAACCGCGATCGGCGCAACAGCGAGCTTCCTCGGTGTGATAACGATCTCGTGGCTCCAAGAACGCGCGCAGCCAGGTATGATCGGTAGGGTGATGAGCCTGGCTATGTTCTCAGCCGTCGCCCTCGACCCCATCTCCTTCGCCCTGGCAGGGCTCCTCGTCCAACTCGACCTTACGGCCATGTTCCTGGCCGCAGGGACACTCCTGCTCCTTACGGCCGTGGCGGGTGCAGCCAGCCGCACGATGCGAGAGGTGGATTAGGGCACTTCGGCAAGTTAGCAACGAGCTGTTACAAGTTTGTTAAGATTCTTGCGATTCGTGTGTGGTAGTGTTAAAGTGCGTTTTGTCACGGTGATCGTAGACAGGTCTGGTTAGCGGTAAGAAACGCAGGCACACCTTGTTTTGGGGAGAAGTAGGGGACGCGGGATGAGAGGAATATTGGGTACCGGCCCTGGGAGGGTCGGTCTTTTTGCGCTCGGCATCGTCGCGGTGCTTGCCGTTGTTACGCTCGTACTGGCAGGCAGAGGGATGCTAACGGGGGCTGACGCGCAACCTGCTGAGAGGGCGATCCAACCCACTGGAGCAGAGGAGGCCACGCCTGAGCCTGTGGCCGAGACCGCTGCCGAGACGGCTGACCAGACAGAACCCAAGAGCAAAGCGGATCAGGTAGCGCGGGCTGTCAAAGAACCGAACCCCGTACCGGATAAGGTGTCGGATGCGGCGTCTGCTTCCGCATCTCCTGCGGCGGCCCCGGCAGGCGCCGCGATGTCGCTGAGCGTTCCCGCCATGGGCATCGCGGACATTCCTGTGGTCGAGGGTACGTCGGAGGCGAGTCTCTCGCAGGGTGCTGGCCACGTGCCTGGGACCGGTTATCCGTGGGTTCCCGGCTCCAACACCTACATAGCAGGCCACAGGATAGGCTACCCTGGCACCCCGAGTGACCACGTCTTCTGGAATTTGCCCAATCTGAGTCAGGGGGACCGCATCCTGCTAACCGACTCCGAAGGGACGACCTATACCTACGCGGTAAGCCGGATCTTGGAGGTGCCTCCCACGGACCTGTCCGTGACCGCGCCAACAGGCAGCGACGTAGTCTCCTTGCAGACGTGCATCGAAGATTACGGGGATTACTGGACCCCTGGGCCCAACTGGTTCGTACGCTACGTCGTCCAGGCCGAACGGGTGTAGGACGGATTGCGAAGTGGTCCTTGGGACCACTTCGCAAGCATTTCAGCACGCTGCGCCCTTCGGGCTTCGCTTGTCAGCACGGCGCTTCGCGCCTTGTCAGCGTTTCAGCTTTTTGTATTTTGCTGACATGCTGACAAGCGAAGGCGAAGCCTGAGCGTGCTGAAATGCTGAAATGCGCGATTAGAAGAGGGCTACAGCCCTCTTCTAATCGTCCTCGAGTGGCGGGTCGCCAAGCAGATGCCGGACTAGCAGGAGCCCGCAGATTCCGAGCAGGGTGGCGAACCATAGGGTTGCCAGACGGATGATCAGGGTAAGAGCGCCGGCGACGCCTGTCGAGAGGTTCGCCACGGTGACGAACTGGCCGTAGAGGCCGGCTTCGACGGCCCCGATTCCACCGGGGAGCATGCTAATGACCCCGAGGAGTGAGCTGACCGCGAACACGAAGACGATGAGGAGAAAGGGACGGTCCACGCCGAGCCCTACGGCGCAAAGATACACGCCGGTACACTCGAGGCCCCAGGAGAAAAAGGAGATGGCGGTACCCACCAGTAGTGGTCTCGTCGCCAGGAGCTCGTTGGACGCACCTTGAAAGTCTCCCAGGTGGGGGGCGAGGCGCTTCAGGAGCGGCAGCTTCGAGAGGAACCGCTCGGCCGCGAGCGAGAGGCGCTTGGAGCGCAGTACGGCGATACCGAAGACCGCAAGGGCGAGGAACGCCAGCATCGTCCAGGGGGGCAGATTCAGGGCGAACGCGCCGAGGAAACCCCACAAGACCATACCGGTACCGTCGGTAGCGCGTTCGGCGACGACCGCGGGGGCTGTGCGGGCTATCGGGGCGCCGGAGACCCTGCGGACGAAGACGCTCTTCAGTACTTCGCCGAGCTTACCCGGCGAGATAGTCATCGAGAGCCCGGAGGTGAAGATCGCCGCGTTTATCCCCGTTGGAACCGAGACCTTGAGGACCCTGAGGTAGTACGCCCAGCGGAAAAAGCGCCCGACGTAGGAGAGGGCGACGAGACCAAGGATCGCCGGTATGAGGGCGAAGTCGAAGCTGTCAAGCGCCGCGGCGAGGTCGTCGAAGTCGGAGAATACGGCCAGGATCAAATAGACGGCCGCGCCCAGGGCGAGGGCCAGGGCGAGGTTTCTTCTCAGCCGTTCCACAGGGGAATTATGTAGATGACCGTACCGACAACGACCAGCCAGAGGAACAGCGTGATCTGGAGTGGCCTGTCGGAGAGGAGCAGAGTGTCGGGGTTGCCGCCGCCATCGCGGTGGACGAGCAACATGTAGCGGAAGACCCCGTAGACCACGAACGGGATGCTCCCCATCATGAAGATCTGATCCTGCCTCTCATAGACGGTGAAAGTGTAGAGGGTATAGGCGATGATGGTCGCCGAGATCATGATGTTCATCATCTCGTCGAGCATCGGAACCGAATAGTCCCTCAGGTTCTTGCGGTGGACGACGGCTCCCTCCCCCAGGGTGGCTATCTCGTGGCGGCGCTTGGAGAAACCGAGGAAGAGCGTAAGGAGCCCGGTACACACGATGAGCCAGGGCGAGATAGGGCTACTGACGGCCGCGACGCCAGCGAGCGCCCTGATGACGAACCCGGCCGAGATGCTCATTACGTCGAGAATGGCCGCGTGCTTGAGGAAGGTGGTGTAGAAGACCTGCAAAACGAGGTAAGCGATACCCGCAATCCCAACCCCCGGAGGCAACACGGCGAAGCTCAAGACGAGGGCACCGACGGCGAGAACGGCCGCGAACACGAGGGCGGCGCGGGCCGAGATCTGACCGCTCGCAACAGGCCTGAATCTCTTGAGTGGGTGCTTGCGGTCTTCCTCGACGTCGAACACGTCGTTGGCGGCGTACACTGCCCCCGAGAGGGCGCAGAAGACCACGAAAGCGAGCAGCGCGTGCGCCAGAGCAGTCGTCGAGAAAGCCTTCTCCGCAAAGACCACCCCGGCCAGCACGAACCCGTTCTTAGTCCACTGCCTGGGCCGGACCAGTCGCAGATAAGCACTCACGAGTCCACTGGAACGGTCGGTGTCCACGACTGCCGGTTGTATCACAGTAGCTTTCAGCTTTCAGCTTTCAGCGACCAGCAAAGACAAAAAAGCTGACGGCTGATGGCTGACGGCTAATTGCTGAAAACCGTGATCGGAACGATTGCAATAGGAAACGACTCTCTCCACAATTGGCCGGACGATGAACCAGACGAGACAGCAGGTTTTCGCGGAGTGGTTCCGCCTTGCCAGGCCCTTCAGCCTCACCGCGGCCGCCGTGCCTGTGTTGTTCGGGACGGCACTGGCGTTCAAGGATGGCTCGTTCTCCGCTGGGCCGTTGTTCGCCATGCTCTTCGGCAGCCTTCTCATACAGGCGGCCACCAACATGTTCAACGAGTTCTACGACGCGCAGCGCGGCCTCGACGTGGCAGGGACGGTCGGGATCGCCGGCTCTATTGTGAGTGGCCGCGTAACCGCGCGCAGAGTCCTCGTAGGGGCGCTTCTGTGCTATACCGTGGCGCTGTTTCTCGGCATCTACCTCGTAGTCGTGGGCGGCTGGCCCATACTCGTGCTCGGATGCCTCTCGGCGGTCGGCGGCTACCTATATTCGGCAGGACCGCGCCCCATCGCCTATACCCCTGCGAGTGAGGCTGTGGTGTTCGTCTTCATGGGGATCTTGATCGTCGTCATAGCCTACGCCGTGCAGACTCGTGATTTCCCGGCTTACGTGCCGCTGGCGGCGTTGCCGATCGGTGGGCTGGTGGCCGCGATTCTACTTGCCAACAACATTAGGGACCTGATCTCCGACCGCAGAGGCGGGAGGCGGACGCTGCCTGTGGTCTTCGGAAGGGAGGTGGCCATACTCGTTTACCGGTCACTCTTGCTGGAAGCCTACCTCGCCGTCGCAGTCCTTATCGCCCTCGGCGTCGTCCCCCCCGAATGCGCCCTCGTCTTCCCGAGTGTGTTTGCCGCCTTGCGCCTGTGGCGCGACGTGGCAAGCTACTCCACTCCGAGTCGGCTCGACCCCGTAGTCAAGCGGACGGCGGGGCTCCACCTCGTCTTCGGGTTGCTCTACACGGTGGGGGTCCTGATCGGTGCCTGAGAGACACAGGCCTTTCAGGGCGAGCTACCTCGTGTCAGGAGTCAAAGCCGAGAAGATCTTCGCCGCCCTCCTCGACGTGAAGACCTTCCCCGAGTGGGCGGCTGGCGTCCGACACTCCCGCGCGCTGGACCCTACGGGTAAGAGGGAGACCCTAAACATTCGTCCCGGCGTCAAGTTGGAATTTACCCTTAGCGCCGCCGGTCTCACGCACAAAGTCGTAAGCGACGTCACGCTAGTCGAGCCGCCACGCCGGCTGGAATGGACCTACATCGAAGGCGCCCTCGGAGGCGGCGGCTGGCTCGTAGAGGAAGAGGCCCCTGGGGCCATCAGGATAACCATCGCGACAGATTATAGGGTCAGACCATCCTGGTTGGACAGGCTGGCCCACAAGCCTTTCTTCCGCCGCCTGACCGAGGACCTGCTCAGGCGTTCGATGCGCCGCTTCGACGCGCACCTGAGGAATGGTTAGAGATCCCGCTCCTCGTGCCCGTTCTCGGGATGATCGTCGGTGTCTTCGAAGTCAGTGACCTCGGGCTCGTCGGCCTCGTCCTCTTCGGGTTCCGAGCCTTCCCCCTCATCGTCTTCCTCAGAGTTCCTCGCGAGCTCGTGCGCTGTGACCTCGGTCGTCGGATTTACGTAGCGGGCTATAATTATGGAGACCTCATACATCACTATCATCGGAACGGCCATCAGGATCATGCTGAAGGGGTCCTGCCCCGGCGTCAGGGCGGCTGCGAGGACGGTGTTGATGACGATGGCGTGCTTGCGGTATTTTTTCAGGAGTGGGGCGTCGACTAGCTCTAGCTTTGCCCCCACGTAGGTGGCCGCGGGGAACTCGAATACTATTCCGAACGCCAGCAAGAAACGCGTCACGAACGGCAAGTATTTCTCGCCGCTGATGATCTCGCTGTACCTTTCGCCCCCGTAGGCGAACAGGAATTTGAGGCCGATCGGCAGGACGACGTAGTATCCGAAGACCACCCCGGCGAGAAAGAGAGAGGAGGCCATCGTGATCAGGATGTAGGTGAACGCCCGGCCCATGTCCCCGACCGCGGGGGCCACAAACGCCCACACCTGGTAGAGGATTATCGGGATGGTCACCAGGAGGGCCGTAAAGAGTGCCAGCTTTATGTCCGTGATCAGGGGTTCGGTCACACCCGTTACGAACAGTTTGCCCTTCAGTTGCGGCGCGGGAGCCAGCATAAATTCGAAGATCCAGTCAACAAAAATAAAAGCGACTATGGAGGCGAGGAAGAATGCTATGGCGACCTTGATGATCCTGGCCCTTAGCTCGCCCAGGTGTTCGATCAGGGTCATGCGCATCTCGTCGCGCGGTTCGCGCGAACGCGAAGGGAGTCTCAGGCGACCTGCCATCTGGAGCTTAAGTACCCTTGGGGTATCTAGCTACGCTTCTGTTCGGCCCTCTCGGCCTCGATGGTGGAATCTTCCTCTAGCTTGGTCTCGTCTTCCTCGTCCTTGCTGGCTTCGAGCTGCTCCTCGTCTTTGTTTTCTTCTTCTTTCTTCTCGACCTCGCTTTCGCGCGTACCAGCCCTGAACTCACGAACGCCGCTGCCCAGACCACGTGCGAGTTCGGGAATACGCTTGGCCCCGAAGAGCAACAATATGATGACGAGGGCGATTATCAACTCTGTCCCACCTAGCGAACCAAAACCGGGCATCTTCGCCTCCTAACGGGCTCTCTGCTGGATCTCATGCCACATTATACGCCTTCTGCTCTGGTGTGGATCATGGCCCTGCGCTACCGCTCTTGTCCCCGCCCTCGAGGAGGGCCGAGATCCTGTCCTCCACCTGCTTGGCGTTCTCGCCCTTCGGTTCGAGGTCGAGATAGCCATTGTAGTATTCTATGGCGTCGGCGGGCTGGCCGGCCTGATCGTAGGCCTGTCCGGCCAGAAGGTAGGCATCAGCGTTGTCCGGATCCGTCTTCGCCGACGCCGCGAAGGCATCACCCGCCTCTGCGAGTAACTCCTTCTTCTTTTCCCCCTTGGCAGCCTGTGCCTCCTGGCTGTAGATCTGCCCTATGAGGGCTGGTATCTCTTCGTCCTGTGGGGCCACCTCGCGTCCCTTCTCCAACACCCGGAGCGCATCGTCGTAGCGGCCCGAGGTGTAGTAGAGGGCGGCAAGATTCGTTATCTTCTCCGGGTCCTTGGGATCCTTCTCGAGCTCTTTCTCGGCCGCTGAGATCTGCTCCTCGGGATCCGGGGCCTGGTCGGCCTGCTGTTGTTGCTGGTTCTGGTCGCCGAACAGCTGGAAGACGTTGTAGTTGATGTTGGTGCCGACGCCGAGGAAAATAAAGGAGAGGAGGAAGAACGCCGCTAGCACGATGGCTACCAGCTTCATCCAGAAGCTGATCCTCTCGCGGTTCATCATCATGGCTGGCTATCCTCCGCGGTTTTCAGGTACCGAGACGATTGTATATCACGTTGCCGCCGACTACGGTAACCGCGACTCCCCCCCCGGCAGCGGCCTCGAGGACCTCCCGCTCGGGATCTCCACCGTCGAGCGGCGTCTCTACTACTGCGAAATCGGCCCATTTCCCCGCCTCCAGCGTCCCCGTCTCGGCCTCGATACCGAGCGCGCGCGCCCCCCCGAGCGTCGCCAGCTCGAGACCAGCCACGCCACTCATACCATGCATCTCCACCGCGAACAGCGTCTCCTCGAAAAGGTTCATGCTCGGACTGCTCCAGAGCCCGTCAGTACCCATACCGACCCTGATGCCGGCGGAGATCATGCCAAGCACGGGCGAGACGCCGCACCCGAGGAAGTCATTCGAACGGGGACAATGCGCCGCCGCTACGCCGGTCTGGACCAGAATCCGTATGTCCTCTTCGGAGACTCCGGTCGCCAGGTGCGCGGCTATCGTCTCGGGGGCGAGAAGCTCCACGTCTTGGGCATAGCGCACGGGCGATACTCCCACTCCTCCCCACTCGTTGCTACCGAAGATGTCGGCGAGTCCGCCGGTCCCACTCTTTACGAACTCGACCTCCTCGGGGCTCTCGGAGAGATGGATCGCGAGCGTCCACCCCATCTCGCGTGTCCTCAGTGCCGCCAGATGCGAGGACTCGGGGTCTACGGTATACGGGGAATGCACGCTTACCCTGGCATTCACGCGCTCAGGCAGACCTTCACCGAGTTCGCGCGCCTTCGCGATTATGAACTCGACGGCCTCCTCAGGGGTGCCGATCTCGTGCGGGAAGAACTCAGCGTAGACGGTCCCCGCCATCCCGCTCGCGGCGAGTTGCGGCAGGCACTCTCCGTAAGGGGATGACTCGGCCATGTACGTGGTCCCCGCCTCGACGGCTTCCCTGGCAGAGTCGCGTGCTGCCTGGGCCGTCCAGGCCTCCTTCTCGGGCAGGCGTTCTATGAGCCCGGAGAGCCAGCCCGAGAATGTGCCTCCTGCGGGGGCATCCTTCCGTCTGAAACCGAGATGGACGTGCGCGTTTACGGCACCTGGGATCATCGTGAAGTTGGGGAAGAACCTGACTTCGGCATCCGGGTTCTCACGCCCGACGTCGGTGAGCGCTCCCACGGTTTCTATGCGACCGTCCTTCACGAGTAAGGCTCCGTCTTGCAGAGGAGGAGACGAGACGGGCATCAGAGTTCCTGCCGCGAAGATTACGGGCCAGGCCTGCCTCTCAGGCATCCCTCCCGACCACCTCCGAGGCCATGGACTCCAGAAACTCGCGTTCCTGGCTGTCGGGCAGGAGGCCAATGTCTTCGAGGGCGGCGTCGATCTCACCCCTGGCCCACTCCTCGGTCCTGGCGACGGCGTCTGTGGCGAGCACGGCCTCTATACCCGCCGCGAGCAATTCCGGGGCCGGGCTAGGGTCGGCGAGTACGCGCCGGATCGTCGCCTCGTCCCCTTCGCTCAGGGCGAAGATGACCGGCAGCGTCACGGTGCCCTCCACGAGGTCCGTTCCTATGCCCTTGCCCATAAGCCCCGGCTTGCCGACGAGGTCCATGATGTCGTCCGACATCTGGAAGGCTATGCCCAGAGCCTGTCCGTAGCTGGCCAGAGCGTCGATCTGTACGAGCGAGAGCCCGCCGAGCGTTCCGCCGGCCACGCACGCGGCCTTGAAAAGGCCTGCGGTCTTCTTTCTTATGTGCTCCAGGTACGCCTCGACATCGACCGTAGCCCCGTTCGCGCGGTACTGCTCCAGCTCGCCAGCCGCGAGTCCGACCGAGGCTTCCGCGAAGGCGCGGATAAGCCTGGGGTCCCCGATCCTCGCCAGCTCCGAGAAAGCCTCGGCGAAGAGGTAGTCTCCCGTAGCCGCCGCGATCTCACGCCCGTACCTCGTAATAGTGGTCGGCGCGCCACGCCTGCTCTCGGCCCGGTCCACGATGTCGTCGTGGATCAGGGAGGCGGTGTGAAGAACTTCTATGACGGTCGCGGCCCCGAGCAGATCCTCCCGCTCCGGCTCCCCCATGCGCGCGCTCAGTACCAGAAGTAGCGGCCTGAGGCGTTTTCCCCCCGACGTAAGGGCCTCGAACGCGGGTGTGGCCAGATCGGAAGGACCACTCCCAGCCACACCGGCGAGCAAACCCTCCACCTCGTCGATGGTCTCGAAGGCACCCTCGGGTAGCGCGGAACGGAGGCTGCTAGCCTGCGACGTGTCGCCTGACCCCACGATGGAGCGTGATGATGCCGCCCGCGATGCGCTCCCATGTAACGTCTTGTAATCCATTACGCTCTATTATGTCAGCTAATTCGCCGGGTGCTACGAACTCTTTCACGGATTCGGGAAGATAGGCGTAAGCTGAAGGGTCGCCGGAGATCCAACCTCCTAGCTTTGGCACGATTTTATCGAACCACACACCGTAGAACGCGGAGAACAGACGGCCTTCCGGCCGCGCTATCTCCAGGCACACGGCGACCCCACCTGGCCTGAGTGTGCGCCCCATCTCGGAGAACAGCGCGTCGAGATCGGGGATGTTCCGCGCTCCGTAAGCTATGGTGGCCGCGTCGAAGGCGCCAGAAGGGACTCCTGCAAGGTCAGTCGCGTCTCCGAGACGGTACTCCACGTTGGACGCTGGCCTGGCCGCGCGCAGCATCTCCATGGAGAAGTCGACGCCAAGCACGAAGCCTTCTGGCCCGACCCTCTTCGCGAGGTCGCGGGTGAGGGTCCCCGTGCCGCAGGCGAGGTCGAGCGCCCTGCCGCCGGGTCCGAGCCCCGTGGCCCCGACCACCTTCTTGTTCCAGAGGCGGTTGAGGCCAGCGGTCATCAAGGTATTCAGAAGATCGTAACGGCCCGCTATACGGTCGAACATTTCACGCACCAGCAGCGCCCGCTGTGTCCCGGAGGGCAACCTGTTGCGGGATCCCCCGGGGACGTTACCCACTCCGCCCACGCAGCTCCTCGGCGGCTTCTTCGATCCTCGCCTGGGACATTTCCTCTCCCTCCCGGGAGATGATGTCCAGGAGCCCTGCAAGGTGGGGAGTCCACGTCTTTAACGAGACCGCGCCACCCGCGGCGATAATTCCCGCGCCGTCGCGAATCATACGGCTCGCCACCGCCACGAACCGTGGCTCGTCCAGGCGCGCTATCGTCTCGACCGCCAGCGCGTAGGAGTTGTCCCCGACCAGGACGTCATCGTCGGTCGCCCCTCCCCCCGCGTAGTGGGCGTCGAACCCTTGTTGCAGGTAGCCGAGCGCCTCGGCCACGACCCCGACGCGTACGTCCTCTCCTGGGAGGCCTGCGACGGCCAGGAGGAACGTGTCCTCGAGAGAGAGCTCCGGCGTGCGGCCGGTTCTCTCCACCTAGTCCTTCCCTTCGAACCACTCGTGCGCCGCCTCCCAGGTCCTGCTGAGGTCATCTTCGGAGTGGGCTGTGGAGATAAACCCAGCTTCGTACTGGCTGGGAGCCAGATAGACCCCGCGGGAGAGCATGTGCCAGAAGAAGTCCTCGAACGCATCTGTGTCCGAGGCTGCCGCCGAGGCGAAGTCCGTCACGGGGCCGCCAGTGAAGAAGATGCTCACCATCGAGCCGACCTGGTTTATGGTGACGGGCTGGCTCCCAGCCGAGGCGGCCTCGGACATGCCTTTCTGCCAGCGGTCGCCGAGATCCTCGAGCCGGTCATAGAAGCCCGGCCGTCCTGCGGCGCGCAGCGTCGCGAGGCCAGCGGCCATCGCGAGCGGGTTGCCCGAAAGGGTGCCAGCCTGGTAGACAGGGCCGGAAGGGGCAACGAGTTCCATGATCTCGCGCCGCCCCCCGAACGCACCGACAGGGAGCCCGCCGCCGATGATCTTGCCTAGGCACGTCAGGTCCGGCGTGACGCCGAAACGTTCCTGCGCCCCGCCGCGGGCTAGCCTGAACCCGGTCATAACCTCATCGAAGATCAGTACGGTTCCGTACCGGGCTGTGATCTCTCTCAGCCCTTCGAGATAACCACCCTCTGGCGGCACGCAGCCCATGTTCCCCGCGACGGGCTCCAGGATTATGGCGGCGATCTCCTCTCCCTCACGGGCGAAGAGGTCACGCACCGCCTCGAGGTCGTTGTAGGGCAGAACGATGGTATCCTGCGCAGCCCCTCTGGTAACACCGGGACTGTCGGGGAGACCCAGGGTGGCCACACCTGAGCCGGCCGAGACAAGGAGGGCGTCGCCGTGGCCGTGGTAGTTACCGTCGAACTTGAGGATCTTCTCCCTTCCGGTGTATCCGCGGGCGAGCCGGATGGCGCTCATCGTCGCCTCCGTCCCCGAGTTGGTCATCCTGATCATCTCTACCGAAGGAACGGCTCCGCACACCAGCTCGGCGAGCTCGACCTCGAGTTTCGTCGGGGCACCGAAGGTAGTGCCCTTTCTGGCTGTGGTCTCTACGGCTTCGATGACCTCAGGATACGCATGCCCGAGGACGAGGGGACCGTAGCTCATCACGTAGTCTAGATAAGAATTGCCGTCCACGTCGAAGATGCGCGAGCCTTCACCACGCACCATGAATACCGGATCTCCACCGACCGATCGGAAGGCCCGCACGGGGCTGTTTACGCCACCAGGCATCAGCCTGACGGCCCTATCCATAAGCCTCGCCGAACGATCCATGGCGAGCATCGTCCTCGCGTCTACGCTCTCTTTCCTACCTTGCAAACGCGCCAGCCCCCTTCGCTAGGTCTCTGTTCTAAGTCTATAACTTCGAACCGGTACAGGCCGTGACATAGCTTACCCCGAATGGAAGACCGGCGGGCTGCTCCGTCCGTCCTCAGCGACGCCGGTTAGAGCGCATTCCGCCGAAGACGATCAATCCTCCAACGGCGACAAAGATTGCGCCCATAACGGCCCAGAATGGCTGTCCGGTCATGAAGCTACCGGGCAGAATACCGATACCTTGCAACAACCAGACGCCGCCCATGAGGATTATCAGCCCTCCCACGACTAGCAGCACGTAGCGCACTTGACACCTCCATTATTCGATCCGAGCCTCACGTCTTGCTCCGTTCGAGCAGTCCGCGAAGGACGTGGTAGATCGATGCCTGGACTTCCTGGATGCGCGGGATGTAGTCCGAGCGGACGACGACCGCGTGGTCCGCCAGGCGCTCGCTCAGGATCCTGCCTCCATCGTAGCCCACGATACCGACCGTCAGTAGGTCTCGTTTTCGGGCTTCGGCGAGTGCGGCGAGTATGTTGGCGGAGCCTCCGCTGGTGGAGATCCCGATCGCGACGTCCTCGGGCTTTGCGTGGGCGATGAGCTGGCGGGCGAAGATCGCTTCGCGTCCGATGTCGTTGGCTATGGCGGTGATGTTGGCCGGTTCGGCGGACAGCGAGACCGCCGGTATGGACCGGAAGCCCGGTGGCGGAGCCACACAGTCTGCCACAAGGTCGTTCGCGTCCGTGGCCGAGCCGCCGTTGCCGAAGGTGATCAGCTTTCCGCCACGCTCCAGCCGGTCTGTGACAGCCACTGCTATTTCGGAGATAGCTTCCGCTTCCGTTTCGGCTGCGGCGGCCCTTATTGCGTTGACATCCTTCATCTTCTGGAGTATGGAGCCCTGCACCTCTTCCATGACCTTCACTATTCCCGATCCCTCCTCCATCGTAGCCCATCGCCACAGGGACGACAATTCCGACGGAGCCATCCGAGAGTTAGAATCATCGATTGAGTATGGGAGCGAGGAGGTAACGTGGACAGGCGGATAGAGCTTTACACCACGGCCGGTTGTCCCTACAGCGAGGCGGCCCGTGAGGATCTAGAGTGGCGTGGCATCGACTTCGTCGAGTTCGACGTCGAGAAGGACCAGCAAGCCCGAAGGCGGATGCTGGAGCTGACTGGCGGCACTAGGACGGTCCCTGTCATCGTGGAGGAAGGGAAGCCCGTCCAGGTCGGGTGGATGGGCAGGGGATGCGCGGTGTGACACGGGCGGTACAGCGTCGCATGGGGCCGCGTACCCTCCGCACGTTCCGAGGGCGGTTCACGAACCGCCCCTACAGGGAAACGTCCGTACGTTAGCGTCACCCGGAGAGTGACACGGTACGTAGGAACGATTCGCGAACCGTACGTACCGGGTCGGTATGCAGGGGCATGTAGGGGCGCTTCGCGAAGCGCCTTCACAAGGATACGCCAATGGGAAACCGCCCGTGCGGAGGATTCCGTACGTCACCCCGACAACCATCGTGCCGCGTCGGGGGCATGGTAGGTGATGATGATGTCGGCGCCGGCGCGTTTGATACCTGTCAGGGCTTCGAGGACGGCCCGCCGCTCGTCGAGCCATCCGTTCCGGGTTGCAGCCTTGATCATGGTGTACTCCCCGCTCACGTTGTAGGCGGCGAGGGGGAGGTCGGTCGTCTCGCGGACGCGCCGAAGCACGTCAAGGTAGGGCAGGGCGGGTTTGACCATCACGATGTCGGCGCCCTCTTCGATGTCGAGACCCGTCTCGAGGAGCGCCTCGCGTGCGTTGGCCGGGTCCATCTGGTAACTACGCCGGTCGCCGAACTGCGGGGCGCT
>Ga0126308_10000192_pt1 | contig 17238 bp, 18 predicted proteins | sample Plot55_FD_92533 | JGI IMG/M metagenome (GOLD analysis project Ga0126308, IMG submission 92533) | Serpentine soil microbial communities from UC McLaughlin Reserve, CA, USA - Plot55 | ecosystem: Environmental > Terrestrial > Soil > Grasslands | place: USA: UC McLaughlin Reserve, Lake County... | reverse complement strand
CGATAGCGGTCTACCGCGACGGCTCGCGCGATGCCCAGGTTCTTAGCACGGGCAAGACCCAGGAGCCGGTGGGCGCAACGCCCGTCCCGGAGGTGGAGGTCGTCAAGCACATCTCTCTGGCCGAGGCGCGCAACGGCCGGCCACGCACGCTCTCCGGGGTGACGAAGAAGCTGCAGACCGGCCACGGCCCGATGTACGTCACGATGAACGACGACGAGTTCGGCCCGCGCGAGTGTTTCGTGGTCCTGGGCAAGCCTGGGGGTACAGCAGCGGCCTTCTCCGACGCTCTGGGGCGTATGATCTCACTCGCCATGACCCACGGCGCCACCCCCGCGGAGATCGTGCACCAACTCCGCGGCATCCAGGATGGTCATCCCGCCGGCGTCGGCCCGAGCGCCGTCCTCTCAGTCCCCGACGGCGTCGCCAGGGCGATGGGCGAACACTACCTCGTCGAGGACGGTCCCGCCGAGGCCCGAGAGTTTCCCATCATCGGAGCCTGCCCGGACTGCGGTAGTGGCCTCACCAAGCAGGAAGGCTGCGTCGTCTGCCACTCCTGCGGCTATTCGAAGTGTAGCTAACCCTGTGACGCAACGTTAGCGTAGGGCGGAATGTCGATTCCGCCCTTTTTCCTGCTCAGATTTAACCTATATCTGTAGTATTTATGAATTACCTGCAAAATCTATGATTTTCAGTACGACATTCGTACTATATACCTGCTGTCCCTGAACTAGAGATAGCTCTGAGTTAAGGATAAGTAGTAGAGTGAGCGCTGTGCTAGATCGTTGAAGCTCATCTGACAGTAAACTTCTTTAACCATTTTCTGCCTGGCTGCAAGCAGATATTAAGGGCGGTTGAAGGGGGTGAGAACAGACGGTACACTCTCTCGCGGAGAGGTGGCAGAGTGGTTGAATGCGGCGGTCTCGAAAACCGTTACGTCGGTAACCCCGGCGTCGGGGGTTCGAATCCCCCCCTCTCCGCTCTTGGGGAGCGTCTTTTCTAACTTTTTCCTGCTTTTTTCTTTTAAGAACTTCGGCTTTTGAGTTCCGGTAGCTGCCGAGTCAGGTCTACCCCACGTGGCAGGCTTCGGCAAGCCTGCTAGGGGAGATCTGGGTAGTGTGGCTTTCGCTGATTCGGTTTTAAAGATGTGGGGCATAATCGGGTGATTAGCTATCTCTTAAGGAAAGGCGGAGAGGCACATGCCAAGGACGTATAGCCAACTCATCATAGACCGGATGGATTGGTTGGACACCGTCGCCGACAAGGTGCAGCCGAAGGTGCGGGAGGCGATAGGCAAGGGTGGCGTCAGGGTACGCAACGCCCTGGACGGCACTTGGCTCGGGACGCCGTTACACCCGGCCCTCTCGGACGTACCCGTGGGGTCTTGGACCGCAGCCCTGATCTTCGACGGGCTCGACACCGCGACTGGCTCGCGGGCGATGCGCAACGCAGCCGACGCGGCGCTCGCGGTGGGGATTGTCGGCGGTTTCGCTGCGGCAGTAGCCGGTCTCTCGGACTGGAGGTACCTGAGGGGTGGCTCGCGCAGGATGGGGGTAGCCCACGCCCTCCTAAACGCAGCGGGACTCGACCTGAGCGTAACCTCGCTCGTCTTGAGGGCGCGAGGCCGCAGGAACGCCGGGCGGCTGGTGTTCCTTGCTGGGTACTCGCTCGCTGGGTTGGGGGCCCACCTTGGTGGGGAGCTCTCCTACGGTTACGGGCTCAGAGTAAACCGCGACGTCTTCGAGGGGAGCGGGCCTGACGAGTTCACCCCCGTTTTGGAGGAGAGCGAGCTTCCGGACTCCGGCATGCGCAGCGTCGAGGCTGGCGGGACGCAGATACTGCTAAGCAGGGCGAGTGACGGCAGGATCTGCGCCATCTCCAACGTCTGCAACCATTTTTCGGGACCGCTCGCCGAGGGGGACCGCGAAGGCGATACCGTTATCTGTCCCTTACACAAGTCGCGCTTCGACTTATGCACTGGCGAGGCGATTGACGGCCCGGCTGTCTTCCCCCAGTCGCGCTACGAGACGAGGGTACGCGAGGGGACCATAGAGGTGAAATCCGACCCCGAGAACGTCCAGAAGAAGGTGGTGTAGTAAAGCTGTGACATCAACGAACACAAGAGCTGACGGCTTTTAGCTTTTCTCCAAGCTCGCTAAGGCTTCTTCAGCGGCGCGCCTCAGGCGGCGGTTCGAGTCGGCCCTGAAGACGGCCTCCAGGTCACTGCGGGCTCGTGAGTGTTCGCCCAAGGCAGCCAGGGTGGAGGCGCGGTTGTAGTAAGCGACGCCGAGCTTCGGGTCGAGCTTTATAGCCCGGTCTGTAGCTTCGAGAGCTCCCCGGTGGTCTCCAGAGACGTCGAGGCTCGCGCCTAGAGCCGAGTAGTAGCGGGGGAGGGGGCGACGGACAATGAGCTGCTCGTAGATGGCGGCGGCCCCTTCGTATTCCTCGCGCCTGAAAAGGGCACCGGCCTGGCGCTCCTCGGGGGCGGCGAGGAGGCGGGCCATAAGCACCGTTAGAACGGCGGTACCGCCGAGGTAGGCGAGCAGGACCGGCACGGCACTCTCGACGTCGGTCAAGGCCATGACGAACGGCAGTCCGAAGACGAAGACGCCGGTCGAGAGGAGCGGCAGGAGCCGCGCGAGAAACTCTCCGTAGGCCCGGACGCGCAGTAGGTCGCGGTTCTGGCGGCCAACGACGAAGAGGAGACCGGCGAGTATCGATAGCGCTCCGAGGGTTGGGTAGAAGAAGCTCAACTCTTTAACTCCTCGAGCATTCGCATGGCCGCGGACCTGAAGCGGTGGGGCATATCTGTGTTGAGGGCCCTTTCCAAGTCCTTTACCGCCCGGCTCTTGCGCCCCATATTACGCAATATCAGGGCGCGGTTGTAGTAGGCGAGACCGTATGACGGGTCTAGCTCTACAGCCTTTGTCGAGGGTTCTATGGCCTCTTCGTGATGTTCGTCGGCTCCTAAAGCCGCCCCCAAGAACGCACAGTAGCGGGCGAGGGGTCGCTCGTCGGCGAGCTTGCGGTACAGGGATGCAGCGTTCGCATAATCGCCGCTGCGGAATGCCCTGCTAGCCCGACGTTCGGTAAGGGGCATGGAGAGAAAGTTCGAGGCGACCAAAGCAGCACCAAACACGAGCACCCAGGCCATGGGCACCCAGCCTTCCTGCAAGCCCTGCAAGAGCGGCCAGCTAGCCGCCATGGCGGCTAGCACAAAGAACGGCAAAGAGCGGCGCGTCAACTCTCCCCAAGCTCTAGCCCGTACCAGATCCTTGTTGGAAGATAAGACCATCCGCCAGGCGAGGAGTACCAGCAGGAAGGTCAGGACAACGAGTATTGCGCCGGCGCCCAAGCCTTTCTCCTTAAGAGCCTACCGGCGCGGGTCGCAAGCCCTCGAGCGCTACGAGGGCAGGCATTACAAGCTCCTCGAACGTCGGATCGTTGAGGGCGGGGCGAGAGCTCGTGGTCGGAATGCTCTTCTCTAGCTCGATCCAGCTCTTGCAACCACCGTAAGTTGCATGGTAAGGAAGCTCCACCGGCTCCGGCAGCACGTAGGTACGCAAGACGAGCACCGTCAAGGGCTTCTTTGGACGCCACTTCAGGCGGCTCCCGGCGTACTCGGGCGTCCAGATGTGGTACGGGGCCAGAGCCTCGAGCTCCTCGGACTCCGAGACCTCGTAAGCTCCTTGCACCTCGGCGAAGGAGGAGAGGATCACCGGACCGTCGTTTTGCCTTCTGGGGATAGGCCTCAAAAGCTCGTGGTATTCGGGCTTGAGCTGCTCGGGGTTTTGGTGCTCGTAGCTCTTGAAGAGCAGAAAGCGCGTCTCCGGGACGGCAAACGCCTTCTCCCGGATGCCGCCCTTGCGTACGACGAGCGCGGTATCGCCGCGTTCGAGCGCCTTGACTGCTACCGCCCATTCTTTCAGCGCGTGTTGTAGAGAATCCAAAAAGATCACCTCGCGTATAATGCTCCTTACAAGGGGATTATAAGCCGCTATCGCACACGCTTCGACAGGAGGAGACCCCTATATGACGCAGCACGAGACGGACTACCGCGTAGAGAGCGATTCCTTAGGCGAAGTTGAGGTTCCCCGCGACGCTCTCTTTGGTGCCCAGACGAGCAGGGCCCTCGACAACTTCCCCATAAGCAACCTGCGCAAGCCGCGCCGGTTTATAGAGGCTCTGGGAGCCGTAAAGCTAGAGGCTGCCAACGTCAACCATGAGCTTGGCCTTCTCGAGGAAGAGATAAAGGACGCGATCGTCCAGGCCACCGAAGAGGTCGTGGATGGGCAGCATGACGAGGGCTTCGTCCTCGACGTCTTCCAGACCGGCTCTGGCACCTCGACCAACATGAACGCTAACGAGGTAATCTCCAACCGGGCTATCCAGATTCTGGGCGGCGAGATCGGCTCCAAAGAGCCCGTTCACCCCAACGACCACGTCAACCAGGGCCAGTCCTCGAACGACGTCATGCCGACCGCCATCCACCTGGCGGCCCTTATCTCGATCAAAGAAGAACTCCTCCCCGCCTTGTACAAACTTCGGGGGGCGCTCGAAGATAAGTCCAGGGAGTTCGACGATGTCGTCAAGGTCGGTCGGACGCACTTGCAGGACGCGACCCCGATCCGTCTCGGCCAGGAGTTCACCGGCTACGCCGGACAAATAAAGCGCGGGATCGAGCGGGTCGAGAAAGCCCAACAAGACCTAACCGAGGTAGCTTTAGGCGGCACGGCCGTCGGCACCGGCGTCAACACCCACCCCGAGTTTGCCCAGCGGGTGTGCCAGAGGTTGAGCGAGCGCTTCGGTGTCGAGGTCCACGAGACCGAGAACCACTTCCAAGCTCAAAGCGCTATGGACGGTACCGTCTTCGTGAGCGGGGCCCTGAAGACCGTTGCGGTGAGCTTAATGAAGATAGCCAACGACATCCGCTGGCTAGGGGCCGGCCCGCGAGCGAACCTGGCGGAGTTACAGCTGCCGGAGGTACAGCCTGGGTCCTCGATTATGCCGGGCAAGGTCAACCCCGTTATCCCCGAGAGCACCATGATGGTTGCCACCCAGGTCATCAGCAACGATACCTCTATAACCCTCGCCGGACAGATCGCCAACTTCGAGCTAAATACCGCGCTCCCGCTCATCGCCCACAACCTCTTGCAGTCGGTAGAGATCCTCGGCAACGCCGCTTGGAACTTCAGCGAGCAGTGCGTCGAGGGTCTACAAGCCACCGAGCGCGCCCCTGAGATGGTCGAGAGGAGCCTCATGCTTACCACGGCTCTAGCCCCCGAGGTCGGCTACGACAAGGCCGCCAAGGTCGCCAAAGAGGCCTACGAGAACGACAGTACCATCCGCGAGGTCGCCCGTGAGCAGACCGATCTATCCGAAGAAGAGCTCGATGAGGTGCTCGATGCTCACAAGATGACGGGGGATTAAACATTAGTAATGCAAGGGCTTGGTAGGAGCTATCTTGCGTATAGAAGCAGTAGCGGGAGGTAGTAAGTCTCTATTGAGATTACGCAATCGCTTGAGCATGACAAAAGTCCATGCGGTGGTAGTGCCCAAGGCGCTGGTTGAAAGTGGTGCGCGCGAAACTCCGGCGGGGAAAACTAGCAGACACAGAACAGTTGCAACCACACCATTAGACGCAACGCCGAACTGGCTGTACAGCTTCTCTACTCGCGTTTCACAGAGTGCCTCCGCTCGCTACTCAGGAAAACGTACGATGTGCGACCTCTCGGCGTGGTTGGTAAAGCTCAAACCAGCATCCGCTTTGACGAAGTCGTTCGCCTCGGTAGCTACGAAGCAACCTGTGAGCACATGATCGATCAGGTCTTCCGTAACTCGGGAGGTCAGCGTAAGACTCGAAACCTGTTGAGCAAGGTTCTTGAGAAGGCAGGAGTCGAGGTTGATCGAGGGGTACTGCAGGACGCCATGATGTACATGGACCTGCGGCACCTTATAGTTCACAACTCCAGCTTAATTCACGAAGCTTTTGAACAAAGTTATGGCAGCCCGTTGGTGCGAAAGCAGGTCGTAAGCTGAAAGTTGATTTAGGCGCAGCCAAGAAAGCAGTAGGAGCCGTGGAACATCTGTGCGTGCAAGTTGACCGCGGCTTAGTAGCCGGAGGGTACGTGCGTGCAGCTTAGTTTTCGTGGCCTCCTGCGCGCAGATTTTAGGGAGTTGCTTGGGAACCAGGAGCAAGCCCTACGCCGCGCTGCTCTTGTAGAGGGAGCGCTTGCTAGGGGGTCCGTAAGGGCGCGACGTAGGCGTTGAGCTCTCGCTGACGCAGTGCGGATGAAGGTCGAGCGGCTCTTCAGCATCGAGGGCGTGGACGAGGTGGCGTGGCGCGCGCTGGAGCCGCCAGATTTTCCGTTTTTCGACTTCGAGTTTCTACGCGCACTGGAGCGCTCGGGCAGTATCGGCGGCGCGAGCGGGTGGTCGCCGATCTACATCGTCTGCAAGGACAAAGGACGCATCCTCGGCACGCTCTGCCTCTATCTCAAGACGAATAGCTACGGCGAATACATCTTCGACTGGGGTTGGGCGCAAGCGTATAGGCAGCACGGGCTCCCATACTACCCGAAGCTCGTCGCCGCCGTGCCGTTCACGCCCGCGACAGGCCCAAAGCTACTCGTGCGGCCCAATGCCGACCGTGTAGAGGTAACGCACGCCCTGCTCGACGCGGCGCAAGAGCTCGGCGAGGAGCGCCGCGTCAGCTCGTCGCACGCGCTCTTCCTCCCCGAGGAGGAGCTAGAGGAGTTCGAGGAGCGCGGGTTCGCGGTGCGTCACTCGCTGCAATTCCACTGGCGCAATCGCGGCTACGACGCGTTCTCCGATTACCTGGACGCGCTCGAAGGTAAGCGCCGGCGCCAGGTCGCGCGCGAGCGCCGCCAGCTTCGAGACGAGGGCCTCGAGATCGAGCGTCTCACGGGGGAGGCGCTCTCCCCCGAGCACGCGACCATGATGTACCGGTTCTACACCAGCACGCTGGATAGGAAATGGGGCGTCCCGTACCTCACCAGGTCATTCTTCGACGAGGTCTTTCGGAGGATGGGTGACCGCATTCTGCTCGTTCTCGCCCGCGACGCCGAAGCGGGCCGTCCGGTCGCGGGCGCTCTCAACTTCTTCAAAGGCCAGACGCTCTACGGCCGCTACTGGGGCGCCAGCGAAGAGCGGCGCAACCTGCACTTTGAGCTTTGCTACTACCAGGCGATAGAGTTCGCCATCGAGCGGCGGCTCGCGCTCTTCGAGGCCGGCGCCCAAGGGGAGCACAAGCTCGCGCGTGGTTTCCTCCCGTCCCTGACGTACAGTGCGCACGCGATCCACCATCTGGGGTTCCGGCGCGCGATCGAGCGGTACATCGCGGAGGAGAAGGAGATGCTCGCCGAGGCCGTGGCGATGTACAACAGACACGCCCCGTACAAGCGCTAACGTCAGCTTGGCTATGCCCCAACAGCATGGCGCCCACGGACGACTATGGGTTTCTTACCACTCGGTCGGGCACCTGACGCGTCCCCGTGCACCTGCTGTGCTGACACCTGGCGACACTTACGGCTTCAGGCAACTACGATAACAAAATAACAATCGAGATCGGGTAGTTCGAAGGCGAACCCCGTGCGAACTTGCCGGAGATAGCGTTGCCCGAGGTTAAGCCCTATGCTCTACCAACTCGTAACTACTTGGTGAATAATCCGGGCAAGTCACCTATAGCGTACCTTGCCGCTACCCGGAGCTTGTGCGAGAGCGAGGTCTGTGCCCGCCGCGTGAAGATGTTGTACCCTTCCGCCTCGATGCAAGCCAGGATCGCCTCGTAGAGTTGCCGCGCCACGACTACCGGGTACCTGTGCCCTTGGGGTATGTAGCGCATGCCTTCGTCCGCCAGCTGGTAGAGCATCCGGGCACGCGAGATCTCGAATCGCATCAAGCTTACAAATTTCTCGTCTACCACGCACCGCCCCAAATTCTCCTCGGCATACCCAAAGCGCTCGAAGTCTTCGAGCGGCAGGTAGATTCTTCCCCGCGCCCAGTCCTCTTTGATGTCCCTCAAGAAGTTCGTCAACTGCATAGCCACGCCTAAAGCCTCGGCGTGCGGGGTCGCCCTCTCGTCCGTGGCGCCTATAACCCGGCACATCATGAGCCCGACAACCGCGGCGCTTCCGAAGGTGTACTCTTCGAGGTCCTCGTAGGTTGGGTAGCGGAAGACGTGGGTGTCCATCTTCATGCTTTTCATGAACGCCTGTACAAGGTTTGCCTCGATGCTGCGCGTGAGCGCCGTGTTCGCAAACGCTCGCAAGACCGGATTCGGTACGCTCTCACCGGCTATCGCCGCCAGAGTCTCTTCCTCGAAGATCCCAAGGCCCTCAAGTTGCTCGTCGAGGGTCGTGGTCCCGGGGTTGTCCACTATCTCGTCTGCGTAACGCATAAAGGCGTAGAGCGCGTGGACGTGTGGCCGGATCTCTGCCGGGAAAAGGCATGTCGAGAAGTAGTAGGTCCTGCTGTGGCTTTTTTCTATCCGGCGACACAGCTCGTAGCACCCGGCGAGGGAGAGACCCTTGCCGACGAGCGGTCCGGCTCCCGCCGGGTCAAGGTACACTAGGAGACCCCGGCGTTCGCTTCGACGGCTTTGGAGGCGAGAGGGCGGCCGAGATCCCGCCCTATTCGCTCCGCAGCAAGCTTCGCCCCTATGGCGACGAGCGGCACCCCCGTGCCGGGACGGGTGCTCGCGCCGACGAAATACACATTGCGCAACGTCTTCGAAGCCATCGGCGGCCGAAAGTACCCGACCTGAAAGATGCCGTGCCCGATCCCGAAGGCCGCACCTTCCTCGAGATTATACTCCGCGCGCCAGTCCAGGGGCGTCTTGACCTGCTCGACAACGACGTGGCGGCGGATGTTCTCTATCCCGGCCTTTTTTTCCAGCAGGTCGTAGACGCGCTCCTTGAACGCTTCCCCGTCGCGTGCCCAGTCTGCGTTCGCGTCCTGCAGGTGAGGCACCGGCACGAGAACGTAGAGCGCCTCCATGCCCGTAGGGGCGCCGTACTCATTCGTGCGTGAGGGGACGTTGGTGTAGAAGGACGGGTCGTCGGGGAGGCGACGCTCTTCGAAGATCTGCTCGAAGTTTTCCTTGTAGCGTGCCGAGAGGTAGACGTTGTGGTGCAACATATGCTCAAGCTTCCGATCGAGGCCCAGGTAGAGCATGAACGCCGAGGCAGTGTAGAGAAGCTTCTCCCGCTTTCGGAAGCTCCACCTGAAGTCCCCCGCGCCCGCCGACTGAGGCAATAGCTTGCTGTATACGTACGGTAGATCAGCGTTCGCAAGCACGGCGTCGGCCCCGATCTTCTCTCCGTGTACCCGCACGCCGCGCGCCCCATCTCTGGCGATGGTTATCTCCTCGACCGGACTGTTCAGGTGGACCTTCACCCCGAGGTCACGAGCGAGCCTGGTCATAGCCTCGACGAGTTCGTAGATGCCCCCGCGCGGATAATGTAGGCCATCCTCAGCCAGCTCGGTGTAGGGAAGGAGGGCGTAAACCGCCGGCGCCTTGAACGGCGAGAGCCCGAGGTACATGGTCTGGAACGAGAACGTCTGCCGGAGCTTCTCCGTCTTGAAGTAATTGGACACGGAGCGGTAATAGTTGCTCAGGGCCTTTGTCTTAAGGAGGAGCCGGAGGTTGCGCGGGCCGAAGAAGTCGCCCGCTTTTTCGAAGTCGCGTTCGACGAACTCGCTGCGCCCGAGGCGGTACTTGTAGCAGGAGTCCTCCATAAAGCGGTAGAAGCGGGGGGTGACGCCGGGTTCTATGCGTTCGAGCTCTGGGATCAGGGCCGGGAGGGAGGAGGAGATCCTTATGGAATCTCCGTCCCCGAAGTGGACCTGGTAGTTTGGGTCGAGCGGTATCAGGTCCACCTCTTCGTCGAGGTTCCGCCCCGCGGCGGCAAAGAGGTCGCGGTACACGTCGGTCATGAGAAGCAGGGTCGGGCCGGTGTCGAAGGTAAAGCCTCCCTGGTTGAGGCGTCCGATGCGGCCCCCGGTCTGCGCGTTCTTCTCGAATACTTCGACGTCGAAGCCCATGATGCGCAGCCTTATCGCCGCCGCAAGTCCCCCCATCCCGGCACCCACGACCGCAACACGTTTCGCCGCCAACCAGTCCGCCTCTCTCGTAGATCTCTCCGCCCGCGCGGGAAGGTATATTTCTAGTATACGAGAGCGGATGCTAGCAGACATCATCGGACCGTCGGTAAAGGGACTTACACAAGATGGCGAAAACTAAGACGAAAGCGACAAAAGTAGCCACGTTGACGAACAGGGGAGCGGCGCGGGCGCGCTCGGGGCACCACTGGGTATACCGCTCCGACGTCGAAAGAGCCGCGGGAGAAGTGGGCGACGTCGTAAGGGTGACGGACAAGGCAAGACGCTTTTTAGGATACGCCTTCTACAACCCGAAGAGCGAGATTACGCTCCGCATCGTCACCCGCGAAGAAGAGGAGGTAAACGAAGCGGTCTTCCACGCCCGTATCGAAAGAGCCCAAGCCTACCGGAAGTCCCTCGACATAGACGCCGACGCCTACCGCCTACTCCACGCCGAGGCCGACGGCATCCCCGGCCTGGTAGTAGATCGCTACGGGGATTTCTTCGTCCTGCAGGCGGGCTCGGCGGCCATCGAGCGCCGCCTGAACTGGATCCTCGCTGCCCTCGAAGACCTTTTCGCTCCTGCCGGCGTCCTGCTGCGCGGCGACTCGGCTGCCCGCAGAAAGGAGGGACTCGAGACCGAGGTAAGGGTCCTCTCCGGCGAGGTGCCGGAAGGCGTCGTTGTACGCGAGGGGCAGGTGCGCTACAGGGCGCAGTTGTGGACCGGTCAAAAGACCGGCGGCTTTCTCGACCAGCGGGAGAACCACCTCGCTGTCGAGCACTATGCGAGGGACCGCGTCCTCGACGTCTTCTCCTACGCCGGCGGCTTCGCCCTGCACGCCGCACGTTTCGCCAACTCTGTCGAGGCCGTGGATTCGAGCGGCGACGCTCTCAAAGTTGTGTGCGCCAACGCCGAGCTCAACGATCTCTCGAACGTAACCTTCACTCGTGCCAATGCCTTCGACCTGTTGCGCGAGCGCTCCGATGCGGGGGAGAGGTACGATACTGTCATCCTCGATCCGCCTGCACTCGCCAAAACGAAGCGTGACCTCTCTGCGGCGGCCCGCGCCTACAAGGAGATAAACCTCCGCGCCCTGAAGCTTCTGAGCGACGGCGGAATCCTCTTCACCTGCTCTTGCTCCTACCACTTCTCACGAGAGATGCTGGAAGCGACTTTGCGCTCCGCAGCTGCCGATGCCGGTCGGGTAGTGCGGGTGCGCGAGTGGCGTGGCCAGGCTAAAGACCATCCCGAGATACTTGCGATTCCCGAGACCCGCTATCTCAAGTGCGCTGTCCTGGAGTGTCTGTAAAGAGTTTACTAGTTGGGATCCCGAGCATTTCCGCTTTTCTGGATCTCCGGATAGAGTCGTTGTATGGCAACAAGCAAAGCACTACTGAGGGAGGAGGTCTCCCGTGTCTCCAACGTCCTCGCCGCTCCACACGCCGCTGTGCGACCTGTTGGGCATACGTTACCCGATCATTCAGGCTCCGATGGCAAGGGGATGGACAACCCCCGAGTTGGTCTCAGAAGTCTCCAACGCTTCCCGCCTACCAGGAGCGTTTGCTTATGGCTACGGAGACCGATACCGTAGTCACCCGCGCCTTCAGCGGGCGTCCTGCCCGGAGCATACGCAATCGCTTCGTCGAGGAGCATCTGAAGGCCGACCTCGAACCGCTCTACTGGCCATTGCAGAGCATAGCCGCTGGGGACGTCTATAGAGAGGCGATGAGCCGGGGCGAGGCGGATCTCGTCCCGCTCTTCGCCGGGCAGGGGCTGCGGATGCTAGACAGGGTCAAGAGCGCTGCCGAGATCGTTTGGGAGCTGATGGAGGAGGCGGGGGAGGTTCTATCTATCACGGTTGCAGGACGGCTGAACTGGCCAAACAAGCTATCACTACCTCGAGCGTCCTGGAGCGCCTTTAAGACCTGCTCGTACCAGATCCGAGACGGGTGGTTGCCGTATTGCACGGCTGCCTTGGCGCTCAAAGACGCCTCTGACGGCTCGCCCTTCGGCTCCAATAGCCTTACTTGTTAGAGACGAGGGCCTCGTCGATTCAGTCGATGACGGTGATGCTCATATCGCGGAAGGTACCCTCGTGCAACTGCTCTTCGATTTTGTGCTCGAACTTGAGATGCAAGGGTCTTCTGCCAAGGTCTCCCGCTCTCCTCGACGGTCATCTAGTCTGGGTATTGCCGTTCGTTGGCACCCCACTCCACCTGGCGCTCGTCTTTCCTGGTCGAGAGGTACCGCCTCGAACCCACTCGTAGCGGACGGTTCCGGGACAAGTTCGTGTAGACGGCAGTTTGTAACAAGCCGGCAGCATTGGTACACTACTCGCGTGATCTTATAAGCCCCTGCTTCCTTAGGGCGGAGCCTTTCGCTTTTGGGGAAGCCGTAACAGACCGGAGGAGGCAAAGATAGATACTTACGAAGTCATGCTCATAATCATCCCCGAGCTCGACGAGGAGCAGGTCGATAACACCGTCGGGCGTTTTCGGACCATTATCGAGCGGACGGGTGGCGAGGCCGGCGAGGTCAACAATTGGGGCCGACGGAAGCTGGCGTACGAGATAGAGCACCGCACCGACGGCTTCTACGTCGTCATGGAGTTCACCGCGGGCGATAGGACGCTCACCGAGCTAAAACGCATCTTGCGCGTCTCGGACGACATCTTGCGGCACATGATCGTAAAGCTCCCGCCGCCGTATGCCCACAAACCGCTTCCCGAGACCGAAGAAGTCTCGGCTTAGTCTTTAGAGAGGAGAAAGGTTAATGGGTAATAATAGACGCAGGAGCAGCGGCCCTTCGCGCCGAGAGCGGCCAGTCAAGAGCAAGCCGTGCGTATTCTGCAAGGAGAGCATAGCGTACGTGGACTACAAAGACTACAACATGCTGCGCAGGTTCACCAGCGACCGCGGTAAGATCCGGGCGCGTAGAGTCACGGGTCTTTGCCCCCAGCACCAGCGCGAGGCGGCTACCGCTATAAAGCGTGCCCGCGAGATGTCTCTCTTACCTTACGTAGCCGGGCAATAGCGGAGGTAATCTCATGCAGGTGATACTCAAGCAGGACGTCGAGAAGATCGGGCGCAGGGGCGACGTCGTGGAGGTAAGCCGCGGTTACGTACGTAACTTCCTCGTGCCGCGCGGGCTCGCCGAGGTGGCCACCCCGGCCAAGATGGAGGAGGTTAGCCGCCAGATGGCCGAGGCCGAGGAGCGCGACCGGCGCATAGCCGAACGCGCCGGCGAGATCGCTGAGACGCTTAACAAGAGCGTCATAACTATCGAGGCCCGTACCGGCGAGGACGAGCGTCTGTTCGGCTCGGTCACCGCTGCGAACATCGCCTCCGCCATCGAGAAGGCCCGCAGCGTACGCCTCGACAGGCGTCGCATCAAGCTCGACGAACCTATCAAGTCCCTGGGCACCCATCAGGTCCCCGTACAGATTCATGGGGATGTCGAGGCAAGCGTCAAGGTCATCGTCGTCCCGAAGCTATAGTTAAAGCGTAGCTTCAGTAGTGACCTAAACTAAAACCTCAAGGGCCACGTCTTGTAACGGGGCCCTTTTTGCTGCATGCTGGTGGCCATGGAGCGAAGAGGGAGGATCCGGGGTATACCATCGGGGGTTGAAGCCTCCTCGCTGGTGCCACCGCACGACCTCGACGCTGAGCGGGCCGTGATAGGGGCTATGCTCGTCTCCGAGGCCGCAGTTTCTGTCGTTGGGGAGATGCTTGCTGCAGAGGATTTTTACTCCGAGACGCACCGGGTTTTGTACGGGGCCATGATGCGTCTGTACTCGCGCGGCGAGCCTATAGACCAGCTCACGCTCTCGGACGAACTCAAAGGCATGGGTGAGTTTGACCGGATCGGGGGGAGAGAGTACGTCTTCAAGCTCGTCGAGAGCGTCCCTACGGCCGCTAACGCCTCAAGGTACGCGGAGATCGTTCGTGGTAAAGCCCTTTTAAGGGCTGTCATAGACGCTGGGAGCCGCATCCAGCAGGAGGCTTTCTCCGAGCCCGAGGACGTGACGCAGGCTTTAGATGCCGCCGAGCAACTCATATACGGCGTCTCAAACCGGCAGCTAAAAGAGCATCTGGCACCGGTCTCCGAGCTCGCACCCAATACCCTGGAGATGATACAGCGTCTTTATGAGCAAGAGGGCGAGGTTACGGGAGTCGAGTCGGGCTTCGAAGACCTCGACCAGAAAACTACCGGGTTTCACAAGAGCGACCTTGTTATCCTGGCAGCCCGGCCTGCTATGGGAAAAACTGCCATGGCTTTAAACGTTATCTGGCACGCCGCGGCTGTTAAGGGGTTGCCGGTGGCTATCTTCTCCTTGGAGATGAGCAAGGAGCAGCTCGTTCAGCGTCTCATCTCGCAGATCACACGCATAAAGACCCAGGACTTAAGGAGCGGCAACGTCAAGGCCGAGGACTGGCCCAAGCTCGTGCGCGGGGTCGCCGAGGTAGGCCGGGCCCCTATCTGGATCGACGATAGCGCCGGCATAACCCTTATGGAGATACGCGCCAAGGTTAGGCGTCTCGCCAGCCGGCTCTACGCCCAGACGAGTGCCGATGGACAAAGTAGCGCTCCGCTCTCGCTCGTCGTCGTGGACTATCTGCAGCTCATGGTCGGTAGCCTCGCCGGCAACCGCTCGGAGAACCGCCAGCAGGAGATAGCCGAGATCAGCCGCGGTTTAAAAGTCCTGGCTCGCGACCTTAATGTTCCGGTCCTGGCTATTGCCCAGCTCTCTCGCGCCGTCGAGCAGCGCCACGACAAACGGCCGCTCTTGTCGGATCTTCGCGACAGCGGCGCGATCGAGCAGGACGCGGACATGGTGATGTTTCTCTACCGTGACGAGTACTATAATCCCGACTCCGATGACAAAGGTATCGCCGAGGTCATCATCGGCAAGCACCGCAATGGTCCTACCGGCAAAGTTCAACTTGCCTGGCTCGAGCAGTACACCAAGTTCGCCTCCCTCGCCCGCCGCGTCTAGGGGGAGACTTGACTGCTTCAGACTTCGACTACTCGCTCGACTTCGAGAACGTGGATTTCAGGGAGAGTCCGCACCTGTACCGGGTCGGTAGGGGAGAGCAGGGCGTTCTGTTGGTCGAGCCGTATAAGTCCGAGATCCTGCCACATTGGCGCTTCCGCACCGAGGATATCGCCCGCGAGTCGGCGGAGAAGATATACTCGATCTTTCTCGAGTACAAAGAGCGGGACGACTTCGTTGGCATGGATATGGCCCGCAAATTTTTGCAGATGGGCTATACCCGTGCCCGACGCTACGCCAACCACCGCTCAGGCAGAAAGTACGGCGAGGACGGCAAGGTGCTTCCAAAGGAGCCCGACGCCATGAACAACGAAAAAGCGCGGGCGGCTAGGATTTTCTACGAGAAGTACGAATTTGCCCGCGAGGATGAGTACTACAAGCGGCGCAAGAAGGAGTGGACAGGCAATAACGAGCCAGCCTAGGCTACTTTACTTGATCGGTGCTCCTATCGCGTGGTAACCGCCGTCAACGTGGATTAGCTCTCCCGTAGTCGCCGGCCACCAGTCGCTTAAAAGACTCACTACCGCCCTACTTACCGGCTCAAGGTCGGTGGTGCTCCAACCGAGGGGCGCCTGCCGTCCCCACTCGCCCTGGATCTCCTGGAAACCCGAGATGCCTTTAGCGGCTATGGTTTTTAACGGGCCCGCAGCGACGAGGTTAACGCGGATGCCCCTTGAACCCAGGTCACGGGCGAGATAGCGGGAGGTGGATTCTAAAGCCGCTTTCGCTACTCCCATCCAGTCGTAAGCGGGCCAGGCCACCCTTGCGTCGAAGTCGAGGCCGACGATCGAAGAACCAGGCTTCATGAGGTCTACGAGGCCTACCGTAAGGGCTTTTAGGGAATAGGCAGAGGTCTGTACGGCGGTAGCAACGGAGGGCCATTCGGTCGAAAGAAAGTTACCGCCCAAGGCGTCTTCAGGGGCGAAGGCTATCGAGTGTAAGATCCCATGCACCTCGCCCCAACGTTCTTTAAGGTCGTTGGCGACGGCCCGTATGTCTTCCGGTTTATTGACGTCAAGCTCTAGAACGGGAGGTAAGGGGTCGAGACGCTTCGCGGTGCGTTCGGTGAGGCTCATAGCCCTCCCGAACCCGGTCAGGGCGATCTCCGCACCCTGCTCAACGGCGAGGCGTGCCGCGGAGTAGGCGATGGAACGCCGGTCCAGAACTCCGGTCACCAGCACCTTCTTGCCCTCCAAAAGCCCCGCCATCGGTCCTCCTCGAAGCCCACGCTCCTACAGCAAAGTACGGCGTAGTGTAGGGTAAGCTCCCCCAACCTGCCAGATACCGGTCAAGGGTACAATCTTGCTGTGCGTAATCCCGAAGTAGTCCAAAGAGATCTATGATAGGTTGGGAGGATCTGGCGACCTTTCTCGCCTCCTTGCCGGACGAGGATCGCATCCGCGTCTCCTCCTATGCCGCCCTCGGCCTTCCCGAGGACGCGGAAGGTGTCGCCGCTGTCCTTTCGGCCTACGCTGCCCAGAACCCCTCGGCGACCCCCTCGGCGCTCCTCGCGACCACTGGCGCTCAAGCTGGTGCGAGCGGGGACCTAGATCTAGCCCACGTCTTGGGAGGCGCAGCCCTCGACTTGGCCGAAGAGCCCGAGGACCTTCAGCTCGCTCACGTCTACCTCGCCCAGACCCACTTCAAAAACCGTCGCAACGAGGCGGACCTTGAGGCTTTTGTAGAGCATTGCTGGGCAGCGATTCATGCTGGTCACACCGGCACCTTCTGCTATGAACGTCTCGCGGTCCTTTATGAGCACCGGGGCGAAAAGAAAGAGGCCCTCAAGGTCTGCCACCGTGCTGTCGAGATCCTCGAGGCGGCCGGGGACTTACGTTCAGCGACGAGGTTCCAGAAGCGCCTCGACCGTCTCTCGCGGAAGTAACCGACAGCTGGCTGACTCTCATTATATGGGCGTAGTACTACGAGAACGTAGGAGGCAGTAGGTGCCCTATAGTAGATACCTGGTGGCAGACGGAGACGGGTGGGATCATGACCTCCCCCTTGCCCGGCGTCACCACCTTAAAGCCCGGCAGCGCTACCTTCCCACTCCCCGGCATAGAGG
>Ga0126308_10000191_pt1 | contig 17282 bp, 25 predicted proteins | sample Plot55_FD_92533 | JGI IMG/M metagenome (GOLD analysis project Ga0126308, IMG submission 92533) | Serpentine soil microbial communities from UC McLaughlin Reserve, CA, USA - Plot55 | ecosystem: Environmental > Terrestrial > Soil > Grasslands | place: USA: UC McLaughlin Reserve, Lake County... | reverse complement strand
GTTTTAATATCGTCGGGAGTGAGCGATTCCAACAACTGCCCATCTTTTATCTTTAACATAACCACTACACAATAATCTATCGGGAAGCCTTGTATTCTTAACCTCACTCTCTCTTTTATCACCTCTGTCTTTGGTTGCATAGATATCCATACGACCACCTTCAAACCACTTTTCAACCTGTGTTTTATAGCCAAACTGTTTCAATGTTTCAGCAAGTGCAAGTTTTAAGTCACGATGAGTTTGCGATTCTCCCATAAAATGATGGTTAGAAAGAGGGTGGGTAGCTTTTAAGTTATCGCTCAGGTTATAATTCCCGCTTATAACATGGTATTTTTTCCGCTTATATCAGCAACGCTTAAAGCTTACCCATTGTTACCAATATCTCAGAAACAGTACAATGAAACTAGCAGACATTGAGCCAAACCCCAAACAACCAAGGAAGGACTTTGACAAGGACAAGCTGCAAGAGCTAGCAGATAACATCAAGCAGGTGGGCTTGAAGCAGCCCCTGATTGTGAGACCTCTGCTTAAAGATGGCAAGAAATATCAGTTGGTGGATGGAGAGCGTAGGTACAGAGCTTGCAAGCTCATACCTTTGGAAGAGGTTCCTGTCGAGATAAGAGAAGACATAAAGACAGAGGAAGACGCTGCGCTTCAGTCCTTCATAATAAATAATGAGCGTTCCAGTTATCTCCCACAAGACAAGGATGCTTACATCTTCCACCTATACGAAACCACAAAGTTATCCACCCGCAAGCTCGCTGAGAAGCTGGGCAAACACCACTCCTTTGTAGACCATTGCATTGAAGCGCATCGCTTCAGACAGAGGCTACCGCCTACCTTGGTAGGCACCCTGCCACTCACACATACAGCCCTAAAAGAGACAGCCATAATAAAAGACGATAAACTGAGAATCCGCTTCCTCAAGATGATAGCAGAAGGAAAGATAAAACAAGATGCTATTGGTGATGTCTATAAAATACTGCAAAAGATACCTGCTGACCGTGTGGAAGTCTTTGAGGCTTATGCACAGGGCATGCTTAACTCAGCTCAAATCAAATTCCTCTTAGAAGGTCCTCCATTAGGTAAGGAGATATTGATAGAACCGCAGGGAAAAATATCAAGGTTCTTTACTGGTGCAATTCCCCCACAACTAAAACACCGACTCTTAAACTTGGTATCTGAATCGGGAGAGAAGTCTCTAATATTAGAGGAAGCTAGACGTTATAACAAAGCAATAAGGGAACTTATCACAGAACGTCCAAATGAAAAACCTGAAGAGCTTCGCAATATCCATAAATTACAAATTTATGACTTTGCCGAAGAGGCACATGACTTCTATCAACATTATTCTATAGAAGTAATCGAACGAGAGTTCAATAGAGAAGATGACTATGAAAAACGACAAATCTGGAGAGCTATACAGTGGTGGCTTTCTGTCTATTATGAATACAGAGAAAAGATAAAACAAATAGAGCCGCCAAAGTTGATAATACCTGTTATAGACTTGGTAACTGAAATTCAACATTGGGAAGCATTCAAGAGCTCAATGGACAAATGGCAGGAGAAGTATAATGAATGGATGAAGGGAGGTGTTGAGTGGGTAGAATGACACCACCAACCATTGAAATATCCGCCTCCGAGTTTGCACGTTCAAACAAAGCTCTTCTCACCCTGTTAAGAGCCGTACATGACGCTGGTAAGCAAGGTGTGTCTACTAGGGCTTTGTATAAACAGATAAGAATGACTGGCTACGGCGACTCGCTTGTACGTATAGCAGAAAAGGAGGGCTACATTTACAGAGAAAAGAGACAGATAGACGATAAAGGACCCTGGTACAAGTTTAACATCTTGACAAAGAAAGGTCAGAGACTACTAACTCAGTTGGGTCACCGCTAATAACATAAACACAACATCGAAACCTTAATAGCTTGCCCTCTCTCTCTGTTACTGAGAGTACAGAAACGATATATGACAACAGAAGACGAAGAAGAAACTCAAGAGCGCAACGACTGGAAGGGGGAGATAATGATAGCCATCCCCAAGATACTAAAACAGATAGCAAAGCAGAAAAGAAGACCGCCATCTCTTAGAGGTTTGTACTACATACTACTTGATGGAAAACTGATAAAGAAAAAGTCAGATGACCACTATCATACACTAAGCGATGAGACTACACAAGCAAGGTTAGACCCCGATTATACTTACAAAGGCAAGCCTGAAAAGAAGGAAGGAGAGCCTCAAACCTATTTACTGCCACTAGATGCATTGAGAGATGAAAGCCGACCATCACATGAGCAAATCCCAGAGCAAACACCTGAAGAGTTTGTAACCTATGACATTGTACAAAGAATCCGCCACCCAGAGAGATACTACATTCCCAACAGGTGGGAAAAGCAAAAACACTTTGTGGTTATTATCAGCGAGAAGAGTGCGTTGTTTGAAGACTTTTTGACAATCGTAGAGCAAGAAGATCTGCAAGTCATGGTCTTTTCGCTTGGTGGCTATTATGGTACAACGGACATTTCCCACCTGTACGACATTCTGACTTACCACCAGCAGGTCCTTAAGCAGAAGGTTCATGCCCTCCATTTTGGTGATTATGATGGTCATGGACTAAAGATTGACCCAAATGTAGAAGATAAGTTGAGGAAGATAGCATTTCGGTATCTGTCAGAGTATAAGACTGGATGGCATCTAGAGATGTATACAAAGTACAAAGACCCAGAGCATGGAGATTATACACCGCTACCTCCACAAGAACAAGACTTTACGTTTGAGCGCTTAGCAGTAACACTTCCACAGATAAAAAAGCATAGGTTGCAGGTGCTCAAGTATAGGATATTTGAAAGCATAGATGAAGTTATTAGAGTCTTCACAAAGAGTCCGAAGAAAGACTATGCAAAGAAAGACTTTGCCCTAGCCCATCCAACTGAGAACTATGAGTATCAATACTTTGAAGTTGAAGTTGATGGCATAGTTTCCAGCAGGTGGGAATTTGTAAAGCAGTTGGTGGTGGATAACGTAAACAAGTTTTGGGATGAGCAGATATACGAGTCTGTGAAGAACGAATTATCATTGGATAGGGTAAAAGAGCAGTTAGAAGCCAGGATAAACCTACTAAAGCAGGAAGACAGAGATAGGGAATTCCCACCTGTGGGGGAAGGAGGAGGAGGAGAATGACAAAGCCTGAAGAAGAAGAATATATTGAGTTTGAGGAGGGCATGAGTGGCAAAGTCCTTGATGAGGATAGGGACATCACAATGACTGGCAACTTTAAGGACACGACAATGCCTTTAGATTATTTTTTGTGGCTAACAGTGGGTTTACCTTGGATGTTTGCAGCTGCAGCTGACCCAAACAAAATAAAAGTTGAGATAGTTCCTGGTACTGGTAGATATCGAATAATAGATAAGAAAAAGAAGGAGGAGGAGGAGTGGTGATTACTACTTTGCAGTATTGAAATTAAATATTTTTTGATATTTCTTATCTCTATCTGTAAACCAATAAATCTGCTCCACACGGTCCTCAATCAATGTCAACTTCTTTTTCAAGATAGTATGTACATAGATAGCGTCTGAGAAGCCTAGCTTACTCAACTCTGCATATGACCACGGTTCGAACAACGGCGGCACTACATCCTTAACATATTCCACATTTCTCGACATCTTCCTTGTTGATAGAGAAGGGCTAGCTTTATGCGTTTAGATACTTTAGTTTGTATTGTTCCTTCAATTTTCTGTCTCTTTCAGCCCGCTCTCTTAGCTCTTCATCTTGTACTCTCTGTTCTTCAGGCGTCATCTCGTTGTAAGGTACGTTGATATTTGTACTACTAGCAGGGAAAAACACACCAGGATAAAGGGAATGGTCACGAACTTGGATATATTCTCCTTTTTGTCGTAGTTTCTGCCGTTCTTCTTGTGCTCTTTGTACTGGGGTAAGCTGCTGGGGAGGTGGAGCTGGAGGTCCAGGTGGTGGAGGTGGTAGTACCTCAGCTGCTTCTGCAACTTCCTTTTCTCTGAGGAGACGTTGCTCTTGTTTGTAGAGTCTCAACTTCTCCTCTTCCTGTTGCCGTCTATAGGATGAGGCTCTAGGTCTGAGCATCTTAAGGTCATACTCTAGCATGTCATAAGCATCTGCTATTTCCTCAGGCTTTGCACGAGAGAAGAAGTACCTCCATCTAGTCATGTTCTTGTAGTTCTTGGGGTCGACAGCGAAGTATATGTCAAGTGGTGGTCTTATCCTATTTTCCTGCTCTTCTTCTTCTTCTGTATCACCTTCGGGAAAAATTCCTGAAGCTTGCTCTCGCTCGTCTTCTTGTATAAGGAAGTTAGTAATTCTTTCCGAAAGGTTTTCCCCTCTCTTTCTCCACTTCTTCCATATTTCTATAGCCTTACGGCTGTTGATGTGAATTGTCTTCATACTAGAGTCAGAGGTGTCAGGTCTAACCATTGTTATTGCTTCCCTCTTCTTCCTTCTTCTTCTTCTTGTATGTGTTTCTTGAGGGCGCTTACCACAACTTGAGACTTGCTTAACCCTTTCTTTTGACAGTCAGCCAGGTATGACATTATCAGGTCCAGGTCTTCATTAGGTATAGAGATAGTTTCTGTGTGTCCCATTACTATGACTCTGGTTGTTAGTTGGTTACGAATACGTTTAAAATGTTTTGTACGAATATGTTTTCTCTCTTATTCTCTCTTTCTTACTCTTTCTTTCTTTCTTTCTTTCTTTAAATAATGACTTCGCTGTACTATACTATACTATCTGTACCTGTACAGTACAGAAAGAAACATTCCTCTAGAACTTTTTTCGTCACCCAGGTGACCAACATTCTTCCAGTAAACAAGCTTCACAAAGTGAAGCGACCATAGCAATAAAAAATAAATACTATAACATTCAAGTAGCTTTTGGTTTGTGTCTAGACTTTCCTGCCCAGGCACAAACCTTCCTACGTATGTGTTGAAAGCAAAAGAATAAGCACCAAACAAACAAAGAACACGTCTCCCACGAACGTGATTCATAGTGAGCAGGGCTGGCGTATTTTCTGTACTGTGCCAGGACAGATGAACGCAATGGTTTGGAAGGAACCTGGAGCGTTCTAGTCCTTTGGTAGGGCGCCACCACTGCTATCGATATTCATACAACTTTTTATACTAAAGACGGCTAGCAATAGCAATAAATTGGCGAATACTGGCGGTATTTCGACTGAAAAACCAGTTAAACATCAGTACTTTAAACCTAAACGACTGTTATTCAAAAAAGAACTAGGACGAATGATAGTAACAGAGTGTCTTTCTAACTCTGAAATCGCAGCACGTACAGGCGTACCAATTCGGACAGTGGAGCGCTGGATATCGGAATTTTATGCTGAGAGAAACAAAGAGATACTAGACGCTACAAGCCCAGAGCCTGTACTGACAGCGATGAATAGAGCTAGAGACCGATTAGAGCGACATCGTAAGAGAATGATAGCAGACCTAGAATCCGACATATACAAAGACGCATCATTAGCAGACAAGGCTTCCCTCTGGGGTTTGGTAGCCGAGCTTGAGTTAATCGACGTCAAGATAGTTGAATCTGCTCCTGAAATCTTGGCGAGAAGACAAGGACTACCTAATGGTTATTCGTTAGCTGCTTTGATGTCTTCAGAACCAGCAGAACCACAAACGAGAGAATACAATACTACTCCTGTCATGCCTTATTTGTTTGCAAAGGAAAAAGAAGAACAACAAGAAGAAGAACAACAACGAAGTGATACTGGCAGTGAATAGAAAGAGTAGTAGTAGTAGTACGGTATCAGCAGCAGCAGCAACAGCAGTATCACAACCAACTGAAGAACAAATCTACGAATCTGCTCAAAAAGCAAGAATCGAATGGCTTCGAAAGAATGGCTACAGCACACATCGAGAAAACGGTAAACCCCCTTCAACAGCACCACCAGAAGAACAAGAACGTTACAGAATAGGACAGCGGCGTTTGCTGATTCACGGTAGAGAAAAACGACGCAAGAGCAAACAAGAACAGAGAGAAGAACAGGCTCATGAAGCTTGGCTTAGAAAGATGGAAGAAGCAAAGAAACACGAAGTTGAAGTACTGCGAGAAGCTGTTAGACAGGAAGCTCGGGAGAACAAGAATAAGAAGAAGAAGACGACAAATACGAAATAATAAATAGACTGAAATACTATCGACAATTACAACACAACCATCAGCCCATATTCTTTTAAGCGTAAAACCAAGTACATCGCAGAGCGAGGGTTTCAATGCGAGGTATGTGAGAGCCATCGTACTCATCTCCGCCCTTATGAAATCAAAGACAAAGAGACAGGCGAGCTTATCCGTATAACATACCATGCCATGTGGTATCATAGTCCTATAACTGAAGGTAAGAGATGGTGCTCAACTTGTAAAAGTAAACACTGGCGTTCACAACCACAGCATGCAGATTACTTTAAGCTCAGGTCTAAACTTTGGAGAAGAAGACACAGAGAAATACATCAATGGAAGCTTGACACAAATCGACGCATACAACGTGGTATTGCAAAAAACTTAAAGCTGAAGCATTCGAATAAGAAATAGTAAAAGCAGATGTCTACTGAAGAAGATTATTCCAATCGCTCGCATGTGCGACCAGACGACGACCCCGATAGCGTACCTCCACCAGTAACAGGTAAGTTAGGGCTTCCACCAATTGCATCGAATATAGCCACAGTTCAGCCACATCCCCAAGCAGGGACTGTAAAATTAGATGCTCAACCTTCTAAAGAAGAAGAAGAACGAGACCTAGATGCAAAGGCTGAGATGTACGAACACTTCAAAGCGATAAGAGAACATGTTTGTCCTTTAGACTCGCATTGTACAAAGGTTAACCCAAAAGCTCTACTCTTAGGAGATGACAGCAATTATAGTCTCTCTGATGTTTCTTTCAGTGAAGCAACTGGCAAGCAGCGACTGGCTTTAGGAGGTGAATTCACAGCATTGCAGCAACAGCACCTAATTGAAGCACATCCCGATTATGTTAAAAAGAGAACAAAGGAATATCTCGAAGGTGTCTACTTTAGAACTAATTTAATCAATTCCTTCTGGGACAAATACTACAATGGCGAAGCTCTCAAAGAGCACATGAACATGGACAGGGATGCATATCCAAAAGGTGCGCAAGCTTATGACTTTGAACGCAGCAAGCTTGCATTCGCTGAAGGAGGTGCTTCCGCAAAGCTCAAAGAACTAATCAGCCAAAAGAAGAACAAGCCATATCTTTCGAAAATCTATGAGCAAACAACTGAAGAGTTGTTCAAAGAGCTAGACCGACGCAAAAGAAAGCAGTGGAGAGAGGAGAGGAAGTACGGCTATTGACAGCAACAGCAACAAAGAAGAAGAAAACCAAAAAACAAAAAGAGCAAGAACAGCATCGAGACAATCTAATTCGTATATCTTCTGATATTATGCATCATGAAAAGAGTACAGGTCATCAGAAGGCAGAAGCTGCTCGTGCCATCTTCCACGCACTTGGAGGTAAAGAGCAGTTGAATCAGCTAACGGAGTTAAAGAAAACTTGGATAACAACTGGCTAGCCAAACGTATTGTAGCCAATGCAGATAACATGCGCAAAGTACAAGACTATCCAAGAGACTTTACACCACCTCAAGAGGTAAGACTCGCAAAAAGAAAAGAGCAAGATAAAAGAGATAACATCATCCGCTTACGAGGTTATGATAAAACAGGCTATACTTACGAGCTTGAGGTACAAGCAGTACCAAAGGACCAAAAGTTCAGAGAATTCATATTCGACCATCCTAAAATCAATCTGTTTTCTCTTGATAGCATTAGTCAGCAAGTTATCAAACTACGACACGACCAGCATTACTTTGGTGACGACTTTGTGTATGTACCTAAACACTTGAGTGCAAGACGAGTTCTTCTCTCATATATGGAACAAGAAGAGATGGAATCACGATTGCAACTAGAAGCAGAAGAGGACGAGGTGTTGTGGGTTGGGCGTATCGATGCCGACTCTCCAACCCATGAGTTATTGGAAAATGCCAATAGCAGAATGTTTGCTCTCTCTACGCATCCAGTTACAGAAGACAAAGTAAAGACAGCATCAGCTCGAGCGAATAACGACCCTGACAGACTGGACGACTATGAAATTCATTACAAGCCCTATTTCAGCTGCAGGCGTTGGGATTGTCCTTCCAGTCTGTGCGACCCAATCGGTCTGTTCTTAGATAAATGGAAAGAGTCAAACAAACTAACAGAGGACTATGTTTTAGTTGGTACTCAGCTAGACAGTCGAGAAGCCAAAGAGTTTGACGAACTCTATGCACTCAGAGAAGCAGCTAAAGACAGTCTAGACTTGATGTTGTCTGGAGATGTGTCATGGGCTGATACTATAGATGATGATGAAGAATTAGACGGGGAGGAGGACGAATAGTAATGAGCTATTATGATGTAATTCGTTGTAATATTTGCGGCACAATGCTAAACAATGTACAAGCGTATCAGGAACATGTGAATACACAACATTGGCACGGTGGCTACGGACCTGTTTCGTTAAGAGATAAAAAGAAACAGAATGTAAGAAATAGAAAAGGTCTGAGAGCTTAGAAAGAAAAAAGAAAGAAAGAGAGCGTTGGTAGTACTAGCAGTAATAACGTGATTGCTTCACTACGATAGCCTTTGTTGAAAATGTTTTTGTTCATTTGATTAGATCAGAAGCCTCCGCCGCCAAGACCCAGCTTAACCCAGATTCTATCTGTAGCGATTGCTGCTGGTATTGTACCCTTTCCTTCTTCCTTCTTTCCTCTATGTTCTTTATACCTTCATTCAACCTATTACGATAGTCCTTCATCTTTTGATGTTGCTCAGAAAGTGGTAACTTGCTCAACCCTTGGAAATACTCAGGATATTTCTGCTCAAGCAATGAAACATTTCTTTTGTGTTGTTCTTTTGCCTCTCGGATAACTAGCTTCTTGGCTTCTTTTGTTGTAAGACTGGCTTTAAGAAAGGGATACTCACCAGTCATTGTGGCTTTTATCTTCTCTCTAGCCTTTTCGTGTATTTTGTTAATAATTTCTGCTTGTTCGTCAGAGCTGAAATTTGCAGAGACATATGCAGTCTTGTTTTCTGAAGAATTATTACTCATTATTATTATGGTCCTACCCTATGCGCATGTGCAACTGTACCTAAACGTCCACATTTTGGACACTTTACAATGTTCTCGGTGTTTCCTGTTTCGAAATTCACTCTCGTGTCGACGACTGCTCGATGTAAATATGCATCTGAAACTATTGCGACATCCTTACATTGGTCTATGGCGATACGCCACTTGTTTGGAGATAGCTCTTGTTCTTCTTCTGCCAATATCCTGGCTTTACTCACTTTTGACTAAAAGCTTTTACTATTCTTGGTGTAATTTTTCCGCTTATATATCGTCTTCTCCTGTTTCAAATTCTTCTGCTGCTTCCCATTTTTTGACATCATTACATGTCATTTATGCGGATTGCCTTGTAAAGCATTCTACGTCTCCAGTGAATCTTCCAACTACTTTGTCCTCTGCCTTGTATAATACTGTTACATCTGTTCCACACTTTCCAGAAATTACCACATCAGAGTTAAGAGTATTGCAATCACTACCGGCTGCTTCTGATCCTGTCACCCTGAAGGATTTCTCGCCAACATGTCCATCTGTAAGTACACCATCGACGCCGCCAACATCTGGTGCTGCAAGACGAAAGTTACCTTGTGTTCCCGTAATACCTCGATAATCATGATATTGTTCTACACCAAAACGAAGAATAGCAGATGATGAGTCACCATTTGGACATGTTAGAGTTCCGCTTAGACTTTCTCCTACAGCTACATGTGATGTATTTGGTTGAGCCGCTGCTACATCTTGTAATAAGGTCAGTGTGGAGGCGGATGTGATAAACAGCATTCCTAGAAGCACGAATGCAAATACCAAATTTATCCTCAACAAGCACAAGCTTTAATGATTGTGCCCGATATATGAGATTCTAGGAATTTTTCTCCTGAAAAGGAACAGAAAAAATATCGAGTCCTAAGCTATTATCGATGCTCCTTAAAGCATACTTCTCCAATATTTGAGAGGCTACCTAAAGATTACAAAAAGAAGGGAAGGGGCTGCTCTTGTCACCTTGACTATATTAAGTTCCTCTACTTCTTCCTCCTAGAAAAGAAGAGGGTTGGGTACAGACGTAGATAGCCAGCTAAACTACTATCTTGAGCAATTGAATTTACTGCTTCCCCATATGCATCTTCAATGGCTCAACACCAATGCCAAAGTTATTCTAATAGATGTCAATCCTTTAGGTGGAAGCTATCATGTGCTGGCTCAGGCTAGGACCCAAAAACACATGGTGGAAAATGCTGCAGTTTTGGTCCGCGTGTTGAAAAGAGCACACATGCTAACCGTTTAGTTTGTATTGTTTGCAGAATGATGAAGAGGAAAGGGCTCATTCTCACACCAGTCGCATTCTTAAACTCTAAAAAGAAAAGGGGAAGTTATTTACATGTTCTTGATTTAGCTGCCGTTGTTCTCCTCCTCGATTCCTACTACTCTTCTTCGGCGAGTTCTACTAGACAATCTCTAATCTCACCTGGTGGTAACAGCAAGCATGCAATGATTTCTTCGGGTGTCACGCCCTCTTCTGGTGGTTCTTCTGGTGGTTCTTCAGGTGGTGCTTCTTCTTCTTCTTCTACGACTACTACTTCTTCTGTATTAATAATTGGTATCGCCGTGACTGGTATAGATATATTGGGACCGCCAAGGTCTACAGAATCATCTTCAATCGTGTCACCTACGATGCCGCCTACTCCTGATAGTTGTGCGTATGCTGCAAATGGTGTTGTTGGTACAACTACTCCTGTAGGTATAACTGCGCCGCCTACAAGAGCAAATGCCGCTAGGATTAGAGCTCTTGTTCTTGTTGTTATTTTTGTTGTCATTGGGGTGAAAATAGTGATAATTTATCCATTATAAGACATTCTTAGCAAAGTTCACCAATAGTTAGTAAGAAGAGATAATTATTACCTAATCACTGCATGCAGCACTGATTTCATACAGTACCCAGGACGCCCTTCCGCGCAATCTCCGCAAACATAATAGCCCTCCATCCTGCCAGTTTCAGGGTTAAACCTTGTTTCAACATGTTCTGATAGCTGCTTTGCAGACATTGTCTGTGTGTGTGGTTGCATCCTGACATTGCTACTTCCCATTTCTCTTCACGTCTTTGTGGCGGCTGCGACTGCTGTTTTTCTTGACTACCACTCAAATTCTTCAGATGTTCTTTTGCCTTCTCCGCAGACCAAGCTTTTAGCTTTTTCACTTTACCATCTATCATATTAAAAAGAAAGAAAAAAAGAATGAAAATGGTGTGTTATTGTGTGTATATAGTAGTCTTAGCCCCCTTCATCTGGAACAGGTTTGGAACCACCACCGCCTACCTGGAGGGAGCAAATCGTTTCGCCAGCGTCTGGATTAAATGTACAATCGGACCTACCTCCGCCACCTCCAGCGTGAAGACCATCATCATCCTCAAAAGTGCCACCCATACCGCCGCTAGCGATGCACTCGAAAGCGTCAGGAGTTGACGAATCGGATGTGCATGTTGAGCGAGCACCTTCACCGCCAGTGAATTCTGCGTGTATGGATGTACCTCCTACACATGTTTCTTCTATTGTTCCATCAGTATCAGTTACTTCACAGTTTATTGCTGCAAATGCTGCATTGTTGTCAGACACAAACAGCTGTGCCGCTGCTATAGAGGACAGGACGATTGCTGCAGATGTTAACAGTACAGTATATAATTTTGTTATTCTTGTTGTCGTCATCGTCGCCCTAGCCTCCTTCATCAGGTACGGGTTTGATACCGCCGCCGCCTGCGTCGAAGGAGTAGGTTCGATCGCCAGTTGATAAATCCTCTGTATATGTAGACCTACCTCCTGAACCTCCAGCCTCACTCCCTGGTCCAAGAGTGAAGCCAGTCCCACCACTGAATGTGCAGTCAGCTATGTCAGTTGATTTATCTAGTGTGCATGTTCCATGACCGCCTGACCCACCAATTGCTTCGGATTCTTCACCAAAAGCACTTCCTCCACTACACGTTTCTTCTAATATTCCATCAATCTCGGTACTTGTACAGGGTTCATGATTAGGTTCTGCAAAGGCTGTATTGCTATTAGTTACTAGCAGCTGTTGTGCTGCGGCTATAGAGGACAATACTATAACTGCTGATGTTAGTACTACGAAGGATAGTGTTGTTTTGCTCATCGTTATTGTTTTTTGTTTCTCCTTTTGCCAATGATTCATATCAACCATTGTAAATTTGTAGATAATTAGGCTCCCTTTTAAGGATTTATCTAGCAGCATTGCTATTAATAAGATATAATTCTTAGGTTATTGTCCTTAAACAATAAAAATTATAGATGTTCCAAGTTTTCAACCTATCTACTGGCTCTTTGCAGAAAAAGGGTTCGCTAGAGAAGGTACCGTAATGCTCTGCGATTAAGATATCAGAGGAAGGGAGAAGAGAGATTTTCTATTCGTTATCTTTTGCTGCTATTGCTGCTCTCTGCTCACTAAAAGCAATACAACCTTTAGCATTTCAATCTCTGTGACCAGCCTTTGTATATCTTCAATGTGCATTACTTGTTCTTTTTGTCTTTGCTTTATTTCTAAGAGCCGCCTTAGCTTATCTGCATCTCTAGGTGCATTTTGGAGTATTCTTATCTCTAATTCTAAATGTTTCTTCATAACTATATTAAGACCCCAACCATCTTTTGGTTCTCCTGTCACCTTACTTTGTACATCTATCTATCATTCTTTGACTTGCTTCAATCATTTTGTTTATGGCTACTTCTGTGGAATCATGGATTGAATAGACCAAACCGATAGGAATCATAATTAGGAAACGCTATGATAGTTATAAACAGGCTAGCACCTAAAGGGGAAGGAGGGCTGTGCGTTTTTGTGTATACGTCTGTGTCTCTATGCCTGCTAGTTTATAGAAAGAAGCGGTCACTACGACAGGATTTTTAGTAAATAATTAAACCATAACATATCTTATTCTGGTGTTGTCTTTGGTTCTGTTTTGTTCCAAAAGCCCCTAAAAACTATATGTGAGTAGGCAGACTCCGGTTTGCGATCTGCTTAAATAAAGCGCTTTTGCTGCAATGTCAGAGATCTAGGCTAATTTGCTAAATGAGAAACGTTTCGTGCTGAAGATGATTGCTGCAACAACTGGACTTTTTCTGGTTTTTGTACTGTTTACCGCTCAGTTATTTTCTATGGTTTCATTTAAGGGAGGAGAAGAAGAAGAACAAGGATTCAGACAACAACAAGTTGTTGATAGTGATCCACCTTATTCTTTGCTAAGACAAGCCTCTGCGCAAGAGCAAAGCACATCATCACCACCAACACGACCGTCAACTTTACCATTTACTCCATTTTCACTACAGCAGCAAGAGACAGTACCAGAGCAAGAGCAAGAACAAGAAGGAGAACAACCTACTGATGAAGAAGTTCTCGAGGAGCCTCCATCAATTCAAGAGCCACCAGCAGTAACTGAAGGAACAGCAGCTCCACCGCCAGCAGCAGCGAATGATGATGATCAAACTACGTTGCAAGCTCGTCCCAGACAGGATCTTCCACTTGCGCCTCAACCAAATGAACCAACAACAAGACAGGGAGGAGACCAATCAGAAGGATCTGATACCAATACCACTTTACCATTGGGAGGTAGACAAATTGAGACTGCTGTGAGAGAAGGTTCGCTTGATGTGTCTTCTTTCAGTTCGAAGTTGACCGATGTGACGTGTGAGAGTGGCGCAGTAACCGGAGGTGGTTTCAATCTTCCAACTCCTACTATACAGATTTCTGAGAGCAGTCCTCCTGCTGGTAGATATGGAGGTTATAAAGAAGCATGGAATCTAGGGGCGAAAAATACAGTATCCGGGAGTGACAGTGCAAACTTATATGCAGTGTGCATTTCAAAAATAATACCTGAAAATATAGTAAATGGTAACACATCATCAGGTAACACATCATCAGGAAGCGAATTTTTTGCGAGTGCGGTGAGAATCAATGGTATTACTATATCGCCCAATAGCTGGGGAGCCGTAGGACAGCCCTGTGCAGAGGGACTAACAGTAACCGGAGGTGGTTTTCGTTCATATGCATTTACTGAAGAGCGCGATCAGGATGGTCAAATAAAAATAACACCCAAAGACTCTGATATACGCGTTTACAAAAGCTATCCTTCAGCAAATGGTTGGGCTATAGAGGCGAAGAGTAATCATCAGACTTTACCCACGCGACTGATTGTGTATGCAATATGCGCACAAATGATGGGATCCTCATATGTATCATGTAGCAATTGGTGGTGTAACCTTTACTACATACCGTCAGAAAGTCAACGAGTTGAAAGTAATCGAAGATACGTTCCGCTTACAATACCACCCAATGGCGTGAATAGCGTAGTTTCTTCCTGTCGAGAGGGAGAAGCAGTACTTGGAGGTGGTTGGTATTCTCAATCTTCTGATGTATATATCTACAAAAGCTATCCTTCATCAAATGGCTGGATTGTAGAGGCGAAAAACTGGAATCCCACCAACGCAGGCGGTGTTACTGTATATGCAATGTGCGCAAGAATAGTTCCAATAACTCAACAAGCAGCAACACCAGCTACAGTGCCACCATCACCATCATCACCAACAGATAATGCTACAGGAACAGCAACGACTATGACACCAGCAACTAATGATACAGGAGGAGGAGAAATAACTGAACTAACAACACCATCATCATCAGAACCACCTCTTAGAGTTGAAGCCATTGCAAACGCAACACAAGCAGTTGCACCAGCAACTATTAGACTTGATGCAAACATAACAGGTGGTGCACCGCCTTATAGTTATACCTGGAGCGACCCTAATTTAGGACTGGTGGACCAAGATAGAAGCATTACATTGAATTTCTTTGAGCCTGGCACATTTACTTACGGTCTTACTGTCGTAGACAGCAGAGGTAAGACTGTAACTGACAATGTACAGATTGTTATCTCTGAACGACGACTACCACCAACAGAAGGAATAGTAGCACCAGAACCGGGAGGAGTAGCACCGCCACAAGAAGAAGGAGGATTATTACCAAGTACGCCACCACCGCCACCACCACCAAATGACAATGAAGTTATATCACCACCTGAAGGGGGAGGAGAGGAACCACCATCTACAACAACAGAAGGAGGAGGAGAAGAAGAAGATGAACAACAACAGCCGCAACAAACAACTCCAACAATACCAGCACCAAACCCGCTGTTTGAATAATAGGAAAGACTGCAGAGCAAGCAATTAGAAGTTTTTTTGCTTGCCTAACTGCTTTTATTTTTTATAGACTGTGAGTATGACAGATCCCTCCCCACGTGGCTTTTTTTGCTGCTAATACTAGCTCCCATTTTTTCCCTTGGACGGATATATGTATATGTCAACAAATCAACAACACACATGCAACTACTAGGCGAGTAGTAGTAGCGTGCAGAGTTGATTGTACCACCATCTTCACACTTTCCGCAGGTTTACTATTTTAATTTGTTGTTTTCTCCTCTTCTTTATTATTTTTAGCAGCTTCAGCCAGCTTTTGTTGAATAATAAGTTCAAAGCGCTTCATCAATTGGTTCTCGGTTTGTAGCATGCTATTTCCCAACATTAAACGCATCTGGTGTTGCTCTTCCATTAAATGCTGAAGTTGATTCTTTGTCTCTTCTATTTCCCTGTCTTTGTTTTCTGTCTTCTTTTTCAAAAGTTCTTGTTCTTCTCTGAGGCTCTTGACATCTATGGCATTTTCGTCGTTTATTGATAGGTATGGTACTGCTTTTTGGTAATCGATTAGTAGTTCATGTTCTGAAGCTTTGTAGTAGCTTGTCGATAAGCCTATATCATGACCCATTAACAGTTCTACGTTGGTTCTCAGCATCGCTTGCTCAGCCCGAGTCTTGTACCATTTACGCATGCCGTGAACCCCACGGAATTCATGTCTCCTTTGACCTTCTGGGAGTTGGTCTCTTAAGCCTTGTTTTTGCAAAGCCCGCACAACGAACCTACCTATAGCTTCACTGTGAAATTGCTCAGGCTTGTCTATTTTGCTCATGTTACCTGGATGTTTATTATTACTTGGACGATTAACATCTGTAGTACGAAATGCAGTACGCATAACCCAACTGTCACCAGTTACCTGCTCACCATAGCTGGCACGAAACTCTAGATATTCCTCGACTTCCTTGTATGCCTCTGCAGTCATAAACGTGACATATTCGTCATTATCTTCACCTGCGTAAACCAATAACCTAGCCGCTATGATTTCCCTTGTCTTTTCGTCTTTAATAGGGGTTATATGCTTCCACTTCATAAAGTCCCATGCTCCGAGTCTAATGCCAGAGGAACACATGACATAAACGATGGCTCTTATCCTTCGGTTGTGGTCTGGAAACTGCACCAGCTTTCTAATCTCTTCTATAGTGGGACAGCGGTCATGAGAATATAATCTGGGTCTTGGTAGCGCTTTCTTTATTCGCTTCCAGTCTATTGTTGCATCGACGTCTCTAAAAGCTTCTATGAATAATTTGATGGGTTTGAGCAGATTATGCAAAGTCCCAGCTGCAATCTTCTTTTTGGATACTCTTTGCTTGTGATGGTCAAGGTAAAAGATAAGCTGTTCAGATGCCCACACCTCGTCTTGTCTAGCTCTCTCTAGAAAAGTCCTGGCTTGCTGTTCTAGCTCTTCCATGAACTTCTGCTTCCTTCTCTCGCTCTCCTCCCTTGTGGTCTTGACATTCTTCTTTGCGTCTGGAGGAGTGACAGGTTCAAGTCCTATATGGTCGAAAAACATTCTTAGGTGTTTAGGGTACTGTTCTTTTGTGCGTGGGGAGTTAACATAAGCAAATGCATATGCTACAGGTCTTTTACTGTTTTGAGTCTGAGTCTGACTCACATTAACAGCTTTTTGCATTCCTTAGCCACAGCATAGTCGTATTTAGCTTTTTGACTCAGTCGTAAACGTCCCGTAACTACACGGACGCGGAATCACACACATTTTTGGCGTTCCTGGAGATTACATCCTCAGCTTTTATGATAGAATAACCAAAAGTAAAATCTCTGTTGTAAATACATGCGATGAACAGGGAGCAGGATTTGCTGCAGACGCATATGCAAGAATTCGAGGCTTGGGAGTTGTTTGCATCACATACGGTGTTGGCGCATTGAAGGTC
>Ga0126308_10000190_pt1 | contig 17395 bp, 21 predicted proteins | sample Plot55_FD_92533 | JGI IMG/M metagenome (GOLD analysis project Ga0126308, IMG submission 92533) | Serpentine soil microbial communities from UC McLaughlin Reserve, CA, USA - Plot55 | ecosystem: Environmental > Terrestrial > Soil > Grasslands | place: USA: UC McLaughlin Reserve, Lake County... | reverse complement strand
AGCGCCTTCCCCCGTGCGGTGGGTCCCCTCGGGGAAGATGCCGAGCGCCCACCCCCTCCTCAGGAAGTTGAAGGCGCTACGCAACCCGGCACGGCTAGCGCCCTCGCGATCCACGGGGAAGGAGCCGATGAAATAGAAAAAGGCCCCGAACGGGGGGGCGAAGAGCTCCTTCTTCGCCATCCACTGCAACCTGCGCGGGATGGCCATGCAGACGTAGACGGGATCCAGGTACTGCGTGTGGTTGGCGGCCACGACCAGAGGTCCTTTGCGCGGCATCTTCTCCTCACCGTGCACGGTGAACCCCAAGAATACCCGTCCGAGTAGGAGCATTAGCGCTCGGAATAGGCGGTACCGCGAGGACATCTCCTCCGGAGAACTCCAGACCTTCGGGGATCCCAGGGCTTCCATCACGCCCCCTTCTCTTCTTGGAGGCCGCGCGCGAGCTCCAGCACGCGCAAGACAACTCCTTTGAGGTCCACGGAGGTCGTGTCGAGGATGACGGCGTCGGGGGCGGGCTTTAGCGGCGAAGTTTCGCGCTCGGAGTCCTGGTTGTCGCGCCTCATCATAGCCTCCCTGATGCGATCCAGTTCCGCCTCGCGGCCGGTCTGGTGTGCCCTCCTGCGAGCCCGCTCTTCTGGCTCGGCCGAGAGGTAGATCTTGAGATCCGCGTCCGGCATGACGACCGTGCCTATGTCCCGCCCCTCCACGACGGCCCCGCCCTCCCGGATGGCCCTCTTCGCCGCCTCCCGCTGCACGGCGAGGAGAACGGCTCGCACCTCGGGTCTCGCCGACACTGACGAGGCTGCGGCCGAGACCTCCGGAGTGCGCAGGTCATTTTCGGGGACGGGCTCCCCATCCACCCGCGCCCCCCATGCGTCCAGGCTAACGCGGCGGGAGATTCCTGCTAGGGCCACCCCGTCGCCAACGTCCACGCCCTCTCGGAGTGCAACGAGCGCCACGGCCCGGTAGGCCGCCCCCGTGTTCAGGTTGACGAACCCAAGCTCCTCGGCGACCGCCCGAGCCACCGAGCTCTTGCCGCTCCCGGCTGGCCCGTCAATGGCTACCAGCACCCCAGCCGTCCCAAATCCTCCAGAAAGCCGGGGTACGACACGGAGGAGGCCGCCATGTCCTCGACCTCGACACCCCCGCGCGAGGCGAGGCCCGCCACCGCGAGCCCCATCGCCAGGCGGTGGTCCCCCCTGCTGCTCGCCCGGCCACCCCTCACGCCGCCTCCGCCCCTCACCACAAAACCGTCCGCGCGCTCCTCGATCTCGACCCCGATCTTACGAAACTCCTCGCACACCGCCGAGATCCTGTCTGTCTCCTTGACGCGGAGCTCCCCCGCCCCCCCCACCACCGTCTCGCCCCCGGCGAACGCCCCCGCCAGCGCCAGCAGGGGCAACTCGTCGACCGCCCCCGGCACTTCCTCGTCCGCGACGCGGACTCCCCGCAACCGCGAGTGGCGCGCCACCACGTCCCCCACCGGCTCTCCAACGGCGTCTTCCCGCACGTCCAAAGTCTCCACTTCAGCGCCCATCCTGCGAAGTATATCCAAGAAACCTACCCTGGTAGAATTGAGGTCCACGCCCCGCGCACGTACCTCAGAGCCGGGCACGACTAGCGCCGCCGCCACCCAGAACGCCGCCGAGGAGGGATCGCCAGGCACCGTGATCTCCGTCGGCACCTCCAGCCTCTCGACCGGTTCGACCCCCACCCTCCTCGCCTCCCCACCGATCTCCTCCCCCCGAACCTCCACCCCGCACGCCCCAAGCAGGCGCTCCGTGTGGTCCCGGCTCCTCCCGGGCTCGATGACCGCGACCGGCCTATCAGCGAACAGCCCCGCAAATAGCAGGCAGCTCTTGACCTGCGCGCTCGCGACCGGGATGCGGTACTCCCCTCCCCTTAGCCCCCCCCCATTGCCGATCACCGCGAGCGGCAGCCTCTCACCCCCGCCGGCGCCCCGGATCTCCGCCCCCATCTCAGCCAAAGGCCCCACCACCCGACCCATCGGACGCCGCCGCAAGGAAGAATCTCCTGTGAAGCACACAAACCGTCCGTAACCCGCCGCAATGCCGAGTATTATGCGGACGAGCGTGCCGGAGTTGCGAGCGTTTACGACATCTGCGGGTTCGGGGACGTCTTTAAGGCCGGCGCCAGTTATGCGGGTTGAGGTATTGGAGCGCTCGACGTGGGCGCCGAAGGCTTGTACGGCGTCGAGGGTGGCGAGGGTATCTTCAGCGGGGAGGTAGTTATGGACGGTGGTTGAAGCCGTGGAGAGAAGTGCGATCAGGGCCGCCCGGTGGGAGATAGACTTGTCCGGTGGCACCGCGATTGTCCCCCGCAAAGCCCTGGCCGGCTCGATGCGCGTGCTAACCGGCATTGCCCTCGAGGCTGGCTACCTCGGCTTCGGTGAGCGCGCGGTGATGGCCCTCGAGGAGGTCTCCGAGCAGTACCGGGCCGACGCGCGTTCTCTTTAGGGATACCAGATCTAGGCCCACGGCGGCGCACGCCCTGCGTATTATGCGGTTACGACCCTCGTGGATGGCGAGGTTGAAGGTGGTCTCTTGGTCGGTGCTCCGCACTTTGTCAAGTTTAGGTGGGAGCATCTTGCCGTCCACGAGGGTGGGGCCCGCGGCGAGGGCGGCGAGGGCCCCGTGGGGTATGGGGTTTCGGACGGTTACCTCGTACTCCTTCTCCATCTCCGAGGAGGGGTGGGCGATGCGGTGGGCTAGGGGGCCGTCGTTGGTAAGGAGGAGGAGGCCAGTGGTGGCTGCGTCCAGCCGGCTCACCGGGACGAGGCCGGGCAGGGACGGCATCAGGTCGCCTATGATCGGGCGGTCGCGGCCTGGCTCGTCTTGCAGGGTGGTCAGGTAGCCAGGGGGCTTGTTGAGGGCCAGGTGGGCGAGTTTCGTAGGGAGGGCGACGGGGCGTCCGTCGAGGAGGACGTGATCCCCGCTGGAGACGACGGCGCCGAGGGTGGCGGTCTCGCCATTCACCGTTACCCTGCCGGCGGAGATGAGGACCTCCGCCTTGCGGCGGGAGGGTGAGGCACCGGCACGCGCCAGGAAAGCCTGCAGACGCATCAGGAGGTCTCCGGCGGTTCTGCGGGCGGACCTTCGCCGGCGGTCCGGAGGCGTTCGCGGACGCGGGTGAGCTCCTCCTCGCTGACGAGTGTCTCGAGCGACGGGAAGTCCTCGCGAGAGGATGCCCCAGCGGCAACGAGCAGCTCCTCAGTGACGTCGAGGAGAGCCGGGGACCCGGGGCTCTCGCGGTCGACGCCCACCTCGGCCAGTAGACCGCGGTCGATGAGGTTGCGGACTACGGCGTCGGAATTCACGCCGCGCACCCCCGAGATCGCAGACCGTGTAAGGGGCCCGTGGTAGATGGCGCAGGAGAGCACCTCGTAAGCCGCACCCGAGAGCGGCGCGGGGCGCGCCTCGTCGCGGAAGCGATCGACGGCAGCGGAGCAGGCGGGGTTAGTCGAGAGCAGGTAGCCACCCGCCACGTTGCGGAGCACGATCCCCGACTCCCCCGGCGAGTAGCGCCGCGCAAGGTCGGTGAGAGTGTAGCGTACCACGGCCTCGGGGAGGCCGGTGGCGGAGCTCAGGGCGCCGACGCTGACCGGGCGTGCGCTCGTCAGGAGGAGAGCCTCGACGAGGTGTGCGGCCTTCGGGGGTTCCGTGGAGCCGTTCGGCTCGTTCACTCGGCAGGCTCCAGGGTGAGCGGGCCCAGCGGCTCGGGCTGGAGGAGCCTCAGGTGGCCCTCGTGAGCGAGGGAGAGCGCCGCGGCAAAGGCTACCGCCGAACGGAGCCGGTCCATATCCCTGACGAGCTCCTCGTAAGGGACCGGGCCGCGGACTAGGGCGGTGCGTATAACGGAGGCGAGCTCCTGCAGGGTCACGGTTATGGGCCCGAGGTGCTTCACAGGAGGCTCCGCGGGCCGCGAGAACGCCCGGCTCGCGGCCTCCAGGATGCGGGCCGGGTCTATCTGGAGCCGACCTGGACGGGGCGGTAAGAGGTGGGCCGAGGGGTGGTGGCCAGCGTTCCGGGCGAAGCTCTCACGTAGAGTCTCCGCGCCGCGGCGCACCATGAGGTACCTGGTAAGTTTTTCCGCGAGCTGCTCGGGGGAGACCTCTTCCTGCTCGCCGTCCTCGACGTCGGCCGGGGCTGGGGAGAGGGTGCGACTCTTGAGCAGCACGAGCGCGGCGGCGGAGCCCGCGAAGTCGGTGTCGCGCTCGAGGACGTTGGGGGCTTCCGGGTTACGAGCCTGAAGGTAGAGGCTCACTAGCTCGTGCAGAGGTATCTCGAAGATCTCCAGTTCGTCCTTGAGGATGAGGGCCAGGAGCCACTCGTAGGGGCCTGAGTACACCTCGAGCTCAACCGTGAAATTCGAGAGTGCCCTGCCCGAGGGGTCGAGCGTCATCTGGCCTCCGAGCGGAGCGTAAGTACGGAGGAGAGGAGGTTGTGCTCGGTGCCCGTGGCCCTCGCGAGGACAGGATCGACCACGCGTCCCTCCGCGACGGCGACGCCGCGCCCGAACCCGGCGTCCGAATTTATGGCGTACATGAGCCCACGCCCCGCCACCTCGCGCACGTAAGGCAGCAGTATGTCGGATAGCGCCTTCGTGTTAGTGACGGGTACGGCGGTTGGCATGTTCTTGACGCAATAGTGGGTGACGCCTGCCTCCTTGTAGATCGGCTGCTGCAGGGTTGTCAGCCGGGAGGTTTCGACGCACCCGCCCCGGTCCACGTCTACGTCGACCATAACGCTTCTAGGCTTCATACCCTCGACCGTCGCGCTATTAACCCGCGGACGGCGTCCCTTATGGCTATGCTCGTGGCAGCGAGGGTGGTGACGCCCCTGAGACCCGCCTCCTTGAGGCGCCTCAGACGGTCGAGGTCACGGTCCATCACGAGCACCTGCACCCCGACGCCGCTCGACACCCTCCTGGCGGCCTCCGAGCCGACGATGCCGCAGCCAAGGACCACGACGCGTCCCGGCCTCACCCCGACCGAGCCGCTGAGCAGAATGCCGTGCCCGCCGGCCTGATGTTGCAGGTGATGAGCCCCGATCGGGGGCGTGAGGCGGCCGGCGATCTCGCTCATCGGGGCGAGTACCGGCAGCACCCCGTGGCTGTCACGTAATGGTCTCCGTAGCGATGGCGACGCAGCGGGAGCCTTGAGGTCCAGCATGAGCCCCCGTTGATCGTGAGGGAGAGGAAAGAGAAGAGGATCATATCCTCCCTCAGGTGCCGCCGCTCTTCTTCGACCGGTCCGTGGATCTTCACGACGAGCTCGGATTCGTCGTAGACGCGGCCGGCGTCCCCGGCGACCACGGCCCCCGCCTCCTCCCACCCCTCGTCCGAGATGCTCGATGCCTCGCCCGCTCCTGCTTCGACCAGCACGCGGTGGCCTGCGCTGGCGAGCTCGTGCACGGGCGTACGGAGCCAGCGCCACCCAGTTCTCGCCCGGGGCCCTCTCCTTGGGCACTCCAATCCTCACGGGGTGGCGTCCCGGAGGGCGAGGGTTACGGCCGCCACCGCCGCGTCGAAGAACACCGGATCCTGGTCGTAGCACCGTCCCATGCTTTCGAAGGTTACCCCGAAGCGCCCCTCCAATCCAGCGGCGGTGGCCTCCACAAGCTCGTAGGCGTGGCGGTGAGGTAAGCCCTCGGTCGGGATTCCGCAGCCGGCGGGGAAGGCTACCTTGCAAGCCACGAGCGTCGCCCGCAGCACCGCGCGCGTGTGGTGCGATACGCCGCGGTGGCGCTCGCGGGGATCCGCCGCCGAGAGCCGCGGCGCCAGGACAGGCTCCGCGCCCAGGGCGGCCCCCGCGTTGAGGGCGACGGCCGCGGCCATGCCGCCGTGTCCGTAGACGCCCTCGGTGCCTACGACCCCCGGCCCAATGCCTGCGAGCAGCAAATCCGCCCCGGCCTCCTGCCCGGCGGCCGCGAGGAGCCCTGCGTAGGCGTTCGGCGCCTCCACGTCTCCGCCGAAGCAGGTCCCGGCTGAGGCGACCGTGTGTAGGAGATCCCTGTCCCTGAGTTCTCGGACGGCGTTCGAGAGGGAGACTGGCAGCGCTCCTCCCTCTTGCCACATAAAGGCGACCCGGCAATCCGACCTCAGGGAGGCGGCCGCACAGCAGGCCGGCGCCAGATGCGAGTGGAGCGGCAGCACGACGACGGGAACCCCGGCGAGGTTCTCGGCCTCCGGAGGCGGGGGGACGGGGAACTGCAAAGGCGTGTAGGGGAGCTTGACGAAGTGGTTCTCATTGGCCGGGGTTCCGGCTCCGGACGCCTTGGGCAGGACGACTGCGACGCCGCCCGTGCCCAGGTCCATCTCCAGGCCCACGGTGTTGGCCATTACTAGCTCCTCTTCCCTAGGGGGATCCCCCAGTTGCGGGTAGAAGATGGCGGGGACACTGTCGCCCGCGAGGGGACCTTCGAGGATCTCGACCTCTGCTAGGCCCGCCGAGACGGTGAGCACACGGGCGCGGCGCAACACAGGCCGATTAGTCAGGCCGGGCACCAAGAGGGGTGCCAACGGATAAACTCGAAGAGGTCCTCGCGGCCCCTCACCCCCAGGTAGGCCTCGGCCTCCGGCGCCGGCGTCCACGATGGCGCAAACCGCACCGGGAACCCGGCCTCCCAGAGGTCGCGGGCCAGCCCCTCCAGGGCGCGCGGCGAGGCCGCCCTCGGAGGAAGGTTGCGCACGGCCCTCACCTCGAGCGTCGCTTCGGTCAGGGTCGCGAACGTCGTGACCTCGCGCAAGACCGCCTCAAGCGCGGCTCCGAGATCCGCCTGCGAAAGGGCCTTCAGCTCGCCGGAGAGATACCGCGTCGCCGCCTCCAGGTCCTCGGACTCCGCGACAGAGCACCTCGCGGCTGCGGACGGTCCCACCAGCGTCGGCTCTCGGGGCACGTCCTCGAGGCTACGCCAGGCAAGCGTCGCTCGGATCTCTGCCGTGCCGGCCACCCAGGGGGCAAGGGTGCAGGCAGGCTCCCCGTCCAGAAGCGCGACGGGTCTGCGCGAGCGGGGCCTAACGGCCGCTGGACCCGGGGTCGTTCGGCTCGACGCCCTCAGCTGGCAGCCTGCTCCTCCGCCCGGGTGATCGCGTCGGAGATCCCGCCATTGTGCTGGTCAGCGCACGCGCCGACGAAGCCGTAGAAGAGCGGGTGCGGCCTCAACGGCCGGCTCTTGAACTCCGGGTGGAACTGGCTCCCGATGAAGAAGGGGTGGTCCTGGAGCTCGGCGATCTCGACGAGGCGCCCGTCAGGGGAGGTGCCTGAGAAGACCATCCCGACGTCCTGTAGGGCCTCCCTGTAGCGGTTGTTCACCTCGTAGCGGTGACGGTGCCTCTCGTAGACGAGGTCGGCACCATAGACCTCGGCGGCTAAAGTGCCGGGTAAGATACTGCACGGCCAGCGCCCCAGGCGCATCGTGCCACCCATCTCGACCCCGACCTGATCCGGCATGATGTCTATTACTGGATGGGGCGTATCCTGTTCGAACTCGGTGGAGTTAGCCATCTCCAGGCCGGCCACGTTGCGCGCGAACTCGACGACCTCTATCTGCATCCCAAGGCAGAGGCCGAGGTAGGGGGTCCCTGTCTCTCGCGCGTAGCGCGCTGCCTCGACCTTGCCCTCCGCACCGCGGTGCCCGAAGCCCGGTAACACTAAGATCCCGTCCACATCGGCCAGCCGCTGCGCCGTCGATTCCCGGTCAATTAGCTTCTCGGAGTCTACCCAGTCGAGCTCCACCCGACGGCCGTGAGCCCCGCCGGCGTGCCCGAGGGCCTCGACGACGGAGAGGTAGGCGTCCTGCAGCTTGATGTACTTCCCGATGATCGCGACCTTCACCGTTTCCTCAGCTTCGAGCATACGCGACACCAGGTCGCGCCACTCGGCGAGATCCGCCGGCGGCGCCGAGAGCCCGAGCTTCTCGAGCGCCAGCTCGTCGAGGCACTCGTCGTGCAGGCTCAAAGGGATCGCGTAGAGGTTTGGGGCATCCTCCGCCGGGATGACGGAGGCGAGCTCCGTGTCGGCGAAGAGCGCTATCTTCTTCCTTATGTCCTCACCTATCGGCCTGTCTGCCCGGCAGATGAGGATGTCCGGCGAGATGCCGATCTCCCGTAAGCGCTGCGCGGAGTGCTGGGTCGGCTTGGTCTTGAGCTCGCCCGCCGCCTCGATGAAGGGGACGTAGGAGACGTGGACGTAGAGGACGTTGCTCCTACCTACGTCGTTGCGAAACTGCCGGATGGCCTCGAGGAACGGCAAGCTCTCGATGTCGCCGACCGTGCCTCCGATCTCGGTGATCACGATGTCCTTGTTTTGGCCGAGCCGGCCGATGCGGTTCTTGATCTCGTTAGTTATATGCGGGATGACCTGGACGGTCGCCCCGAGATAGTCACCCCTCCTCTCCCGGCTTATGACCTCCCAATACACGCTCCCCGTCGTGACGTTGGAGAGCTTGCCCAGATTCTCGTCGAGGAAACGCTCGTAGTGGCCGAGGTCCAGGTCCGTCTCCGCCCCATCCTCGGTAACGAAGACCTCGCCGTGCTGGTACGGGTTCATCGTCCCAGGATCTACGTTGATGTACGGGTCGAACTTCTGCAACACGACCCTGTAGCCTCTCGACTTGAGCAGCATCCCGAGAGCCGCTGCGCTCGTTCCCTTGCCGATGGACGACACGACGCCGCCCGTAACGAAGATATATTTGGTCTCACTCATCCCCACCACGCCCCCAAAGATCTAACCTCCGTAATGCTCCTACCTCCTCCACGACTCGAGAGATGGACGAGAATTCCGCCACGGCGGTGAGGCCAATGATCACCCCCCCGGCGACCCACCAGGCCAAGCCCGGCCCGCTCGTCACCGCGAGGTAGCCCAGAACAGTACCCCAGATCGCGGCTCCTGCATCACCGAGCATGATACGACCTTTGAGGTCAAAATAAAATAGCGCGACCGCCCCCCCCGCCACCCCCGCCACAACCAACACCGCCCCCCACGGCGCCGCGAAGAGTAACACGCCCGCCGGAACCCCGAGAAACTTGAGCGCCCGCCCCGGCCGAACGTCGAACAGATTGGCCAGGTTAGCGCATCCGGCTAACAGAAAAGCCGCTACCAACGCCCTCCACCCGACGCCGAACACTAAGATCCCAAACCCGATCGCCGCGCCACCAAGCACCACCACTTTCAAAATTCCCGTCGTCACCTTGCCCCGCAACAACGCCCCCAAGTGCCCCGCGAACCCCCTCTCGTCCGTCCCACCCCACGAGTCATCCACGAACCCCACGAGACACGCCGCTAGCGAGTAGGCTAGGTACCATCTCCCACCCTGCCCCATGTCCAGCATGCCGGAGAACGAACCCAGTAGCATCATCAGTATTATGGGTAAAACAGTGAGACCGGCTGAAGTGGGGATGTTGCGGCCTGTGTGGTTGGGACATTTGGGGAGATGGGATCTGCAGACGTATAGGGTGAGGAGGGTCATGGCGGCGCCGGCGGCGAGGAGAAGTACGAAGGTCACCATGGGATGCGGGCCCCGCGGAGGGCGTGGACGACGTCGAGGCCCTGGCGTGCGCGGTGGGCGAAGCCGGATAGGTTGGGGCCGGTGGGACGGTGCGTGAGAGGGAGCAGGAGCTCGAGGGGTTTGATGCCAACCGAGAGGAGATCCAAGGTCATACCCACCTCGGCGCCGAAGCCGGGTGCGATGCCGGGGAGGGCGTCCAGGGCGGAGCTGAGCAGGGCGCGCTGGCCAGAGAGGGGCTCGGCGAGGGCGTACCCGGTGCGGTGGGCAATGGCGAGCCGGGAGAAGGTCTTCACGAGGCCGAAGCCGCCCCGGGAGGCGGGTGGGAAGGCTGCGACGGCGAGGGGATGATTCCCGTCGAGGGTGGCGAGGAGGTCGGCGAGCCGGGCTGCCGAGAGACCTAGGTCCGCGTCGGTGAGGAGCACGGCGTCGGGGCCATGCTCGCGGGCGCGCAGGAGGCCAGATCGGAGGGCGTGGCCCTTCCCGGCGCTTTTACCGGTTGGTGAGGCGCAGACGACTTCGGCGCCAAGTGTGCGGGCGACTTCGGGTGTGGCGTCACGGCTGCCGTCGTCGGCTACGATTACGTAGGAGGGGTCGAGGGCTTCAAGCAGGGCGCGCAGGGTGTCGGGGAGGGTCGCCGCCTCGTCGCGAGCCGGGATCACCGCTGCAGTAGAGAGCGCCACGCGCTAAGTTTATAGCTCAGCGGTGCTTATAGCGCGAAAGGACTAGACGGTTAGCTGGGAGACGGGAACGGGTCCGTGGCCGATTCCTTGGTGCCGTAGGTGCCTTCGCAGCCCTCCGCGGCGGCGCACTCGATGATTGCGGCGCGTCCAGCGGGTTCGTCGGCGTTGGTCACCGAGGGGATACCGACGTTCTTGAAGAGCGCTATCTCCGTACGCCCGGCGCGCAGAGGCTCCGCGGCGACCACGCGGACCCCGTTCGCGAGCCAGACCTCGAACATCTGGGCTTGAGCATCCCGCAGGGCTTCGCGCGTGTCGGACAGCGCGTCAGCGGGGATCTCGCCTCCGCCTACGAAGACCACTACATCGGGGGTGCTTTGGACCTTGCCGGTGAACCCCAGGATCTCACGGGCGAAGTCGGTGTATCTGGTCTCGAGAGGCGTAATCGCTTGCGCGGAGGTGTTCTCGAGGAGGGTGACCTCGGTGGGCTCGGGGGGATCGAGGGTCTCGACGCTTATGATGTTCGCTCCGGCCGCGTCGAGGTCACTCTGCACGTCCCCGGAGACGTCCCGGTCGGCGTAGGGGCCTGTGACAAGGGCAACGTCGATGCCCTGGAGGCTGTTGGCGACTATGACCTCGGACATCCCGTCGAGCACGCCCTGTTGCTCGGCTATCTGCTCATCTCGCTTGCCGATCTCCTTCTGCTGTTGGGCGAACTGGCGCTGGATGCTCCTAATCTCGGCCTCCATCCGGTCACTGACCACACCCCGGTCGGCCATCGCTACCCCGAGCATGATCCCGATCGCGAGCGCGAGGAAGACCGAGATGAGCGAGATGAGGTGGTACCTGAGGTCGGGCACTGCTCTAGATGCCCAAGAGGAGCCGCAGTTTAATCGCGAGTATTTGGAAGATGTCGGCCAGGGAGTTGGAGGAGTGGACTATCGCCGAGACCGCCACCAGACCGGCGACGACGAGCGCGACGAGCTGCCACACCGAGACGCGAGAAGGGTAGAGTTTGCTGACCCCTTTGGCGTCCACCAGTCGGGCACCGACCTTCAGGCGGGTCAGGAAGGTGGAGGAGGCTCCCTTGCGACCCTTGTCCAGAAACTCCACAAGCCCGACGTGGGTGCCGACGGCCACGATGAGCTCCGCCCCGCACTGCTCGGCGATCAGGATGGCGACGTCCTCAGACAACCCCGGCACAGGGAGCGTCTCGGCCCCCTCTACGCCCGCGGCCTCCACGCGCCCCAGGCCCGGGGCCTCCCCATCGGGGTAGGCGTGGACGAGAACGCGGTCGGCCAGCCTCAAGCCCTCGGGGGAGACGGAATCCATGTCACCGAAGACGAGATCCGGCTTCCATCCGGCCTCGAGCAGGGCGTCCGCCCCACCGTCGACGCCGATGAGAAAGGGGCGCACCTCGCGCAGGTAGGTCTTGAGCGCCGCGAGGTCCTGCCGGTAGTCGTAGCCGCGCACGACCACGAGCACCTGGCGGCCGCGCATCTCGCGCGCGAGGTCGTTAGGGACCTTGAGTTTGGAGAAGAGGAGGTCCTGCTCGTGCCGCATGAACTCCACCGTATTCTGGGCGAAGCTCTCGAGGGCCGCGCCAACCACCAGCCGGCTCTCGCGCAGCCTGCGCTCCGCGGCCTCCTTGTCGAGGTGCTCGCCTACCGCGACCAGCTCCCCGTCCTTGTATACACCGTCGCCGCGAAGCTCGATCTCATCCCCCGTCGAAAGCCTCTTGAAGACCTTCTTGCCGACCCCGTCGAGGATGTACACGCCGGCCCGCGCCAGAATAAACGGCCCCATGTTCGGGTACTCGCCCGTCGCTGAGCCGGCCGCGTTGACCACAGCGTTCACACCAGCCTCCACGAGCGTCTCCGCCGTGATCCTATCCAGGTTCTCGTGGTCTATGACCGGGATAGTCATGCCGTCGAGATGAGGCAGTATCTCCTTGGTCTTGGTCCCGAGGACCGCCATGCCCGACAGGTAGAACTCCCCGCTCGAGACATTGAGACCGAAGCCTCCTCCTCCTCTATGTCTCATCGCCCGCCCACCAGGAGCTCCGAAGCGTGGGCCAGCGAAGCCTCGTCGATTCGGCCAGAGAGCATCCTCGCGAGCTCCCGCCGGCGCTCCTCGCCCTCGACCCGCCGAATGCGGGTGATGGTGCGTCCTCTGGCCTCCTCCTTGGAGACGACGACGTGTGAGCCTGCCTCCGAGGCGATCTGGGGCAGGTGGGTGATCGTGAGCACCTGGTTGCGCTCGCCAAGCTCCCGCAGCTTCGCCCCGACCGCTGTCGCCGTCTCGCCGCCGATGCCCGCGCCGACCTCGTCGAAGACATAGGTAGCCCCAGGCTCTACCCTCTCCTGCGCAAGCCGGATGGCGAGCATGATCCTGCTGAGCTCGCCGCCCGAAGCGTAGCGCCTGACCGGCAGCTCCGGCTCGCCGGGGTTTGGCCGGATCACGAACTCCACTCGCTCCACCCCCGAAGGTCCAGGCACCTCCGGCACGAGCTCGGCCTTGAACGTAGTCTTCTCGAGGTTGAGGTCAGCCAGGTGCTGCTGCACCTTCTCCGAGAGACTCTCCGCGGCCCGCTGCCTGCCGGCCGAAATCGCCGCCGCGAGCTCACCTAGCCGGCTTTTCCCCTCGGAGATCTTGGCCTCTAGCCCTGCCGTCTCCTCGTCCAGATTCGCCATGCGCCTGAGTCGTCCCCGAGCGTCTTCCAGATACCCCTCGACGTCACCGTACTTGCGCTCAAGGGCACGTAGGGCCGCGAGGCGTTCCTCCACCGAGTCCAGGCGGCTGGGATCTGCCTCGAGCTCGTCCACGTAGGACCTGAGCTCGTAGAGCACGTCCTCGAGCTCCGCAGAGAGCCCACCGAGGCGCTCCAGCAGGCCGGAGAGGCCCTCGTCGTAGCGGGAGGCTCTCTCCAGCTCTGAGACCGCGTCGGCGACCGCGTCGATAGCCCCTCCGCCCTCCTCGGGGGAGAGGACTCTGGCCGCGGCCACGGTGGATTGCAGAAGGTCCGTGACGTTCCTCAGGCGGTCGCGCTCCCGGCTGAGGTCCGCGAGCTCTTGGGCGCTATAGCCCGCCGCCTCCAGCTCCGAAACCTGGAAGCGCAGGAAGTCGATCTCGCGCAGCCGGGCCTCTGAGGAGGCAGTGATCTCCTCCAGCTTCCGCCTGTCTCTCTCAACCGCGCGCCATAGTGTCTCGCGCTCTTCCCTGGCCCGCACGTCATCCTCGTCGAGGAAGTCGTCGAGGATCGCGAGCTGCTCAGCGGGCTCGGCGAGGCGAGTCTGCTCGCGCTGACCGTGGTATGAGACCATCCGCTTGCCCAGAGAGGCAAGCGCCCGAACCGAGACCGTTACCCCGCCGACGTAGCAGCGTGAGCGGCCATCGGCGGTGAGCGTGCGCCGCATCACGACGCCATCCTCCGCCTCGACCTCCTCGGCGAGGTCCCCGAGAGCCTCCTCGAGGACCGAAGGGCACGTCTCGTCGGGGAGGTCGAATGTGCCCTCGACTGTGGCCCGCCTGGCGCCCGCGCGCACCACCTCCGAGCGGGCGCGGCCGCCCAGGAGCATCTGTAGGGCGGTCGCGAGCAACGTTTTGCCCGCCCCAGTCTCCCCGGTTATCGCATTCAGACCGGGCGATAACTCCAGCGTCGCCTCCTCTATAAGGGCCACGTTCTCGACGGAGATCTCCATCAACACTACAGGAAGGTCCTCCGCACTGCTCGCCACCAGCTCCAGTCTTCGGTGCGGCCTATTTTAACGCCTTCTTCGGAAAGCCTAATCTCCACCCGCCCGCCAGCCGGCATCTCGCGCGGCTCCTCCCCGTCCAGCGAGAGCAGTGCATCCCGGCCGACGAGCTCCAGTTCGGTGACCTGATCCAGACCCAGAACAAGTGGCCGGCTGACGCGGGCGTGCGGCGCTATGGGGACGAGCACGTAGCACCCGGCGTCCCCCGAGATGATGGGACCGCCCGCCGAGAGCGCGTAGGCCGTAGATCCGAGAGGCGTCGCAGCGATAAAGCCGTCGCACCTGAAAGCGAACAACTCCTCCCCGGCCACCTGCACGTCAACGGAGATGAGCTGGTGTGGCCGTTTCTTGATTAGCACCGCGTCGTTAGCCGCGACGCGCGGCTCCTCGCCCGCGACCTGGACCTCCAGCATCCGGTACTCCTGAACCTCGAGCCCCCCGGTGAACATCCTCTCGACCCCGGACTCTATCTCGTCCGGGAGCATCCCCGACATGAAGCCGACCTTCCCCAAGTTTACCCCGAGGAGCACCTGCCCAGGGAACATCCTCATTGCCCTGAGCATCGTCCCGTCCCCACCGAGGACGAATACGAGGTCGGGGTCCGTGTCCCCGTCAGCCTCGTCGTCGGGCCTGACCTCAGAGATCTCAACCCCCCGCTTCTCCAGCGCCGCGACGAGCCGCTCGAAGTACCCCTCGCTCACCCCCGGCTTCGCGACTATGCCGACGCAGCGCACCTTCCCCGGATCCATATGCTCAGCCACCCCCGACGACCCCTTCGATGTCCGCTTCCTCCAGGGTCCTCCGCGCGCCGCGCACAAGGTACAGAGAATACTCCCTATTTCCGGCCCGGCGACCCGCGATCCGCGCCCGTGACACGCCGACCGCGCCGAGCCCCAGGGCTTCGAAGAAGCCGGCCACGCATCGAATCACCGCCGCGTGGACCTCCGGGTCGCGCACCAGCCCTCCGCGACCGACCAGCTCGGGGCCTGCCTCGAACTGGGGCTTGATGAGCAAGACTGCCTCCCGAAGCGCGGGCGTAGTGGAGATGAGACTTCTTAGGGCAACGGTCAACGAGATAAAGGAGAGATCGGCGACCATAAGGTCAGGGACAAAGGGCAGGTCCTCCCGCGTGAGGTGCCGCACATTAGTGCGTTCCATGACGCTGACCCGCGCGTCGTTGCGGAGCGACCAGTCGAGCTGCCCGTAGCCTACGTCAACCGCCAGCACCTTCTCAGCGCCCCGTCGTAAGAGCACGTCGGTAAAGCCGCCAGTCGAGGAGCCCGCGTCCAGGCACATCCTACCTTCCACCCTCACCCCGAGTTCTTCCAGGGCGCTGTCCAGCTTCCCCCCGGCGCGCGAGACGAAGTCGTCTTCCCTTTCGACAGCTAGCGGCTGGTCAGGGGGGACGCGGAAGCCGGCCTTCGCCACGACCCTGTCGCCGACGCGCACCGAACCGGCGAGGATCAAACCCTGCGCCCGGCTCCGGCTCTCGGCGAGGCCCCGCTCGACCAGCAAGGTGTCCAACCGCTGCGGCGCGTCTTTCATGTGGCGGGTCAGTTCTCCCGATGGCGCACGAAGAAGGCGAGCTCGCGCAAGCCGGAGGAATCTCCCCCCAGCCGCGAGAGCGCAGATAAGGCCCGCTCGAGCACCTTGTCCGCCTCGCGGCGGGCCCCGTCGAGGCCGTAGACGCCGACGAAGGTGGCCTTACCCTGCTCGGCGTCGCTGCCAGCGCTCTTGCCCAAGGTGTCGCGGGTGGAGGTGGCGTCGAGCACGTCGTCCACTATCTGGAAGCAGAGGCCCAGCTCCGAGGCGTACTCGGAGACGGCGGCCTGCTCCTCCCCGCCCGCGCCGGCCAGGATCGCGCCTATGCGCGCGGAGGACTTGATGAGCGCTCCAGTTTTGTATTTGTGGATCATGTACAGTGTCTCGAGGTCCACCCCGGCGCCCATCCCAGTCTGATCCATGTCCATGATCTGGCCCCCGACCATCCCGTTGACGCCCGTGGAGTCGGCCAGCTCCCGCACGACCTCGAGAACCTGCTCGCAGCTCCCCTGCTGGTGCACGGTGATGAGCGTGAGCGCCTCCCCGAAGAAGGCATCGCCGGCCAGTATCGCCGTCGCCTCGCCGAACTTCTTGTGGGCCGTGGGCCGGCCCCGCCTGAAGTCGTCGTCGTCCATCGCCGGGAGGTCGTCGTGGATGAGGGAGTAGGTGTGGATGAGCTCTATGGCCGCCGCAGAAGGCAGCACGCGGGACGGCTCTGCCTCACAGACCCAGGCGACCTCCATGCAGAGGGTTGGCCGCACGCGCTTCCCACCCGCGAGCATCGAGTAGCGCATTGCCTCCTCGAGGCCACCGAGGCGCGGCTCGTCGGTGAAACGCAGGCCCTGGATATACTCCTCGAAGGCGCGCCTGTGCTGCTCCCAGCGGATCGTGCTCGGCGTCTCCTTAATCCGTCTGGCCATGACCCACCCCCACCCGGCCCTCTGCCCCGCGTAGGACCCCGCCCACGAACGTAGGAGCCTCCTCGCCCGAGAACCCCTTGGCGAGCTCGATAGCCTCGTTGACGGCGATGTCGGGGGGGACATCCTCCACCGAGCGCATCTCGTAGAGCGCCAGCCGCAGGATGGTGCGGTCCACAGCGCTCATCCTATGCACCGGCCAGCCGACCGAGACCTCGGAGAGCAGCGCGTCGAGCTCATTCCTCTCACGCTCGACCCCCCGCGCCAGCCGGACGGCGTACTCCTCGAGGTCGCCCCTGTAGGACCGCCACCGCTCGAACGTCGCCTCCAAGGGACTCTCGTTGACGTCGCTCTGAAACAGAACGAGAAACGCCTGTTTGCGCGCCCTCCGCCGGCTCAAAGCTCAGACCCTCGTGAGGTACTCGTTAGTGCGCGTATCAACCTGCACCCGATCCCCCACGTTCACGAACAGCGGCACCTGCACCACGATCCCGGTCTCCAAGGTGGCGGGCTTGCTACCCCCAGTGGCCGTGTCGCCCTTGAGGCCAGGCTCGGTCTCGGTCACCCCGAGGTCCACGTGGGCCGGCGGCTCGACGCTCACTACCTCGCCGTCCGCCGAGAGTACACTGGCCGTGCCATTGGGCGGGATGTAGCTGGCCGCCTCCCCCACCGCCTCGGCTGGGATCGCTAGCTGGTCGAAGGTCTCCGAATCCATGAAGTAGAGCAGATCCCCATCCCGGTAAAGGTACGTCATCGGGCGTGACTCTGTACGGACGCTCTCGAGCTTCTCCCCCGCCCTGAAGGTCTTCTCGATCACCGCCCCCGTGTCTATGTTGCGCAGCCTCGTCCTGACGAACGCACCCCCCTTGCCGGGTTTGACGTGCTGGAAATTGAGGATAGTGAAGCGCTTGCCATCCACCCGAATGGCACTACCGTTCTTGAACTGGTTGGTGGATATCATGCGTGAAACTCCCCTT
>Ga0126308_10000187_pt1 | contig 17472 bp, 13 predicted proteins | sample Plot55_FD_92533 | JGI IMG/M metagenome (GOLD analysis project Ga0126308, IMG submission 92533) | Serpentine soil microbial communities from UC McLaughlin Reserve, CA, USA - Plot55 | ecosystem: Environmental > Terrestrial > Soil > Grasslands | place: USA: UC McLaughlin Reserve, Lake County... | reverse complement strand
CTTCCGCAAGTTCGAGCGCGGGTTCAGCGGGTGATTCGACGCTTTCCAATGGGCGCGCAGTCTTGATTCTGGTGGCGCTTTAAATGCACCAACAATAGCGAAATCGCCGCTGGCGTCATGCCCGGAATGCGCACGGCCTGACCCAAAGTTGTCGGACGCGCCTCGATTAACTTTTGCCGCACCTCGGTGGATAATCCCTGCACTTGCGCATAATCGAGTTTCGACGGCAGTGCTGTTTGCTCATGTCGCAGCATTTGATCAATATCAGCTTGCTGGCGCTCGATGTAGCCACAATACGTGGCTTGAATCTCGACTTGCTCGGCGACCTTGTCATCAATATCGACGGGCACTACGCCCGGCAGCGACTTGAGCGTCTGATAACTCACATCGGGGCGGCGCAGTAACTCCGCCAGGCGGTACTCGCGCGTCAACGGCCCGCCCAGCACACGTTCGGCATCAGGAGCATTCACGTCGCCGGGCCGCAGCCATATGCTGCTCAAGCGCTTCTGCTCGCGCGCTACGCCTTCGCGCTTAAGATCAAAGACGTGCCATTGTGCATCATCCACTAGCCCGAACTCTCGTCCAATTGGGGTCAGACGAAGGTCGGCATTGTCTTCGCGCAAAAGCAGGCGATATTCCGCGCGGCTCGTGAACATACGATAAGGTTCGGCTGTCCCGCGCACGATGAGATCATCAATCAGCACGCCGACATACGCCTGATCGCGGCGTGGGAACCACAACTCTTGTGTGCGCGCGTAGCGCGCAGCGTTGAGGCCGGCGATCAGGCCTTGCGCCGCGGCCTCCTCGTAACCGGTAGTGCCATTGATCTGGCCGGCGAAGAAAAGACCCTGAATATGCTTGGTCTGAAGCGTGGCTTCAAGGCCGCGCGGGTCAAAGAAATCGTATTCGATGGCGTAGCCGGGACGCGTAATATGCGCTTGCTCAAAACCGGCAATGGAGCGCACGACTTCATATTGCACATCAAATGGCAGACTTGTAGAAATGCCATTCGGATAGACCTCGGCCGTAGCCAAGCCTTCCGGCTCGATGAAGATTTGGTGGGATTCCTTGCCCGCAAAGCGTACAATTTTGTCCTCAATAGATGGGCAGTAACGCGGCCCGACACCCTCGATCGCGCCGCTGTACATAGGCGAGTGGTGCAGAGCCGCCCGGATAATCTCGTGGGTGCGCGGGTTGGTGTGAGTGATATGACAGGAAATCTGCCGCGGATGATCCTCAATCCTCCCCATAAACGAGAACACTGGCGTGGGTGTGTCTCCGGGCTGTTCCTGTAGTTGACTATAGTCGATGCTGCGTTCATCGATGCGCGGCGGGGTGCCGGTCTTTAAGCGCCCGACCTTGAACGGCAGCTCGCGCAGTCGCGACGCCAGTGTATTGGCGGGCGGGTCGCCGGCTCGTCCGCCAGTGTAATTCGATTCCCCAATATGAATTTTGCCGCCTAGAAAAGTGCCAACCGTAAGCACCACTGCGGGCGCTTGAAATCTTATCCCCATCTGAGTGACCACGCCGGTCACGTGATCGCCTTCGACGATTAAATCATCCACTGCCTGCTGAAAGAAACTCAGCTTATCTTGCGATTCCACAGCTTGGCGAATCGTCTGCTTATATAGTTGACGATCGGCTTGGGCACGGGTGGCGCGCACGGCAGGGCCTTTGCGGCTGTTCAATATGCGGAAATGAATGCCAGCGCGATCGGCCGCGCGCGCCATAACGCCGCCTAAGGCGTCGATCTCTTTGGTCAAATGTCCCTTACCGATTCCACCGATAGCGGGATTGCAGCTCATCTGGCCAATCGTTTCGATGTTATGGGTTAGCAACAGTGTACGCGCGCCACTGCGAGCGCTTGCTAAAGCCGCCTCCGTGCCGGCATGTCCGGCGCCAACGACGATTACATCAAACTTTTGAACGTTCATTTTAGCTTAGTTGCATTGTGCGTCCTTGGAGAACTTCAGCACCTTGCCATAATAATTACGGATAACGTGGCGGGTGTACTGTTCGCCAGCTGTATCGACACTATTTGGAGTAACGATCGCGTGGTCCGCCGCGGCCGGCGCCGTAAATTCATCCGAAATCAACTTACAAGCATTAATTTCGTCATTCATTGCAAAACTCCCACGTTTGATAATGCAGGCGTATATGAATACAGCACCGCGGAAATGCCTGTAGACAGACCGGCGTGCCGAGATTCTCGTTACCACGGACGCCATGCCGCTAAAAGCGGTCACCAGATGCCCCACCAGGAACGTTGTGCTCCTTAACCGGCAGAGATAGCGGCCATGGCTTAGATGCGCGCTCGCCGATAGCTTAAGATGCCGCTACTAGCATACCTAGCGTCGCTCGATCCTTGAAACTGTCATCGGCATCTTTTACATAGGCCAGCAGCGCTATACAGACCGATACACTCTCACGTTGCTACAGTCCTAACGCCAAACGCACGTTGAAAGAAGTCGCGCCGCCGACGTTATCGACTTCGCCGATCAGCTGAAACAGCAGGAAAGTTAGCCGCACACCACCAAAGACGCGCGTTTCGCTGACGTCTTCGTTATCCAGCCCGGTCTCCTCATCGGGATTACTGAAGCCGAACACCTGGCCGATCCCAGCGTAGGGGGTTACGAAAGCAAATCCCTTCGAGGCGGAGACATCTACGCTTAAGGTTTCCATGGAGAAAAAATCGATGCCGTCCAGTTTCGTGCCGGCCACCCGCAGGCCAACCGCCGGCAGCGCAACATTACCCGGCACGAATGCATAGCGCAGTTCGCCGCCGTACAGCCGCACGTCGGAATCCGGGTACCCGGCGTAAAAAGCACCGATATCAAATCCCAATGGCAGGCCTTTGGTCGCGCCCACGCCGACGGTGCCGAGGTCATCGATGGACTCGCCGGTTAAGTCTTTAAAGGCCTGCTCGTTGTCCACGGAGGTATAGCTGCCGATCACGCCGAAATTAAAGCCCGTGAGCCCTAACGGCTCGGTAGGATTTAAAGTCTTGTAGCTAAACGCGGCAGCCAAGTCCTCGGACACACCGCGAAAAGCGTCCTGGCTAGGATTCGGATTGAAGATGCCAATGTCAGCGGCCCCAACCGGCGTGATGGTTAAAAGCAGCAAAACGACAGCGCATACACGAGGCATATTTATGTTTCTCCCAGGGTTTAGGATGGTTCTTCTGCACGCGGGGCATGTGGATTGACCGTGTGCACCGCCTGACGCCGCTTTTGCACTTTAAGTCAACTTACTTCGTTATGAAAGTGGAATACGGGTCAAATTAACCGTCATCATCAGTGCGCGAGTAAACGCTCGATTAAAATCGCGATTACGATCAACTCACTTACCGACACAGAAACTTGAAAAAATCCTCCCTAGTAGATCTTCAGAAGTAAATGTGCCGGTGATCTCGGACAGCGCGTCTTGTGCTGCGCGCAAATCTTCGGCCAGTAATTCTCCAGCCTGACAAGTACGCAAGTGTCCGTCCGCGCTTTCGAGTGCTTCTGATGCCCTATGCAGCGCAACGAGATGACGCCGTCGGGCAAGGTAAATGCCTTCGGGCGCGGCATGATAGCCAATTTGATCTTTGAGCGCGTCGCGCAGCGCGTCGAAGCCGGCGCCGGTGAGTGCAGATACGTATACGATGTTTTTGCGCTTACCCGCTGGTTTATCGCCCAGATCAATCTTATTCCAGATCGTCAACACGGGCCGATGCTTGGGAAGTTGCTTCAAAATCGTCCGCTCTTCGTTTCCCATACCGAACGTTTGATCCACCACTAGCAGAATTAGATCGGCGGCTTCAATTTCGGCCCAGGCACGGCGAATGCCCTCGCGTTCGAGCGGGTCGGTGCTTTCGCGCAAACCCGCGGTGTCGATGATCTGCAGTGGCATACCATCGATTTGAATGTCCTGCCGCAGCGCATCTCGGGTTGTGCCTGGGACTTCGGTTACAATTGCGACATCGGAAGTCGCGAGACGATTCAGCAGACTGGATTTGCCGGCATTGGGGCGCCCGGCGATAACCAGAGTCATGCCCTCACGCAAAATACTGCCCTGACGCGCTTGATCGAAAGTACCAGCAAGCTGCTGCTTGAGCGTTTGCAGACGTTGATTGACAGACTCCTCCGCTAGAAAGTCGATTTCTTCATCCGGAAAATCAAGGGCTGCTTCCACATAGCTGCGCAATTCAATCAGCGCTTCGACGAGTCGGTGAATTTTCGACGAGAACGCGCCGTGCAAGGAGCGCAGCGCGCTGCGCGCGGCCTGCTCCGTGTGGCTGTCGATTAAATCCGCGATGGCCTCAGCTTGGGCGAGATCGAGCTTGCCGTTTAAGAACGCGCGTTCGCTGAACTCGCCCGGCCCTGCCGGGCGTGCACCTAATGTGAGCACGCGCTTGAGCAGCATATCCATGATGACCGGCCCGCCGTGACCCTGTAGTTCCAACACGTCTTCGCCTGTCAATGAATGCGGCGCGGGGAAAAATAGAGCGATGCCATCATCGATGGGCTGCGTGTCAGAATCACGGAAAGCGCTGTAGGTTGCCTGCCGCGGCGCAGGCGCTTTGCCCAATACGGCTCGCGCGATCTCAGCTGTCCTGGTGCCGGACACACGTATCACACCGATCCCGCCGCGCCCGGGCGGTGTGGCGATGGCTGCGATGGTGGCAGCATGCGTGAGGTTCAAGCAATGTACCTTCGCAAAAAGCTTGGGCGAGTGAGTGCGCGCTTCGTGGCTTAGGCCTTTGATATGTCGTCAGGCGGCCTTAGGATTAGCTTCCATCCGTCTTGTGATAGCCCATTGCTGGGCGATTGACAGCAGGTTGTTGACCAACCAGTACAAGACTAACCCGGAAGGAAAGAAGGCAAAAAATATGGTGAACACCAACGGCAGTGCCATCATCACCTTGGCCTGGATGGGATCTGGAGGCGTGGGATTAAGCCGCTGCTGAACGAACATGCTGACGCCCATTAATAAAGGTAAAATGAAGTAAGGGTCGCGGCTGGATAGATCATGTATCCAAAATATGAAGTCGGCCTGACGTAGCTCCACGCTCTCTAGCAACATCCAGTAGAGTGAGATGAATACGGGGATTTGAACCACAATTGGCAGGCAGCCGCCCAAAGGATTGATCTTCTCCTTCTTGTAAAGATCCATCAGCGCCTGATTCATCTTTTGTCTATCATCACCATAGCGCTCCCGCAGCCCCGCCATGCGCGGCTGTACGGTGCGCATTTTGGCCATGGATTTATAACTGGTCTCCGACAGCTTGTAAAAGGCCAGTTTAATCAGCATTGTCAGGATCACGATTGCCCAGCCCCAGTTTCCGACAATGTCGTGAATCTTGCTCAATGCCCAAAAAAGCGGCTTGGCTAGAACCGTTAAGATGCCGTAATCGACGACCAGATCTAATCCTTTGGCGATATTGCCTAAGCGATCTTGCAGCGTGGGCCCCACGTATAGCTGAGCATGAAAGGCGCCTGTCTCTCCCGGCGCGACTTTTAGCCCCATTGAGCTCAGGCCGATGATGTACTCAGGTCTGCCGCCTTCGTGCACGACATTTGTGTAATAAAAGTCCCGTTCATCAGGCCCCGGCACCCAGGCGCTTACAAAATAGTGCTGCAGCATTGCAACCCATCCACCTCGGATCACGCGGTCAAGCGGCTCACTTTGCATATCCTCAAAGGGGATCTTTTCGTATTTACCATCGTAATAAGCAGCACCCGTGTAGGTTTGAGGCGAATGCGTTGAGCTTTTGCCTTGAATAATGGGCCCGTGACGTAACTGGCGGTATTGACGACCGCTCCACGCTTGGTGACTGCGATTAACAACCCTATGCATCACGTCAACCAGAAATTTGCCACGGCGAAAGGTAAAAACCTTCTTGACGATCATGCCAGTTGGGCTGCGCCAGGTAAGCGGCACATGTAATTCATCTTGGCCTTTGCGCAGCGAATACTCCTTCTGCCTGGCGGTATACACCGCGTGGTGACTGGGCGCCAGGTCTTCAGTGTTACCCTCGGTCGTAGCGTCGTGTATGAGGCCTGATTGGGCGATGTATACGCCGAGCTTCGCGTTGTCGTGCAATAAAACGAATGGAGTTTTGGGTGCGTCGGCTTCTGCGGGATAGGTCGGTAGTGCGGCCCGCCGGATGTCACCACCACGGGTGTCGATGTCAACATTCAGCACGTCAGTGACAACATGGATACGCTGAGTGCTGGCCGTGGGCCGCGCGCCAGGCGGCGGCTCATGGCGGCGAGCCGCCGCCGGCGCCTCGGGCACATCCGAGGTACGTGGCCGGGCCTTATTGGCTTGCGGAAGTTTCTGACTCGCAATTTGGGAGCTTGGCGTGGGCGCTGGACCATAGTCCTGCTCCCAGGCCATCCAAATCAGATAGATCACCAGCGCGAGCGAGACATAGAGCAACAGCCGTTGATTTTCCACGGGCGGTGAATCCTTCGGATTTACGGCACCGGATCGAATCCGCCTGCGCACCACGGATGGCACTTAAGCAGGCGACGCAAACTCAAGTAGCCACCTCGTACGGTGCCGTGCTTGCGCAGGGCTTCCATGGCGTATTGGGAGCAGCTTGGCGCAAAACGGCAGTGCTGACCAATGTAAGGGCTAAACAGCATGCGATATAGCCGCAGGCTTACGATCAAGAACTTGTGCATTGCTGAATAAGACGCCGCCAGTGTGCCCTAAGCACTGCGGCCAGTTCTTTATTAGTCATAGTGTTAACTAGGGGCTGGCACATTACGATGATGTCTACGGCGGGTAACTTATGCTGCGCTAAACGAAAACTTTCGCGCACAAGACGTTTAATGCGGTTTCGTGCCACCGCATTCTTAGCACATTTTCGGGAGATCGCAAGGCCAAGCCTGGCATGTTCGCACGAGTTCTGGCGCGCCAGTACGGTAAAGGCCTGATCGCTTGATCGAACTGCGCGTTCAAAAACTCGGCGGAACTGCCGTGTGTTGTTGAGCCGTACCCAGCGCCGGAAGCGGGTCGGTGTCGCGGCGCTGATCAATATTCCTAAGGACAGAGTCTTTTTCTGCCGCGCGCACGGCGGTGCTGAAGCACCTTGCGCCCGCCTTTCGTGCACATGCGGGCGCGAAACCCATGCGTGCGCTTACGCCGTAAGTTGCTCGGTTGAAACGTTTGCTTCATATCACTATCTAGCCTGAGGCGGGCGAAAAGGATGCCAACATAATCACCATCAACGGGTTTGTCAATTTGAGAAAACTACGCTGGTGAACTTGATGATAAACACTCGTTACGCAGCACCCCCTTCTACGCGGTGCTGGTGTGGATAACTTGTGGATCGCAAGCTAGACTAGCAATTTGTGCTGGCTAATTTATTGGAGACCGTATCATTGGCGGCAAAGTCGCTGTGGAAGCAATGTGTTGAGCGCCTTGAGGTTGAGCTCTCCGAGCAAGAACTTAATACATGGATTCGGCCCCTTCATGCGGCTGAAGAGCGAGAGGCACTGCGACTGCTAGCACCCAATCGATTTGTACTTGATTGGGTTAAAGACAAATACTTCGAGCGCATCAGCCAAATTATAGGCGCTCTGACCGGTGATCATTCGCCGCATGTATCGATCGAGATCGGCAGCAGCAGCCAAGCGCCGCGAGCGGCTCTAAGCCCGCTTGATTTCCGACGGGCACCGGCGCATGCACGCAAACCGGCCGCTCAAGCTCGTGACTTTGTCACCAACCTAAATTCCGGGTTTACCTTTGATAATTTCGTCGAAGGCAAGTCCAATCAACTTGCCAAGGCCGCGGCATTGCAGGTTGCCATGCATCCCGGAGCCGCCTACAACCCGCTTTTCGTATATGGCGGCGTTGGCTTGGGCAAAACTCATCTCATGCATGCCATCGGCAACTACATGTTGATGCACAATGGCGACTCCCAGGTGACGTATTTGCACTCCGAGCGTTTCGTCGCGGACATGGTTAAGGCTCTGCAACATAATGCCATGAATGAGTTTAAACGCTATTACCGTTCGGTCGATGCGCTGCTAATTGATGACATTCAATTTTTTGCCGGCAAGGAGCGCTCTCAGGAAGAGTTCTTTCACACTTTTAACGCCTTGCTAGAAGGTCAACACCAGATCATTCTGACCTGCGATCGATACCCAAAAGGGGTAGAGGGATTGGAGGAGCGGCTTAAATCGCGCTTTGGTTGGGGACTGACCCAGGCGGTCGAACCGCCGGAACTGGAAACGCGCGTCGCGATCATGCAAAGCAAAGCCGAACAGGCCAAGATCAGTCTGCCGAGCGATGTCGCTTTTTTTATCGCCAAGCGCATTCGTTCTAACATCCGAGAATTAGAGGGTGCGTTACACCGCTTGGCGGCCACCGCGCGCTTTACGGGGCGCCCCATCACTATGGAATTTGCTAAAGACGCCTTGCGAGATTTACTGCTTTTACAAGATAAGCTCATAACCATCGACAATATTCAAAAGACGGTCGCCGAATACTACAAAATTCGGACGTCTGATCTCCTGTCGAAGCGGCGCAGCCGGTCTATTACGCGCCCAAGGCAATTAGCCATGGCGCTAGCTAAGGAGTTGACCGGCCATAGCCTTCCGGAAATCGGGGAAGCTTTTCAAGGACGTGACCACACCACAGTTTTGCATGCCTGCCGAAAGATTTTAGAGCTTAGAGAAAGCGATCCACGGATCAATGAAGACTACACGAATCTACTGCGTGCTTTGAGCAGCTAAGTACTCGCTAGGTGTACACCGGTATAACGTGACTAATTGGTGGAAAAGTTGTCGTTAATTTGAATAAGGTTGGATGTGTATTGGCTGTGCACATCTCATCCACAGGCGTTCGACATAGCTATCAACGGATAAATCACTGGATAATTTACTCTAAGTCATTAACAGTTAATATTAATTCTTGTTTTTCCAGAGAAACAAAGATCACTAATATCATTAACAAATATCTTTTATTTATATATTTATTGAGAGGCCAGAATGAAATTCAGCATTCAGCGAGAACGCCTTTTGAAACCTCTACAACAAATTATCGGCGCGGTGGAACGTCGCCAGACAATGCCAATGCTGGGTAACATTCTACTAAGAAGCAATGAGTCAGGTATGACAATGACAGCAACCGACTTGGAAATCGAGCTGATCGCGACTGTCCAAGTCGAGATTGAAGGAGCCGATGAAGTCACACTACCGGCACGCAAACTGTTAGATATTTGTCGCGCTTTGCCCGAAGGTGTGAACGTGACCATAAATAGCAGTAAAGGTAAAGCTAGTATCCACGCGATGCGCAGTCGCTTTGTATTAGCAACTTTGCCCGCTGCTGATTTTCCCGTACTTGAAAATATCCCTGCGGACCACAATATTAATGTTGCAGAGCCGCAACTCAAACATCTGATTGATTGCACGGCCTTCGCTATGGCTCAGCAGGACGTGCGCTATTACTTAAATGGATTGTTGCTGCATGTCGATCAAGATCTATTGCGTACAGTGGCAACCGACGGACATCGGCTCGCAACTTGTGGCATGAGTGCGGAACTCCAGTGTGAAACGCCATATCAAGTCATCATTCCGCGTAAAGGAGTACATGAATTACAGCGCCTGCTAACCAATGCTGAACGGGTCGTTGAGGTCGAAATAAGTGCCAATCACATTCGAGCCAATCTTCCAGACTTGTGTTTTACGTCTAAGCTAATTGATGGCCGATTCCCTGATTACGATCGCGTTGTGCCAAAAGATGCTGATAAGACGGCTTTTGTAGACCGCAGTATGTTCCGTCAGGCCTTAGCGCGTACTGCGATTTTATCGAGCGAGAAATATCGCGGTGTGCGGCTTGGCTTTCAAGAGTCAACGATGAAACTTCAGGCGCACAATCCCGATCAGGAAGAGGCTGAGGAGGAAATTGAAATCGATTATGACGGCCGGCAGCTGGAAATCGGTTTTAACGTTAATTATTTATTGGATGTGCTGGATGCTATAGAAAGTGATAATGTCGAAATTAAGCTCACGGATCCTAATAGCAGCGCATTACTGAAAGTACCCGCGTCTGAACAGGCGCTTTACGTGGTAATGCCAATGCGATTGTAGCGTGGAATGGTTTCACGGGGACAAACAAAAAAGGCGGAGAAAAAACGGCAGCATGCGATAGTTTCCCAACTACTTAATGCACGCGTACGTGATGAGTATTGAGCTTCTCACGATTAATCGCGTCAGAATTATAAAGCGCGCAGAAATCCAGCCTTCACCCAGTGTAAATCTCATCACCGGACCGAATGCAGCGGGTAAAACTTCCCTGTTAGAAGCCATTGATATCTTGTCTCGAGGCCGCAGTTTTCGTACTCATCTGGCCGAGCGGCTTGTCAGTTCAGGTCAATCTGAGCTCATAGTCACTGCGCGCTTACATCAATCAGAAGGCGCTTCACTGAACATAGGATTGGAGAAGTCACGCCGCGGCGCGCGTATACATATCCAAGGAAGCCCAGCGCAATCCATTGCAGAACTCGCTTCGTTATTGCCGGTGCAGGCTCTTCATCCGGAAAGCCATCAACTCATTCAAGGGGGTCCGACCTACCGGCGAGCCTACTTGGACTGGGGAACGTTTCACGTGAAACGACAATTCTTGCCCATCTGGCGACGTTACCAGCGTTCCTTACATCAGCGCAATGCTGCACTAAAAGCCGCAGATGAGCCAAAAAACATACGTGTGTGGCACGGTGAATTGTCTGAAACCGGCGAATGCATCGACAACTTCCGCCGAGAATACGTTCATGCGCTGATGCCAGTGATTAACGAGTATGTTGAGAAACTTCCTAGCGTCAATCAGCCTACGTTTTCTTACCAGTCGGGCTGGCCCGAAGCGCAGAGTCTTGCAGCGCTTTTGGAGCGCGAAATTTCAGCGGACATACAGCGCGGGTACACACGTTATGGGCCGCATCGCGCTGAACTCGAAATTCGAGTAAATGGCAGATACGCTCATGGAATAGTGTCTCGCGGCCAACAAAAACTACTTGCGGCGACGATGAGATTAGCGCAGACGCAGTTGTTTACTCAGCAGACGGCGCGTGCGTGCGTAATCTTAGTTGACGATTTACCTGCCGAACTGGAGCGTGTTTATCGAGAACGTTTACTGCATGCACTTTCTCAACTTGATGCACAATTGTTTATAACTGCCATTGAAGCAGACGACCTAAATATGGGGATGTGGCCCGACGTAAAGCGGTTCCACGTGGAACAGGGCGATATACAGGAACTGGTATAATATTTTGATCACAACAATCGAGAACGACATGATCGCAAAAGCCTACGATTCGACGAGTATACAAGTCCTTAAGGGCCTTGATGCGGTGCGTAAACGCCCAGGTATGTACATCGGTGACACCGATGACGGTACGGGTTTGCATCACATGATATTTGAGGTCGTCGATAATGCCGTTGATGAGGCCCTGGCAGGCCACTGCACCGAGATTACGGTGACTTTGCACACCGACGGAACTGCTTCGGTTGCCGATAACGGGCGTGGCATTCCGGCCGACATCCACGCGGAGGAGGGGCGCTCCGCCGCAGAAGTGATTATGACTGTCCTACACGCAGGCGGGAAATTTGATGACAACGCCTACAAAGTAGCTGGCGGTTTGCATGGCGTCGGCGTGTCTGTTGTCAACGCGTTATCCGAGTATCTGGAATTAACCATTTACAGAAATGGGCAAATTCATCATCAGGAGTATCGCTCCGGTCAGCCCGTTATGCCGCTGCAGGTTACCGGAAATACGCACAAATCCGGCACTATAGTTCGCTTCCTCCCAGACGCTAAGGTATTCAGCGATACCGAATATCATTATGACATTCTCGCCAAAAGATTGCGCGTGCTATCGTTCCTTAACTCCGGTGTGCGTATTGTATTGGTGGATGACCGCAGTGGTAAGTCCGATATTTTTGAGTACAAGGGCGGCATCCGTGCTTTCGTCGAGCATTTAAATCGGAATAAGACACCGTTGCATCCGACAGTACTGTACTTCAATACAGAGCGGGACAACACGGGAATTGAGGTGGCGCTGCAGTGGAATGACTCTTATCAGGAAAGCATTTTCTGTTTTACCAATAACATTCCACAACGGGATGGCGGCACCCACTTGGCTGGTTTTCGCGGCGGACTTACACGAACGTTGAACCAATATATTGAACAGGAAGGTTCAACGAAGAAGCACAAGTTGATCATGAGCGGCGATGATGCCCGTGAAGGTCTGACAGCGGTTCTTTCAGTCAAAGTAAGGGACCCTAAGTTTTCCTCCCAGACGAAGGACAAACTCGTATCGTCAGAAGTAAAAAGTTGTGTAGAATCAATACTATGCGAGTACCTGCAAAATTTTCTACTGGAAAATCCCGCGGAGGCGAGGATCGTCATCGCGAAGATTATCGACGCCGCGCGGGCGCGTGAGGCTGCTCGGAAGGCCCGTGAGATGACGCGCCGCAAGGGGGCGCTAGACGTAGCGGGTTTGCCTGGTAAGCTTGCTGACTGTCAAGAAAAAGATCCCGGAAACTCAGAGCTCTTCTTAGTTGAGGGTGATTCCGCCGGCGGCTCAGCGAAGCAGGGGCGAGATCGACGCACGCAGGCGATTTTGCCGCTTAAGGGCAAGATCCTAAATGTGGAAAAGGCGCGATTTCATAAAATGCTGTCCTCAGTGGAGGTCGGCACCTTAATCACGGCTTTGGGTTGTGGCATTGGTTCAGAAGAGTTTAACGCTGATAAACTGCGCTACCATCGCATTATCATCATGACTGATGCGGACGTGGATGGATCGCACATCCGTACGCTGTTGCTGACCTTTTTCTACCGGCAGATGGCCGAGCTCATCGAGCGCAAGCACGTTTATATTGCCCAGCCGCCACTATTCAAGATCAAGAAAGGCAAGCAGGAATATTATGCTAAAGATGAGTCTGAGCTAACGGCATACCTTTTGCGGGTCGCGCTCGAAGGCGCCAAGCTATACATCAACACCCAGGCGCCGCCGGTCAGCGGCGCTGCCTTGGATGAATTGGCGCATCATTACAATGGCGTTATGGCGGCGATAAGGCGTCTTGCACGGCGCTATGATCGCGAGCTGCTCGAAGCTATGCTGTTTGGCGCGCCGTTGACGCCGGAAAGCCACCAGCAGACGCCCGCATTACGTCAATGGTTAGAAACTTTGGTAGCGGGTCTAAACACGCACCAGCCGTCTGGCATCCGCTATGCTTTAACGATAGATGAAGACGTCGATGGTTTACCCCAAGCGACCGTAATCAAATTTGTGCATGGCATGGGGACTGATGACATCTTACGTCAGGAATTCTTTACCTCGCCGGATTTCGGTCTTTTACGCGACATGGCCGCGCGACTGCATGGCTTGTTAGGCCAAGACGCCTATCTCCGCCGGGGTGACCGAAGCCAACCCGTAACGAATTTTAAGCAGGTTATGGACTGGCTTATGGCCGAGGCGAGCCGCGGTCGCGATATTCAGCGCTACAAGGGCTTGGGTGAAATGAATCCCGAGCAGCTCTGGGACACCACCATGAATCCTGAATCACGTCGGCTGATGCTAGTCAGCATTGAGGATGCAGTGGCCGCTGACCAAGTATTTACGATGCTTATGGGCGATCAAGTAGAGCCTAGACGCGAATTCATCGAGCAAAATGCCTTGCTGGTAAATAACTTAGATATCTAAATATAAAGAGATTTTATGAAAAACCCAATGCTTGATACTCAAGGCTTGCCTGCGTTCTCGCACATTAAACCTGAGCACGTGGAGCCGGCGATCGATAGCATTCTGGCAGAAAATCGAGCCTGTATCGATGAGCTATTAAATAATAATAGCCACTACACCTGGGATAATCTTATTTATCCTCTGGAGGTTATGGACAACCGGCTAAGCCGCGTGTGGTCGCCCGTGCGCCACATGAATTCAGTCATTAACAGCGAGGCCTTACGTGCGGCATACAATGCCTGCCTGCCCAAGTTGAGCGAATATGGCACCGAACTCGGACAAAACGAGCACTTGTTCCAGGCGTATCAATCAATCCGTAATAGCGAAACATTCACCCGGCTGGACATTGCCCAGCAAAAGACTATTCATGATGCCTTACGCGACTTCAGGTTGAGCGGAGTGCATCTGCCTGCTGAGGATAAGGCACGCCTGAAGGCTATTCGGCAAGAGCTTTCGCAGGCGCAGTCGAAATTTGAGGAAAGCTTGCTAGATGCTACACAGGCATGGAAAAAACACATCACCGATAAAGCGGATCTCAGCGGCTTGCCGGAGTCCGCGCTGGAAATGGCTCGCCAGAGTGCCCAAAGCAGCGATTTAGGGGGCTGGCAGCTAGCGCTTGAAACGCCTTTGTTCATCGCGGTGATGACCTACGCCGATGATCGTGAACTACGCCGCGAGATATATATCGCCCATAATACTCGTGCGTCCGATCAGGGCCCGAACGCCGGATGCTGGGACAATAGTGAGATCATGGAGCGAATATTGGCTCTGCGTTTTGAAGCTGGCCGATTGTTGGGCTTCGCTAATTATGCTGAGAAATCGTTTGCGACCAAGATGGCTGAGTCTCCCCAGGAGGTGATGGATTTCCTCACTAGTCTTGCACGGCGCGCCAAACCGGTAGCCGAACGGGAATTAGAGGAGCTGCGTAGCTTTGCCATCACAAAGTTAGACATCGATGACTTACAGGTTTGGGACATTGCCTACGTCACTGAGAAGCTCCGCCAGCATCGCTATGCGCTTTCTCACGAGGTGCTCAGGTCGTATTTCCCAGTCAATACGGTCTTGGATGGGCTTTTCAGGCTGGTTCGGCGCCTATATGGTTTTAACATTGAACAACGCCATGGCGTAGAGACTTGGCACCCAGATGTACGCTTTTATGAGATTACCGATGCTCGCGGCGTTGTCCGTAGTCAGTTTTATCTTGATCTATACGCGCGAGAACGCAAGCGCGGCGGCGCATGGATGGACGAGTGTGTCGACCGAATGCGTACCAAAGATGGCGTCCAAATACCCGTTGCGTACATGACCTGCAATAGTTCGCCCCCAGTCGGAGACAAGCCGGCGCTCTTCACTCATGATGAAGTCATTACCTTATTTCACGAATTCGGTCATGGCCTGCACCATATGCTCACGACTGTGGACTATCCCAGTGTTTCTGGCATCAACGGCGTGGAATGGGATGCGGTGGAAATGCCAAGCCAATTTATGGAGAACTGGTGCTGGGAACGCGACGCGCTCGATCTTTTCGCCAAGCATTACCAGACTGGCGAGAGGTTGCCTGAAGCGCTATATCAAAAGCTGCTTGTAACCAGGCACTTTTTAGCTGGCATCCAGATGCTGCGCCAGATTGAATTCGCCTTGTTCGATCTGCGCTTGCATCTCGAATACGACCCCAATAAGGGCGCTCGTATCCAGCAGATCCTCGATGAGGTGCGCGACACAGTAGCAGTAATAAAACCACCGGCGTTTGTGCGTTTTCAAAACGGCTTCGCCCACATTTTCGCCGGCGGATATGCGGCTGGGTACTACAGTTACAAATGGGCCGAGGTACTATCTGCCGATGTCTTCGCAGCCTTCGAAGAACAGGGGCTTTTCAACCAAGAAATCGGTCAGCGGCTTTTACACTGTATTTTAGAGCGTGGCGGCAGCCGACCTGCCATGGAGCTGTTCAAGGACTTTAGGAAACGAAAGCCGCGTATCGATGCTTTGCTGCGTCACAACGGCTTGGCTGCGTAAATTTGGTTTATGAAGCGTCGTTGTCATCGCGCACGTGAAGATTGCAACCTGGAACGTAAATTCTCTGCGCGTGCGCTTACCTCACGTGCTGGATTGGCTCGGTGCTAACCATCCAGATGTGCTGGCGTTACAGGAGACGAAGCTTAGCGATGAGCAGTTTCCGGTCGAAGCGTTTATGGCCGCCGGCTATCAAGCGGTATATTCAGGGCAGAAAACCTATAACGGTGTCGCCATACTGAGCCGGCAGCCGACACGCAATGTCATCCACAATGTTCCGGGTCTTCAAGATGATGCCCAACGACGCGTTCTCACTGCTACCATTGCTGACGTGCGGGTGCTCAATGTGTACGTGCCTAACGGGGCAGAAGTAGGTTCTGTTAAATATGCCTATAAGCTCGGCTGGCTGAATAAGATTGCAGGCTATGTGCGCGAGCAGCTACCGAGATATGAAAAGTTCGTAATGTTAGGTGATTTCAACGTCGCGCCCGCAGATATGGATGTCTATGATCCGAAAATCTGGTTTGAAAAGATTTTATGCAGCACGCCAGAGCGCGAGGCGATTAAACGATTGCGTGAACTGGGACTAGTCGATCTTTTCCGCCAGTTCGAGCAGGCAGAAAAGTCATTCAGCTGGTGGGATTATCGGGCCGCGGCTTTTCGCCGCAATTTAGGCTTGCGCATCGACATTATCTTGGCCAGCCCAGCATTGGCGGCAGTGTGCTCGGCCTGCCGTATCGATAAAACGCCTCGCGCATTAGAGCGTCCTTCCGATCATGCGCCTGTCGTAGCCGAATTTATGGCGGGCGCTCAATAGGCGGCGATGAAATACACAGACCTGCGTGATTTCATCGCCATGCTCGATGGTAAAGGCGATCTCAAGCGCGTACGACACGAAAGGAGCCCTTATTTGGAGATGACTGAAATTTGTGATCGGACGTTACGCGCCGGTGGGCCGGCGTTGATATTCGAGGATCCTAAAGGTTTCAGCATTCCGGTGCTTGCCAATCTATTCGGCACGCCGCACCGTGCGGCTTTCGGCATGGGTGAAGAGTCCGTCGAGGCGCTGTGCGAGATAGGCAAACTAATCGCCTTTCTAAAGGTACCTGATCCGCCTCGAGGTTTGAGAGATGCTTGGAAGAGTCTACCGATATTCAAAAAGGTGCTGGACATGGCGCCGATAACCGTTCGCCACGCGCCATATCAGGAACAGGCGTTTGAAGCCGACGACGTTGATTTAGCCAGCCTCCCCATCCAGACCTGTTGGCCTGAAGGCGTCGGACCGCTAATCACCTGGGGCCTCGTAGTTACACATGGTCCCTTCAAGGATCGCCAGAATTTAGGTATTTACCGTTAGCAGGTCATCGGGCGCAACAAGTTCATTATGCGCTGGCTTTCACATCGCGGCGGCGCGCTGGATTTTCGAAACTGGTATAAAGCTCATCCGAGCGAGGCATTTCCGGTGGCAGTGGCGCTCGGTGCGGATCCTGCAACCATTTTGGCCGCGGTGACGCCAGTGCCGGATGCGCTGTCAGAGTTCGCGTTTGCAGGCCTTTTGCGTGGCTCGCACATCAAGCAGGTCAAATGCCAGACTTAATGACCTACTGGTACCGGCCTCGGCAGAGTTTGTGTTGGAGGGCTACATTCGCCAGGGCGAGACCGCGCCTGAAGGTCCCTTTGGCGATCACACAGGCTACTACAATGAGGTCGAAGCTACTACAATG
>Ga0126308_10000186_pt1 | contig 17481 bp, 14 predicted proteins | sample Plot55_FD_92533 | JGI IMG/M metagenome (GOLD analysis project Ga0126308, IMG submission 92533) | Serpentine soil microbial communities from UC McLaughlin Reserve, CA, USA - Plot55 | ecosystem: Environmental > Terrestrial > Soil > Grasslands | place: USA: UC McLaughlin Reserve, Lake County... | reverse complement strand
TTCGTTCTCTAAAGCCTCTTTGGATGCCCCAGGCCCCCATACAAAATGAAAATGCTCCCCGTCTGCGTGCTGGTGCTTGCCAATTGGCTGATGATTTTTTGGAAAGTCTGGATCTATTGGCATTTCTTTCTCGAATTTAATCGAATTTGATATTATATAAACTGTTTGCAGACGGCCTGACAGAGCCTCAGTCACAAAGTTTCTTTCTCAAACTGCACGTTTAGCTTGTGATTCAAAAGCTTCGCCTTGGCAAGCTTCATCCCTGCAGTCGCAACGGGCAAAGGAACAACATTGGCTATTCGTCCTGTAACGGTCTTAACTGTTATGGTAAGCTGGTCGCCATAACGCTCTATGCTGAAGTCATCTTTCTCGGTAAATGGTACTTGCACAGTCATGTTGATCGCAGTTCCCTCCTTTACAAACGTGTATGGTTCGCCGTGATAGAATATCTTGGATGGGTCGTCACTGCCAAAGAGCATTTCACCGTGTCTGCGCAGCATATCTATGCCACGAAGCTCAGTACCATAGAGCTGTGCCTCTCTTACAGGCAAAGGATAGAAATTTGCCTTTGCTTCCTCCACTTTTGACCTCTGGAAGCTTGCCCATTTAGCATAATATTCATCTGATGAGGTGGCCATTATTTTGTTTATTACTGCCATATCGACATTAATGCCATAGAGGCTTGTCGACATGAGCACACGCTTGGCATTTTCGATACTGAATGTGTCTGGGTTTGCAACTAATCTAACAGATGTTCTATTGTTGTTATTAATAATGTCGGAAAGAGCATTAAGCCTGTCGAGCAGATCCATTTCACTCTGTATGACATCCTTGGTGGGTGTCGGGAACTTGGCAAGCGGTTGGAAGACCTTGGCAAACCCACTAAATAGGCCTGCAAGCCCTGTCATCTTGCGACCGATGCTGCCTACAAGCTTAGGGAAATACAGATATCGTAGCGCTTCGCCGGAGGCTGGCATATCAAGCACCACTGCATCAAATGTTCTTGCACGGTCTACTTCCTCTACCTTCAATAGCGAAAATAATTGGGTCATACCGGGCAACATAGCAATCTCATAGGCAAGCGTCCCATCTATCCCTTTGGAAGAAAATAGAGCTGCAGTATAGGAGAGTATAGTATTGTATTGTCGGCTCATTTCAGCGACAGGGTCTATTTGCAATGCAGTCAAGTTCGGCAGCACCTGCTTTGGATCGTGGCCGACATCGGGCATCATGAAAGCATCGCTCAGCGTATGCGCCGGATCTGCTGAAATCACAAGCGTCTTATAGTTACGCTCCGCCATCTTGATTGCAGTTGCGCAGGAAGTTACTGTCTTGCCAGTGCCACCCTTGCCAGTGTAGATTATTAGTCTCAACAAAGTAAAAAATGAATACAAGCCAATAAAAGACTTTAGAATATCTAACTCACAAATACTAGTGTTTAGGGTGCTGTAGACAGTCGGGACATAACGCCTGATCACTTCTCGTATACCCATAGTTACTACTAGTAGTATAACATCAAACGAGTACGTCATATGCGGTGTAGGTGGAGAAAATCTCGGAGACCATGAACCCTATTTTGCCAAAGAACATCAGAAAAAGTATCCTGACTATAAAAAGTATACCATTTTGCCAAGAAAAACTTCTTCATAAATGAAGAAAAGAAGTAAGATAGGAACAAGGGGGCTTGTCTGACTGATTGATTAATTTACCAAAGGAGGATGATGAAATTAGGTTGGTGCTTGACCATGCGTTGAAGTATTATCAACAACGCTTGAAGAATTTAGTCACTAATGCTCAATTGTACAGTTGGAAAGGACATCAACAAGGATTTAGGAGGCATGTAAAAGAGGCTGACGATGCTGCTGACTATGTAGCAGGAGTAACCCCTCTAACACGAGCAGCTTTTTAGAAAAGAAAAGCCATAGTCGAATCAGCATTGACTTGTTATACTGCAGATTTGAAGAAAAGCAAAAATGCATTGCGCGAAAAGGTCTGCAATGCAATTCCTAATTTAGAATCTGTTGACCGCGTGACACAAGTTGCAGAGTTTTGTAAGCAATCGCTTTTGTAATTTCAACAGAACTTAGTTTCTATTGTATATTTGCTTCTATCTCACCCAAGTCAATTTATTATCATTGTTGCACGCAGTACAGTGATAAGAAATTTGAATGTCGTCTTCCCCACCGTCCACATTAGCGACTGCGGTCGTATGAACATCATCAGGAGGATTTGCAGAGTAAGCTGTACCACAATGACGACATGAATATTGCCTCTCTTTTGGAGTATGAGATGACAAGTTACCTTAACCTCCTTTTTCCCTTAAAGTCTATGTCTTGTTGTTTTTTTGCTACATTTAGCCTTCTAGGCGTATCCCAGTATGGACTCTTGCATTTGGGACATACTTTCGGTTTATCTTTTGTTTCTTCCTTTGGAAGCCACTTGTGACTACATCTTTCACACAGGTATCCCCTTAACGTAATTTGTGGCATATATCCTGAGTATAAGCCCTCGGGTATTTATGGTCTACTATGATACTGCAGATAAAGCTAAAATACCACCTTACAGTATTTTACTGCTAGGTATATATGGGCAACGAACGTATGCAACGTGGTCAGGGGATAGCAGTAATATCTTAATGTTCTTTATAGAACTCTAAAAGGGGCACAAATCAGATAAGAAAGAAAAAAGAAAAAATATTAGCTGACATACGCCCGCTCTGCATGTTGCGTAATGTCGAGCCCAATGTCTTCTTCCTCGTCCCTTACCTTGAGCCCTATCGTGGCGTCTATTATCTTCATGATGATGATTGTGCCGCCAAAGCCTAAAGTAGCTGCTACTGCGACGCCAAGTGCCTGTATTGCTAACTGCATTGGGTTTCCGTATAGCAACCCATCCGGGCCAGCAGGGTTGATAAGAGTGCTTGCGATAAGGCCTATTGCTAATGAGCCCACTATGCCAGTTACGCCGTGGACAGAGCTGACATCAAGTGCGTCATCGATCTTCAAGTGCTCTTTTAGTAGTAGTATTGCATAGTATGAAGCAAACCCCAGCACAATGCCAAGCAGAAATGAGTTCTGTGCGCTAATGAAACCTGAAGCAGGTGTTACGCCTGCAAGCCCTGAAATCGCGCCGTTGATGGCGGCTGTGCTCGATGGCTTGCCCGCCCGCTTCCACGAAAGCCCTATCCAAACTAGGGCTGAAGTGGATGAGGCAATATGCGTCACAAGCAAAGTGTTTGCAGCAAGCGATCCCGAAGCAAGTGCACTGCCTGCGTTAAACCCGTACCAACCGAGCCAGAGTAGTGTCGCTCCGATGACTGCAAGCGGTATATTGTGAGGCACCATGATATCCGGGCCGAAATTCTTCCTGCGTCCAAGCACTAGGGCAGCTGCAAGGGAGCCAAGACCTGCGCTTGTATGAATGACGATACCGCCGGCAAAGTCGAATACGCCCAGCTCTGCAAGCCATCCTCTTCCCCATATCCAGTGTGCAAGAGGATAGTAGATGAATATGCTCCATGCTACAATGAAGACTACAAACGCATTCCACTTGACCCTTTCTGCAAAGGCACCTGTAATGAGAAGTGGTGTAATGACTGCAAACATCATCTGGTAAGTAGCAAACGTCACGCCGGGAGTTGTCGGCGAATAGTCGAGAGATTCATTGAAGGGGACATTGTTAAAGAACAGCCAGTCAAAGCCACCAATAAAGCCACCCTGTGATGGAGAGAAAACAAGGGTGAATCCAAGAACGAACCAGAGGGTGGATAGAATGGCAAGCCCCGAAAAGGTCTGCATTATTACAGACAGCGAATTTTTGCCTCGGATGAGGCCAGCTTCAAAAAATCCGAGCGCCGGTGTCATCATCATGACAAGGCCGGTGGAGATCAACATCCAAGTAGTATCTCCAGTGTCTATCGCCATTTCCGCCTTCTAGATGGTCGATCCATAGTATAAAAATGCATCGGCAGCTGGGATATTAACCTGATCTTTAAAATTTATGATACATTTTGTTTCTCAATTGTAGATTTTAGGCTGTTTGCTATACGATCTACATCTGCTTCTGTAACATGCGGATGTACGGGCAGCGACAGCACGTGACCGGCACACCATTCTGTCGCTGGCAGCTTTGTTTCCGACGCGGCGTGTGCATAGAATGGCATCTTGTGCACTGGCGGGCTGTAATAGACAGTTGCACCCACATTATTTTGCACAAGATGATTCTTTATGCTATCCCTCTCGTCCTGAAAGGCTACAGTATAGAGATACCAATTAAACTTCTTGTCAGCAGTCTCCTCAGGGATCTTTACTTCGTATTTCTTTGAAGAGGCAAGCAGCCGCTTGCTCAAAAGCTCCGCGTTGCGTCTCCTGATCTCTAGCATCTTGTCCAGCTTTTGCATCTGCACCTTAGCAATAGCGGCGCTCAGCTCGGGCAATCGAAGGTTCAGACCAAGCATCCTTGTGTCATTGCCTTCAACCATGCCATGGTTTCTTATCATCTTGAGCTTGTCCGCAAGCTCGTTGCTGTCTGTTGCAATTGCGCCGCCTTCGCCCGCTGTCAGCACCTTGCTTGCGTACATACTGAAGCAGCCCAGCGTTCCAAACGTACCAGTCTGCTTCTTTTTGTAACTCGATCCTAAAGACTGGCAGGCATCCTCTATAACGTCAAGTGAATGCTTCTCTGCAAGCTCGCGTATTTCGTGAATGTCGGAGGGGTGGCCGTAGAGGTGCACAGGTATCACTATCCTGGACTTTTTGGTGATCTTGGCTTTCAGGTCAGAAACATCCATAGTGTAGTCGTCCTTTTTGATGTCTACAAACATTGGTTTACCGCCTGCTGCGACAACTGCGTTGGCAGTTGCCACAAAGGTAAATGAGGGGAGTAGTACTTCATCGCCCTGCTTTATGCCAGCGGCAAGTAGCGCAGCATAGAGCGCAGCCGTGCCAGAATTGACAGACACTACATGTCTGATTTTCAGGTAGCTTTTCATTAGCGACTCAAAGTCACGCACTCGTTTGCCGCCGTCACGCGCAGCTGAAGTGAGTGCGGTTTCTTCAAGCACACTTGTTACCTCACGTTCTTCTTCTTCACCTATCCAAGGCTTGTTAATTGGAATCATATTTGACGATACTGTATGGATGGTCAATATCTTATCATATAGTATTTTTGCTTATAATGAGTCTCATTATAAAAATGAAGGCTATAATAGTTAAAGAAGTATTAGAGCTGCAACTACAAACGTAGAAGGAAATATGTATCTTTTTATATATATATAATATATGTCGATCTTGCATCGATTGCTGTCTTGGGTTTGGACTGTTGAAGTCAGAAACGACAGGTTGACTGCAGAAAGTGCCAGCAAGAAACTTCTAACTGTTCAAAACCCTACATCAGGACTGATGAGAATTTTTATTCGTTGCTGCAACCACCGCTCGATGCAGATATTATTTTTGAAGAGTTGATTATTTTTTTGACGGATATCACATAGCTACTGTTCGTAATACGGAGCTGAGAGTCTAGTTATGCTATTTAAATAATAATAATAATAAGCAGCACAATCTCAAGATCATGGCACAGAGGACTAGCCTCGTCTACAAGCCGAATAATTATAGGGATCTAATAAACAGTGACCTGCTTTTTCATTGTGATAACCTTGAATGCATCGATTATTTGCTAAAGCATGGCTTTGAAAGCAAGATAGATCTCGTGTATATCGATCCACCCTTTCTCAGCGGTGAGCGTTATTCACATCGCGTTAGAAACACTAGCAACCTAGCCTTTGAAGATGTATTGAAAGAAAGCGAGTATATTGATATGATGCAACATCGCTTGAGCGGAATCCGCAGGTTGATATCATCTTCTGGATCTATTTTCATTCACTTGGATTGGCATGCCATCCATTACGTCAAGGTGATGATGGATAAAATCTTTGGATCTGAAAATTTCAGAAATGAAATAATAGTGAAGCGCGGCCGTAGGAAGAATCTGCAGTATCAATTTAAATCAATAGATAGGATGCATGCGGCTCATGACACTATACTGTGGTATTCGAAGTTGGCTAATACCAAATTCCGGCCTCCGCTTGCAGAGTACCATTCAAAGGCAAAGTGGATGGGCTTTTGGAGCAATGTAGACAGGCCTACAATGCGCTATGAGATCTTTGGCTTCAAGCCTGCAAGAGGACAATGGAAGTGGGCAAAAGAGAGGGCGCTAAAAGCAATTAGAAATTATCAGATATATGAGAACAAATTCTCTCACATGGTGCTTGAAGAATACTGGCAAGCTACCAGCCAAAAACTAGAGTTTGTCAGAAAGCTGTCACATAGAAAATACCCCGAGTATTGGATCCCTCCAAAGACACACAGGATAATCGATAATGTCTGGCTCGATATTGAAGCGTACAACTATTCTACGGGCTACGGCACTGAAAAGCACACCCAACTTCTGGAACGCATAATCAGCCAGTTTTCAAAACCTAATGATCTTGTTGCTGACTTTTTCTGCGGCTCGGGCACTACACTTACGGTTGCAGAAAAGCTTAGGCATCACTGGATCGGGTGTGATTCATCGCTGGCAGCAATAGCGGTTACGAAAAAGAGGCTGGCAGGTAATTTTATCACAGTCGATATACATTAATTAACCAGAGTACAGCCGATCTATCTATGAAAGCGCAGTCTGCTAGCGACTATGAAGTCCTGCTCAAGAGGCTGCAGGACAAAGTGGGTAATACTGCCAAGAAGGCAAGATCAAGGCTTGAGATTCCAACCCCCCAGATAATCTGGGTCGGCAAGAATACTATTTTTCGCAACTTCATGGACTTTCCTAAGGCGCTACGCAGGGATCCGGAAAAATTCCTGTTGTACCTCAACAAAGAGCTTGCCTCTGCTGGCTACATAGCTGGCGAGCGTGTGATATTTTTGGGCCATAAGACGCTCTCATCATTTCAGGCGCTGATCGACCGCTACATCAAAGACTATATTCAATGCCCGGTGTGTGGGAGCCCCGACACCCATACTGAAAAGAGCAAGCCAAAGGTGGCATTTTTGATCTGTGAGGCCTGTGGCGCCAAGTCATCGATAAAGGGCAACTATGCCTAGATCTATGTCTGACCTATCGACAAGAAGTCGTAGTTGTAAAGAGGTCTTTTATCCAAGCCCAAACAACAACAAATGTGTCATTTTGGTATGATGAGTTTATCTGTGCATTCATCTCATGAAAAACTCAACTACCTTTTTTCCTGACCGCATAGTTCCCCCTTGCGACAGGCTTGTAGATGATCGAAGAATTGTAATAACTTCATCGCAAATGTTGTATATTATTTCCATGTATCTTATAATTGTGATCATATCAGGTATTGCAATACCGAACTAGCTTGATGATATATATTCTTGAAATAAGATAATTTCAATCCTGAAACGACGTTCCTTATGAAATGCGGAATAAGCAAAAAATCTATTAAGATCAAAGTTCGACAGATTCTTTGTTTTTTATGCTTTTCATAATAATAGATGATAAAAGATACTTGGCAGTAGTTGCTTATTCCTTGTCATGCAAGTTAGCTTTATCAAGCTACCTTGACAGGTTCTCATTAAGCATAAGGGCCAACAGAGCAGACCTTAGCTCCTTTCCATAAGATGCCTGCTTGAAATATATTGCATTTTTGGTATGATCAATTGACTGTGAAATTTCGTCTACCCTTGGCAAAGGGTGCATGACTGCAATGTCCGACTTGGACTTTGCCAGTGTATTTTCATCTATCGTATAAGTCCCCTTGACCTTTTCATACTCTTGCACATCTGGGAAGCGCTCACGCTGTATCCTTGTAACGTAAATGACGTCAGTCTCTGGCAAGACTTCGTCAAGCTTGCTGTGCTCCTTTATCTTGAGCTTGTCTTGTATTTCATAGAGCGACTCTTTCCTTATCCGCAGCGTAGGCGGCGATACAAGGTGTACCTCCACCTTATAATTGGCAAGGCCATAGAGTAGTGAATATACAGTTCTTCCATATTTTAGATCGCCTACTATAGCCACTGACAGGCCATCGATCTTACCCTTCTCCTTCAATATAGTATACAAGTCAAGTAGGGCCTGCGTCGGATGCTCTTCGCTTCCACTTCCAGCGTTTATGATAGGATTTTGGGATAGCTCGGCTGCAAACCTACTAGAGCCATCCAGAGGATGACGGAGTAGGATGACGTCTGAATATAGATCAATGATTCTTATTGTATCGGCAAGGCTCTCACCTTTTTCTACAGAAGACGACTTTAAATCAGAGATGCCGATCGAGCTTCCCCCAAGCGACGCCATTGCGGCTTCAAAGCTCATTCTCGTTCTTGTGGAAGGCTCATAGAAGATGTAGCCAAGAGTTCTTCCCTTGCCAAGCTCACCTCGCTGGCTATGCTTGAGGCGGCTTATACTGTCGGTGGTGTCGAACACAAACTCCAAGTCGTCCTTGGCAAAATCCCTTATCGAAACAATGTCTCTGTCGTAAAAAGGATTAGGCATGGCTACTACCTTACCACAGACAGGCTATAATAAACACTATGACCTTGAACTTCCTTGATTTTTATACTCAAAGATTGCTGTCTTGACTTGACTTGATCCACTCAGCACTTTGTTCCATCCAAGTACAAGGTGTTCGCGCTTTTGGGGGAGCTTTTCACACCACCTTTGCTTTCTGGGAACAGTGTATATTATATGATAGAGGTATTCTGTCCCATCCTTTTCTTCTTTGGTAGATCGCAGTCATGATTAAGATCATCACTCGTTTATTACGATAATATAAAACTAGAAAAATGAAGGTTTGTTTGTAGTGACGCATTGTATATTGACTAGATAGTTGACGGTTACGTAAACAAGTCGGGATGGTAATACTATAGGAGCATTAAAAAAAATTCATGATGAAACCGAAAGCTTGGAAGCTAGTTTTTGATATGATAAACTATAATTTTATCAGAGAGAACCGATCAATCGCTAGCGCTAGGTTCATATCCTTTATTTTCCGAGTTTTCTATATACATATTGGCGATATATCGCTATACAGTATACAAGAGCCCCAATATCGGCATATTTGTCAAGGCAAATGACAGCATTATCTTAGTACCGTACGGTTTTGCCGAGACAAAGACAGAAAAGCTTGCCGACTACCTACAGGTAAGTGAAGTGTATACTTCTATAGCGGGAACCCGGCTTCTTGGCCCTATGACGGTCATGAACAATAATGGTATGCTGCTGCCCCCAATAGCATCGGATGAGGAAGTCCAGATGCTGAAGCGATCAAGTCACCTCAATGTTGAGCGTGTGAAAAGCAAGTTCACTGCTATAGGCAATCTAATTGCAACAAACGATAATGGTGCAATAGTATCACCGCTCTTTAAGGGAGAGACCGACCGTCAGGTGCAGGATGTACTCGGTGTCCTAACCAACTCTATGACTGTAGGGGGCTTTGTTCAGGCAGGATCAATGATCGTCGCCACTAATGGCGGTGCAGGCATACACCCCAAGGCCACAGAGGACGAGGTAAAGGAAATTTCAGAAATATTGCAAGTACCGGCAGAGCCGGTAACAGTAAATGGCGGCGTACCCTTTCTGTCATCAGGCATTGTAGCAAACATGAAGTCAGTCGTTGTAGGCAACCTCACAAGTGGGCCTGAGCTAATTATGTTGAGCAGGATCTTCAAGGCATGATCGTTGAAATTCTCTGCATAGGCACCGAGCTTCTATCAGGGATCACGCTCAACACCAACGCGTATTGGCTTTGCAGCGAGATTACAAATGTTGGAGGTGTTGTAAGAAGAGTGACAGTTGTACGCGATGATCTCAGTGAAATTTCGTCTGCAGCAAGAGAATCGCTTGCAAGAAAGCCCAACATCTTGATAACGACAGGGGGCCTTGGTGCGACCTATGATGATATAACTTTTGAAGGCTTGGCGGCAGCACTTGGCAAAAAAGTTGTGCTAGATAGCAGAGCCGTTGAAATGCTCAAGAAAAGCTATGCAAGGCACAAGCTTCACTATGAGCTGACTGAGTCGCGGCTAAAGATGGCCAGTATACCGGAGGGTTCCACACCAATCCAGAATCCTGTAGGGAGCGCGCCTGCAGTCATGGAGCAGGCCGATGGTATATCGATCTTTTGTCTGCCCGGCGTACCGTCGGAGATGAAAACAATATTCAAAGAGCACATCCTCCAACGGATAAAGAAGAGCGTAGGTAAGTTTGTTGCGGAGGAGCTCAACTATAATACAAGAGGCCTCACTGAGGCCATAATCGCTCCAGTGTTGATAGAAATAGTCAAATCTCATCCCAAGAACATGATCTATCTCAAGACTCATCCACGCGGATACTACAGGAAAAAGACGCCGCAGATAAAGATACAGATGATATCACGCGGCGACAATGAAAAAGAGGTGAAAAATAGGCTTGCTGCGATATCAAAAGTTATTGAAAAAGAAATTGTGAAGCGAGGTGGTATAATATGCTGATATTTTTGATTGCGGGGGCAGTAGGTGGAGCCACTAGCGCATTCTATCTTGCCTATAATTACCACCCACTACTGGTAAATGGTGCAATACATGGCGGAATTTTTGTTTCACCGCTTGTCGCTATGTATTTTGTCAAGAAGTTGAATGTACGTACTATTGGCTTGTATCTGGCTGGCGCATTACCTGTGCATCTTGCAATACATTTTACAATAATAGGGGACCTTGGTCAGTTGATTGGTGTGAGCCACATCTTGCTGAATTTTCTGTCCCTGCCGTGAACTACTGCATCGAACAGCAATCTTAGTTGTTTTGTCCTCTTGCCCGTACGGCCGTCACCTATTGTTCGATTATCAATCTCAGCTACGGGTTTGACCTCTGCAGCTGTGCCTGTCAAGAACACCTCAGTGGCAGTGTAGAGCTCGTCTCGTGAAATGTTGCGCACTTCATATTTGATACCATTTTCTTTGGCAATTGCCAATATGCTGCTTCTTGTTACACCTTCGAGTGCACCAGAGGTAGTAGGAGGAGTGGCAAGGACGTTGTCTTTTACTACGAATATGTTCTCGGCGCTTGCCTCGACTACTGTCCCGGCTGAATTTAGCATTATCGCCTCATCAAAGCCAGCCTTGATAGCTTCTACCCTTGCAAGCACTGAATTGGCATAGTTGGCAGTTGCCTTGGCGCGCATTGGCATTGCCCTATTGTCGATCCTTATCCACGACGACACCATTATGCGTATGCCCTTGTCTTCCCCATCGCTCCTTTTCAGGTACTCGTCCCACTTCCAGGCCGCTATGGCGACTGACACTTTGTTTGGCAGGGGATTGACTCCCATCTTGCCATAGCCATAGTATGCAATTGGCCGGATGTAACACTCTTCCATGCCATTAGCCTTGACAGTTTCAATCACAGCTCTTTCCAGCTGCTGCTTGGTGTATCTAAGATCCATAAAGTAAATCCTTGCACTGTCCATCAGCCGCTGCATGTGATCGCTTAATCGGAATATTGCGCTGCCGTTCACGGTCTTGTAGCAGCGGACACCTTCAAAGATACCTGTTGCATAGTGCAACCCGTGCGTTAATACATGAATCTTAGCATTATCCCAATCGACAAGCGATCCATTGAGCCATATTTTCCCTTGTGTCATTTCAACCCGTGGATCTTCATCCTTGTAGAATGTATAGCTCTGACTGCATCTGCAACGTTCGTCTCCTTGTCCTCGACTACTATTAGGATCCTTGAAGTTTCCTCTTGTGCGTCAAGGTTGAGGATGTTGAGGTCATGTTCACTTACTGTGCTGCTGGCAGTCGATGCGATCTTGGGTACGCGCCACATCTCATCACCAATGAGCGTAACTACCCCTCTACCATAGACTATCTCAGTCTGAGGGCAGTAGGCGCGGATGTACCTCTCATGCCTTCTGACATAGTCTGCGTCAAGGAACAGCAGACGAGTCATCTCAGTATCATCGATCAGATAGGGCGACAATTTCACAAAATCGTGGTATTGTCTGTCAAGTTGGAGCGATGCCACAAGATGGGAGGATGCCGTGCTCTCTATCCTCACCATCGCGCAGTTTCTCTTGCCGGTCACTATTTTTATCGGATTGGCCTGCTCTAAAACTGGCGGCTTCTTTTTGATCATGGTGATATTGCCGTTTGGCTTGACCATATCTGTGATAACAATAGGAATGTCAAGGTTGTTGTCATCTATCTCTTTTATCGCAATGGGGTCGAGGATTTTCATACCAAACATGCCTGCAAGCTTGGCTTCATTGTATGATAGATGTTGTATGTACTCTAACTCCTCCTTCACGATCCTCGGATCTGCGCTTAAGACTGCGCTATCCTTTTCAAAGTCGATCTTGACATCATAATGATCATGGAGTAGAATTGCAATATCAACAGCAGTCCTGTCTGAACCTCCACGCTCATATGTCGTTTCGAGTCCATCCACAGTCTTGCCGATAAAGCCACCCATGGACACGACATCGCTGTGATCGATAAGATCGATAAGATGGTCGGCATAGTGTTTTGACTCTTGTACCATAAAGTTGGCGGCTTCAAAGTTGTCATCAGTGATTATCGGCCACTTTTCGATTAACACATGCGATGATTTAAGGCCTATGCTCTGCATCACATAGTCCATCAAGTATGACATTGTTACTTCGCCACTGTATGCAAGCGTTCTTGATCTTATCACATCAACAAAGCGCCTATTCTCCGCCGCCTGCTTGAGCGAAATTATCACCTGCCTGTAGAAGTTATCAAGAGTATCAAGAAATTCATGGCGGCGATGGCTGTCCAAGTACTTGGAGGATATTCTCTCGTAGATCTCTCTTAGCACTTCAATCTCTACGGGAGTGGAAGAGGCATAGCTTCTACCCACATAAATCGCCATATCAGTCATAGAGATGATTTTGCTATTATATTCAATCAGAGGTGCCGAGAAAACAGTGACTACCTTAGATTCTTGCTGCAGCTGTTTTATCCTGTCAACGATTTGGGGGATCATGGCTCCCTCTAGCCCAAGGGCGCTGCCACCAAACTTTGCAACTGTTAAAGGAGTCATTTGCTCAGAGATCTCTGAGGCTAGTTGCAAGTAATTCCCTATATTAAAGATAGGAAATAGGAGAAATGCCTCTCTGTTATTAATGGTGAACATCAAAGAAGATGTTTCAATTTCTGGTATAACTATAACCTTAGAAAAAATGGTAAAAAAAGTTAAAAAATCTCTTCGTCTTTTCTGATGCCGCCTAAACCCGTCTTTATGCTTTCCGCACATTCAAGGCATGCGCTGCTCGAGAACGGGAAATCCTTGGTGCACTTTTTGCACACAGGTCTCTTACATTCAGAGCATTCCATTGAGGCTGTCCTAGTGCTGCAAAGGTAACAGAGTGTCATGACACAATAATAATGTCATTAGTGCCGTAAAAGGGTTTTTAGAATATAATGCGCTTCCTCACCAATTGGCGATTTTCCAATAAGCTTCATCATTGTAAAATGTCTTGAGTAGCAAGAGTAAAGCATATGACAAAAAGCAGAAATAATTGCTAAAGCAGAATGTAGTTCCCTTTCCCATCTCTCATGTCACTATTGTCGCTTCCGATATGGTTAAATCTGCTTGCCCTGATATCTCCCTCGCCAAAATGAACAACGAAGAACAGGAACCAAGGGGGTATATATTTGCCTGTACTAGCAAGAGTGAGCGAGAATGCTTTGACCGGATGCTCTTTGCAACAAGCCATGTCTATGGTGAAAATGTTTTGAAAATAAAAAAAGGTCATCTTCTTTTTCTGCTCAACATTGATAGAGATACACTCTACGGCACTTTCCTAGCCATGTCGGATGGGGCAAAGGACATCGTGCCTGAAGCTTGGAAAGGTAGATACCCGTACCAGGTGCAGGTGTCTCATAATGGCAAGATATACTCGGTTGAAGGTGCAAAAAAAATCCTCTCTACCATGAGGATCAGCTGGCACGACATGCTTAATGGGGAGCTGACGCAGATGCTCTCTAGATACATCGAAAACCCCAATGGCAGCTTGAAGATTGCCAGAAAGAATGCAGAGAGCAAGCTGCGGCTTGAAGCCACTACGCTTTGGGACTATCCCCGGCAGAACTACGGCAAAACTCAAAAGGGAAGCAACAAGTATGCGGGTGTGACGCCAGCGTTTGTGATATACAACATGATCAAGCGCTACACAGAACCAGATGACCTTGTGCTTGACCCGATGGCAGGGAGTGGCACTACCATCGATGTATGCAAGGAGGAGGGGCGCAGATGTATAGCATATGACATTTCTCCTACTAGGCCTGATATAACTCAGAATGATGCTCGCAAGATACCGCTTGCAGATGCAAGTGCCGAGATGATATTCATTGATTCACCATATGGCGACAATATCGACTACAATGACCATCCTGATAACATCGGGCGGATCTCTGCAGAGACTGACCAGTTCTATAAAGAGCTTGATAAGGTGATGGCCGAGTGCTATCGTGTGCTCAAACCCGGCAAGGTGCTAGGCTGGCTAATAGGCGATCAATGGGTGAAGAAAAAATTCACACCCGTTGGCTTTCGCGTTTATGAGAACCTTTGCAAATATTTTGACACAGTGGACATTGTATGTGTCGCAAGGAGGAGCCAGACATCCAACACGGCAATATGGCACAGCCGCGCACTGCGCTTCAACTTTTACCTGCGAGGTTTCAAGTATCTATTTATAATGAGAAAGATGGTTGACGAGCTACCCGCAAAAAGAAAGATCAGCTGGAGACAGTACTCCAGAACCTAGATGGCTTGATTGGGACAGTGGATGTTTTTTACCATATCATCTATGTCCATGACAATCGTTAATAATAAATAGAAAGAAAGAGAGGAGGAGACGCTGCTGCTGCTGCTTCTTTTATTGCTGCAGCACTGGTTGTCCCTGAAAAGTCAGCGATTCTAGCGTCTGCATGTTATGTTGGACTACGCTATCAGGAAGGGGCACGTAAGATAGTTCGTCTGCAAACTCTTGCCCGTCGGTGATTGCCCATTGTATAAAGTCAACTAGTGCTCTTGCTTTTTCCATGCTGTCAATGTTAGTGCTCAGATCCTGATATAGCAAAAGGTAGGAGAAGCTTGCAATAGGGTATGAATTTGCGCCTGGCCCATTTACGAGCGCGACATCCTCCCACGATTCACTGCCTGCAGGAAGGTTTATTGAAGTCATATTTTGTGTGCCCGTCGTATTAGTAGTTCCAGTTGAATTATTGGAGGTAGTCGCGTTTGTGCTTGTGCCACCACCACTCAAAACTGCAGCTTCTACAGCTGCCTGTGTTGAATTCAGTGACGGTTCTACAAAGTTTCCTTCCATATTCTGGATATATGCATAATCCGTGTCAGTCGTCAACGCATAGGCAAGCTCAACATAACCTATCGAGTTGGGAGTACTAGTAATCGTGTTAGCCACTCCCTCGTTGCCCGGTGCTCCTAGTCCAACAGGCCACTCTACTGACTTCCCTGCGCCAACTGTCTCGCTCCATTCAGGACTAATAGCTGAGAGGTAGCTTGTCCAGACAAAGGTGGTGCCAGATCCATCAGACCTGTGTGCAACTACGATATTTTCTGAAGGCAAGGTCAGATCTGGGTTCAACTCCTGTATCCTTGGGTCATTCCACGTTGTGATTCCACCAAGGAAGATATCCGCTAGCACAGGACCGGTTAACTTTAATCCTTTTTCTGGCACTCCATTTATGTTATATGCTGCTACTACCGAGCCTATAGTTTCTGGGATGTGCACTGCCGGAGCTGGAAGAGCCTGTGTTTCGTTTTTGGTTAATGGGGCATCGCTTGCACCAAAGTCGACTGTCCTCTCAGTAAACTGCTTCACTCCTCCGCCGCTTCCGATCGATTGATAGTTTATGTTCACGTTGGGATTTACATTCGGATATTCAACACGCCATGTGTCAATCAGTGGAAAAGGAAAAGTCGCACCTGCGCCGTTGATCGTAATCTGGCCTTGCTGTTGCGATAGCTGGGATGGAGGCTGGACTTGAGCAAATATGCTTGTGCCGTGCGCCACAAGCATGATGGCTGCAAGAACAGCTGTCGTTACATAAATCATGTTTGCGTTCATGCTCTACAGGAGAAGCTATTCTATAAATTGGTTAGACACATGATCTTGATAGTTCGCCAGGTTATATGGGGTACACATCTTAACACAACAGAGCTATAACAAAAAGAATGTAGCTATACCTATTGCAAAACAATAGAACGCAAAAATATAGAATTCCCCTTGACTAACAGCCCGATCAGGATGCGGGTGGATGCGTAGCCAACAATTGCAGAAATTGCTGCGCCTATTGCATAAGACTCGATGCATATAAAATGTATACATCTTTTGCGCCTCTCAGATCTTGTGTCAAAAGGCATCGATAGTTGCTGCCCCTAGAATTGCAGGGATGGATAGCAAAAAGGAATACCTCACTAGCTTCTTTCTTTCTATGCCTGTGAATATAATTGCAATTCCTAAGTTTTGGAACGAAATTCAAGTGTGATTCATGTGGCGATGAGTTCAAAACTGAATCTGAGCTAAGGAGCATAGCAAGAAAGAGCATAAATAAGAAACTCATCTCAATTTTTCCGAAGCTATATTTTAGTCAATCCTGCAAGGGAGGCAGCATGGCACAGAAACTATGACTGCAAGTATTGCAAAGTAAACTTCACATTGATCAGAGGACTGAGCAATCCGAACTCTTAATATCGAAGCCGCAGCTAGGTTTGTTTGTTTCCACTGCCTTTGGGAACTCCTCAAACATTGAACCATTGCAATGAGCCCTATGCTTCTCAGCGCAGATCGACCAAGCCAAGGAATCCCTATGCCAAGCCAGTCAGGACCTAGATCGTAATTGTGGAGATTTGCCTGCAGCTGTGATTATGCGGACCCTTATCGAACCTTTTATCAGAGAAAATATATGCTCAAAGAGAAAAATGGTCCTCATTAGCAAGGGTAGAGCATTGCGATGGGCATGCCTTGTCAAAATGCCTTGAAATAGACAGTCCACTAGGGTGGCAGACCTTCAGGCGCATGTTGTCTTGCAGGGATGCGTGATTGCAATAGCATTGACGCACGGAACGCTTACTCCGTGCTAGTTCTAGTTGCTACTCGCTTGCTTATCTTAACGCTCAGAAGTAACAGAAATCGCATATGGCCTACAACGATGTCTTCTAGACAGCCTACAGAGCTTATTGCAAGATGGTTATATTTAAGAGGACCAATTGAACAGCATTAGTATGTCAAGCAGTCCAAAATTATCGTCCTGCCATCATTGCAAGAATGATAGCGATTACAACCACTGCTCCTAGACCAACACCTGCTACAACCCATCGTGCCCAGCTAGGCATGGATGGTTAAATATATGACATAGATATTATTATTATTCTACTGGTTGGCGCTGTGCTTTTCTATCACTTCATCTATCGTCTCGTTCATGGCAGCCTCTGCAATGTCGCT